>Ga0070726_10002201_pt1 | contig 17937 bp, 14 predicted proteins | sample tdAd471_FD_67275 | JGI IMG/M metagenome (GOLD analysis project Ga0070726, IMG submission 67275) | Marine sediment microbial communities from the Atlantic coast under amendment with organic carbon and nitrate - tdAd47.1 | ecosystem: Environmental > Aquatic > Marine > Coastal > Sediment | place... | reverse complement strand
GGCCCTGAAGGTCGGTGACGTCGTCATGCGCATCGACCCGCGCTATTTCCGTCCGGCAGAGGTCGATACCCTGCTGGGTGACCCGACCAAGGCGAAGGAAAAGCTCGGCTGGGTTCCGGAGATCACCGCCCGTGAAATGTGTGCGGAAATGGTCGAGGAAGACCACAAGTCCGCCCGCCGCACCGCGCTGTTGAAGCAGCACGGTCTGGAACTCCCGGTCAGCGTCGAATAGTCCGATGAAATACGATCTCAAAGGCAAGCGTATCTGGGTTGCGGGCCATCGTGGCATGGTCGGTTCGGCGCTGGTGCGCCGTCTCGAGCGCGAAGAGCCCGCAGCCATCCTCACGGCAACGCGTCAGGATGCGGACCTCGTCAACCAGGCCGAGGTCGAAGCGTGGATGAAGGCCAACAAGCCGGACGTGATCTTCCTCGCGGCGGCCAAGGTCGGCGGCATCATGGCCAACGACACCTATCCGGCGGATTTTCTCTACGACAATCTGATGATCGCGGCGAATATCATCCACGCGGCCGCAGCCCAGGGTGTCGAGAAGCTGATCTTCCTTGGCTCCTCCTGCATCTATCCGAAAATGGCGCCGCAACCGATTCCGGAAGACGCGCTGCTGACGGGGCCGCTCGAGCCGACCAATGAGTGGTACGCGATCGCCAAGATTGCGGGTATCAAGCTGTGCCAGGCCTATCGCCGCCAGCATGGGCACGACTTCATCTCGGCCATGCCGACTAATCTCTACGGTCCGGGTGACAACTATAATCTCGAGACCTCGCATGTCATTCCGGCGCTTCTGCGCAAGGCGCACGAAGCCAAGACGAGCGGTGCCGCCTCGATGGAAATCTGGGGCAGCGGTACACCGCGCCGCGAATTCCTTCACGCGGATGATTGCGCTGACGGTCTGGTCCACCTTGCCAAATTCTATTCCGACTACGAGCACGTGAATGTCGGCTCCGGCACGGACGTCACCATCGAGGAACTCGCCCGCACGGTGATGAAAGTCGTCGGCTTCGAAGGCGAGCTGGAGAAGGACACCTCCAAGCCGGACGGAACGCCGCGCAAGCTGATGAAGGCCGGCAAGCTTCGCGAGCTGGGCTGGGAGCCGGCCATCTCCCTGGAGGACGGGCTCCGGCATGCATATGAGTGTTTCCAGGCGGAACACACTTAGTCAGGATAGGGCGCATCCAGCCGGGTGCGCCTTTCCTTCATGGCCGCCCGTCCAGACCCGGGAAGAGGAGTGCGGGTGACGCAGACCGAGTTTGCCCTGTCCATGCCCATCGGCGCATGGCACCCCCTGCTTCCGGCGGCGCTTCGCAGCATCGCGATCCAGAAGGCGCGCGTGAATCTGGCCATTCTTGATGCGTCGGGAGACCCCCGCGTCAGCGAGGCGATCACGTCGAGCGGTGTGTCGGTGGTCTATCGACGAGACGGTGCCGACCAGGGCCAGGCTGCCGCGATCGCGGAGGGCTGGGCGAACGTGCCTGGCGCGATCCTCGGCTGGTTGAACGCCGATGACATTCTGATGCCGGATGCCCTGGAGATCGCGGCGAGGGCGCTGGCGCGCCCGGACGCGCCGGACGTCGTCTTCGGGGATTCCGTGATCATTGATGCTGAAGGGGCTGTGCTCGGTCTCCACGGGCAGGTCGGTGCGGTGGATCAGCGCATCGTTATGGCGAACATGATCTCCCAGCCCTCCTGTTTCGTCCGGCGAAGCGCCGTGGAAGCCGTCGGTGGCATCAATCCGCGGCTCGCCTACACCATGGACTGGGAGCTCTGGATCCGTCTCTTCCGGGCTGGCATGGGTTTTCACCATGTTGATCACATCCTGTCGGCGGTATTCTGGGGCGAGGCGACCAAGACCTCTGAACTCGGCGCCCGGCGTCTTTCTGAAATTGGACGGGTCAGTTTGCGCTATGGTGGTCCGATCGCCGCGGCGCGAACGCTGGTCGGCGTCTTGACCCAGGCTCATGGCGACCGGAAATGGGTTCGCGATCGCGTCGCCCGCCGCCGCGGGCCGCCGCCAAGCGCTGTCGGAATTTACACGGCGGCTGACGGAAACCCCGGAGAGATACCGACCCCTGTCCGAGAGCTCCGCCTGCTCAATACCGGTGACGTTGCTCGCTCAACTATCCGGATTGTGACGCGCGGTGGCGAGGCGCGGGTCGAAATCGATGGCCTCGCGTCGACAGACGCGCCGGAGGAGGGCGTCCGGGTCGTCCAGCTTTCCCGACCGGTTGAGCCGGGAGAGGTAATCGCCATAACATTGATTGCACAAGGTCAAAGCGTTCGCTTGCGTCGTGTGGAGTGGCATGGTTAGAACGTCCCCAACTCAATTGAAACGGGTCCTTCCGAGCAACCTGTTTCGTTTCCGAACGCCTGATCAAGACCGGTATGGATCAGACATGTCTGAACACTCGTCCCTGGGGCCGCGCCGATGAATTTCCTGCATATCGGTGGTCAGAAGAATTCCGACTGGCTCGACGTGGCGAGTCTGCTTCGTTTGCGCCGCAATCCGGCCTCGCAAGGCTTTCGCCTGAAACGGTCCAAGGCCACGGCTGACTTTCTGACCTGGCTGGACAGCGGATCGAAGACCGACATCATGGTGATGGGCTTCGATAACCCGGCACGCGTGGTCGCACGGGCCATCGCCCGGGAGGAGCCGCCAGAGGACGCGCTCCATCAGTGGGGGCACGAGGCGAGCGCGATCCTGGCGGCCATCGAAGCCAATCCCGCCAAATACATACTCTTCAATGTCAGTGCCGCGGCCGAGGATCCGGAAGCGGTTGCGCTCGAGCTCTCGGCCCGGACGGGCTTCGAGATTGCTGCCTCAAAGCCGAAGGAGCGACCGTCCGGCGAGCTGGTCTATCTCGATCTTGCCGAGCGGATTCTTCGCGGGGCTCCGGAAATATCCGAACTCCTGGTCGAGCTGGAAGCCAGCGCCCTGATCAGCGCGCGAGTCGAACCCGTTCTGACGGACCGAAGCATCAAGTCCTCCATCGAGGGGTATCTGACGGCGCGCAGCGAAACGGCTCGCCTGCTCAATGCGCTCGGGGAAGGGGCCAAGGCCTCGAATGCGGATGCGGTCGGTGCTCTGGCGCGATCGCTTCGCAAGCAGAAGCTGGGGGCCCGGCAGGCCCAGGCCGAACAGCTGGCAACGCTTCTGGAGCAATTCTCGACCGCGCTGGGAGACGCTGATGGTCGAGCTGAACTCGAAGCTTCGCTGGCGGAGAAGAGCGAGGCGTTGGATGCCGCGGGAGCGGATATCGAGCGGCTCAAGGCTGAGCTGAACGCCGAGAAAGCCCGCGCCGACGCCGCTGAGGCCGCGCAGGCCGAGGCGGCATCAGCGCTTTCCGGCGCGCGCGGGGAAATCGAGACCCTTACGGTTCGCATGCGAGAAATGCGCGAGCTCGATGCCGAGATCGCGGCACTGCGTGATCGCGAGGTCGAGTTGATGACTGCGAGCTCGATTTCCAAGGAGGCCTTCAGCCTGGTGCTCGCTGATGTCGAGTTCTATCAGGAGGCCGCGCAGGCCTATCGGGAGGCGCTGGACCTCGCCCTTGCCGATCTGGCGATCACGGAAAAACTGGCTGCAGCCGCTCCGGCCAGGAAGAAAAAAACTGCACCGGTCGCACCCAAGCCCGCTGAGGCGCCTGCCGAACCGAGCGACGCTCCGGTTACGGAGGATGGGGAGGCTCACGACCCGACCGGTCGCGGCTGGTTCCTGACGATGCGGGATTACTGGCTGATCCGGCATTCCCGTCTCTTCGATGGCGAATGGTATCTGGAGCGCTACCCGGACCTGAAAGGCAAGGTCCGCGACCCGGCGATGCACTATCTGACCCATGGGGGACAGGAAGGGCGTGCCGCGGGGCCGTATTTCTGCTCGCTTCACTACATGAACTACTATCCCGATGTCCGAACCTCGGGTCTGAATCCGCTCGTCCACTACATCCGGTCCGGCCAGCGTGAGGGCCGCCTGACCTTCCCGGCGATGAAGGAGGCAGTCGAATGACCGATTTCGGAAACAAGTTCGACGTGCTGATCCATCTCGGCGCGGGCCAGTGCCGGGAGTTGTCCAATCATCTGCGCGTCGCGAACCGGATCATCCTCGTGGAGCCGCATCCCGAAGTGATCGAATTGCTGCAGCAGCGGGTCGAGACCCAGGCCAATGTCGAAGTGCTGGAAGCCGCGGTCGACAATGGCAATAGCGAGCAGGTCTTCATCACCCGGAACATGCGTGAGTTCTCGGGCTTTCGCCCGCTGGATGACATGCAGACCTTCTATCCCGGGCTCCAGGACACCGGGGAGCTGGAGATTCACAAACAGGATGCCGGCGAGTTTGTCGGCTCGCTGATCCGTCGGCGCGACCGGCGGATATCGCTCGTTATCGATGTCAACGGAGATGAGGCCGAAGTCCTTGAAAGCCTTGCCCAGGCGGGACTGATGGAGCGCATCGAGGAAATCCGCGTCTATTGCGGCACCTCTGCGCTTTACAAGGGTGGGCCCGCGAGCGCCGAGGTCGAGCAATTGCTGTCGGAAGTGGCCAATTTTGAAACCCGGCTGAGCGGCTCCGGTTTCATGCGGACAGTTCATGCATGGCGGGTGCGTCAGCCGGAAGCCATTCCCCAGCCTTCGCTCGATGAAACCACGGAGCTGCACAAGGAGCGCGACGCCCTGCAGGCCTCCCTGGAGCGTCTGGAAAGCCGTCTCTCGCAGCTGTCGGAGCGTCTGGTCGCGACGGAATCCGAGAAAATGGAGCTGGGCTCCCAATTGCGGCAGACGCAGGAAGATGCCCAGCGTAATGACCGGAGCGAAGAACTCGAAGGGCTCAAGCGGTCGCTGGAGGGGTTGCGTGCCGAGAACATCAAGCTGACGACGCGGACCGCCTCGATGAAGCGTAGCATCGAGGAAGCCCAGACGCTTCGCGACGAGCTTGAGGCGAAGGCCCGGGAAGCCCAGCGAGCGCTGGATCGCGAGCGCGAACGCCATGAGGCGGAGATCGAGGCGCTCGACCAGAATTTCGCCGATCGGGAGCACGATCTCAAACTGTCCTATGACAATGAACAGGATTCCCTGCGGTCCAACCTGGATCTGGCGCTGAGAAGCCAGGCCATGTCGGCGGCCGATCTGGCGGCGATGCAGACGCGTTATGCCGATCTCATGGCGCTCAAGGAGCGGCAGGATGATCTGCTGCATCGCCTGCAGCAGCGCCTGGCTCAGGCTTCACGCTATTTCGCCAGCGAACAGGAGCCTTTCGGGCGCGAGGACCAGGCGGCGCAGCTCGATAACGAACCGGCCGACTCGGATGACTCATCAGAGCCCCGGGAAGGCTAGAGCGCGCGGACATGAAGATCACCGAACGCTATCCATCCGAGATCAAGGCCGCCATCGAGGAGTGTCACGAACTCCTCGATGAGGCGCTTGATGTGAAAGGTGAGATTGCGGATCCCGGGGCCATCCCGAGCCTGATGCAACAGGTCACGGACCTGCTGTCGGACAGCCGGAAATTCGGTCGCAAATCGGTCGGCATCTTGCACCACTTTGCCTGTGTAGGCGGGACGTTGATCAGTCGCTGCGTTGCGGCGATGCCGAATACCTGCGTCCTGTCCGAGGTCGATCCACTCAGCACTTACGGCCTCGATACCAAAAACCCGGTCTTCTCACCCACCGATCTCCTCCGTCACCTGCGCTATTCCGCGCGGCCCTTCCCGCAGGACATGCTGGTCGACATCTATCGGTCTGCCATGATCGAGACGGTCGAGCGGAGCGCGCGGATCGGCATGCAGATCGTGGTCCGGGATCATTCACACTCGCACTTCTGTACCTTCACGGACCCGGCGAGCCGACCGACGCATCTGGATATTCTGAAGGCGTCGATGGATGTCCATCCGGTTCTGTCGGTCCGGCAGCCCATCGAGAGCTTTATCTCCCTGCGAAAGCAGAACTGGGAGAGCTACGCGCCGCGGACCTTTGATGAGTACTGTCGCCGGTATCACCTCTTTCTGGATGCTCACGAAGGGGTTCCGGTGATGAAGTACGAGGAGTTCGTCGAGGACCCGGAACACTGGATTCTCTGGCTGTGTGACCAGCTCGGACTGGACTATGCGCAGGGCGCGGAAAGTCTCATCCCGGCGATCCGGCTGACCGGGGATAGTGGTCGCGGGGGCGGCAAGATCGAATCACGGCCCGCCAAACCGGTGCCGGAACCGCTCGCCCGGGAGGCGGACGAGAGTGAAAACTATGCACGGTTGATCGACCGGCTGGGATACTAGGCTGGATGGGCTTGAACGGGGCCATCCGGGGTTGACAGAGTAGAGGGCAGGGGCCACTCAAACCTGAGGATTAGTGGGGGTGAAATGACTGATCGATCTCGCTTCTGGAGCGCGCTGGCGTCGATTCCGGATCTTGCGCTTGAAGGCAACAAGACCTCGGCGGAGCGCGCCCTGCGCGATGCTTCCGGGTCCATGATCGCCGCATCGGATCCGCTCCTGCTGCGCCGCCGGGCCCTGCTTGAGAAAATTGCCGATGTCTATGATCTGGACGTGACCGGCACCGCTGCTGCCAGCGCCGAGCCGGGCCGCTATGCGTCTGGTGTCAGCGTCGTGACCTGCAGCCGGAACCGGACAGAAAACCTGCTCAAGGCCCTGCCGAGCTGGCTGGCCTGTGATGATGTGTCCGAGGTCGTGATCGTCGACTGGACGTCTGACGATTCGGTGGGGGCGGCCATTGATGAGGCCGGACTCAACGATCCGCGCGTTCGCGTTGTCCGCGTCGAGGATGAGCCGCGCTGGATCCTGTCCCACGCGTTCAATATCGGTTTCCAGGTCGCCAGTTTCGACAAGATCCTCAAGGCGGATGCCGACATCGTCATCGAGTCGGACTTCTTCCGTCGCAACCGCCTGAAATCCGGCCAGTTCATCGCGGGCAACTGGCGCAAGGCTGCCGAGGGGCAGGCCTATGTGAACGGCTTCTTCTACACCTGGCACGAGGACCTCGATAAGGTTGCCGGCTTCAACGAGTACATCACCACCTATGGCTGGGATGATGACGAGCTCTATGCCCGGCTGCACGAGATCGGTCTTGATCGCATCGATGTGACCAGCGATTCCATCTTCCACCTGCCGCACGATGATGCAGCGCGGAACGACCAGGGCGCGAAGGCCAAAACGGCTCCGGCCGCCCAGGCTCTGCCGAAGCAGACGACATTCCTGATCCGCCGAAACCGCCACCTTGCGAACATGATGCCGACCTGGAACGAGGACCGTCAGCCGGTCCTGTACGACGTGCTCCAGGACGACGACAGCCGACCCGTGATGAAGCGCCGGTCCGGGAGTGGCGAGCAACCGCCCTCGGCGATTGAGCGTGAGGCCTTCCTCGCCGCGGCACGGGAGCTGCTGGCCTGGCGTTACGGAAATCTCTGCTATGGCGTGCCGCTCGACCGGATTGAGTGTCTCGTGGAGACGCGGACCTGGGACGATATCGCGCTGGAAGATCTGATTGTCGCGCTCCAGGCGCGTCCGGATCAGCTCACTGCCGATGCCAACTGGCTCTTCGTCGATGCGCGGCAAACTGAAGGCTCTACGGATCTGGCACTTGTGGCTCGTATCACCGCCAGCGCCAAGGGGCAGTCTCTTACGCCGGTCTGGCTCGGCGGCGTCGCGCCGGAAGGCGATGATCTTGTGTCCCTGCCGGGCGATCTTCCCTTCCCGGGCGGCAAGTCCATTACGGTCGAGGACCTGGAAAAGGGCATCAAGCCGGGCTCCAAGCCGCTCGTGCTGACTCTGCCGGGCAGCGGTGCCGTGAAAGTGGCGGCGCCCTCGGTGTCGACCGCGCGCGCCAGGATCTACGCCGATGGGCAGCACGGTCTGGGTAACCGGCTTCGGGCCGTGGCCTCTGCCGCCGCAATCGCCGAGGCGACGGATCGCGAGCTGGTGATTGTCTGGAAGCCGGACGACCACTGTGACTGCCGCTTCACGGATCTGTTCGACTATCACGGTCCCATTGAAGAGGACCTGACCCCGGACCAGATCACGGGGGATGTTTTCAACTACATGGAAATCGAGGACGGTTCCGAGAAGGACAAGCCGGTCATCCTGGCCGATGGTCGCGACGCCTATCTGCGCTCCGCCTACGTCCTGCAACATCCGGCGTCCACCTGGGAAACCGAAAACGCTTTCCTCAAGCACCTCCGCCCGGCCGAGGCTGTCTGTGACCTGATCGACGGGGTTCGCTGGCCGAATGATGTGAGTGCGCATATCCGCATGGCCGGCGGCAAGGAATTCGAACACCTGCCCTGGGAATCTGCCGAGAACTGGACTCAGGAAGGGCATGAGGCGATCGCGCACTGGCGCGAGAAGAGCCACTACTCGAACTTCATCAAGCGGATCGATGATCTGATGGAGAAGGGCGAGGTGAAGACACTCTTCGTCGCGGCAGACCTGCCGGAGACCTATGCCTTCTTCGTCGAGAAGTATGGCGACCGCCTGTCCTATCTCGAGCGCGATGTGAATGACCGATCGGCCGAACAGCTTCGCTATGCGCTTGCCGACGCGATCCTCCTGGGGCATTCCCCGCGTCTCCTCGGCAGCAATTGGAGCTCCTTCACCGAGCTGGCCATGCGCATGGCCACCAATCCGATCCAGTCCGAACTCAGCGGCCGGGATTTCTGATCCAATTCAGGCGGCGGGACGGGGGTCCGATCACGGGTGCCCCGTCCGGATCCGCCTCCATACCAGACTGCCTCTTCCCAGCGCGCGCAGCGCCCACAAGGAAAACAAGAATGAAGCCCCCGAAGAAGTCACCTCCGAAACGCCTGTGCATTGTCGCGAGCTACGGGGGATCCGGTTCCACATTCCTGGCCGAGAAGATCGCTGCCCTGCCGCGCAAACCCTATGCGCAGCAACATGTCCACGGCGTGCCGTCTGAGAACTTCCTGGGTATTCCGGTATTCAATCCGTACACCGACTCTGCCGAAGGCGCTTTTTCGCAGACAATCGAATGTCCGCGCGATGCGAAGATCATCCTGATCTATCGCGATCCGTCTTCCGCCTACATGTCGCGCGCCAGCCATCAGCATTTTCTGAACATCTGGAGCGATACCGACATCGCGGACAAGGTGTTCCAGAGCAATGAGAAGGACGCCAAGCGCTACTTCAAGGAGAAGAAGGAGTGGGAGGCCCGCGGCGAGGACATCTTCCACTATGCGGAATACATGCGCCGCTGGCGGGATTATGCCGAGGCCGGGCTTCACGATATCTGTTTCGTGAAATACGAGCATCTCGACGAAGCCTGGAACGGCCTGCTTGAATTCCTTGAGGTTGACCCGTCCACCGTTGACCCTCTGACGGAGTTCAAGGCGAAGGCCCGGGAGATTCCGGAGCATGTTGCCCCGCTGCATGCGGACCTCAAGGCACAGATGGCAACCTATCCGAATCTCGAGGTTTTCAAGGGCAATCCGGAAACGCTAGCCGCGCGTCAGTCCCGGACCTATCCGCGCAAGCTCAACGGGACGCGTTTCGCCTGTTTGCCGGTGGGCGCGGGCGCCAATGATGCGCTGTCCCGCATCGGCCTTGTCCATGACGTGGTGACGGCTTTCTACGACGCACCCTTCGCCCTTGTGGACTACAAGAACTACCATGCGCCGGAGACGGATTTCTTCAAGGTTTACAATCTGGAAGATGGGTTTGAGCGGATCGCCAAGGATGATCTTGACGCCGATGCCGTCGAGATGCCGCTTTCCGAGCTTGTCTACAAGCTGATGTTTGACGACAGCGAGCTGGACAGCGGAAAGCAAATCCTGATCAAGCCGGACATCTATCCGGGCGACAAACGTGTTCGTCGCCTGATGCGCTACATGGAATTCGACAAGATGGCCTTCCTCAAGAAGGCCCGTTACGTCGCCAGCGAGGATGTGTTCAACCCGTCCTCTGACGCCGCAAAAGTGGTCTTCCACCTGCGCCGCCAGGATATCTGCGGCAATGAGCTTCTGGACGATGCCATGCGGGACGCCATCCCGCCGCACTCCCTGAAAGGCATCCACTATCGCAAGCTTCTGACCATCAAGCGCGCGGTCGAGGAGACCGAAGGCCTGTATCCCGAAGGGACGAAAGTCGATCTTGTGATCACTTCCGATGGTATGGAACGGGTGAAGAAGCAGCTCGGCCGGTTCGATGGAATTCTGGAAAGAGCGGCCAAGCTGGACGCGGAATTGCTGGAAGAGCCGGTCTCCGACAAGCTGGAAATCAATCTCGTCCGCCGCATCATCGGTACCGGCACGGAAGAGACCCGACAGAGCCTGGACGCCATGTATCAGGCGGACCGGGTGCTGACCGCGTCGTCCAATTATCCCAAGTTGATCTGTCAGATCGGTGGGGCGGAATTCCTCCGCGTCGACCTCGGCGACGACTAGTCTAGTCGTCGCTGTTGCGGCGGGCGCGTGCGGTGACGCGATGGCGGGGCTTCGGCTGAGGCGACTTGGCCCCCTGCTGCCGCTTTTTCTTGGGCAGGCGCTTGCCCTTGACCGAGACCGAATAGGCCTCGAGGACCTCATCGGCATCGCCGATCATCTTCATCTCGCCATACTCAAGCCAGAGCACGCGATTGCAGTTCTCGCGCACGATATTGGCGTTGTGTGAGGCGATCACAACGATCCCCGCCTTGTTCACGAAGGACTGGACGCGTTCGCGTGCCTTGGCGCGGAACTCCTTGTCTCCGGCTCCGATCCATTCATCCAGCAGGAGGATTTGCGGGTCGAAGGCGGTCGCGATGGAGAAGGCGAGGCGCATGGCCATACCGGAGGAGTAGGTCCGGATTGGAAGATCGATGAAATCGCCCAGTTCCGAGAACTCGATGATCTCGTCCACCTTGGCTTCCGCCTCCTGCCAGGACAAACCCTTGAGCAGGCCACGCAGGATGATATTGCGGCGACCGGTTGCGTCGAGTCGCGTGCCCAGCCCGACGCTGAACAGGGGGGCGATGTCGCCGACCACTTCGACGGCGCCGGCATTCGGCTCGTAGATCCCGGCGAGGATGCGCAGCAGGGTCGACTTGCCGGATCCATTGCGGCCGATCAGGCCCAGGCGTTCGCCAGCCTTGAGCTCGAAGCTGATATCCCGGATGGCCTGCACACGCGTCAGGTCAGCGGCGGAAAACTGGCGCGCCCGGCTGGTCTCTTCCTCTTCCGAGGGCGCTGACCGGATCTGCGGAGCGCCGAAAACCGGATAGTTCAGCGAGACGTTCTGAACGGAAATGCTGACCATTTTAGAACCAGAAAACCACACGGCGCCGGAACAGCGCGAAGAGGAAGAAGCCCACCGTTATCCCGATCGCATTGACGACGAGAACGAAGATCCAGTTCTCGACAGCAAAACTGGCATCGATGAAGGGACCGCGGAGGATTTGCAGATAGTGCATGAACGGGTTCCACCAGAGGATTTCCGCAACCTCGCCGACCTGTTCCGGCATCCAGAAGATCGGGGTCAGATAGATGGAAATCCGCATGATGGTCCGTATCAGGTGGGCCAGATCGCGGAATCGGGCGCAGACGATCCCCAGAATGATGCTCGTCCAGACGCCGCTGACCAGATAGATCAGCAGCACTGGCACCAGCATGTAGGCGCGTGGTGGCACCGAGCCGTGAAAATAGAAAAACAGACCGGCCGCCACGATCAGGGTGAACCCCAGCTCGATCGCGTTGCGGGTAACGTTTTGATAGACGTAGAGCGAGAACGGCATGTTGTCGTTCCGTATCCAGTTTTCATTACTGACGAAAACCGAGGTCGCTCCGTTTACCGATGACGAGATGTGCTGCCAGGAAAAGAAACCGAGCAGGAGATAGGTCGTGTAATAGGAATCATTTTCGCGGCCGAGCATCGGTCCGAAAATCATGAACTTGACGCTGACGAAGGCCAGGAAGGAGATCGAGATCCAGAAGAAGCCGATCACCGACCGCTTGTAGGTCGTGCGCAGGTCCTCCCAGGCAAAGGCCGTCCAGATCCGCCAATGGGCGAAACCGGTCACGAGGTCGTTCACGGCCCGGGAGAGTTTCGCCGGGAAGCTTCGATCCCGCGAGACATAGACGGGGGTATCCGGAGTCATTGCGAGGTTTCGGATACCGGCATCTCCTTGGTCAGCCATTGCGAGACGGCCTCCGATTCAAAGCAGGTTTTCGGCGCGACCAGGAGATAGCTGGTCGTGCCCGTATCTTCCGCCATCCTGTTCAGCGCTTCGGCATCAAGACCCGCCTCGACATCCGAGGCGTTCAGCCAGTGGCCGATGCGCATGATGTGGAAGTGATTGGCGAGCCAGTCACCGAAGGGTTCGCCGCCCACGATGCTGTCAGCCTGCCAGGCGTAATACTTCAGCAGGAAGACATTGCTCATCCGGTTCGCATCGCCCGCGATGGACCGAAGCGCACCCAGTTCCAGTCCGCGAAGGTCGAGCTTGACGAGGCCCGGAACCGCCGTGTCGGGCAGGGCATCCTGGAGCGAGGTCACCGGGACTTGCTCGACAACATTGCCATCGCTGTTGGTGGAGGGCGGAAAGCGCAGACCCGCGCCAATCATGCGCGCCGGCTTGTAGACGAAGTCCGCCGTGCCGGTTTCCTTGCCGATTGCACTCTCGAACACCGAGCCCTCGACTCCGTGAAGGGAGAGATTGGCGCGCAGGGGCAGGGCGAGTTTCGGATTGGGCTCGAAACAGCTGACCTTGCGCTTCAGTTTCAGGGCTTCAGCGGCGTGATCCGCGGCGACAGCGAAGCGTCCCATATAGGCGCCGATGTCGAAAAGATGCAGCGGTTCGCCACCGGTATTCGCTGCAGCGACGCCCTTGAGAATACCTTCCAGAGGTGAGTTCTCACTGACATGACGGCGGAATTGCGCGATGGCCTTTGCCGGATTCTGGCATTCGCCGAAATCCTTCTGGACGTATTCGTCTTCCTCGAACGCTGCAGAGACAGTGAGGAAATTGTTCGACCGGCTGCGCAGGACCGAGTTCTTCAACTCGTTCAGCTGGGCCATGTCATCGATGCTGCGACCAGAGCGGGTCGGGTAATCGAAATTCACAAAATCTGCGGCGAAAATTTCCTCGATGAGGCTTTCCGCCGTGTCGGTCATGTAGGCATTCAGCCGCTGCTGGGCATTCGTCGGAGCGAACTTGACGTCCTTCTGGCTGGGGAAGCCCTGGTCACACCCCATGGCCGACAGGAGATCCGGCGCGTCCTCGTTGAGGGTTTCAAACCGGCCAACCTTGGTGAAACTCACGCCCGGTTGACGCAGCAGGATGGACTGGGGCGCCCAGTGTTCGTCGCGGACGAACCAGGATCCGCTGTCGCGCAGCCAGTAAAGGAAGACTTCGAAATTGATGGTGTCATAGCGATGGGCACCCAGCGTGTTGACGCGGAAGGCTTCGATATCCGCGAGCACCTTGGCCCAGTAATCTGTCTCGGAGACAGGCGGGTCCGCCTTGAGACGCTTCTCGACCTTGTTGAGATAGGCCGACAGGGTGCGGCTGTACGGGTCGCGGACCATGGTGAATTTCGGGATGTCGTCTCGCGCGATGATTTTCTGGTCGTCCGCGCTGTCTCCCAGATAGCGCAGGCCGCCATTTTCCTTGTCGTGCGCCAGGCGATTGTCCAGCCAGTTTTCGTAACCGGCCATATACCGCATCATGGACTTCCAATTGGTACAGGCGACCTTGGGGACGTAGGCGAAAATGATGCCCCGGCCTTCGTCATAAATGAAATTCGTATAGTTCACCGCTGTCCCACTCTATTCAGGCGCGTCCGATCATAAGCCGTAGGCTTCGGACTCGTAAGGCATCATGGCTTTGATACGGTCCATTGCTTCCTGACCGATCGCGGGCGGAGGCGATGTATCCGTACGGTTTTTATGCGGAAGCTGAACCTTTTTCCCGGTTTTCTCCGCGAGCCAGTCGTGCAGGGTTTCTGGCTCCTCGATGCGGAAAATCCGGTCGACCTGCAGGGTGTGATCCTGATCCATCGCCCGGTATTCCAGGCTCAGTGTGGCGAGGCCGGAGGTCAGCGTCCACTGCGGGGCAAACTCGCCCCAGAGCTTGTTCGGCGAGAGCGTGCCTTCACAGACCCAGCGCTCGAAATCCATCAGATTGTCGCCATCCCAGTTCTTCGCAAAATTGTAGCGGGACTTGAGGTCCGGCTTGAAGAATTTGTGGTAGGACCACAACATCGAAACCGGCTGGCGGATGGTGATGATGAAGTCCAGCGCATCCACATCATGGCCGCGCTCGCGCAGGATATGCTTGAGATAAGGCGCCGTGATGTGCGGGTGGAAAGGCGGCATCTGCCCGCCGGTATTCACCTTGATATCGCCGTTCTTCACATCCAGCAGCGGCTCGAGCATCAGGCGCAGGCTGGTGGATCCGCAACGCGGCTTTGCTAGCGCCACGAAACCCTTTGAAAAAACAGCTCTCATATCATGCTTCTTCGTTTGCTTGTCAGCTGGAGTCTAGACGTGTTTGGGATGAGAGGAACCCACCCCCTGCGACCGGCTGCAGCCCCCCGGACAACCGCCTAGCATCAGGACTGATAAGCATCTCTGCCAGAGGCATGCAAGCCAATCTTTGACATCTTGGCAGGTTGCCGGGAGGCCTGCCCTACCACGGGCGGGCCGGGCACGGCGTGTCTGTCCTGCCGTCAGGGTCAGTCGACGGGCTGGTGCCGGGAGAGTGACGCGAGCGCCGAACCCAGAGCGCTTGCTCCGTCGGGGGTGAGCCGGGCGCGTTGATCGAAAAACCCCATATCCCACCAGATATGGGTCAGCGCCTCGTGCAGGCCGGGGGTCCGCAAGCGCGAGAGGAAGCGCCGCGCGAGGGCCAGCGGAAGTCGGGTCGGGGCCGGGGCATGCGACATCCGCCCCTCTGCGGCCTCCAGGATGACATGGCTGCGGGCCTGCCCCTCGACGAGGCGGAAAAGGTAGGAGAGCGACAATCGCCGGGGGTCGATCACGTGTTCAAGTGAGAGTTCAGGTCGATAGGCGACCGCGTAGCCCAGCCGGTGCGCAATCCGGGAGAAGAGGGAATCCTCGCCGCTGGCGATTTGCTGGCCGCGACGTCCCAGGGGAAGTTTGCCGTCGAAGGCTTCATTGATCCGCACGAAGGCCTCTGCGACCTCACGGCGAACCACCATGCCGGCCCCGTAGGGTTCGGCCTCGCTCCAGCAGTCGCCCGCCGCCGTGATGGGGGTATCTCCCAGGTCCCGGATGGCATAGCGGGCGATGTGACGGCGGTGCAGCCAGCCCGGCTTTCGGGTAAACCGTCCCCGGGCCCGTCCTGCAAAGACCCCGACATTGGCGGCGCTCGCCGCGATCTTCAGCGCCTGCCGGGCGTAGTCCGCATCGAGGATGTTGTCGTCATCGACAAAGATCAGCAGGCGCGCGCGGCTCTCGGAAATGCCCTTGCTGCGGGCATTGGCGAGACCCTGCCGGGTTTCGACAATCAGTCTTGCGCGATCCGCGGGCACGGCGAAGGAGGCGAATTCCAGTGCGGGGCTGGAGTTGTTGTCGACCAGGACGAGCTCGCCATCGACCGCCTCGAGCTGTGGGCGGATGCGATCCAGCACCTCTGCGAGACAGGTGGGGTCCGGGTTATAGGTACACAGGATGAAGCTCACGGCCGGCGCGGTCATTGCGGTTCCTGCAAGCCGGTGTGCAGCGCCAGCGATGCCTCGCGGAAGCGGCGCAGGGCGCGCGCGGCGGTGATGTGATCATTCAGCCCGCGCAGTCGACGCGCGATCAGGCGCGGCAGACGGCGGGCGCCGAAGGCGTAGGCTTCAGCCTGGTATTCCTCGCGATGCCGGATCGACCGATTGGCGCCATGGACCCGAAATCCGCCGAGCACACTGGATAGCACGGTGAGCGGCGCCTGCCGGGCGAAAAGCTTCCACAGCAGGAAGTCACCAGCCAGTCGAGCCGAAGCAAAGCGGGTTCGGTCCGTATCGGACAGTCCGGTCCAGAGCGTGCGGCGGAAAAACAGGCTCTCCTGCTGAAGACAGCCGAACAGCTCATCATGATGCCAGCCCGCCGCGAGCCTGGCCTGGCTGACATGGCCGAGCGGCAATATGGATCTCAGGCGGCCGGTTGCGTCCCACTGGGCCGGCTGTCCCGACACCCAGGCGCTACCGGTCTCCTCGAACGCCAGTGCGGCAGTATCCAGAGCCCAGGACGTGTAGAGGTCGTCCGCGTTCAGCCAGGACAGGACCTCACCGCTTGCCTGGTCGAGGCCGCGCGACAGGGCCTGGTATTGACCGGTGTCCGGTGCTGAATGGACCTCGATGCGCGGGTCTTCGGTCGCGTGCCGTTGCGCGATATCGAGCGATCCGTCCGTGCTGCCGCCATCCATGACCAGCAACTGCCAGTCTCCGTGCTGCTGCGCGCGCACGGACTCGATGGAGGCTTCAATGAAACGGGCGCCATTGAGCACCGGCATGATGACGCTGAAACGCATGCAGTCGCCGATCGCGAAGGATTGTCGGGCCACGGCCGGGGCGGCCGTTTGAGACCAAACTAAAATCAAGCCCAGCCCGGCACAAGCCGGGCTGGGCTCCATGATTAACGCTGTGTGGTCCAGGCCCTGGCCGGTGGCCCGCCGGAACCTTGCTCAGCCTAGCGCGTGATTTTCTGGCCTTCGCGCAGAATGGAGAAGCCGACTGCGTTGTGCCACGCCGTGCCGCCGGAACCGTCTTCCGCCGCGACAACAAAGACGCCTGCATCGCCTTCAGAAATTTGAACAACCTTTGCCAGCGGGATGTAGATTTTCTTCCCGTCGATCAGATTCAGCTCAAGCATGTGTTCCCCCGGGTGATTGAGTGCGGCTCGTGCGTATCAGCGCACCGGTGCGCCCGCAAGCCTCTGGTTGCGCGAAGGCTCAAAAATTGCCTCATTCTTGCATCATTGAGCTCCGGATCGCTCCAGGTCCGGGCAGGTGTCACATCGGTGCACAGGCTGTCGGGCTTGAAGATCGGGGCAAATTGGATAATCCACACGAAGAGCAGCACGCTTGCGCCGTGTGCGGATGAGGGAATGGAACCAGATGTGCGGAATCGTCGGGGTTACCGGAAGTCTTCAGGCAACACCTATCCTCATCGAGGGCCTCAAACGGCTTGAATACCGCGGCTACGACTCGGCCGGTATCGCGGTTCGCAACGCGGCCGGAGATGTGAACCGGGTCCGGGCGCCGGGCAAGTTGGCCAATCTGGAAGCCCGGCTCGATGGCAGCGAAACCGGCACCACCGGTATCGCCCACACGCGCTGGGCCACCCATGGCGTGCCGAACGAGACCAATGCGCACCCGCACCGGGCCGGTCAGGTCACCCTGGCCCACAATGGCATTATCGAGAATTTCAAGAGCCTGCGCGAAAAGCTGGTGTCGGTCGGGCGCAGTTTCTCCAGCGAGACCGACACGGAGGTGGTGGCGCACCTGCTCGACGACGCTCTCGGCCGGACCGACGATGTGAAGGCGGCCTTTCTCGATGTGCTCGACCAGCTCGAGGGTGCCTTCGCCTTCGTCGCCATTCTCGACGACCATCCCGAGCTCTTGCTCGGCGCCCGCCGCGGCGCTCCGTTGATTGCGGCGACCGGTGATGGGGCTGTCTTTCTGGCGTCGGACATCATGGCCATCACCGGTCATGCGCAGCAGGTCATGTATCTGGAAGACGGCGATGCGGTGATCCTGTCAGACGGAAAGCTGGACGTGTTTGACCCGATCGGCGCGCCGAGCCGCCGGAGCTTGCAACCGGCACCGACCTCGATTGCCCTCGCCGAGAAGGGCAATCATCGCCACTTCATGCAGAAGGAAATCTACGAGCAGCCGGAAGTCGTGGGTCGCACGCTCAGCGCCTATCTCGACACGGTGAACAATCAGGTCCGTCCCTTCGAGAATGTGGATTTCACGGATATCTC
>Ga0070726_10002199_pt1 | contig 17954 bp, 14 predicted proteins | sample tdAd471_FD_67275 | JGI IMG/M metagenome (GOLD analysis project Ga0070726, IMG submission 67275) | Marine sediment microbial communities from the Atlantic coast under amendment with organic carbon and nitrate - tdAd47.1 | ecosystem: Environmental > Aquatic > Marine > Coastal > Sediment | place... | reverse complement strand
AACCTCCCACCTGTCATCCCGGATGCATGCCCTGCGAAAGCAGGGCGGAAGTCCGGGACCCAGAGGCGCTAAAGTCTGAATTAGTCGCGCGAACCGGGCCGAGGGCGACGTTTCTAGGTCCCGGCCCTACGCCCCGCCTGCGCGGGGCATCCGGCTGGGATGACCCGGTGAGCGCACCATCCTCCCCTCGGGGAAGATGTCCCGGATGAAATCCGGGACGGAGGGGCCGGAGGGCGCAGCCCGGAGGTGGTCTGCTCGCTTCGCTCGCCCCCTTCGACCCGATGCCTTGCATCGGCCCACTTCCCCCGAGGGGAAGAAAACCCTCACGCTTGTCATCCCGGATGCATGCCCTGCGAAGGCAGGGCGGAAGTCCGGGACCCAGAGGCCCTAAAGTCTGAATTAGCCGCGCTGACCGGGCCGAGGGGGACGCTTCTAGGTCCCGGCCCTGCGCCCCGCCTGCGCGGGGCATCCGGCCGGGATGACCCGGTGGGCGCACCATCCTCCCCTCGGGGAAGATGTCCCGGATGAAATCCGGGACGGAGGGGCCGGAGGGCGAAGCCCGGAGGTGGTCTACCTGCTCCGCTCGCCCCCTTCGACCCGATGCTTTGCATCGGCCCACTTCCCCCAAGTGGGGGAAGAAAGGATGCGGTCGCGCTTTTCCGCGTCAGAGCCCGCGCCCGTACACTCCCCTCTCAGCTCTTTGACATCGTGACGCGCCGGCCTCTCCCCGTGTGAGAGGCGTATGGCAGGGGCAGCGGGCGCGCTGTCCAGACAAAATGTGTGCAGCATCAGCGGGTTGGTCGCGCCAATCCGTCGAACTGACCCGTTGGATGTAGTAGTCGTAGTAGGAGGCGAAATTTCGGACCTTGAATGAAAATATTCCGAAGCGCTTCGGCCCTACCGGTACGGGTCTTTCGCCGCCAGATAATCCTGGACGTAGCGGCGGACGCCCTCTTCGAGGGAGGTGGCGTTGACGGGGCAGCCGGCGGCGGTGAGCTTGCTCATGCGCGCCTCGGTGAAATACTGGTACTGGCCCTTCAGCGCCTCGGGCATTTCGAAGAAGTCGAGCTGCGGATCGCGACCCATGGCGGCAAAAACGGCCTCGGCGAGATCCTTGAAGGAGCGCGCCTTGCCGGAGCCGACATTATAGATGCCGTTCTGCTCCAGGCCGGTCGCGCACCAAATGGCGATACGCGCGCAATCCTCGACCCAGACGAAGTCGCGCAACTGGCCGCCATCCTCATAATCGGGGTGGTCGGAGGCAAACAGGCGCATCTTGCCGGTCTCGCTGACCTGTTCGAAGACCTGGATGGCCACGGATCGCATCGAGCCCTTGTGCATCTCGTTCGGCCCGTAAACGTTGAAGAATTTCAGCCCGGCCCAGCGCGGCGGAGCGGGGCGGCCGCGATCGACCTGTTTGCGGGCCCAGACGTCGAACAGCCATTTGCTCCAGCCATAGGCATTGAGCGGGCGAAGCCGGGACAGGCTGTCGAGGTCGTCATCATCCTTGAAGCCAAGCTCGCCATCGCCATAGGTCGCCGCCGAGGAGGCGTAGACGAAGGGGACCTGATTGTCGGCGCACCAGTCCCAGAGGTCGCAGGAGAGGCGGAAATTCGTATCCGCAATGAGATCGGCATCACGTTCCGTGGTTGCGGAGATCGCGCCCATATGAATGACGCCCCTGATGCGGCCGGCATGGCGGTCAAGCGCCTCGAAGGCGGCGTCGGGCTGGATGAGATCGTCGAGGCGACGCTTGGCGATATTCTTCCACTTCGCATCCGTACCGAGCGTGTCGATCACGGCGACATCCTCGCCGGCTTCGTCGAGGTGGGCGACAATGTTGGAGCCGATAAATCCGGCCCCGCCGGTCACGATGAACATGCTGTCTCCTTGCGCGAGGCGAGTATGTGTGCGGCGGCGTCGCGGAGGTCGGCCGCCTGGTCCGGACCGGTCGGGTCGGAGGTGATGAGAATGCCGCGGGCGCCAACGGCGTCGGCGAGGCCGGTGTCCGAGGACTTGTCCCCGATCACCCAGGCCGTGTCCAGCGCCAGCCCGGTCGCCTCGGCGCATTCCAGCGCCAGGCCGGGGCGCGGTTTGCGGCAGTCGCATCCGGCGTCCGGTGTGTGGGGGCACAGGGCGATATGGGCGAAGCGGATGCCGTGCGGGGCGAGGATGTCGACCAGGCGGTCATGGATCGCGTCGGCGGTCGCGCGGTCGAAATAGCCGCGTCCGATGCCGGACTGGTTGGTGACGATGCAAAGCGTGGCGCCGCCTTTGATCAGGGCTGTGAGCCCCTCGATGGCGCCGGGCAGGAGGTCGAGCCCGTCCGGGTCGGCCAGGTAATGCTTGTCCACATTGATCGTGCCGTCGCGATCGAGGAGGACGAGGAAGGGCTCAGCCATCCGTCTGGCCTGTCGCGCGGGCGATGGAAGCGGTGGTGGACTGGCCCTGAACCAGCGGGGCGAGCACGACCTGTCCGCCGCGCGCCTTGACCACATCGCCGCCGACCACCTGGTCCTCGGCATAGTCCGCGCCCTTGACCAGGATGTCCGGTCCGATGGCGGTGATGCATTCCAGCGGCGTGTCCTCGTCGAATATCACCACGAGGTCCACATCGCGCAGGGATTCCATGACGGTGGCGCGCGCCGTCTCGCTCTGTACCGGACGCGTCGGTCCTTTCAGACGCTGGACGGAGGCGTCGGAATTGAGGGCAACGATGAGCCGGTCGCCCTGGGATTTGGCGAAGCTGAGGAGGCTGATATGGCCGGGATGGATGAGGTCGAAACAGCCATTGGTGAAGACCACGCGCTGTCCCTGTTCCTGCCAGGCGCGGCAGGCCCGGCTGGCACCCGCGAGGTCGACGATCATGCGCCCGTCCGGTCCGCCGCCATGGCAGGCCACGTGAAGTTCTGCCGCGCTGACGGTCGCCGTGCCGACCTTGCCGACGACAACGCCGGCGGCGCGGTTGGCGAGTTCGGCGGCGATGTGCACCGGCGCCTTCGCGGCCAGGCCCAGCGCCAGGGCGGCCACGACGGTGTCGCCCGCGCCGGAGACGTCAAACACCTCCTGGGCGGTGGTGGGCAGATGGTGGACACGCCCGTCCGCGTCCCGGACCGTCATGCCCTGCGCACCGCGGGTCAGGACGATAAGCGGCGCGCCGGACTGGGCCGCCAGCGCCTGCGCCGCGTCGGCCGCGCCCGCATCGGTGGCACAGGACAGGCCGCTGGCCTCCTCGGCCTCCTTGGCGTTCGGGGTAATGACCGTCGCGCCGCGATAGCGCGACAGGTCCCGGGATTTGGGGTCGACGATGACCGGCACGCTGTGGGCCCGGGCGATTGCGCAGGCCCGCTGGATGGCCTCGTCGGACAGCATGCCCTTGGCGTAGTCGCTCAGCACCAGGGCGACGGCCCCGGCTTCGAGTGCGGCGTCCAGTTCGGCGAGGATGAGTTCCAGCGTCTCCGCGGGCGGTGCGGCGATGTCCTCCTCGTCGACCCGGAGCATTTGCTGCTGTTTGGCGACGAAGCGGTTCTTGACGGAGGTGCGGGCGAAGGTGGCGCGGACAAGGCGCGGATCGAGACCCGGTGTCGCGCGGGCTGCACCGAGAAGGGCGTCGCCAGCGGCGTCCTCACCAATGGCACCGATCAGGATGGCCTGGCCGCCGAGGGAGGCGATATTGCGGGCGACATTGCCCGCGCCGCCGACCATTTCCTCGACCCGCTCGGCCTTGAAGACCGGGGTCGGGGCCTCCGGGGAGACCCGGTTGCAATCGCCATAGGTGAAACGGTCCAGCATGATATCGCCGAACACCACCAGGGTCTGGCCCGCCAGCTGGTCAATCCAATCGCCAATCCGCGACATCTCGCCCCCATCTATCCGCCGATCCGGATCGTTGGGTTACAGATATAAGCCGCTGGGCGCGCAAGCGAAAGCGCTCCGTGAAGTCGGTCAGCCCGCCAGCGCGCTGTCGATGTCGTCGATCAGGTCCTCGACACTCTCCAGTCCGACGGAGAGACGGATCAGCGTGTCGGGAATGCCGGCCTCGGCGCGGGCCTCCGGCGTCATCGCGGCGTGCGTCATCAGGGCCGGGATGTTGGCCAGGCTCTCGACGCCGCCGAGGGACTGGGCGAGCGTGAAGATGTCGAAGTGGCGGACGACCTCGCGCGGGTCCAGACCCGGGGCGAGTTCAAGGCTGATCAGCTGGCCGAAGGCGGCCTGCTGTCGTGCGGCGAGCGCGTGACCGGGATGGCTGTGCAGGCCCGGATAGTCGACATGGGCGATCCGCTCGTCCCCGGCAAGCCAGGTGGCTATGTCCAGCGCGCTCTGGGACTGAGCCTGTGCCCGCAGGGGCAGGGTGCGCAGGCCGCGCAGGGCCAGATAACTGTCAAAGGCGGCTGCGCCGACACCGGCGCAGTTCGCCCACCATTGCAGGCGCTCCAGCCGGGCCGCATCGCGGACGCAGACGAGGCCGCCGACCATGTCGGAGTGACCATTGATCAGCTTGGTGGTCGACTGCACCGAATAGTCCGCCCCGAGTTCGATCGGACGCTGGAGCACCGGTGAAAGGACGGTGTTATCTACGGCAAGCTCGGCACCAGTTGCATGGGCAAGCGCGGCAATGGCGGTGATGTCGGAAATGCGCAGACGCGGATTGGACGGGGTTTCCAGAAGCACGAGGCGCGTGCCGGCCGTGATGGCTTCGCGGGCGATGTCCGGGTCGGACAGGTCGGCGTATTGCACCGTGAAACGGCCGCCGAGCGCGCGGGCGTCCAGAAGGCGTCGGGTTCCCCCATAAGCGTCATGGGAACAGACGATACGGGCGCCATGCGCGAGATCGTGCAGCAGAAGATCAATCGCCGCCATGCCGGAGACGGTCGCGATACCACCGGCGGCGCCTTCGAGGTCGGCGACCGCTTCGGCCAGGAGGCAACGGCCCGGATTATTGGTCCGCGCATAGTCGAATTGCGGCTGTACCGCCGGATCCTCACGCCGGAAAGCCGAGGACAGGGCGATGGGCGGGATGACGGCATTGCTGTTGCGATCCGAGTTGAGACCCGCCCGGATCGCCCGCGTGCGCAGGCCCTTGGACATGCTCTACGCCTCCAGAAAGCGGGCGAGAATGTCGGCGATCTGGCCCGTCTCCTTGAGGAAAGCGTCATGGCCGAAATAGCTGGATATGCGCGTCAACGTACCGGACGGCGTCCGTCCGCAGGCGGCGGCGATCTGGTCTGCGGGGACCAGAAGGTCCTCTTCGACGGCCACATAGGTCACCGGGGCTTCGATCCGGCTGACATCCACGTCATGCGCGTCCATGGAGTGGGACAGGGCGAGGAAGCGGTCGGGCGTCATGCACTGGGTAAAGGCACGGCCGCGCGCGTCCAGATAGGACTCAATGCCGTCGGCATCGCGGCTGTCCGGGGCAGGGTCGAAGAACCGGTCCTCGAACTCCTCGGCGGTCCGATAGGTCGTCATCGCGAGTTGACGGGCAATCGCGAGGCCGCGACGGCCATCGCCGGCGTCGATCGCGAGCTTGACGGTCTGGCGCTGGATGGAACGCCAGGCCCGGGCCATGGCGGAGGGACGGTCCGCCGCGCTGATAATCAGCGCCTTTTCCACGCGCTCGGGGGCGAGCTCGGCCAGCGCGAGCGCGACCATGCCACCATAGGACGAGCCGATGACTGTGAACGAAGCGACACCGGCATTGTCCGCGAGCGCCAGAATGGCCCGGGCCTGATCCTGGGTGGTGGGAAAGAAGCGACCGCCGTCGGCGACAAAGTCGAGCGACAAGATACGACGCTGTCGGATGTCGATGGTCTTGTGATCGCCCGCAAAGTCGGCCCACCAGCCGGGTTCGCCGGCGAAGTCCGCGACCTGGCGCGAGGCGGAAATACCGCCCAGGACGACTGTCACGGGGGCGTCGGCGCGGCCGGTCAGACGGCCACCGGCGCACATTTCCTCACCGCTCTGTGCAATGAAACCGGCCTCGAGATCGAAGCAGTCGCAGAAATCCGTATCGGGGGTAAGCGTGGCGGTGGCAGTCATAAGTCGTCCCCACAGGCGGGAAGAAGCCATGCGCCGACGAGGGGAGAGCGGCCGGTGGCGATCTTCCGGGGGAGTCAGATCATGGATACCGGACCGTTCCGCTTTAGCCGTACTTCTTCCGCGCCCGCAAGCTGAACATCAAATCGGCGCGAGTACACGTATAAAGATATGTTTATATGAGTCAAGCGTATTTCTCTTATGGATTATTATTAGCGTTAAGTAAGGGGAAACGACCGGATGGAATTCTGCCGCCACGCGATTCCAGAGGTGATTCCCATGGCCGAACCGGCGCAACGCCTGCCGTCCGATTCCGCGGTGCCCGCGAGCGGTACAGTGTACAGCGACGACGAGGTCAAGGTGTTGATTGGACACCTGAAAGCCATCTGGGCTGGCGACTACTCGATCTCGCCGGAAGCTGAATCCTCACTGTCTGCCGCCGTCGGGAAAGTCGCCAAGCGGCTTCGGAATCGAACCCTCAAGGATCTCAACGGAGTGGTCGACCTGTCGATCTCCGCGAACGAAACCGCGATTTTCTCTGCGTCGACGCTTCACAATCTGCGCCAGGCAGATGACTTTGCCCAATCGATTGCGTCTGCTGCCGAGGAAATGCGCGCCTCGATTTCCGGGGTGCGCCAATTGTCCGGAAATATCGATGATGTCGCTCAATCCAGCCGGCAATCGACCCGAGAAGGCGTCGCTGCCGCCCGAGAACTCAGCAATGCGATGGAGCGCATCAACTCATCCGTGACCGACACGTCGGACCGGATGCAGGAACTTCACCGCTTTTCCCGAGAAATCTCCCGCGTTGCTGACAGCATTGGTGAGATCGCATTCCAGACCAATCTTCTTGCGCTGAATGCCAGTGTCGAGGCGGCGCGCGCGGGTGATGCGGGCAAGGGCTTTGCGGTTGTGGCATCCGCTGTGAAAAACCTCTCCGAACAGACAGCCGACTCCACCAATGTCATCAACAATGTCGTGCGCGAGTTGACGGAAGAGATGACCGCCATCGAGAGCGTCAACACGCGAAATCGGGATGCGGTCTCCGCGGGCAACGAAGCCATCCAGGGCGTTGAAGAGCGCATGAATGATATCGCGCACAGCGTCGAGCGCGTCTCAACCGACGTCTCCGAGATGAACACGATCCTGACCGAGCAGGAAACCGCAGCCCAGCACGTTGTCTCGGGGGTCAACGGAATCGTCGACGAGACCGCCAAGAGTGTCGGCGCCGTCGAGCGCATCGTCGACTCCATGAACAATGTCGAAAAGCTGATCTCGGCCCAGATTGCACGCCTCGCGGAGCTCGAAGTGCCCAACAAGGTGGTCAAGCTGGCCAAGTCGGATCATGTGATCTGGAAGAAGCGCCTCGCCAACATGATCGCTGGCAAGGAAGGTCTCAAGGCGGAGGAGCTCGCCGACCATCATTCCTGTCGTCTCGGCAAGTGGTATGACGCGGTAACGGATCGTCGCTACACGGCCAACCCCGCCTATCAGGCCTTGCAGGACCCCCATCGTCGGGTTCACCAGCACGGTATCGCAGCGGTCGAGGCCTACAATGCCGGCCGGGTTGATGAGGCGCTCGCCGAGATCGCAAAGGTCGAAACGGCTTCCCAGGATGTGCTGCGCCTGCTGGGTGATCTGGAAGGCTAATCCGTCGCGACGAACGCTTTCTCGACAACGAAATCGGCCGGTGCGGCGTTCGAGCCCTCGATGAAACCGTGATCGAGGCAGATCTGGCGCGTATCCTTGAGCAGGCCTTCCGAACCGCAGATCATGACGCGGTCGACTTCAGGGTCGAGGGCCGGGACGCCCAGGCGTTCAAAGAGTTCGCCGGAATTGATCATATCCGTGACACGCCCCTTCACCGGACCCTCTTCGCGGGTCACGGAGGTGAAGTGAACCAGCTTTTCGCGGGCCATCTCGCCGATCAGCTCATCCTTGCAGGTCGCTTCAACGAGCTCCTCGCCATACTTCAGCTCGGCGAGTTCGCGGCAGGTATGGGTGAGAATGACCTGGTCGAATTTCTCGTAGGTTTCCGGATCCCGCACGAGGCTCGCGAACGGAGCGATGCCGGTGCCGGTGGAAACGAGGTAGAGGCGCTTGCCCGGCTTCAGCGCGTCGAGCACGAGTGTGCCGGTCGGCTTCTTGCCCAGCAGAACCTCGTCACCCGGCTGGATGTGTTGCAGGCGTGACGTCAGCGGGCCGTCCGCGACCTTGATGGAGTAGAAATCCAGGGCTTCATCCCAGAACGGCGAGGCGACGGAATAGGCGCGCAGAAGCGGTTTGCCGTCTTCTTTCGGCAGGCCGATCATGACGAACTCGCCAGACCGGAACCGGAAGGTGGAGGGGCGGGAGATGCGGAAGTGGAACAGACGGTCCGTATAGTGTTTGACCGAAAGTACGGTCTCGATCGTGTACGGGCCCGGCTTGGCCGAGATCTTGTTCTTTTCGCGCGCAGCTTCGTTCGTCATCACATTCATTTCGGTCAACTCGTCAGGAAGGGAGGGCCTCAGGCACGTTCCCTGGGCGCTTCGGTAATCGTCCAGGGCGGGACGGGCAAGCCCCGGCTGGTGAGGAATTCAGGATTGAACAGCTTGGCGGCATAGCGTGCACCAAGGTCGCAGAGCACCGTCACGATGGTGTGGCCGGGGCCGAGCTCGCGCGCCAGACGCATGGCGCCAGCGATGTTGACGCCCGAAGAACCGCCCAGTGACAGGCCTTCCGATTTGATCAGCCCGTAGAGGATGGGGAGCATCTCGGCGTCTTCGATCCGGTAGACATGATCGACCTCGAGGCCGTCCAGATTGCCGGTGATCCGGCCAACGCCGATGCCTTCGGTGATCGAGGAGCCTTCGCCCTTGAGCTCGCCGGTCGTGTAATAGCTGTAAAGCGCTGCGCCTGCCGGGTCGGCAACACCGATGCGGATGTCCGGGTTGAACCGGCGCAGACCACGGGCCGTGCCCGAAATCGTGCCGCCTGTCCCGGCCGCGCAAATGAAGCCGTCGATCTTGCCCGCCGTCTGGTCCCAGATTTCCGGGGCGGTGGTCTTCTCGTGAGCGCGGCGATTGGCGTGGTTGTCGAACTGGTTCGCCCAGATCGCGCCTGCCGGATTGGTTTCGTTGAGCTCCTCGGCCAGGCGCTTGGAATAGTGCACGAAATGGTTGGGACTGGAGAAGGGCGCCGCGTCCACCTCGATCAGGCGAGCGCCAAAGGATCGGACCGTGTCCTTTTTCTCCTGGGACTGGGTTCGGGGCATCACGATGGTGACATCATATCCCAGGGCACCGCCCACCAGAGCCAGCCCGATCCCGGTATTGCCGGCGGTTCCCTCAACGATGGAGCCGCCCGGTCTCAGGCTGCCATCGGCTTCGGCTTCGCGCACGATATTGAGCGCGGCGCGGTCCTTGATCGATCCGCCGGGATTGAGGAATTCGGCCTTGCCGAGGATTTCGCAGCCCGTCTCTTCAGACGGCCCGTCCAGCCTGATCAGAGGCGTGTTTCCGATCAGGTCCAGCACATGTTTGGTCGACACGGTCGTGCCCCTCTTCTCAGTCTTGGCTCACTCGGCAGCGACGGGATAGGGGCGGTGAATGCCGCATTCCGTCTTGCTTTGACCGGCCCAGCGGCCGGACCGGATATCGTCATCCTGGGCCGGTGCGGTACAGGTCCAGCAGCCGATGGATGCATATCCCATTTCCGTCAAAGGATGTCGCGGCAAATCGTAGCGCTGGAAATAGGTCTGGATCGCTTCAGCGGACCAGCTGGCCAGCGGGTTGACCCGGATGGAGCCATTGACGCGCTCCACAACCGGCAACTGGAGACGGTCGCCACCGTGGAAGCGTTTGCGTCCGGTGAAGAGGGCGTCATAGCCGGCGACGGCCCGGTCGAGCGGCCGTACCTTGCGCAGGTCACAGCAGGCATCGGCATTGCGGGACCAGAGTTTGCCATCGGCATCCTCGTCCGCCACCTCTCGTGCCGAGGGATGAATGATTTCTATCCGGGTGAGGCCCAGCGTGTCCGCCAACTCGCGCTGATACTGCTCGGTTTGGGCAAAGAGGCGGCCGGTGTCGAGGAACAGAACCGGTGTGTCGGGGGCGACCTGGGCGATCATGTGGAGACCGACGGCGGCTTCCGCGCCGAACGAGGACATCATGGCGATCCGGCCCGGCCAGATACGCGTCAGCGCGTCGGCGATAATGTCCTGCGCGTCCATCGCGCGATAGCGCGCATTGAGGGCGGCGATGTCGGCATTCTCGCGCGACCGGCGACCGAGAATCGCCGAGGTGCCTGCGTGATCTGCCTGATAGCCGTCGATGAAACGCTGATGAGCCTTCGCCCAATCCGTGGCCAGGTCCTTGCGGTCCGGATCGACCTCGTCAAAGCCGACGCGCTTGAGATGCGCGGCCTGGTCTGGGATGACATGGCCAGTGGCGCGCAGGCGTCCGGCATAGCCCAGTCGTCCGCGTAGCTGGCTGGCGAGGGTAAAGCCTCGCCCGTCCTTGAAGCTGTCGAAATGGATATCGATCCGAACGGCAGAGCGCGCGGCGTCCTTCAGCTCGCGCCAGTCGGTGTCGCCGGGCACGGTGAGCGTTTCACCGCCGCCGGACGCGATCTGGGCGTCGAGGTCGGTGCGATGTGCGGGATCAAGCTGCGAGGTCAGCATAGATTGCCTCCTTGAAGGCGTCGCTGCCGAGGCGGCGCAAAGTGTCGATGAAGGCCTCACCGGTCTGGCGAAGTTCGAGAAAGCGGCGAAGGATTCGGGCGATGGCGGCGGGAACATCCTCGCCAGCCAGACCTTTGCCAACGATCTCGCCGATCGCGGCATCCGTGCCCATCGCACCGCCCAGGGTAATCTGGTAAAACTCCTCGCCGCGCTTATCGACGCCGAGTACGCCGATATGGGCGATGTGGTGGTGGCCGCAGGCATTGATGCAGCCGGAAATCTTGATGCTCACCTGTCCGGCAATCTCCGCCAGTCCCTCGGCAGACAGCGTGGCGCTGATCGCCTGAGCAACCGGGATCGACCGGGCATTGGCGAGATTGCAATAGTCCAGTCCGGGGCAAGTCACGATATCGGTCGCAAGGCCGGCATTGGCGGTCGCCAGGCCGTGTTCGCGCAGGGTCTCCCAGATGGCGAAGAGGTCGCCATTCTCGACGTGAGGCAGAACCAGATTCTGCTCCGGCGTGACGCGGACTTCGTCGAACCCGTAGCGTTCGGTCAGCTCGGCGACGATACTCATCTGCTCGGAGGTTGCGTCACCGGGCGTCCCGCCGACCGGTTTCAGGGAAATCACTACCGAGGACAGGCCTTCGACCTGATGGTCCCGGCGATTGGTATCCAGCCAACTGCGGAAGGCGGCCGGGCCGGTCTGCGGCGCCGGGCTCACGGATCTGGGGCGCGGCGTCGTGAAAAATGCTCGGATGCGAGCGATCTCTGCCTGCGGCAGGCGAAGGTCGCCGTCCCGGACATAGCCCCATTCCTCGTCCACCTCTTCGCGGAAAGCGTCGATGCCGAGGCTGTCGACCAGGATCTTGATCCTGGCCTTGTAGAGATTGTCGCGTCGGCCATGCTGGTTGTAGACGCGCAGGATCGCCGTCAGATAGCTCAACAGGTCCTGAGGTTCGAGAAAGTCACGGATCTTGCGGGCGAGGCGCGGCGTCCGACCCTGGCCGCCCCCGACCCAGACTTCGAACCCGCGTTCGCCGTCGGCGTTCTCGACAATCTGCAAGCCAATGTCGTGGAAGCGGATCGCCGCCCGGTCTTCCGCGGCGCCATTGACGGCGATTTTGAACTTGCGCGGCAGGAAGGTGAATTCCGGGTGGAAGGTCGACCATTGCCGTATGATTTCGGCCCAGGGGCGGCTGTCTTCCAGTTCATCTGCGGCGGCGCCCGCAAACGGATCGGCGGTCACATTCCGGATGCAGTTGCCCGACGTCTGGATGGCGTGCATCTCCACCTCGGCGAGGTGTACCAGAATCTCCGGGATGTCGACCAGCGCTGGCCAGTTGTACTGGATGTTCTGGCGGGTCGTGAAATGGCCATAGCCCCGGTCGTAGCGCTGCGCGATCCGGGCGAGGACCCGCATCTGCTCGGCGCGCAGGGCGCCGTAGGGAATGGCGACGCGGAGCATATAGGCGTGCAGCTGGAGATAGACGCCATTCATCAGGCGCAGGGGTTTGAACTCGTCCTCGGTCAGGCGGCCGTCCATGCGGCGCGCGACCTGATCGCGGAATTCCTCGATGCGCTCGCGAACCAGGGCGTGATCGTATTCGTCGTACCGATACATCAGAGCGCTCCCAGGACGTGGGTCGTTCCGGCGGAGGGGCCGACCAGGCGGATGGATTCGCGACGCCATTTCTGACCAGCCGGGCCGTCCTCATCGAGATCGATCAGATAAGGGCCCACAGCGACAGCGAACTCTCCCTCGGCCAGGGCGAGGGCCGTAGAGGCATTGTCGCCGTCAAGGCGAGCCGCCTCGGCGAGATGAGGGCTCCAGTCGCCGTCCGGGGTGCGGTAGATGACACGCCCGTCGGTCAGGCGGTTGGCGGTTATGGCTTTCATGCGAATTGCTCCACGGCGACCGCGTCCGGCGCCGCGATGGCGCGGCGGGCGAATTGCGCCGTTTCTCCAATGATGATGACGGAGGGGCCGGTGACGGCCTCCAGCTCGACCAGACGGGCGAGACTCCCCAGAGTTCCGGTCAGGGTCCGTTCCTCCGGACGGGTGCCGTTCTCGACCAGGGCGACAGGCGTGTCGGCCGAACGGCCGGCAGCCAGCAGTTTCGCCTGGATTTCCGGAGCGGCGCCGACACCCATGTAGAAAACGCCGGTCGTGTTCGGGGCAGCCAGCTCGGAGTAGTCGGCGTCCGGACCGTCTTTCTTGACGACACCGCTCGCGAAGGTGACGGACTGGGCGTGATCGCGATGGGTGAGCGGAATTTTTGCGGATGCGGCGCACGCCATCGCCGCGGTAATGCCGGGAGTCACCTCGGTCGCGATGCCCGCGGCTTCCAGCGCATCGATCTCTTCACCGCCACGGCCGAAAATGAACGGGTCTCCGCCCTTCAGGCGCACGACGCGTTGTCCCTTGCTGGCCTCGCGGATGAGGATGTCGGCGATGGCGTCCTGGGACACCGGGTGGTGTCCCTTGGTCTTGCCGACATCGATGCGGAGAACATCGCGGCGGGCGAGACCGAGAACCTCTTTCGAAACCAGGCGGTCATAGACGATCACATCCGCTTCGCGCAGCAGGCGCGCCGCCTTCAGAGTAAGAAGGTCCGGATCGCCCGGGCCAGCGCCGACGAGATGCACAATCCCTTCGCGGGAAGGGGCGTCGGCGTTCAGCTCGCGCAGCATTTCCCGGCGAGCGCCGGACTTGTTGCCGGCGAGGGCGAGGTCGCGGGCCGGTCCCCGAAGGGCGCGCTCCCAGAAGGCCCGTCGTTCATCAAACCGCTCGAGTACCGATTTTACCGTACCGCGCAATTCGCGGGCGAGGTCAGCGAGTACGCCAATGCGTCCTGGGAGAACGGCCTCGATTGCTGCGCGAATGTCGACGGACAGCACCGGGGCGGCTCCGCCCGAGGCGATCGCGACGACGATGCCGTCACGGTCGACAATCGCCGGGGTCTGAAAATCCGAGGCTGCGGGGCTGTCGACGATATTGACCTGGGCGCCGGCCTTGCGGGCGGCCCGGGCCTGACGCTCCAGCGTCGCTTCATCGCCACCTGCGAGAAAAACAAGGGTCGCGCCACGGAAGTCCCGGTGTGTCGGCTCACGCCGGATGACTTCGGCATATTGGGCGATATCCGAAGAGACAGGATCGGTGTTGGGGCCGGTGAACCACGTCAACCGGGCTGGGCTATCGAGGAAAAGGCGTGCCTTGGCTTCGGCCATGAAGCCGGAACCCGAAACGATGATCGTCCGTCCGTCCAAGGGAATTGAAGCTGGAAATACACGCATTGTCGTCGATCCAATCCTGCGCCTCCGTGGCGCGATGGGCTCAATATTTCTATTGCAATGCGTGAATTCAAACGAAGTTTCTTGGCTTTTGATTTTAGAAAAACTAAATAAGAGGCATGTCGAGCCATCGCCTTCCCCCGCTCAATGCCCTGCGCGCCTTTGAGGCTGTGGCGCGTCTGGAAAGCATGTCCCGCGCTGCGGACGAGCTTGCCGTGACCCCGGGGGCCGTTTCCCAGCAGGTGCGACAGCTCGAGGAGCATGTCGGCGTGAAATTGTTCGAGCGACAGGGCCGCATGCTCGCCCTGAACGGCGCCGGGCGAGCCGCGGCTGGAGCCATGACCGACGCGTTCGCGGCGCTGGGGCATGCGGTGTCCCTGATGCGCCAACCTGTAGAGCGCCGCAGCTTGACGGTCAGCGTCGCCCCCTCCTTCGCCGGCAAGTGGCTCGCCCCGCGTCTGCATCGGTTCCAGGAACAGTATCCCGGCGTCGAGGTCTGGATTTCCGCTGATCGTGAGCGCGCCAACCTGGCGGCCGGGGCTGCGGATCTTGCCATCCGCTATGGGCCGGGCGGAGATCCCAGCCTGGAGGAGCGCCTGCTGCTGCGCGAAGAGGTTCTGCCCGTCTGCTCGCCGGAATTGCTCAAACAGGGCCCGGCGCTCGATCGGCCTGCTGATCTGGTTCACCATACTTTGCTGCATGATGCGTCGCCGGAGAGTGAGGTCGACCAGGCCGACTGGGTCAGCTGGTTGAAGACGAAACGCGTCCGCGGGGCAAATGTGGAGGGCGGGGTGCGTTTCAACCAGTCTGCCCTGGTGATAGATGCGGCCGTGGCGGGACGCGGCGTGGCGCTGGCCAAGCGGGCGCTGGCGCAGAACGACCTGGCGGCCGGGCGACTGGTGTCTCTTTTTGCGGATGGGGCGACGCCGGTCCGGTCCGCCTATCTCATTGTCACGGCACGCGGCCGAGAGCCGGACGAGGAGACGTCCCGTTTCATTGCCTGGCTCCAGGCCGAGGCGCATGACCACGAGCACTCGATCGACGAGCTGTAGGGGCTCGGGCTGTTAGCGATCACGCGCTGGTGCAGCTGACACTCAATCGCAAACATAGTCCTCCCGCTCATGTAAAGTCACTTGACCCGCGACCACGGCGGGGTGTGAGTATGCGTGCCGTAACGAAACGAATTCAGCCATCTGGCTGGTGAGGGGCTGAGCCCCGGGGGATTGGATCGTGAAACCGACGGACGTCAGCGCGCCTGACTATTTCCACAAAGTCGTCGATTGCCAGTGGGCCTGTCCGGCGCATACGCCGGTTCCGGAGTACATCCGGCTGATCGCGCAGGGCAAATTTACCGAAGCCTATATGGTCAATCGCCGTTCAAATGTCTTTCCGGGCATTCTCGGTCGTGTCTGTGACCGCCCCTGCGAGCCGGCCTGTCGGCGCGGGCGGGTTGAGGAAGAACCGGTTGCGATCTGTCGCCTGAAGCGCGTCGCCGCGGATCATCGGGATGATGTCTCGGCGATGGTGCCGCAGAAGCCGGCCCGGATGAATGGCAAGAAAATCGCCCTGATCGGTGCCGGTCCGGCCTCCCTGACCGTGGCGAATGATCTGGCGCCGCTGGGCTATGAGTGCACGATCTTCGAGGCGATGCACCGTCCGGGTGGCCTGATGATCTCGAATATTCCCTCCTTCCGCCTGCCGGAAGAAGTGCTGGACGAGGAGATCGGCTACATCACGAATATGGGCGTCGACATCAAGTACAATCATCGTGTTGGCAGCCTGCACTCCCTGCTGGACGGCGGGTATGATGCCGTCTTCGTCGGGTCCGGTGCGCCGAAGGGCAAGGACCTGCACATCGACGGACGCGAGGAAGCCAGTGCCAATATCCATATCGGCATTGAATGGCTCGAGAATGTCGCCTTCGAACACACCAAGAAGATCGGTGACAAGGTTCTGATCATCGGCGTCGGCAACACCGCGATGGATTGCTGCCGGACTTCGCTGCGCCTCGGAGCGAGCGATGTGAAGGTCATGGCGCGCAAGCCGCGGCAATTCTTCAAGGCTTCCCCGTGGGAGCTTGAAGATGCCGAGGACGAGAATGTCGAAATCCTGGTCAACCATTCCCCCAAGCGTTTCGTCGTCGAAAACGGCAAGCTGACGGGCATGGAATTCGAGCTCATGGAGTACGAGCTCGACGAGGCTGGCCGGATCACTTCGACCCGCACCGCGGGCACCAAGATTATCCCCTGCGACGATGTCATCCTTGCGATCGGTCAGGAAAATGCCTTCCCGTGGATCGAGCGCGATATCGGCATCGAGTTCGACAAATGGGGTGTCCCGGTCGTTGATGACGTGACCCACGAATCCACACGCAAGGGCGTATTCTTCGGTGGCGACAGCGCCTTCGGTCCCAAGAACATCATCTGGGCGGTCGAGCACGGCCACCAGGCGGCGATCTCCATCCACAAGCACTGCCAGGGCGAGGACGTCAGTCGTCGCATGCCGCGGGGTGTGAACCTCAACTCGACCAAGATGGGCGTGAATGAGTGGATGTACTCCAACACGTTCGAGGGTGCGCATCGTCGGGAGATGGATCTGGTCGAGCTGAAAGCCCGCCTGTCGAACCGGAAGCTTGAGGTCGAGACCGGCTTCACCCAGGAGCAATTCTTCACCGAGGTACAGCGTTGCCTGAACTGTGACGTCCAGACCGTTTTCGAGGCGCCGCTCTGCAAGGAATGTGATGCCTGCCTTGATATCTGCCCGGTCGACTGCCTGTCGATTGTCCCGGCGGCCGATGAGGACCAGCTGCGGTCGAGCCTGAAAGTCCCGGCGACCAATCGCGACCAGGCTCTCTACGTTTCCTCGGGGCTCCCCGAAACCGGACGGGTCATGGTCAAGGACGAGAATCTCTGCCTGCACTGCGGGCTGTGCGCCGAACGCTGCCCCACCGCTGCCTGGGACATGCAGGACGCTGACATCTTCATCCCGCACGTGAGCGAGGAAGCCGAAGGAGTGGCCGCAGAATGAATGCTGTCGCCGACATCAAAGCCAAGGTGCGGGTCAACGACTTCGTGCTCAAGATTGCCAATGTGAACGGCACCGGATCCGCCTCGGCGAACGGTCTTCTGATGAAGGCCATTTTTCGCATGGGTGTTCCGGTCGTGGGCAAGAACCTTTTCCCGTCCAACATTCAGGGCCTGCCGACCTGGTATGAAATCCGCCTGACCAAGGATGGCTATGCCGCCCGTGCCGGTCAGACCGACTTCATGGTTGCGATGAATGCCGAGACCTACAAGCAGGACATCGCCGAGGTCGCGCCCGGTGGTTTCCTGCTCTACGACAACACCTGGCCACGCCCGGAGCTGCACGAGCGTGACGATGTCACCGCCATTGGCGTGCCGCTGGCGCGCATGTGCAATGAGGTGTTCGACAATGCCCGTACACGGGTGCTGATGAAGAACATGGCCTATGTGGGCGCCGTTGCCGCGCTGACCGGTCTTGATGTCGCGGTGATCCGCTCGATGGTCGAGGAGATGTTCGGAACCAAGCCTCAGCTGATCGACAGCAACATGCAGGCGATCGAACTGGGTCTGAACTATGTGCGCGAGCACTATCCCGATCCGATCCCCCTCAAGGTCGAGCCGATGGACAAGACCGCCGGTCACATCATGATCGACGGCAATACGGCGGCGGCACTTGGCTGCGTCTATGCCGGTGCGACCTTCGGGGCCTGGTATCCGATCACCCCGTCCACCTCGCTGATGGACGGCTTCAAGGGGTTCTGCGAGAAACTCCGGGTCGACAGGGAGACCGGCGAGAAGAAGTTCTGCATCATACAGGCCGAGGACGAGCTCGCCTCGATCGGCATGGCGATCGGTGCGGGATGGAATGGTGCACGCTCCTTCACGCCGACCTCCGGGCCGGGGATTTCCCTGATGAGTGAGTTCATCGGCTTTGCCTAT
>Ga0070726_10002198_pt1 | contig 17958 bp, 8 predicted proteins | sample tdAd471_FD_67275 | JGI IMG/M metagenome (GOLD analysis project Ga0070726, IMG submission 67275) | Marine sediment microbial communities from the Atlantic coast under amendment with organic carbon and nitrate - tdAd47.1 | ecosystem: Environmental > Aquatic > Marine > Coastal > Sediment | place... | reverse complement strand
TGCCGGTGCGGTTTTACCTTTCAATGGAGATGTTTATGTAGGTGTAGGGCCGGATATGTGGCGACTGAGTGATAAGAATGATGATGGCGTAGCGGATGAAAAAGAGTCTATCGCACATGGTTTTAATGTACACATCGGTTTTGGTGCGCATGGTATGTCAGGCTTGACGGTAGGGCCAGACGGTCGCATCTACTGGGGGGCTGGAGATATTGGCACCAACGTCATTGATAAAGATGGGAAGCAGTGGAAATACCCGAATCAGGGTACTATTGTACGATGTGAGCCGGATGGTTCCAACTTTGAGGTTTTTGCTGCTGGATTGCGGAATACGCATGAATTTGTCTTCGACGAATATGGCAACCTCTTTAGTGAAGATAATGATGGCGATCATCGAGGAGAGCGGGAGCGCCTAGTGTACATTCCCAATGGCTCTGATACGGGCTGGCGAATCAACTGGCAATTTGGCAAATACACCGACCCCGATAACAATGGCTATAAGGTGTGGATGGATGAAAACATGCACGTACCGCGCAATGACCAACAGGCGGCCTATTTCCTTCCTCCTATCAAGAATTACCACAATGGTCCAACGGGGATGTTGTACAATCCAGGAACGGCTTTAGGGCCGGAATGGAAAAACCATTTCTTTATTGCCGAATTTGTCGGCAACCCTTCTCGCTCCAATATCTACGCCTTCACGATGAAGCCCTCCGGTGCGGGCTTTGATTTCGACTCAGAAGTGAATGTGCTGAATGGCGTTTTGGCTACGGGCATGGATTTTGGCCCTGATGGTGCGCTCTATTTTGGGGATTGGATCAATGGCTGGGGAACTAAAAACTACGGCCGTATCTGGAAATTGGACGGGACGAGTGATGCCGATCGAGCGATCCGAGCTGAGACCAAAGCATTAATCGGAGCCGACTTTACCCAAAAAGATTTACCTGCCTTGAGTACGCTACTTGCTCATGTAGATGCACGCGTACGTCAGAAAGCCCAATTTGAATTGGCTAAGCGTGGTAAAAAGGGCCTCGCTACTTTAGTGGCAGCTACGGATGCTTCCAGCGAACAATTGGCAAGAGTGCATGGGATTTGGGGGATTTGGCAATTGGCTCGAAAGGATATCAGTCTTGCCAGTCATTTAGTGGATTTATTGCAAGATGCTGATCCAGAAATTGTAGCCCAAGCCACGAAAATACTGGGCGATATTCGAGCCGAATCAGCAGCAGATGCACTGATTCCTTTGCTAAAGCATGATTCACCTCGCGTCCAGTTCTTTGCGGTGGAAGCCCTCGGGCGTATCGCTCACAAAGCGGCGGTTCAACCCATTGCCGATCTATTGATTGCTAATGATGACAAAGATATCTACCTGCGTCATGCGGGAGCAGTTGCTCTAGCGCGCATCGGCGATGAGGCTGCCTTGGCGGCCATGAGCTCGCACCCCTCGCGCCCCCTTAGGATTGTCGCAGTAGTGGCGCTCCGAAGAATGCAATCGCCCGCTATCGAGAAATTCCTTTCTGATAAAGACGAATATGTAGTAGCCGAAGCCGCACGCGGTATCAACGATGATTTTTCCATCGAAGCTGCCCTGCCCGCCCTCGCCGCTACCTTGAAAGAAGACCGCTTCACCAGTGAGCCGCTGATCCGCCGTGCGATCAATGCAAATTCACGGGTAGGAAAGGCCGAAAATCTTCAACTATTGGTTGATTTTGTGAAAAATGAAAAGGCGGCTGAAGCCATGCGCGCCGAAGCCCTCGCCACCCTAAGCGTCTGGGCAAAGCCATCGGTCCTCGATCGGGTGGATGGCCGGTACCGTGGAGAAGTCACGCGTGATGCCGCCCCGGTAAAGGCAGCCGCGGAACCTCTTTTGGTTGAACTATTGAGGGCCAATAATGAAACCCTTCAGTTGGCGGCCATCCAGGCAGCTGGGAAATTAGGCATCAAAACGCTTGCTGAGCCAGTCAATGATTTATTCTTGAATGGTAAATCGGATGATATTAAAATCGCAGCGCTGAATGCCTTGAATACAATGGACGATGAGCGCTTTAGCAAAGCCATTACGGCGGCGATTGCGATGAAATCAAGTCCATTGCGCTCGGAGGCGCTAGGCATGTTATCTGAAATCGATTACCCAGAGGAAGGAGCAGTAAGCTTGTATACAAGTGTGCTAGAAGATGGATCATCCAGAGAGAAGCAAACGGTATTAAAGGCCTTGGGAGAGATGAAAAGCGAAGCCGCCAATAAAGTGCTAGCCGGAAAATTACAGACCTACCAAGCCGGAAAACTAGATAAAGATTTGGAATTGGATTTAGTGGAAGCCATAGAATTGAGTGAATCCAGCACTTTGATGACTTCGCTTAATGCACATTGGGAAGCTTTATCGGCTGAAGATCCTTTGGCGCCCTATCGCATGGCGCTGGAGGGCGGAAATCCATACCGTGGCCAACGTATTTTCTACAATGATCAAGCCGCACAATGTATTCGCTGCCATACGGTATTTGAATTTGGTGGTGAAGTAGGGCCTTCCTTGGCCAATATCGGTCATGAGTTGGATAAAGAGACCCTATTGGAATCGCTAGTACATCCAAGTACGCGACTGGCTCCTGGCTTTGGCATGGCTACATTAACCCTCCAAAATGATGAAATTATAGGTGGTGTAATTGTAGCCGAAGATGATAATGAAATCACGCTACGCTTACAGCAGGAAGAAACTCGAACTTTTAAAAAGGCCGAACTGAAAGATCGACAGAACGTTCCTTCTGGAATGCCGCCGATGGGGGATATTTTGAGCAAGCGTCAACTGCGAGATTTAGTAGCCTTCCTTTCGACTTTGGAGGAGGAGGAGAGTTAGGGGAAGTGGGAAGTGGGAAATCGGAAATGGGAAGTGGGAAGTGGGAAGTGGGAAGTGGGAAATAGGAAGACATTCCGATTTCCCATTTTTGCTGCCTCGATGATCTATATGCAGAATTAATGGGTTCGCTAATGAATATACGACCGCAGAATAGGATAGAAAGAGATGAGGTGCCTTGCGCCGGTACATTTTGGGAAGATCCTAGCATTTTTAATGTCAATCAGTTGCCACCTCATGCCAACTTGATGCCATTTTCCACTGGAGAAGCGCTGCAGAAGCAGGATCGTTTGGCCTCGGAATGGAGTTTATCTTTAAATGGGGAGTGGCCTTTCAAACTGACTAAAAAGCCGGCGGATCGGCCTTTGGATCTTTACAAAGATGATTTCGATTGTACCGATTGGGATACCATTAAGGTACCAGCTAATTGGGAAATCGAAGGCTATGATGTGCCGATTTATGTGAATGATCGCTATCCTTTCAAAAAAGACCCTCCTTTTATTCCCCATGATTATAATCCGGTGGGATCCTATCGGCGCACCTTTGAGGTACCTGAGCACTGGGAAGGACGGGAGGTCTTTATTCACTTCGGTGCGGTGAAATCTGCGGCTCATTTTTGGTTGAATGGCGTATGGTTGGGCTACAATCAGGATGGGAAAACACCGGTAGAGTTTGATATCACCCCCTATTTGCGAAAAGGGGAGAATGTCTTGGCCGTCGAGGTGTATCGCTGGTCGGACGGCTCCTATTTGGAGTGTCAGGATTATTGGCGATTGAGCGGTATTCATCGGGATGTATTCTTGTGGTCAACGCCCAAAGTCCATGTCCAAGACTTTTTTGTGAAGGGAGGACTAAATGAAGTTTGTACCCAAGGCGAATTATCGGTCGTTGCTAAGATTGAGCGTTATGATGATATACAGCCTAAGGCTTATCAATTAGCCTACGAATTACTAGATGCTGAAGGGACAATTGTCTTTGAAACTTCTCAGAAACTGGAAGGAAGTGAAAGCCAACAAATAGAACTGAAGTGGGAAGTACAATTGGATGGTGTACACCATTGGACTGCTGAAACACCCTATTTGTATCAATCCATCTTTTATTTGAAAAATGAAGCTGGAGAAGTCATTGAGGTGGTGGGTTGCAAGACGGGTTTCCGCCGCGTAGAAATCAAGGATGCGCAATTATTGGTCAATGGCCGGGCGATCACCATAAAAGGCGTCAATCGGCATGAACATGATCAGCACAATGGGCATGTGATTACGGAAGAAAGCATGCTGGAAGATATTCGGTTGATGAAACAGTGCAATATCAATGCTGTTCGGAATAGCCATTACCCCAATATGGCCCGTTGGTATGAACTCTGTGATGAACACGGATTATATCTAGTGGATGAACCTAATATCGAATCGCATGGCATGGGCTACGAGGCGGAAAGCCTAGCTAAAAATCCCGCCTGGGGACCCGCCCACCTGGACCGCACCCGCCGCATGTTTGAACGAACCAAGAACCATCCTTCTATCATTGTTTGGTCATTGGGGAATGAAGGAGGTGATGGGGTGAATTTTGAGCAAACCTACGCCTGGCTCAAAGCTCAGGATGATAGTCGACCCGTACAATATGAACAGGCTTTCGAAGCACCGCATACGGATATTGTGTGTCCTATGTATCCTAGCCCAGCAGCGCTGGAAGAATATGCCCAGAAGAATCCTTACCGTCCTTTAATCATGTGTGAGTATGCACATGCCATGGGCAATAGCCTGGGCAACTTTGTGGACTATTGGGAAGTAATTGATCGCTATCCCTGTTTACAAGGCGGCTTTATTTGGGACTGGGTAGATCAGGGCTTGCGGGTAGAAAACGAAAAAGGCGTCCCTTACTGGGCCTTTGGCGGTGATTTTGGCCCGCCAGATGTGCCGAGCGATGGCAATTTCTGTATCAATGGCATCGTGAAGCCCGATCGGCAGCCGCACCCTTCCTTTTGGGAGGCTAAACGTTTGTATCAATACCTCAAGATCGAGACTTTAGACCTTGAGCAAGGAAAGGTCAGGGTAACCAATACCTATGATTTTATACCGATTACTAATTTGGTGCTTCACTGGGAATTGTGGTGCCCCAGTGGGGTAGTTGAAGAAGGCGCATTGGATTTGATAGGGTTGGAGCCCGGGACGTCAAGGGATTTCTCCTTACCCATCAATGATAGTCCTATTCCTGCAGGTGAGCCCTGTTATTTGAACTTTAGTGGCCACACTATTACGGCTACTGACCTAATTCCTGCCGGATTGGAATTGGTAAAAGCCCAATTTGAGAAGCAAGCTGTTGTAAGTGTACCATCCCTTCCCGCGTCGGAATCGGTGCTCGAGATCGGCCAATACAGCGATTTCTTAGGCATCACCGGAGAACATTTTAGTTTGATTATCAATGTTCAAACCGGCTTGATAGAACAATACAGTTATAAAGGGACGCCCTACTTTGCCAAAGGTCCTGAACCGAATTTTTGGCGTGCACCGGTCGACAATGATTGGGGCTGGGATATGCCCGAAGAAATGGACTTCTGGCGTCATGCGGGCGCCAATCACAATTGTTACAGCAGTCATTGGTCTATCGTTGATACTTCCCCCAACACCTTTGTATTGACCGCTCGATTGGAGTTGCCGGATGTTGATGCTAAGTACATCATAGAGTACACGATTCGTGGGACGGGAGAGGTGCAAGTAAAAGGAACTTTCGATCCCAAAGATGGGGAATGGCCGGGTATGCCTCGACAAGGTGTACGCCTGGAATTACTCCCGGCTTTTGATCAGCTCGAATGGCTAGGCCGAGGACCCATCGAGAATTATCCTGATCGTAAAACAGCCGCGCAGATAGGCCGTTACCAAAGCACGGTGGAAGAACAATATGTCCCTTATCTAAGTCCGCAAGAAAATGGGAATAAGGAAGACGTCCAATGGGCTATTTTTCAAGATGCAGCAGGAAAAGGAATTCGATTTAGTGGTTCCCCGATTTTTGGCCTGACCGCACTTTGGTACTCTCCGGAGGCCTTGACGCAGGAGACGCGCGGGAGTCGTCATCCTTTTGATTTAGTAAAAGAAGAAAACATCTCCGTTTGCCTAGATCATCGCCAAATGGGAGTCGGTGGGGTAGATTCCTGGTTGAGTAAACCTTTGGAAAAATACCTTTTGCCGGTGGCACCTTATACCTTTACCTTCCGTTTTCAAGGACTTCACCTATTATAGGACGAATAGGGTTTATCAGGTGAAGGTTTAGGCCAAGAGGTTAAGCCCCTAAACCTTCCACCTTCAACTTTTAAACCCATTTGGTATAAAACCTCCAGTAGTATGAGGTCTTCAAATGAAACTTGATCGCTTATGAACTTATGGTTAGAAGTAGTTATCGGTTTTGCCCTAGCTGCAGTCAGTATTTTCATCATTCGGCGGATCTACCCTAAAAAAGACCATGCTTTTTGGCGAGTAGGCCTGGTTATAGCCGCACTTATCTATGTCGGCTTTGCGCTGGCATTCGGTGCCAATATGGGGTGGATTATTATAGAATTGAGTGGCTTCGCTTTCTATTTATTTTTTGCTTTTTTGTCCAAACGCGTCAACTTACTTTTTCTAGCCGTAGGCTGGGGCTTGCACGTCTTATGGGATATACTATTGCATGGCACTAGTGAATCGGCCTTTGTTCCCGACTGGTATCCTGGTCTGTGTCTTGGGTTTGATATCGCTATTGCGGCCTATGTGTTGTATGTAGTGCGGGAGCGGAAGGGGAGTGAAGGAGTGGAAATGAAAATGGAAATGTGAATCAAAATCAAAAGGCGTGTTCATCGCTGCATCCGCCGTTGGTACACGAGCTCCAGCTGTGTACCTTGCCCCGTCCTCGCCTTTCGACAGCTCCTGCTGTCATTCTTAATCAAAATGTAAATTGAAATCAAAATCAAAAGACGAGAACAAGGCTCCAAGAGTGTCATGAAAAAGAAAGATTAGGCCCCAGGTTAGGCATAAGCCCCCATAACTTCGAACGAGTATCTCTTACCTGTTCTAACGCATATTGTCCCTCTCGAGTAATCGTAAATAATCGTTTTCGCCGTCCACCACGTTCGGCAGTAGCCTCACTCCAACTAGAAGAGATAAACTTCTTCGCTTCGAGTCGGCGTAGCGCCGCATGAACAGCACTGATATTCACAGATCGCCCTGTTTGCCTTTCCAATTCTTCCATTACCATTACGCCATAGCCATCCCCATTGAGGATCGCGACGATCAGTAAAATCAGTTCTTCAAACTCTCCAAGATGTACTCTTTGCATACTATATCATTTGCAAAAGTAAAAGTAATAAGTATCTTTCACTTTTGCAAATGATATATGTTTTTCTTATAAGTAATAGGTGCTGCTAGAGGAAAAACTGAAAGCCAGCCATTACCTACACCGACCCTAAGTCTACCAACTCCGTACTCACATACAAGGTATGGCCCCCCTACTTTTTACGATCTTTCATTAAATCCATTAAAGTCTCAATCGCTAACTGGCCTACTTTGTTTCCATCATGGAGGAGGTGCGTGATAGCAGGATGAAAATAATTGGGTGCCTCGCCATCACTAATACAGATAATAGCGAGTTCCTCTGGTATTTTTATGCCTAGTTGTTGGATGATGGGCATGACACCTACGAGTAATTCATCGGTCATAATAAAGATGGCTGAAGGGGGAGGGGAGGAGGTTTTCCACATTTGGAGGAAAGCTTGTCCAGCGCCATTTGGTGTGTCAGCATAGACAATATACTGCTCCTGTACGGGTAGTTGTTTGTTTCCTAAGGCTTGAGAAAAGCCATCGAATCGTTCTTGTGTAAGGTTTAAATTCGGGTTTCCCAATACCGCCCCGATGTCGGTATGTCCTTTACGGATCAAAAAATCAGTTACTTCTTCCCCAGCTTGTTCATCATCTATACTAATCGTGATACTCTGCTCGGACTTTATGAATTCATCAATAAAAACCATCGGGATTTCTTGCTGGAAGAGGGAAGCGAAATGATCCAGGTTACTTGTTTCCTGGCTAATACAAATTACGATACCATCTACAGCAATCTGCTGGCAAAAATCGAGGCATTGCTTTTCCCCTTTAAGGGTATTGTCTGATTGTAAGATGATCAGGTGATAACCTGCCAACTTGGTGGTGGCTTGAATGGACTTGATCACAGAAGGAAAAAAGAAGGTATTGAGGTCGGGCAAGATGAGTGCTATCAATCCACTATGTTGTTTGCGGAAATTAATAGCTATGGCATTGGGGCGATAGTTCAGCTCCTGCGCAACTTGCTTCACTTTTTGTCGGGTGGCTTCACTGACATCTGGGTGGTCTTTCAGCGCTCGGGAGACCGTAGATGGCGTAATTTGCAACATCTTAGCTATGTCCTTAATCGCAATTCGCTTCATTCAAGAGACTAAATTAGACATTTTCTGCTATTTCGTTCAAAAAAAAGATACTAACCACAATCGTTTGCGGTAACGTTTGTGATGATCAGATCCATAAGGCCCTAGCTAAAAGCCCATTTATTATTTGGAAAGGCTACTGGCAAGCGCTAATTTACGTAGGTAACGATCAAAAATATTAGAACTGTTTCATGAATCGCTAAATGATTTATAATTCGTTTTGAGGGCCTTCGGCCCCTTTTTTTATTGCTTCGAAACTCACCGATTTTAACCCGATCTATCGCTTCCTATAACTCAAATGATAAGACCAAATCTTCAGTATTGGAAGACTTGGCCGGTGAGTAATATCGTTATTTTTAATTATTGTAGGAAAAATGGGATGCCAAAACTAGTGCTAATTGGTGGGCATCCGCCCCGAAAGAATCATAGCGCTCTTTGACTTCAAAGGCCACTTACTCGTTTTCTATTGGGATTCTACTAGCTTTACTAGTGGATTGATCCCCTATCCACAAAAAATGATCGACCATACCTTGATCATTCCGCTCAAAAACAACTTTTTCTAAGTACTGCGGATCAAAAAAAGTGTCTTCTCCAATCGGAATTAGGCGATTGGCCCTCCCTGGATCATGATTTTCAAAAATAATAAGGGCGTCTTTTTGATGACGAATAGAAATCAAATCGTCATCGATTTGGTAATCCCCCACAAAATCGGCTAGCACAGCAGAATCGGGCAATGCTGTGGCCTGTATATCTAAATGGCTATACTCCTGCCCCAGCGCCATCTTTACGATATCCCTGCCTATCTTATTCATCGGCATATGATAGTTGTTACTCAAGAGGCAGACAAAGTGAGTACCATTACCCCAAATTGCAGCATTAAATCCCGGCGACTTGCCGAAGAGTCCTTCATTGTAAAGCGGCGCTGCAGATTGAGATAAACGGCCTTGCCGGAAAGCTTGATCAAATAAAAAGAGGTCTTTGACCGTGGAATAAATAGATCCACCGCCCGTTTTTATGGATGGATCATAGTATAATACGCGCTGGCGTCCTTTACCTTGAAGATTCTGCATATATCCCTCGGCTTTGTTTTTAATAATTGGGCCATATTTTTCATGGGCGGTATTTTGCATTCCTGCGGGGGCGAAGATGTGTTTTTGCAAATAGTCTCCATAAGTTAAGCCCGAAACCTTTTCAATGATATAAGCTAAAAGGACATAAGCGGAATTGCTATAACTTGTTTGGGTGCCAGGCGTGAAGTCTAATGGTTGGTCGCGGAATAACTTGACTAATTCTTCTAAGGTATATGTTTGTTTGGCCCATTGATCATAAGCTGGAAAATCATTTAAATGGGGAATGCCTGAGGTATGATCTATTAGCTGCTGCAAGGTGATTTGGGCACCGTTCGGGTATCCCACAATATACCTGCTAATCGGGTCGGTATACTTTAATTGTTTAGTTTCGCTAAGTTGTCGAATAGCCAACTTGGTAAAGGCTTTTGACAAAGAAGCAATCCGGAATTTAGTATCTAAGGCATTGGGTACAGCCCATTCTTCATTGGCCATCCCATAAGCCTGTTGAAGTAAAATCTGCTCGTTTTTAGCTATTAGTATGACACCGCTGAATAGGTCATGTTCGATAAACGCTTGTAAATAAGTGTTGAGTTTTTCGGCCAGAATTTGGTTTTCCTTGGGGATCATTTTTTGGCGCTGATCTACACGGATGTACTTACCATCAAAAGCAGCAGTCCATTTTTTTTGATCATAAGATTGTTTCCATAACTGTCGTACTTCTACCTCACTAACTTTAGAGAGGGTTAATTGATGATATACTTTCTTTCCGCTAAGTTCCAAAGAGGTCCCTGTGTAGTGCATGGCATTGTCTTTTACTTCCCCCTCGAACAATAGCGTTTGCCCGAAATTATCGACCCATTGTTGATGCCATTTCTTTGTTTGAAAGTTATAGTAATTGAAACTCTTTCCTCGATTGGGTCCATTCCCCGTCCAGTTTTCTTTGATGACGCAACCATCCAGAATGACTTCGATATCATTATGACCAGCTAAAGTACCATCTGGGTTTTCAACGCGCCATTTGCCGATCCAAAAATCCAATTGGCGGAATATGGGATATTGCTTGCAGGGCTTCTGTTGGGCATTCGATGTGGACAGGACGATAAGGAGGAGTAAAAATGATAAAATATATTGTCGATTCATTGAAGTTGAGGTTAAGAGAGTTATCTAGATGACTTGTTCATTAACGGTATATGTTTTTGGAAAAGCAATTTGCCAGGTATAGCCAAGTCATTTCAGGCGCATGTGAGTTAAGCATTTCGATTGTCATTCCAGTTCCAGATTATAATATAGAACCACATTAGTTAGATATTTTAGTGCAAACCTGAGATCTAAGGAATTTTTTTTACAATTTGGCCATAGTCGAGTTTAGCGGAAAAATAGGAGGAGCACCGGAATCTTAGAAAATAGACCCAGCCTACCATGACAATCACGATTGATGTTTGGACCTTAGTATTTTTATTTAGCGCCTTTCATGGCCTGTTATTAAGTGGCTTGTTATTGGGTACTAGACAAAAACGAAGTTATATTCCGAATAGGTGGATGGTAGCGCTTTTACTGACGTTCTCGGGTATGTTGTTGATATTCATCGGTTATTGGAATCATTTGCAGCTGACGGTCAGGTATATTCATCTAAATTATAGCCATTGGCCCTTCTCTTTTTTGATTGGCCCTTTGATGTATTTATACCTCAAAAGCCAAGTGGAGCCTTCTTTTAAAGGCGCATTTAGGCACCTATTGCTGCCTACTGCTGTTTTGCTGTTTTGGATGCCTTTTTATGTGCTTTCTTCGGAGGGTAAAGTCATGTATTTTGCGAATAAAGAACACCTCAGTTCGTTTTCTTTTTTATGGGACAACATCCTTGTTTCAGGAAGTTTGCTACAAACGATTTTTTATGCTGGCTTAAATTTCCAAATCATTCGAAAAATAGGAGAGGAAATGGACGCCAACGGGATCAGGGCATGGTTGCGGAAGCTGAGTATTGCTTTTGCGATCTACGCTAGTTGCCATTTAGTATATTATATCTTGGTGTATCGTTTTCAGTTTCCTGTGGAGTGGGATTACTCGTTGTCCTTGATCATGGCGAGCATGATTTATTATATTGGTTCCAAAGCCTATTCTCAACCCAATCTATTTAAAGAAAGAGAACAGCTCGGACTAATCCAAAAAAAGTCGCCGCAGGAATTGATTCCAGCTGCTGATTTTGATTTCCATCAACAAAGAATATTGGAAGTCATGGAAAAGGAGCGGCCTTATCTGAATGATCAACTTAAGTTGAATGATGTAGCGGCATTGCTCGAACTAAGCCCTCATCAATTGTCTTATTTGTTGAATCGATGCCTAAATAAGAGTTTTTCAGATTTTATTGGTACTTACAGGGTCAAGGAGGCGAAAAAAATCTTGTTGGATCCTCGAAATCGACACCTCAAAATTGTAGCCATTGGATATGATGCGGGCTTTAGCTCCAAAACTGCTTTTTTCACGACCTTTAAGCGATTTACGGGCCTAACACCCGCCGCTTTCCGCAAGAGAGTCTATTTCAACGAACCAACAAAACCGCCAAATAAATAGTCGACTCCTAGGCTAATACTATGGAGCCGACTATCTCTTCTTTCCTTATCTTTTATCTACAACCACTCCTTCCACTTCTCCACACTAGGTGGGTTATCGAAATAGTTCAAGTGGTGCCCAGGAACGATAGCAGTATTAGTCTCGAAATCTGATTCTAATCCTTTTACCTTGCGAATATCTTCGGTTCCCACCGCAATATCATTGGGGATGTTGTAATAGACAACCTTACCCACGCCTACCTGTATCTTATCAACAAATCGCTTAAACCAGCCTCCACTTGATTCATAGTTGGTGATATCTCCTGCTATGATAAAGTAGCTTGTTTTTTTAGCCTTATCTTGCGCTATGAGGTCCTGGATGAATGAATTCTCAGGACTCATCATAGATAGGGTATTGAGTATATCCGGAGACTCTATCTCATCCAGTTTGGCCAATTTTACTACATATTCCAATATCGTTTTGACATAACCTGGCAATAGATTGAGCGCAAATCCCAGTGCGAATTTGTACCAGGCTTTGGCTTGGTTCCTGACTAACTCTTTATATTTCTCTGGAATTTTTTCATCGATGAAGTCAGGGGCTAAGCCGAAGCGTGAGCCTCCGTTAGGCGTTCCAAACATCATCAGTTTTTCCACAGAGCCATCATCGTTTCTAATATTCTCGATCATATGACGACTTACTAAGCCCCCCATAGAATGGGCAACAATCGTCAGCTTTTTGTTATGATCGCTTCCTAAACCGACATCAATCAGATCTTGGTGTAGTTTACCAGCGATGACATCAATATCTGTACCCAGGTTTTCGTAGTCATAAGTTAAAACAAGGTCAAAGTCCTTCTCTTGAACGGCAAATTCGGCTTGGTCTGCCATGAACTTGGTATCGCCAATGATACCATGGATAAGCAGCAGAATTTTATTTGCACCAGTTACTTTATCTTCTAGGCCTTTGGTTTTCCGTCGTTTCTTGCTAACGCTATAATCTACCCATCGTAATTTGAAAACATCGAATTTATCTTTGAAGACGGTCCTTAATAGAACAAACTTCAGGGCGCGGGTGACGCTTCTTCTGCCATCATCCGCTTGGGCTGGCAAGTGATCAATGGAAACCATGGCTTGCTTATCAGCCGTTTCTTTCACCTCACCAAAGGGAAGAATAAACTCGCCATCAAAAGTAACGGGTATGATCATTTCTCCTTCCTCCATCTTATCGGGTAGCATGATCTCTAGCGGCTGATCCACTAATTGCTCCTCACCTTTGATATCGTGCAATTCGATAATACACTTATCGCCATCTCCTCTTGTTTGGGAAAAGTCCATGATTTCTAAATCACTTTCTTCCAATAGATCAGGAAGTCGATAAATCGGATCGGTACCTCGGGTATGCGTATTGATACTGCCAAAGCTAAGCTTAGCGCTTATTTGTTCATTTTTTTGAAAGGTCATTCCATTGACGGTGCTAGCAGTAGCCCCGATGGTACGTTCATTGCCTGAGACGGTAATGATAAATGTTTTGGTAAACCAGTCTTCTTTTTTGGCAGCTTTTTTATCACCAATACCTTTTTCATCCTCCCCAATTCCCCTCTTTTTCTCTGTTATTTTTCCTAGTTCTAATGCATCTTGCGTATAGAGCGAAGGATTGAGTTCTTCGGTACTAACAATAAATTTCAGCACATCTACTTCTTTTGAGAGATGGGCAGGAAGTGTGAATTCATTCTCTAGCAATTCTACTTCTCCTGACTTCTCATCTACCCAATCATTAAAGTATAGGCTTACCCCATATTTTCGCGACATGCCGATCAGCAAGACATAGAGATCTTCTCGATTTTTGTTATTAAGGCTCAACCGAAAACCTACATTTTCCCAGTCTTCTTCATTAGAAGCTTTGTTCACGTCTACCGTGATTTCTGTTTGATCGGTAGGTATCTCATGCATTTTCCCATCTTCTTGCTCGAGCTCCAGTTTAATATCAATCTTGTTCTCGTTGATCTTGCTAGCACGCTTTTCGAGTGCTTTGTATCGTTCCCATTTCTCTATGTGCTCCAAAACGGGCATCAACTCTTTCATACACCATTTAAGCTCACCTGCCGGAGCTTTTGCTCCTCTTACCACAAGGTCGGAAGGGAGATGAATGATGCGAACCAATTCGTTATCATCTACCATCTTATGTTCCAAAGCATAGTCCATTCCATCGGCAGCATCTATCAATTGAATATAAGGGGACTGTTGCGCTTCACCTAATGCCAGCATTTCAGCGCATTTTTCTGTTGAGCCATCCAGCCCAACCAGCATCGTCATGGATTTGGGAAGTCCTACAATTTCTGCTTCATAAGTGGTATTGGGATCAGTACCTGAGGCAAGCAACGTACTCTCTTCTAGTCCAATCTTGGTGACTTGGGCGTCTATACCGGGATGGGAATCATCTCCCTTGGGAAAAAGTTTGACCGAAATATTGGATATGTCATCAGCTTCTGTCGGTAATAGGCCATGTACTTGTCCCAACTTCAATTTTAAACCTCTATCATTAACTACCGGATAGCGATTGGTATTGATGGGCTTATCAGATAGGAATCCTAAGTTGGCGTTGAAGCCAAACAATGGATCGATACGTGGTGTCTGTTTTTTTCGACTCTTGATAACCGAAATACGTGCTTGTGTATAGAGCTCGTTATAAGAGATTTGTCCTTTATTCTGTTCCAGAATATCTAAGAGGAAAGTAGAGAATAAGCCCCTGCGTTCATTGGTGTCTTCGAATATCTTCTCTAGTGCTTTCTCGTCTCTACTACAAGCCGAAATAAGCAAGTGAGGCGTAGATGGAATTTGTACTTTCCCTTCTGCTTTTTGGGTCAGGTAAAAATTGTCTCCTGGGAGGAGATAAGTTTCTAATGGTCTTTTGTATACCCCATCCGCAGTTGCCCTAGCAGGCTCCTGTCTAGTAAACTCTTCTTCTGTACTGCGGGTAATTGAACCGGAATGGCAACTGTCTAAGATTAAAACCTTTTGGCCAGCCTCCAGTCGGGATAAGATAACAGCTATTTCTTTATCTGCTAAATCTTGGTGCCCTTTGCGGCGGCTGTCATAACAGACCAGGGTTTCATTCTGGTTTTTGGCATCAAAGGTCTCAAACTCAGTTGAAGTCTTTTCGTACGAACCATGACCACTGTAATAAAACAGGGCTATATCATCGGGCCCCGCTTGTCCTAAATAACTTTCGAAGGTCTTCAGTAGGTTTTCGCGGGTAGCGTTAGCGTTGAGGATGGTTAAGATGGTGGGTTCAAGGTGTGAAAAATCTTTCTTCAAATAGGCATTCATAGCCTTTACATCATTTTCACAACCTTTGAGATGTCTCACACTGGTTTCGGGGTGGTATTCATTAATACCCACTAAAAGGGCATATAGTTTTGCCATTAGGTTGAAGGTTTAGGTATAAGAAAGATGACATTCTTAGCACCATTAGCTGAGAATGAATTACAATTTATCAATATGTGTTGGAGACTTTCTAACGAAACACTGAAAGGAGTTATTGGACGTCCCACAATATAAAAAAAAATACGAGAATTATAAGGGAAACTACCGTTTAGATGCCATACGAAAAAAATCGTAGCTAAAACTTGCACCTACGAAAAAAATCGTATAGCTTTGCCATACGAAAAAAATCGTAGCCTATGGCTTCTAGTAAAAATAAACCGACACAGCGAGAGTTAGACATTTTGCAAATACTATGGCGCTTGGGACCTTCCACGGTAAGACAGGTACATGAAGCACTGAATCAGTTGGAAAATGCCAAAAAGGTAGGTTATACAACTACGCTGAAGTTTATGCAACTCATGCATGAGAAAGGATTCTTGAGTCGAGAAATGGATGGACAAAGTCATATTTATACGCCGACTATATCGGAGCAAGAGAATGTATCGCGGGTGTTGGGGAAGATTGTAGATACGACCTTTAAAGGATCTACCATGAAATTGGTCATGCAACTCCTAGGCAATAAGAAAACCTCCAAGAAAGAACTGAAGGAAATTAGAGAATTCCTCGATGACCTGGAAAATCAAGAGGAAGACGCTTAAAATATACAGCTATGTATTCAACTGAACTATTTACCCTCTTTTCTAAAGCTTTGGGCTGGACACTCTTGCATTCACTTTGGCAAGGCCTGCTGATTTTCCTCCTTTTGTGGGCGGCATTAGGCTATTACAAGAAGAAATCACCCCAATTGAGATACTTGTTCTCTTGTATGGCCATGTGTTGCTTAATAGGAGGGATAGGTTTCACCTTTAGTTACTACTTTTCTTTCCCAGCCCCCTCCTCGGTAAGCTTGGCGCTAAGCCAGGAGAGCGGCACAGCAGCAACTCTCTTAAGTGATCATACACCTGTTACTACTTCGCTCGTTTGGTGGGATCACTGGCAAGATCAGGCTAGTCAATTTATTCATTTATATGCACGTTACCTAGTGTCTTTTTGGCTAGTGGGTGTCCTTCTATTCGGCTTTCGATGGATCGGTGGATTGTATTTCACTTACCGCTTGAGGAGTGAAGGGGCTATCGCCATACCCCGTCCATGGCAAGCCAAAGTACAGGCCTTGGCCAATAAGTTGGGGATTCACCGAAGCGTGCAATTGTTGGAGTCTTCCAAAGTAGAGGTGCCCCTGACCATTGGCCATTTGAAACCTATCATTTTACTTCCCGTCGGCATGCTTGCCGGGCTTACGCCCCAACAAGTAGAGTCGATATTGATACATGAATTGGCGCACATTAGGAGACATGACTTTGTCGTCAATCTTCTGCTCTCAGCGCTAGAAATACTCTTATTTTATCACCCGGTGTTTTGGTGGATTTCCAGTAAAATCCAGGAAGAACGCGAGCTCTGTTGTGACGATATCGCGGTGGCCACCTGCGGCAACCCTCGCCTCTATGCTAGGACTTTATTGTTGATGGAAGAAAAACGCCAACAAATGACTTTAGCCATGGCTTACCAAGGAAAAAAACAACATTTGAAGTACAGAATTAAAAGAATTTGCTTGTCTACTCCCAGTGTTTATCATCAAACGATCAGTAGAACTAGTCTTGCTTTACTCTTCCTACTGGGAGTTGGCGTAATGGCTTGGGCCAAGCTGCCCGCTACATTACCTCTGGCATTGGAGGAAACATTAGCCATGGAAGAATTGGCTATGGATGTAACCTCTATGCCCGAATTACCTTTACCACAAGTGGCGAATCAGGAAACAAGTACAACGCATACTGTCACTGAGACCGAATCTACTACGATAACTGTAGCATCAAGTAAAGTCAAAAAAGATACTATTCCTCCGGTAATTCCTTCTATGAGGAAGATGCCTGAATTACCCACTCCTCCGAATTTTTCATCAACAGCAGCTGATTTGAAAAAGGAACTCAAGAAGAGCGAAGGAGACTCCAAAGTGCTACGAGCATCGATAGACAACTATCGTGCTCAAGTTGAGGACTGGAAATCGAAAGTACAGGAAGAATATCTAAGTGCTTGGGATAACCGACGCCAAGAAATACAAAGTGCTTACAAGGCTTGGCAAGATAGATTGGCGGCGGCCTATCGAAGTGATGACTTACGCCATGCTATTGCATTCAAGAAGGGATCGGAAGCGTTTGAAGAAAGCCTAAATGAGACAGAAGAAGCTATTAATGAATCTGAAGATGTGATCGATGATGGTATTGAGAGCTACCTGGAAGATGTAGAAGTTGTGATAGAGGAAAAGGAAAACCAGATCGCTGAGCATAGAGAACGAATGGACGTACATCATGATCGCATGAGTGTACATCGCCTGCGCATGAGCATACACGGAACTCGCATGGATGTACATCGAGAACGAATGAATCTGCATCGGGATCGCATGGCCATTCACCGAGATCGGATGGCGGCTCATACCAAAATAATGAAAGCCTTTAAGGCCGAATTTTTCGTGGCCTTGAAGAAGGATGGTTTTGTCAAAAGTGAAGATGATGATATCGATTTTAGGATGAAAGGGGAGACCATTACAATTAATGGCACTAAACTGTCGGCTGCCCAAGCGCAAAAATACCTGAAACT
>Ga0070726_10002196_pt1 | contig 17965 bp, 9 predicted proteins | sample tdAd471_FD_67275 | JGI IMG/M metagenome (GOLD analysis project Ga0070726, IMG submission 67275) | Marine sediment microbial communities from the Atlantic coast under amendment with organic carbon and nitrate - tdAd47.1 | ecosystem: Environmental > Aquatic > Marine > Coastal > Sediment | place... | reverse complement strand
GCGATCACGTCGCGGATCGTCATCGACGACTACGTCGGGGACGCCGGTCACAGCTACCGGCCTGGCATGAAGGTGCAGTAGGATGATCCGAGTCCGCATCACTGAGCCGTGCTTCGTGGGCGGCGGTCTTCGGACCGCGGGCTCGGAGTGCATCGTTCTGGAGAGTGAGTTCTCAGACGCCTGCATGGTGGACCTCTCGAAGCTCAAGCCTGAGCCCGAGAGCATGGAGGCGTCGGGGGAGAGCGAGATCGAGTCCGCTGCGTCGGAAGACGGCGACGCGGCGGAGGAGACGGACGCTCCTCGACCCAAGACGCGCAAGCGTGTGGTCAAGAAGAAGTCCTGATCCAATCGGTGGGCCGGCTCGTCGGAGGCCGGCCCGCCACCTTTCACATCGCGAGGAGCGGCCATGCTGCGGCACATCCACGACCTGTCGGACGACCACGAGTATTTCTTCGTCTGGATGGGCCAGAGCACGTCGCGCCCCTTCGGCACCCGCGAGGAAGCCTATGAGCTGTTCCCCGGGCTGGAGCCGAAGTCGATCGGCGACGACATCCAGGTCACCCTTCCGGGCTCCTATGCCGGCGGCGGGGCGACGGAGTCGCTCACCTCGGTGACGGACCTTGAGCCCGGCGAGCCCGGCCTGCAGAGCAAGTGGACCGGCGCGCAGATCCGCCTCGGGACACCGGCATCGCCGCTGGCCGGCTACGGCATCGTGCGGCGGAACGAGCAGTACGTGCTCTACGTGGAGTGGCAGGTCGTCCCGACGGTGACGAGTTCGACCGTCGACGCCTACCTGGTGTTCGACGACCACCGCAACTCGAAGTTCGAGCACGTCCGCGTGCTGACGCCCTACCAGCCGACGACGGACGACGTGAACGACCGCGAGGTGCTCTACCCCGAGGTCCCCGCGACGGGCTGGGCGAACGGCGCCGAGCCGATGAAGACGCCGCTGGCGCCCACGCCGACCGCGACGACGTTCGAGAACCACGCGCTGCTGCTGCCCTTCACCTGGCACGAGGGTGTCAACGGCTACGGCATCAGCGAGCGGACGGCGACGATCGGGACCGTGACGTTCTCGGCCACCGGCGCCTCGTGGGGCGGGGCGCTTACCATCCTGGCGAACGTGCTCGCTGGCGGCTTCGTGGTCGTCAACTGGACCGATGGCACCGACGTGCCGATGCGGAGCTGGGCGAGGATCGCTTCCAACACCACCGGCGCATTCACCATCGAGGGCACCTGGGGCGGCGATGGCGACCCCACGGGCATGACTGTGCCGGCTGTATGGGAGGCATGGATCCCGCACTGGCTGGACAGCCCGCACGCCTACGACGCCTACAAGGGCTTCACCTACCCGTCCAACGACATGCACCCGTGCTCGGACCACGCCCACACGGCGATCGTGGACGGCGCGGTGATCCGCAACCGGCCGCGTGGGCACGTCAACAAGAACTACCGCGACCTGTTCGGCGACATCTTCCTGTTCGCCACCCGGATGTCCCAGGCGATCGGCAAGCGGGTCAACATCATCCACCTGGGGATCAACGGCTCGTCGTTCTACCCGAGCGTCAACCGCAACCCGCGGGGCTTCCCCGGCAAGATCGGCTGGTATGACCAGAACGAGCACCTGTCCTGGGCGCCCGGCGACTCGCGCCGCATCTGGGGCCGCGTCGAGACCCTGCTCCGCGAGTGCCTGCCCAACGCGCTCGCAGCGGAAGGCAACACCAAGACCGCGAAGGTGCTCGGGTTCTACCTGTCGCAGGGCGAGGGCGACGCGCTGAGCCAGCACGGCCGCTTCTACTACGCGGAGTCGCTCGGCCAGTTCAAGCGCGAGTTCCGCAACCTGGTGGACGACCTGGGGCTCAACCCCTACTCGGGGACGGAGGCCGAGGTGCCGTTCGTGCAGCCCACGATCATGACGATGCCCTACGGGCTCAAGGGCACCTACAACTACTACGGCATACCGCTGACGTTCAACGCGGACGTGCAGGGCTTCATCAACGACGCCATCAAGCGCCAGGCGGAAGAGGACGAGTTCTCGGACTGGTACTCCTGCGACGACCTGCCGCGCAACATCCTCGGCGCGGACGGCCCCGACGTGGGGCACTGCAACGGCGTTGGCGAGTGCGTCAAGGCGCTGCGCAACTCGCGGCTGATGACCAAGGTGGTCGACCGCGCGCTTAGCTACGGCTCCTCCGCGCTGGTGGCGACCAGCCGCAGCAAGGACCGGCTCAAGCTCTGCAACCAGGCGCTGGCGCTCATCGGGCAGAAGGCGATCACGTCGTTCACCGACGGGTCCAACAACGCCACGGTGTGCGACCGCCTGTTCGACCAGGCGCGCGACACGATCCTGCAGGCACGCCAGTGGGGCTTCGCGATGACGCGCAAGTCGCTCACCGAGGTGCGGTTCCCCAAGCAGTCGCTCTACGCGCAATACGGCCACTGCTACGTGGTCCCCGCAGAGGCTGTGCGCCCGTTCCAGGTGCTGCCGCCCGACCGGATCCGCGAGGACTTCGAGCTGGGCCTGGTGACGCAGTTCGAGCTGACCGGCCCGGTCGTCACGGGCAACCCGTATTCGGACCAGTTCGTCGCCGACTGGACGGACAAGACCGGGGACAACCTCGACGCGATCGGCGACGAGGTCGACCCGAGCGAGCTGCCGACAGTGGACCGCCTGTCGCTCAAGCCGGTGCCGTTCCAGTTGGAGCGCGCGCCCACCGGCGGGCTGCTGCTCTACACCGACCAGGACCAGGCGGTGCTTCGCTACGTGGACCGTCTGGCCGACTCGCTTGAGTTCCCCACGTCGTTCCGCCAGTGCGTCATCCACCACCTGGCGGCGATGCTGGCGACGGCGCTCATCCGCGGCCCGGCCGGCGAGAAGGTCGCGGCTCAGAACCTCATCAAGGCCCAGAGCTACCTGAACATGGCCAGCGAGGCTGACGGTGTCGCGCACGCCGCGGACGTGCATCCGTTCGACGCCATCCCGGGCCACATCGCGCACCGATGAGCTACAACAACCGACGACTGCAGCGGTCCTTTGCCGGCGGCGAGGTCTCGGAGTACATGTACTCGCGGGTAGACGACGCGCGGGTGCAGAACGGCGCGGCCAAGATCCTCAACATGGTCTGCAAGCCGCAGGGCTCGGTCATGCGCCGCCCAGGGACGCAGATCGTCCGCGCGACGCGCGACTCGGACGCGACCTCGCGGCTGCTGCCGTTCAAGTTCTCGGCCGACCAGTCGGTGGTCGTCGAGGTGAGCCGCAACGACTCCGAGGCGCTGGGGCACTTCCGGTTCCACGTCGACGGCGCCACGCTCCTGTATGCGGTACCAGACATCTACCGCGGGCCGCAGGCGGCGACGCCGAGCGCGGGGCTCCTCAATGACTTCGCCACAGGCTCGGCGCACGGGTTCACCACCGGCGAGCCGATCGTCTTCACGATCTACCCGAACGACCCCAGCTCGGCGACGATGACCTCGATGCCGTCGCTCGGTGAGACGGTCGACCAGACGTTCGTCATCTCGTGGGGCGCGAGCGGCGCGGGCATGGGCACGTCTGCCTCCGAGCACATCCCGCAGCAGTTCTGCCTCAAGGCCGACACCGCGGGCACGCCCGGCGAGCTGCCCGAGGGCATCGAGGAGGAGCGGCTCTACTGGACCAAGTCGTCGACGCTGCTGACTGGCACCTGGGGCGGCACCTGCACGGTCGAGTACACGTTCAGCCGCACCTACAAGGGCGACGCTGTGAAGGGCGTCAACGCTGCGGCGACGCTGACCAACCCGATCCGGGTGGCGGCGATGCCGCCGGCCAACGACGGCCTGCCGTTCGCAGCCAACACCGTCTACTACGCGGTGGAGGAGGTGAGCCCGACGCGGTTCCGCGTGGCGCGCACGGTCTCGGCGGCGCTTGAGGACGACTACATCACCTTCGACTACGACGGCGGGGTCGACCTCCGGGTCCACTACGGCTACCGCCAGGGCGACCTGGTCGACGGCGTCGGCGGCGGCTCTGGGACGGGCGACTACTACTGCATGCGGACGCCCTGGTGCTCGGCTCCGCTGCCCTACGGCTTCAACTACGCCTTTCTGAACGACCACCTCGGGCACGCGACGACGACCGCCGACTTCTGGTATGAGATGCCCACCTCGGTGCTGTCGGTCTCGACGGTCAACACGACGCTCGACTCGCTGGGCTTCGGCGCTGCGCACGGGCTCGAAGAGGGCGACCCTGTCATCCTCAGCGGCACGGCCGCGCCGGGCGGGCTCACGTTCGGCACGGTCTACTACGTCCGCGAGTTCGGGGTCAACGCCATCAGCCTCTCGGCCACGCCCTACGGCGCCGTCATCGACATCACGACGACGGGCGCCGCGGTCATCGTGCGGGGCAACCCGATCTACGAGGTGCCGCACTCCTACGCCGAGGACGAGCTGTTCCGGCTGGCGACGACGCAGAGCAACGACGTGCTGACGATCGTCTCGCAGGACCACCCGGTGTCGGAACTCCGACGCCTGTCTGCGTCGCGGTGGGAGCTGATCGAGGTGCAGTTCGGCGACCAGGTGCCACCACCAGAGCAACCGTTCCTGATCGAGTACTTCAAGGGCGAGGGCTACACGATCACGGGCGTGCAGACGAGCCCGACGCCGTCGGAGTTCATCACCGACGGCAACATCGCCGACTTCCTGTTCCCAGGCGACTCGATCGTCATCGAGGGCATCACCGAGAACGGCCTGGGGGGCCTGTTCGGCGACGGCCTCTACACGCTCTACCAGCTCGGCGGCTCGAACAACCTGTTCGCCATCCGCCGGTTCAGCACCGGCGAGACGCTCAACTTCACTGGCACCTGGACGACCAACGGCACGGTGCGCTTCCTGCCCGATGTGAACCAGACCGAGGAGGTCTACGTCGTCACGTCGGTCACCGACGACGGCGAGGAGTCGGTGGCGAGCAACGAGCTGACGGTGGAGTGCCGCCTGTCGATCAACGGCGCCCGCAACACGATCGGGTGGGGCGCGGTCTTCGGCGCGGTGCGCTACCGGATCTACAAGAAGGTCAACAACGTCTTCGGCTTCATCGGCAGCTCGGAGACGACGCAGTTCGAGGACGAGAACCTCGGCCCGGATGAGAGCATCACGCCGCCGATCCGCGACGACTCCCTGCGCCGCGAGTCCCAGGTCACCTTCGACTCGACGAACGACGTTGTGATGTGGGAGGGGCACGACCTTCCCAACGGCACGCCCGTGTCGTTCCGCACCAACGGCGACATGCCGGGCGTGGAACCGTGGCAGACCTACTACGTGACCGACGCCTCGGAGAACTCGTTCGCCCTGCTGGAGGATCCGGCCGACGCGGCGACGGTCAACATCACCGGCACCGACAGCGGCGAGCACTTCGGCGTGGGCGGAGCGTTCCCCGCGGCGGTGGCCTACTTCGAGCAGCGCCGGGTGTTCGCCGGCGGCAGGGTCCGTCCGCAGGACGTGTGGATGACGAGCAGCGGCACCGAGACCGCGCTCACCTACTCCATCCCGATCGTCGACAGCGACCGGATCTACTTCCGCATCGCGGCCCGCGAGAGCGCGCAAATCCGCCACCTGGTCCCGCTGTCGCAGCTCATCCTGATGTCGGACGTGGCCGAGCTGCGGGTGTCGCCGCTCAACGACGACGCGCTGACGCCCACGTCCATCAGCATCCGCCCGCAGTCGTTCGTCGGGTGCGACTACCCCCAGCCGGCGCTGGTAAACAACACGGTCGTCTTTGCGGCGGCCCGCGGCGGGCACCTGCGCGAGCTGGGCTACAGCCGCGACTCGTTCGGCTACCTGACGGGGGACCTGTCGCTGCGGGCGCAGCACCTGTTCGACGGCCTGGCCGTGGTGGACCTGGCCTACCAGAAGGCCCCCATCCCGATGATCTGGGCGGTCTCGACGAGCGGCAAACTGCTGTCGCTCACCTACATCCCCGAGGAGGGCGTGGGCGCCTGGAGCCAGCACGTCACCGACGGCACGTTCGAGTCGGTGGTTTCGATCCCCGAGGGGCTGGAGGACGCGGTCTACGTGGTCGTGCTGCGGAACGGCGTGCGCTACGTGGAGCGGTTCGCGAAGCAGTTCACCGGCCGGCTGGCGCCCGCGAGCGACATCACCGACGCGGTGCATGTGGACGCCTCGATCACCTACGACGGCGCGGCGACGACGACGGTCCGCGGACTCTCACACTTGGAGGGGCTCACTGTGTCCTACCTCGCCGACGGCCGGTCTGGGGAGACGCTGGTGTCTGGCGGGCAGGTGACGCTTCCGACGGCGGCGTCGAAGGTCACGGTGGGCCTCCCCTTCACTTCGCAGATCGACACGGTGCCGCTGCACTACGAGGCGGATGGGTTCGGGTCTGGCAAGACCAAGAACATCACCGACGTGTTCGCCCGCGTGTTCGAGTCGGGTGCGTTCCAGGCCGGGCCGCTGGGCAGTGCCCTGGTGCGCGCATCGGACCAGGTGGCGGCGGGCTCGCTGCTGACAGGCATCCAGGAGATGCCGCTGCCGGGCTGCTGGGATCTGGACGGCCAGGTCACAATCGTGCAGGACGATCCCCTGCCGTTGACTATCGTGGGCCTCACCCTGGAGTTCTCCACAGGCAACTAGATGGTCGATGTCCCCAACCAGTCCTACTCAGGCTTCACGCAGTCGCTCGGCACGCTCAGCCAGGTAGCGGCGGTCGCCGGTGTCGCCACCGCGGCGATCGGCGCCTACTACGGTGCCGAGGCGGCTCGGGACCAGGCCAAGTCCCAGGCGCTCGCGCTGGAGTTCCAGCAGACGATGGCGCACATCAACGCCCGCGCCGCGGAGTTCGACGCCCAGCAGATCCTGCGGGAGTCCGCGCGCCAGGCGGGGCGGAGTGGGATGCAGTACCGGGCCATCGCCCAGGCGGCGCGGACGCGGCTGGCGGCCGGCGGCATCGAGTCGGGGGTGGGCTCCGCGGCGGAGGTGCAGGCGTCGATCGAGTTCTCCCGGCAGGCTGATCGGGTGTCGATCACGTCATCGGGTATGCGCGCGGCGAACAACGTGCGCATGGGCGCGGTCAACGCCAGGAACCAGGCGATCGCGGCCGGCACGAGCGCGCAGAACATCCGGCTGGGCGCGAACTCGATCAACCCGTGGATGGCGGGGACCACGAGCCTGCTGCAGGGGGTCTCGGGGGTGGCGCAGTCCTACGCGCGCAGCCGGCGGGCTGACCTGCGCTACACCCAGGGGGACCGATGATCCGCATTCCGCTTCCCCAGCAGGGGCAGACCTCGCTGGTGTCCCAGCCGGCCCAGGGCGTCGCCCCGGTGACGGGCGGCAACGCGGCGCCGCAGCAGCTCCAGCAGCTCGGGGGCGCGCTCCAGCAGGCGGGCGCCGTCGGCATGGAGATCGCCTCGGTCATGCGCCTGGAGCATGACTCGGCCCAGACCAAGCAGGCCTACACGCGGTTCGCCGAGCACGTCACGGAGCTACTGGAGAACCCGGATACCGGCTACCTGCACAAGGTGGGGCAGGCGGCGTCGGGGGAGAACGGCGCGGAGCGCGCCCGGGTGCTCGACGACATCGAGACCCGGATGAAGACCATCGAGGACGGGTTGAAGACCCCGGTGGCGCGCGGGATGTTCCGCGAGGCGGCGGCGAAGCGGCTGCAGGAGATCCGGGGCCGGGTCTACTCGCACGAGGCCACCCAGCGCAGGGTGTGGCACCTCGGGGAGACCCGGGCGATGCAGGCCCAGGCGGAGCGGGACGCGGTGGACTCGGCGCTGTGGGGTGAAGTCCCCAATGAACTGGCGGTGGCTGGCCAGGCGGTCGCACAGGCCCAGGACGCCGCTGAGGGGCGCCAGAACCCGGCGGGGTCCGTCACCATGGCCGGGGACGCGATCGTCGCTCCTGGGCAGCCCTCCGCCGCGCAGGGCGAAGCGGAGCGGGAGATGTGGCGCCGACACCTGGATACCGCGCTGGAGCAGGCGGCCGAGGAGGCGGAGCTGCTCGGGCAGCCCGCGGCGGTGCGGGATCTGATGGTGGCGGAGACCAAATCCCGGGTGCATTCGGCGATCATCGGCGGGCTGCTGGAGCAGGACCGGACCAAGCAGGCGCGAGAGTTCCTCGGGAAGCTCGGGGACGACGCGCTGACGCCCGAGGACCGTGTAAAGGTGACCCGCCGGCTGCAGTTGGCCACCGAGGCGGATCGCTCGCGGGCGCTGGGGATCGAGCTGTTCAACGACCTAACCTCGCCGGCGACGGACCCCGAGCTGCAGGTGGCGATCACCGAGTGGGTCGACGAGCCCGACCAGCACCTCGACGTGATGGCGGAGCTGATGGAGGCGCGGAAGAAGGCGGGCATCGGCCAGGTCCCGGTCGAGAAGGTCGAGAAGGCGGTCGCCTGGGAGGGCGAGGTGCGCCGTTCGATGACGGCCGGGCAGAGCGTGCAGGACGCCACCGACAGCATGCTGGGGCGGGCTTCGGCCGACCTGCGGCGGCGCTTCGAGGCCGGCGACATCAGCGCCCGCGAGATGGACCTGGCGATGTCCTACGTCCGCGAGCAGCACGCCATCCTGCTGTCGGAGCGGACCGCCGAAGCGGCGTCGGCGCTGGATGAGACGGAGCGGTTCTTCGCGGGCAACCCGTTCGTGACGGATGTGAACTCCCCGTCGTTCCCGCAGCCGCTGCGGGACCGCCTGCTGCGCTCGGGGAAGCTGCTCGAAGCGCGCCGCCTGGCGGCTGGGCTCACGTCGCGGGTGACCGACCCCGCGGTCTACCGCCAACTGATCCAGGACGACGCCCGCGGGCTGCTCAAGCAGATGACCGAGGACCAGCTCTTCGTGCGCTACTACTCGGCCCTGGGGGCCAACGAGTGGCACGAGGCGCAGTCGCGCTGGGCCGACGCCAACAAGATGATCGCCAACAAGCCGATCGACCTCCTGGTGAGCCTCGAAGACAAGATTGCGCGGATCGCCGGGCGCTACGGGATCGTCACCGGCCAGAAGACCGACGGCACTCCGCAGGCCGACAACGAGGACGAGAGCCCCCTGTTCTTCGACTTCCGGTACGAGGTGCTCAACCGCTGGAACCTGATGAACTCGATGCCTGGTCGGCAGGGCAAGCCGCTCTCGACCGAGGAGATGCTCGCCATCGCGGAAGAGGTGGCCCAGGAGCGCATCGAGCTGCCTGGCACGTTCGGCAACGCCGAGGCGTTCGCCTGGCAGCGGGACCAGGAGGGGCAGGAGGACCAGTTCATCTACACGTCCTCGGTGGGATCCAAGTTCCGGTCCGCGGACATCAACCCAGACGCTGTTCCGGTCATCGCCGACGCCTACCGGCTCACCAAGCTACCCTCGGCTGATGCGAAGCGGGTGAACGCGGCGATCCGGGCCATCATGGCGGAGGCTGGGACAAGCAAGGGGCTGGCCCGGACCCGCATCGAAGACCTCTGGGATTCCCTCGGCATGTCGGGCGTCACGCCATCGCCGCAGTTCCGGGCTGACCAGTGGGAGCGGATGGTGTCGACCCCTGGCTCGAAGTGGTACATCGACCGCGGCGAGGGCGGGATCGGCAGCCTGTTTGACCGCGGGCCGTCTCGCGAGATCCCCGAGAACGTCAAGCGCATGGAGCGCGCGGTCATCAGGCCCCCACGATGAGTTCCGCCGAAGTCCCGTTCCAGGATCCCCGCCGCAAGGTCGGCCAAATCGACCCCGGCGTCGACGCCATCCTCAACGCTGCGGTGCAGGAGCCAGAGGAGGTGATGACCAGCCCGCACGCGCCGCCGGTGGAGGGGATCGACCCAGGAATCACCGCGGTGCTCGACCAGCACCTGGAGAACGTGCGGATGGGCGACCGTGCGATGGTCCGCGCGCTGCGGGTCAACGCCAAGGTCAACCCCGACATGGCGGGCGAGATCGAGCGCCTGAGCCTGGACCTGTCGGTGCCCGAGGCGATGGTCGAGGCCGACATCGAGCGGGCGCGGTCGCTCTGGCAGGAGCACCAGTGGAACACGCTCCGCGCCAGCGGGGGCAACCGCACGCTGATGCGGGCGATGATGGACCCGAAGTTCGCGCGCATCGCGATGGACGACTCGGAGAACCTCTCGCTGCTGGAGAACATCTGGCGCCATCGGAGCGCCAAGAAGCTAGAGGAGCGCCAGGCGCTGCTGTGGGACCGGGTGCGCTCGGGGGAGGCCACCGACAAGGACCGCGCCGAGATCGAGGACATCAGCCGGCGGATGGAGGAGCTGCCTGCCAACAGCGACGCGGGCGGGTTCTTCGAGAGCCTGGTCTACGGCGCCGTCCGCATGGAGGCGGGCATGGAGCAGTCGATCGTCGAGTCGCTGACGACCGGCGCGGCGCTGGCGGGCACGGCGCTGGGACTGGGGCAGCTCGGGCCGCAGGCGGCGATCCCCGAGGAGCTGGTCTCGGTGCCTGCGATGTTCGGCGCCGGCTTCTTCGGCCAGCTCGCGGGCAGCTCCGCGCGGCGCGAGGGCGGCGCCGCCTACGGGCAGATGATCGAGATGGGGGTCGACCACAGCCGGGCCAAGTTCTGGTCGGGCGCCGTGGGGGTCACCAACGGCTTGCTTGAGACGGCCTCTGCGGGGGTCCTGACGGCCCCGTTCCGCCGGGCAGCCTCTCGGGCTCTCACGCGCAAGGTCGCGCAGCAGCTCCTCACACGGGCGACCACGACGGGCGCTGCGGGCCGCTTCGCCATCGAATACGCCAAGGGGCTCGGGGCGGAGGTCGCCACCGAGCTGGCGCAGGAGGTCTCCAACGTCGTCGGCGAGGAGTTGGCGATCATGGAGCAGCGCGGGGTGGACCCGCGGGAGCTGGACCTGGAAGGGCGGGCGCCGATGCTCGACCGCCTGGCGGAGGTGACCGCGGAGACGCTGCGCGGGATGGCGCTGCTGGGGCTGCCGGGTCCCGCCCTGGAAGCCTCGGCCAACCTGTCCCGGGCGCGGGCCGCGTCGCAGGACCAGGCGTGGTTCGAGAACCTGGGGAAGGCGGTCGACCAGAGCAAGACCCGCCCCCGCAGCGAGCGCACGTTCCGCCGGTTCCTGGAGCAGGTGGCGGGCGAGAACGGGGCCGACCGGGTCTACATCGACCTCGGCGCGTTCGAGGCGCGCATGGAGGAGGCGGGGCTCACCGAGGCGCACATCCGCGACCTGTCGCCCGACGCCTACAAGGCGCTGCGCGAGGCGCGCGAGACGGGGACCGTCGAGATCCCGACGGCCGACTACGTGACCACGCTCGGCGACTTCGGCCGGGCTCTGATCCCCGACCTGCGGCTGCAGCCCGACGGCGTCAGCGGCCGCGAGGCGGCGCCGATCCTGCAGCAGGCCGACGCGGAGATCGAGGCGGTGCAGCAGAGCATCGTCGAAGAGGCTGAGGTGAACGACCGGATCAAGGTCGAGGCCGACGCGGTCGAGGCCCGGGTGGTCGAGCAGCTCCAGAAGGCGGGCCAGCGCCCCGAGGTCGCGCGGGCGGCGGCGCGCTACTACCGCCACTTCGTGCTGCGGCAGTCGGCCGAGCGCGGGATGACGCCAGAGCAGTTCCAGCGCGAGCTGGGGCTGGAGTTCGCGCCCGACTCCGACATCGAGGGGCTCGACGCCGAGGTGCTGGAGCAGGACACGCCCGAGTTCCGCGAGTGGTTCGGCGAGAGCAAGGCGGTGGACGAAGCGGGCAAGCCTCTGGTGGTCTACCACGGTCGAGTGGACGCCTCTGGTGGTCTCACCGAGGTCGAAGGTGGGGCGATGTTCTTCACGGACAACCCAGACACCGCGGCGCAGTACGCCGAGACGACCACGTTCCGAGGCAAGACGAAGGCCCCCGAGGGATCCCAGAGCGTCCCCGTGATGCTGTCGCTGCAGAACCCGCTCGTCGTGGACCTGCAGGGTGAGCACGTCGGCAAGGTTCGGACGGCCAAGATTCGGGAGGCGCGGAAGGGAGGGCACGACGGCGTCATCTTCCGAGATGGCGAGGACACTCCGCAGGGGGCCGACCCGTTCGGGTCACTCCCACCCAACTACGGCGATGTCTACGTCGTCTTCGACCCTGCCAAGCAGGTCAAGTCCGTCAACAACCGCGGCACGTTCGACCCTGCGAGCCCCAACATCCTGATGCAGCCAGGGGAGGGCGCTTCCCCGTTCGGCCGCTTCATGCCGGACATCAACACGGTGTTCCTGAGCAAGGACGCAGCCACCAACCCGTCGACAGTCTTCCACGAGATGTCGCACTACTTCATGTTCGCGCTGCTCGACACGGTGGAGCGCGGCGCGGCCAGCGAGCAGACGGTGGCCGACGTGGACACGCTGCTGCAGTGGTTCGGCATCGAGGGCGAGGACGCCGGCGCACGCTTCGCGAACTGGAGCGCCATGGACATCGAGGCGCAGCGCGCGCATCACGAGAGCCTGGCGCGCAACTTCGAGAGCTACCTGTTCGAGGGCAAGGCGCCGACTGTCGGTCTGGAGCGCGTGTTCGCCAAGATCCGGTCCTGGATGCTGCAGGTCTACCGCGACGTGCGGGACCGCCTCAACGCCGTCTACCGCTCGCAGTTCGGGGTGGACCTCCCGGGGCTGACCGACGAGGTGCGGGCGGTGTTCGATCGGATGGTGGCGTCGGAGGACGCGGTGATGCTGGCCGAGGCGACGCGGGCGATGATGCCGGCGTTCCAGACGCAGGAGCAGTTCGTCGCCGCCGGGCACTCGGAGTCGGAGTGGGCGCGCTACCAGCAGGCGATCGAGGACGCCCGCGAGGAGGCGGTGACGGAGCTGACCGCGGCGAGCCTCAAGCAGATGCAGTGGCTGACCAACGCCAGGAGCCGGGCGCTCAAGGATCTGCAGCGGGAGCACGACGCCAAGCGGCGCGAGGTGCGGGCCGAGGTCGAGGCGGAGGTGGCCGGCGAGGACATCTACGTGGCCACGCGGCTGCTGCAGGAGTCCAAGGCCGAGGGCAAGCTCAACCAGGAACAGGTCGAGGGCCTGCTCAAGGGCCTGGACGCCAAGCAGCGCGAGGCGGCGATGGCGAAGCTCGGGGCGGGGCGCCGCGGGCGGAAGACGATGGTGTCGCCGAGCGGCGCCTCGGCGGAGTTCCTGGCCTCGGCGCTTGGCTACGAGAGCGGCAGCGCGCTGGTGCGGTCGCTCCTGGCGGCGCGGCCGTTCAAGGAGGAAGTCGAGGCGCGCACCACCAAGCGGATGGTGCAGGACCACGCGGAGCTGACGACGGACGACCAGGTCAAGGAGGCGGTGGACCGGGCGCTGCACAAGCAGGCCCGTGCGCGCTTCCTGGCGGCCGAGCTGCGGTTCCTTGAGGGCTCCCAGCGGCCGGCGCGGGTGCTCCTCGCGGCGGCCAAGGAGTCGGCCAGGCGCATCCTGGGCGGCAAGCCGATCCGGGACATCCGGCCCGATCGCTACTCGCAGGCCGAGGCGCGCGCCGCCCGGGACGCCCGGGACGCCATGAAGCCGGCCAAGGACCGCAAGACGGGGGACCCCGCCGCCGCGGTCGAGGCGAAGCGGCGCCAGCTCCTGAACAACCAGCTCGCCAAGCAGGCCCACAAGGCCCGCCAGGAGGTCGAGACGATCGTCCGGTCCTTCCGGGACCTGAACCGCTCGGACGCCGCCCTGGCCCGCCTGGGGGACCCTGCGCTGCTCAGGGCGGCCCAGTGGGTGCTGTCCCAGTACGGGCTGACCACGCTGCCCCAGACGCAGAAGGCGGCCGACTACCTTGAGCTGGTGCGGGAGTACGACCCCGCGCTGTTCGAGGTGCTGGAGCCCGACCTGCGGGAGGCCCAGCAGCAGGGCAAGGGCCTGTCGGACTGGAAGGATCTGCAGCTCGACCAGCTCCGGGCGATCCGGGAGACGGTGGACACGCTGCGCTTCCGGGCGCGGCGCGACCAGCAGGTCGACGTGGACGGCAAGCGGGTGGAGGTGGACGCCGCGGTGGAGGAGCTGGTGGAGCAGCTCGGGGAGTTGCCGGCCGAGGTGGGCGGCGAGCGCGGCGCGATCTCGGACAGCAAGCGGTGGGGCCTGCGGTTCCTGAGCAGCCGGGCCAACCTGACCAAGGCGGAGCACTACCTGCGTCACCTCGACGGCGGCGAGCGCGGACCGTTCCTGCGCTTCATCCACGACGGGGTGCGGCACGCCCTGGACCGCTACCGCGCCGACGCCTCGACCTACGTGCGGCGCCTGGTGGAGGACATCGCCGACCTGCGCAAGCGGGGGCACATCCCCAACGAGAAGATCGAGGCCCAGGAGCTGCAGTACGTCTTCGGCGACGGCCGGCGGACGGGGATGGTCGAGCTGCTCGGCGCGATGCTGCACATGGGCAACGAGTCCAACCGCAGCAAGTTCCTCATCGCCGGCCGCGGGCAGGGCTTCTCGTGGGCCGACTGGAACGAGGACGGCAGCCCAAACTTCGACCGCTGGGACGGGTTCGTCCAGCGCATGGTGGACGAGGGCGTGCTGACCGTCGAGCACTTCGACTTCCTGCAGCGCACCTGGGACCTGATGGAGGAGATCCTCCCGCAGGTGCAGGCGGCGCACCGGGAGATCACCGGGCGGTTCTTCAAGAAGGTCCCCCACCGCGCGTTCGAGGTGCAGTTCCCCGATGGCACGCGGAAGACCTACAGCGGCGGCTACGTGCCCGCGGCGCGCGACCGCGACCTGCTGAACGTGGACCGCGTGGAGGTGACGGTCGAGGAGATGGAGGCGGAGTTCCACCGCGGCCTGCCCAAGGTCTCCGACGGGTTCACCAAGTCCCGCGTGGAGGGCTCCACTCAGCGACCGCTGGCGATGGACGTGAACATGATCGCCTCGCACATCGACGAGACGATCCGCTACTCGCATGTGCAGCCGCGCGTGGCCGACGTGCTGCGCCTGCTGCGCCGCGACGAGCTGTCTGGCGCGCTTCGCCGGTTGGACCGGGCGTCGATCGACGGAGTGATCCTGCCCTACCTGCAGAGGGCGGTGAAGCAGTCGCTCTACGAGCGCGGCAAGGACCCGACGCAGGATGCCTTCTGGAAGATGATCCGCCGGAACACCGGCATCGGGATCATGTTCGGCAACGTGGTCAACACGCTGCAGCAGCTCACCGGGCTGAGCAACGCCGCGCTCTACGTGCCGTTCCGCAACCTCAAGCACGCGCTCTACCAGCACGTCCGCAACGGCGGGCTCGGGGAGCAGATCGCGCAGCGGTCCGAGTTCATGGACGACCGTCTGAACAACCAGATGATGATGCTGACCGCGGACCTGCGGGAGCTGCTGGTCGACGCGAGCCCATCGGCGCGGGTGCAGGAGTGGATCGGGCGCCGCGCCTACTTCATGCAGGCGTTCATGCAGAACCAGGTGGACGTGATCGTCTGGTGGGGTGCCTACGAGCACAGCATGGAGCAGAACCTCTCCGAGGCCGACGCCATCGCCGCAGCCGACAGCGCCGTGCGGCTCTCGCAGGGCTCGTTCAACCCCGAGGACGTGGCGCCCTACGAGGTCAACACGCCGCTGGCCCGCACCTGGACGCAGTTCACCTCCTATTTCAACGCGGTGCTCAACCAGGTGGCGTTCTCGAACAACCGGCTCAAGGCGACCGCGCTGGCGTTCTCGCTTCCGATGATCGCGGCCCAGGCCATCGCGATGACCCTCTGGCAGCAGTGGGACGACGAGGACGACGACGGCCACCTGGACACGCTGTTCAACCTCATCGGCTACTCGCAAATCAGCGGCGCGTTCTCGATGGTGCCGGGCTACGGCCCTGGGCTCCTCGGCGTGATCGACCAGATGGTGACGGACCGCGAGTTCGGTTCCCGGGTGGCGGCGAGCCCGGCCATGGTGACGCTGTCGAGGGCGCTCATCGGCTTCGCACAGGCGGGCAAGGCCGTGGTCGACGACGAGCGGGACCTGAGCGGGCGCCGGGTGCGCGACGCGATGACGGCCATGGTCCTGCTGGTGCCGCACGCGGGCATTGCCGCCTGGGCCATCCGCCCGGCGAGCTACCTGACCGACGTGGCGCAGGGCAACGTGGACCCCGACGGGGTCGTGGATCTGACCCTGGGCGTGCTGTCGGGCCGTGCGTCCCCTGACTCTCGGAAGTAGACTCTCTGCACATGGCAGGACGCACGCCTACCCGGATGGTCGAGTATCAGGGCCGATCGTGGTCGTTCATCCATCTGTGCAGGGTCCATGAGATCGCCCGGCAGACGGTCGACAGCCGCCTCGCCGCCGGCATGTCGCTGCACGAGGCCCTCACGACGCCGTCGAGCTACCCAGAGCGCCGGAAGACCCTGCCGGGCACCCAGGTGGATCCGGTCGTCCACCACCCGATGATGCGCTCGGCGATCGACGTGCTGATCGCGGCCCGGGAGGTCGCGACCTGCACCGAGACGCCGCGCCGGCGGGAGCTGCTCCAGAAGATCGACGCCTGGCTGCACCGCGCGGGGCGACCACAGACGGCCGACTAGCCGCGCAGCTCGGCGGTGAGGTCTTCCTCGCGGCACTTGCCGTTGGCGTTCCAGGCGATGAGGAGCACCCTCCCGCCGCGCCGCGCCCAATCCGCGGCCTGGAGCGACGCCAGCACCTTCTTCCGGCGGGCGCTCATGTTGCCCCCGCTGTTGCTGGTGTGCTGGATCGCGATGGGCTCCGCCTCCCGGGTGATCGCGATGATGTCTGCGAAGCCGAGGTAGTCACGGGAGATGCGACCCCGACCGAGCCGGCGCTCCGCCAGGTCGGCCAGCCAGCCCCGTTCGAGGCATAGCTGGAGCGTCCAGGTGTCGGTCGGGATCTTGGCCATCAGGACGGGCGCTTGCGGTCCTTGACCATCGCGGCCCACTCCTCCTCCGACACCATGTCGGCGGTGATGCCGTCGATCTCGGTGGGGTCCTCCTCGGTCTCGATGAGGGCCGGCGCCTCCTCCTGCGCGGGCTCCTGCACTTCCTCGGTGTCCGAGATGGTGTAGTCGCTCTGCCCCAGCGGGACGCCCTCGTCCAGCTCGGCGTCGATCGCCACGGCCTGCATCTGGTCGCTCGACAGAGGGATCATGCCGCTGCCGAACAGCGCCCGCACGGGGCACTTGACCGACATGGCGACGTAGTCGGTTTGCCACGGGCTGTGGCGCCCCTTGCGCTCCGCGGGGTTCCGCATCCGGCGGGCCTCGATCTGGTCGCGGTCCAGGATGCGGATGACGGGCGCCTTCGCCTCGACTCCGGTGCGAGGGTTCTGCAGCCACACGGCGCAGTAGGCGGCGACCAGGTTGTCCCCTGTGCGCTCCACGCCAGGGCGCCATGGGTGTCGCAGCTCGCCGGTAGCCTGGTCGCAGTAGAACTCGTCCAGCTCAGCCTGGTAGACGGCCTGCGCCACCATGCGCGAGATGCGGCCCGTGCGCTCGGCGAGCACCGGATAGCCCCGATGCCCCACCTGGAACTGCGCCTCCTTGATCCACTTGTCGCCGACCTTGCGCGAGTAGGGCACCAGCCACGCCTGGCCGAGTGCTTTCGTCACCGGGTCGAGCCCAAGCGCCAGGGCGTCGCGGGCTGCCATCAGCACAGACGCTGGCGTGCAGCCCGCGATCTGGCTTCCGGGCGCGGTGTAGGCGATGCAGACCAGCTCCTTGAGCCTCTCCAGGTCGAGGCTCGCCACGTTGGGCAGCACCCTCTGGAACTGATCCATGCGCCGATCGAACTGCTGCGCGAGGAACTCGCCAGGCGACGGCTTTGCCTTGGTCGCCGTTGCCGCCATCGCCATCTCTTTGAAGTCGTTGCTCATTGGGATACCTCGAACGCCTTGGGCTTGTCGCGCATCACGCGGGACGTTCCCTCCACGGTGCATTCCTTGGCGACCTCGGGGTGCCGCTCGCGCAGCTTGGCGAGGTCGACTCGGCTCGCCTTCTGCGTCTTCCAATCCAGGTAGACGCGCGGCTTCTTGCTCACCGGGTCGATCGTCGCGAACCCCTGCCGCGTGCCCAGCGCCTCGGCGATCTCCTTCTTGAGCTGGTCG
>Ga0070726_10002195_pt1 | contig 17967 bp, 17 predicted proteins | sample tdAd471_FD_67275 | JGI IMG/M metagenome (GOLD analysis project Ga0070726, IMG submission 67275) | Marine sediment microbial communities from the Atlantic coast under amendment with organic carbon and nitrate - tdAd47.1 | ecosystem: Environmental > Aquatic > Marine > Coastal > Sediment | place... | reverse complement strand
GCGCAGCAGCAACGTATAGCCGACGACGCCGACCACCGCGATGCTCCAGCGAATCTTGAGATCCTGCTGCTCGCGGTTCGGGAAAACGAAAAACGCGAACCCCAGGTAGTTGACCAGGGCCGCCGCGACGATAGCGGCGATCAGGGACGCCATCTCGGGCATTCCGAGCCCCTGGGAAAGGATCGCGAGCACGCCGCCGCGTAGGAATAGCGCCATGAGACAGACCGCCAGGAATCGGACATAGCCTTCGACGGCGATGCCCTCGCCCGACGAGGCGCGGAATACCCAACGACTGTTGAGGACGTAGTTGACGACGGTGGCGAGAACGAAGCTCGAGATGTGCGAGACGGAGATGTTGAAGTCGAAGTGCCGCAGCAGCTGGAATCCACCGAGGTCGACCACCATGCCGAGGATCCCGACCAACGCGAACTGCGTCACCGTCGACGTGCTGACGAGCCCGCCGAGAAGCGCCGCCAGGCGCCGCAGGTAGGCGCTCACCTGGCCGAGGCTCATCTTGGACTGGCCCAGCGTGCGATCCCGGAAGACGATGGGTACCTCGGCGATGCGCAGATCGGAATGGCGGCCGAGCATCACCTCGAGCCCGATCTTGAATCCCTCCGCCTTCGGATCGACGTCCAGCAGCGGTTGGCGGCGCACGGCGAAGAATCCGGACGTGGGATCGCTGACGCTCACGAAGGGCCAGGCGATGAAGCCTGCGCCCCGGGACATGACCCGCCGGGTCCAGGGCCAGTCCGGCGTCGCCCCGCCCGGGATATAGCGCCCGCCGACCACCATGTCGCTGACACCGTCCAGCACGGGCCGCACCAGCTCGGGGACTTTTTCCGGCGGATGACTCAAGTCGGCATCCATGACCACGACGACGTCGCCGCGGGATTCCCGGGCGGCTGCCAGCACGTCGCCGGAGATCCCGTGACCGCTGTTGGCGGCGACGAATCGCACGGGCGCCCGCCCCTCCCACCGGTCGGTATTCCTCCGGGTATCGTCCGTCGAGCCGCCGTCGGCGATCAGGATCTCGTACCCGCCGCCGATGGACTCGCACGCCTCGGTCAACCGGGCAAGGAGCGGATCGATATTGTCCGCCTCGTTGAGGGTCGGCACGATGACGGTGACGGGAAGCGAGTTGGTGTCCGGCATACTCTCGGTCTGGATTCCGTATCAGGCGGGCCGGAGGCGCGATCTTCCCCGGGAAAAACGTGGGCATACTCTCACACGCCAAGCCACCAGAATAGCCCACGGGACGCCAAACGCTGATTCTGGCATGACAGTCCCCGGACGGTTGCCAGGTGACCGGTTCCGACCCGGGATGCTAACCTCGATGCCCGCCGAGGGCCCGATTCACTACCGGAAACGAATGACGATGAGCAACCTGTCGGAACGCGACCTTGCCGTACTCACGAAGTGGGATACGCCGACCATCTGTAACGCGCTGGAAGTCGTCGCGCCCGAGCGGCGCGCGACCGGATTCACCACCGGTGTCCTGACCTGCCTCGACCCGAAGCTGCCTCCCATGATCGGTTACGCGCGCACCGCCACGATCCGAGCGACAACGCCCTCCGAGGACGGCGCCGGCGAGCTGAAGGCTCGGCGTGCGCGCTACTACGAGTACGTGGCCGACGCCGCCGGCCCGACCATCGCGATCATCGAGGATCTGGATGCCACGCCGGGCTTCGGCGCCTTCTGGGGCGAAGTGAATACCGCGGTGCACCGCGGCCTGGGCTGCGCGGGCGGCGTGACCAACGGATCCATGCGGGACCTGGATGACTGTGCTCCCGGATTCCAACTGCTCGCCGGCAGGGTGGGACCGAGCCATGCCCACGTGCATGTCACGGAGTTCGGCATACCGGTGACAATTCACGGCATGGGCGTCGTGCACGGCGACATCATCCACGCGGATCAGCACGGCGCCGTGGTGATTCCGGCGTCGGCGGTGGCGGAGTTGCCGGCGGCGGTCGAGCTGCTGCAGCGCCGGGAGGCGGTGATACTGGAAGCCGCGCGCGCTCCGGGATTCGATATCGAGAAGCTCCGCAACGCAACAGCCGGTGCGGCGGACATCCACTGAACGGCCCCCCGACGATGACCAGGAAAGTACTCCTGTTGCAACCGATCCACGCAGAGGGCACGGCGATCCTGGAGGCGCGTGAGGACGTTCGCGTCGTCATCGCAAGCGACGCATCCGAGCAGAATCTGATCCGGGAGGCGCGGGATGCCCACGCCATCCTCGCGCGGGCCACGCCGGTCACCCGGCGAATCATCGACGCGGCGGAAGGCTTGTGCGTCGTCTCCCGGCACGGGGTCGGCTACGACAACGTAGACGTGGCGCGTTTAACCGAGCGGGGCATTCCACTCGCGATCGCGATCGACGCCAACGCGCTGTCGGTTGCGGAGCACACACTTTACCTGATCCTGGCGCTTGCCAAGCGCGGCTTCGCATTCGACCGGGCCATACACCGGGGCGACTTCGCCATTCGCGAGTCGACGCGGGGCATGGACATCGCGGGCAAGTCCTTGCTGGTCGTCGGGTTCGGCCGTACGGGCACGCGGGTCGCTGCCTTCGCACGTGCGTTCGCGATGAGCGTGTTCGTATACGATCCCTACATCGAACAGACGGCCATCACCGCGGCCGGTTGCTCCGCCGTGGCGGACTACGAGTCGATCCTGCCGGACATGGACGTGGTGTCGTTGCACTGTCCTCTGACGGAGGAGACGCGGAGCATGATCAGCCGTCGAGAGCTCGACGCCATGAAAGAATCCGCGTACGTGATCAACTGCGCGCGGGGCGGCATCGTCGACGAGCCGGCGCTCTGTGAGGCGCTGCGAAGCGGCAGCATCGCCGGCGCCGGCCTCGACGTCTTCGTGCGGGAACCGCTGCCCGGTGACGACCCCCTGCTCGCCTTCGACAACGTGATCACCAGCCCTCACATAGCGGGCGTGACCGGGGAGGCGAGCATGCGCATGGCGACCGGCGCCGCGCGTAACGTCCTCGCGGCGTTCGACGGGAACCTGGATCCGGCGGCGGTGGTCAACGACGAAGTCTTGACGGCCCCGACCAGCCCGTAGGTTGGGCTTCGCTGCGCTCAGCCCAACCTACGGGGAAAGCGGGGCGGCTTGCGTGTTCACAGGCGGCCCTCGAGCGCGAGCTTCAGCATGTCGAGCCGATCCTGTCCCCAGAAAATCTGTCCATCGATAATGTACGTGGGCGCGCCGAACACGCCGCGCTCGATGGCCTCGCGGGAATCCGCCGCCCGCCGTTCCGCTATCGCTTGTGTTCCCGCCTCCTCCATGAGGCTGCCGCCATCGAGGCCGCAATCGGCCGCGACGGCGAGCAGGGTCTCGCCATCGGCGATATCGCGATCCTCGGCCCACACCGCCCGCAGGAGCGCACCCGCCAACGCGAGTCCGCCGGCTCCCGACTCTTCGGCGGCGCGCACCATCCCGGCCCCCAGGGTCTCGTCGGCGGGCCAGAACTTCGGCTGGACGTTGATTGGGACACCGAGAAATTTCGGCCACCGCTCCAGCTCCTGGAGACGGTATGCCTGGCGCTGGGGGGAGCGCTTGCCGAGGGGCAGGCCGCCGGTGGCGGGAAAGATCGTCCCGAAGTCCACCGGGTGGGCCCGCGCCGCGAGGCCGTGGGCTTTCATCAGCTCGGCGAATCGCCCGTGACCGAGATAGGACCAGGGCGAGTTGAGAGTCAGATAGTAGTCGACGCTTTCAGCCATCGGAATTTCTCACTGTGTTCGTTTGTTCGTAACGATTTCTGACAGAATACACACCGAGCTCCGGCGTCCACCCCGTCTGCCTCGAGGCCCGCATGCCGCTACGCATTCACCGCGACCAGCCAGCCACCAGGATATCCGGCACCCTGCTGGGGATCGCTTTCGTCGCCATGGGCGCGTTCTCGATAATCGGCGCGGATGAGTATGCCACGGGCGTGAGTCACGAGCGCGCCATGGGCTTCGGCACCGCCGCCGTCATCATCGGCATCATCGCCGTGCTCTGCTCCCTGCTCGTGAAAGATCTCAGCAATATCTGGTGCCGACATCCGCGGCGATGGAAATGATCACGCTTCAGTCCAGGAGACGATCCGCGAGCTCGGCGAAATCCGCGACTTCGACATCGGGCTGATGGGGCGTGTCTCCGAACGGGCGCCTGCGCCGATCGATATAAGCTGAAGCCATACCCGCCGCCTTGGCTCCGACACAGTCGAAGGGGTGGTTGGCCACGTGCATGATGCGTGCGGGTGCCTCGCCCAGCAGCTCGGCGGTCTTCGCGTAGGTCGCGAAGTGCGGCTTGAAATAGCCGGCCTCCTCCACCGATATCGTCGCGTCGAACTCGAAGCCGACGTAGGGCGCGGCGTTTCGCAACATGTCGCGATCGCCATTGGACAGAATGGCGAGCCGGTACCGGGTCTTCAGGCGTCCCAACGCCTCGAGGACATCCGGAAATGGGCGCAGCTTCTCGATCTGCGCCACCAGCCAATGCACCTCGTCCGTCGAGTAAACGATGCCGGCGCGATCCATGACATGGGAAACCGATCGGTGGCCGATCTCTCGATAGAGGGTATGCCCCCGATCGCAGAGGGCATCGATCATGGAATTCTCGAAGTGCGTGCGGCGCCACCAGGTGACGAACTGATGGGGACGGCCGTCCCACCCCTTGTCCTTCAGGAACGGCGTCACCATCTCGACCAACCCGCCCTGCATGTCCACGACGGTGCCGTAAAGATCGAAGGTGAGATACTTCAGATCGGGCGCGGCCGCGTTCCCCGAGCTCACGAATCAATCCCAGGAGAATCCGGGAGTACGCGTGTAGTAGTGCAACCCTTCGTCCTGGATTACCAGGCTGCGCATGCGCACACCGCCGCGATTGTGGTGGGAGTGAAGCTCGGTGGCGGGCGTTACCTGCGCCGCGCCGTTCAGCCAATCGATACGCTGGTCCTCGATGAGGGAGTAAACGCCTTCGCCTTCCAGCGCCAGCGTGATGGCCACGCCGTTGTGGCGATGGGGTCGTTGGTCACCGCCCGCCTCGAGGGTGTTGATGGCGGCCACCATCATCGGCAGGATGTTGCGCGCCGGCGCGAGCGCCCGGCTCGAGAACAACACCGCGCGTCCCGCCTCGTCTTCGGTGCGCTCGCGCGCGTAGACCGTATCGAGCCGTCTTTCGATCTCGAGCGCCGGCCAGTGCACCGTCTCGACGCGGGTCTCTCCCGGCGGGGAGGGGCTCAGCCCCTGAAACACGACGAGGGGCGCATCGTTCACGCAGAAGAGAAGGCACTCCGCGCCTCCCGACTCGTGCACCGTGTCCTCGCCGCCGGCGAAACAGAATACGTCCCCCGCACCCCAGGCCAGCGTGTCCGCGCCGTTGCGGCTCTGTCCGGCGCCGTGCATGACGTAATAGACCTCGCCGGACGCCCGCTGCCTCGTCGTGAATGCGTCGCCGCCCCGCAACCGGAGATACTGGGCGAGCAGCGACGGCGTCGTCGCCGGACACGGGATCTGCAGATCGTCGCTGGCGTCCAGGGGAATCAGCCCGCTCGGCCCCTCGGCGTCGAAGGCCCGTTCACGCTCGTCGAGGAACTGGCGCCGCGGCACCGGCGGCCATCGAAAGTCGAAGGCGTTCGCGGGATCGTAGTAGAGCGCGTTCGCCGTGTGGTCGTCGCCGGCGTCCGACGGCTTCATTTTCGTGGCCATGGAGTCTCTCCGGGCATGGGCTGTAGACGGGCAGATCCTCGCGCCAATGCGCGCAATGGGTCAACTGCCGCTATGGGGGGTGGGCGCATCGCCGCGCAGTAACGACTCCTGCTTGAGCTCGGCCCAGAGATCCTCCGGAATCGTCTCGTTCATGGCGGCGAGATTCTGGCGCATCTGCTCGGGCGAGCCCGGGCCCGGGATAACGGAGACAACTCCGGGATGGGCGAGTGGAAACTGGAGCGCCGCCGCGGCCAGGGATACGCCGTGGCGCCGGCAGATCGCCTCCATGCGCCCGACCTTATCTACAATCGCCGCCTCGGCCGGCTGGTAGCCGTAGAGAGATCCCGGCCGGGCGCCGGTCGCCAGGATGCCCGACGCGAACACCGCGCCGATGATGACGTCGACACCGCGCCGCTCGCACAGCGGCAACTCCTCGTCGAGGGCGCTCTGATCCAGGAGCGTGTAGGGCATGGCGAGGAGGAAGTAATCCATGTCGAAGTCGGTGAGGAATCGGGGAATCATCCCGAGGTGGTTGACGCCGGCCCCGATGGCGCGGATCTCGCCGCGACTCTTGAGCGCCTGCAGGGCGGCGAACCCGCCGCCCGCATCCAGCTGGCGAAATGCTTCGTTCACGCCCGCTTCCGTCTTCTGATGCTTGAAGTCGAGATCGTGAATCGTCAACGCGTCGACGCTGTTCAGCCCCATGCGCTGGAGGCTGTCCTCGTAGGACCGGGTGATGCCCTCGACCGTGTAGTCGAAACGCAGATCGAAGGAGAGTCCACCGCGCCATCGCGCCGCCCAGGGTGAAGTGGCGAAGCCGTTCGGATCCTCCGGCCGGAAGTAGATGCGGCCCACTTTCGTGCCGAGAGCAAAGGAATCTCGCGGGCAGCGGCGCAGGAAGCGGCCGACGCGATGCTCGCTCTTGGTGTTTCCATACCAGGGGGCGGTGTCGAAGTAGCCGACCCCCGCGTCGTATGCGATCTTCAGTGTTGCGTCCGCCTGGGAGTCCTCGGTGATCTCGTATGGGTCGCCGAGGGTGCCGCCGCCGAAGCCGAGAGCCGTCACCTCGAAGGTGGTCCGGCCGACCGGGTTGCGCTCGAGGGGATTCACTCGTCTCTATGCGCGACCATCAGCGCTTCCTCAGTTCGGCCACCTGCTCGGGGGTCAAGCAACGGGGATTACGGCCGTGCAGGAGCAGGTGCAGCTTCGCGGTCTCCTCGAGCTCCTCGGTGGCATAGAGGGCGGCCTCCAGGTTCTTTCCGGCCACCACCGGGCCGTGATTCGCCAGCAGGACGGCGCTGTGCCGGCCGGCGAGGCCGCGCACCGCGTCGGCGAGGGTCGCGTCGCCGGGAGGATAGTAGGGCACGAGGGGTAAGGTACCGATCCGCATGACGTAGTAGGCCGTCAGCGGCGGCAGGACATCCCGCGGATCGATATCTGGCAGGCAGGAGACGGCTACGGAATGGGTCGAGTGCAGATGCACGATGGCCCCTGCATCCGGGCGCTCCCCGTAGACGGCGCGATGCAGGAACCCCTCCTTGGTGGGCGCATCACCGGAAACATGATTGCCGCTGGCGTCGAGCTTCGAGATCGCCGCCGGATCCAGTCGGCCGAGACAGGCGTTCGTCGGCGTCATCAGCCAGCCATCGTCGACGCGCACGCTGATGTTGCCGGAGCTGCCCATGGTCAGTCCCCGATCGAACAAGGACTTCCCGTACAGTGTTATCTGCTCGCGAAGCGTAGTTTCGTTCATGTCGTCTCCATCAGCCCGGACTCGTGTCGACCCAGCGTCCCTCGTCACTGGATCGATAGACGGCTTCCTCGATGATCAAGTTTCGCAGGTACGCGCGCCCGGAATTCTCCAGCGGCGTGCCGTCGTGAAGGTGCGCGATCACGTGGGCCTGGGTAGCGAAGACGGCGTCTCCCGCGAAGCCCCGATCATGCCATGCATAGACGTGCTCGGCCTCGGCTTCGCCGTGGGGCTTCCACCACAGACGCGCCGCCCCGTCGAGGCGCAACACGCCGGCCGAACCCTCGACCCACATCTCACCCATGGTGCGGCGCGTGTTGTCGGACACGTGATCGTTCAGCCGGTTGCCGTCGAAGTATCCGGTGGTCCCTCCCTCGAAGGCGAACACGATGACGCCGGAGTCCTCGCCGGCGACGACGGGATTCAACCGCTCCAGTCGCGCGAAGACGCCGGTGATCTCTCCCATCAGAAAGCGGAAGGTATCGATCCAGTGGATCGCCGTCTCGTGGACCAGGAATCGGGGCATCTGTTGAAAGTAGGGTTGGCGCGCGAGGTAGGCCTCGGCGCCCTGGCCGTCCCCGGGGCGCAGGCGCATGCCGATACGGTGCAGCGTTCCCAGCGTTCCGGCGCCGATGAGCCGCGCGACCTCCCGATGCCAGGGCGTCCAGCGGATATTCTCGTGGACGGCGAGCACGACACCGGCCCGCTCGCATGTCTCCACCACGCGGATCGCGTCCTCGAGGGTCGGCGCCAGCGGCTTCTGACAGATGATAGCGAGCCCCCTGTCCGCCGCCGTCTCAACCAGGGGCAAGTGGGTTTCGGGGGGCGTCGCGATGTCCACCACGTCCGGGCGCTCGGCATCCAGCATCGCGCCGAAGTCCTCGAAGACGGCGATGGGCTCGCCGGTGCTCGTCACCTGGCCCGCCACCTGGCCCGCCACCTGGCCATGAGTCTCCGGGTTGCGGTCGCATACCGCCACGAGCCGCGCGCCCGCCATCCGCAGCCAGGCATCCAGATGAAAGCGGGCGAAGAAGCCGGCGCCGACCAGGGCTACGCGGACACGATCGCCCGCCATCACTCCGGAGCCCGGGCCTGGGCTTGCGCGACAGTTACCACCGTCACCCTGTACACGTCGTCGGCGCTGCACCCTCGCGACAAATCATTGGCCGGCTTGGCGAGCCCCTGAAGAATGGGGCCGATGGCCTGCGCGCCGGCGAGCCGCTCCGCGAGCTTGTAGCCGATATTACCTGCCTGCAGATCGGGAAAGATGAATACGTTGGCGCGCCCGTCGATGGGTGAGTCCGGCGCCTTACGCGCACTTATCTCGGGCACGATAGCCACATCGAGCTGCACCTCGCCGTCGACGAGAATATCGGGGCGCTGCCGGCGGACGATCTCGGTGGCGGCGACGACTTTGTCCACGAGCGGGTGCTTCGCGCTGCCCCGGGTGGAGAAGGACAGCATCGCCACCCTCGGATCCAACCCGAGCATCGTATTCGCGGTGTCCGCGGACACCATGGCGATCTCCGCGAGCTCCGCGGCGTCGGGATCCATCACGAGGCCGCAGTCGGCGAAAAGCAACGCGCCCTGCACGGAATGAAAGGGCTCGCCGAACACCATAATGAAGAAGCTCGATACCAGACGGTACCCCGGCTCGAGACCGAGCATCTGGATGGCGGCGCGGACGGTGTCCGCCGTCGTGTAATGTGCACCCGCAACGGAGCCCGCGGCATGGCCCATACGTACCATCACGTCGGCGTAGTACAAGGGGTCCGCCGCCAGCTCCCTCGCGCCGTCGAGGGTCAGTCCCTTGCCCTTGCGAAGCCGGAGTATCTCGGCCGCGTAGTCTTCCCTCTTATCCGATACCCCGGGGTCCACGATCGTGACGGGCAGATCCGGAAACCCCGCCGCCGCCGCCCTCTCGCGGATCACCCGCTCCCTGCCGAGCAACGTCAGCGACGCGACACCCTCCGTCACGATGCGGGCGGCGCCCTCGATGACCCGCCTGTCCTCGCCCTCCGCCAGCACGATGTGGCGCGGGTCGGAGCGCGCTCTGACAATGAGGTCTTCGAAAGGGTTTGCCGCCATGGTCACGAGTTTGCAGAAGGACTGTTGGGAGTCGCCGCCTCGACCGCTGGCCAAAATCCATGGGACGGGTCATTATGGGCAAATCTCCAAGGATCATCCAGGCATACGGAAAATCGCCGCCCGCCCCTCGATCATGAAGCCGCGCGTCCTGCTCTGGATAGCTCTGCTCTCACTCTCGAGCCCCGTGTTCGCGCAGCAATCGGGTTCGGTCGATTCAGACAGCGGCGAAGACTTCAATCTGGAAGCGCTCGTCGATCGCATCTCCCACTCCAAGGCGCTCGGTTTTCTCACCAAGCTGTCGTTGAAGTTAGACATCGATGGATTCTTGAAGATGATCCGGGAATATCACGACAAAGGGGGCGGAGAAGATTCCCTCGAGCAGCTGCATGAACGCTACGACGTGATGGTCCACAAGCTGGTGGTCCTGCTGCAGGACAAAGACGAGGAGCTGGTCAAGTCTATCGACGACGGCCGGGACAAGCTCTGGGCAATGCTCGCCGATGCGAAGAAGTTCGCGGGCATGTAACTCCATGAAAGCCTCTACCCCGACCCGTTGGAATCTGTTCTCTCTGCTCCTGGTGATCCTGGCCTCGGACGCCGCCTCGCAGACGGCCCATCACCTGACCAGCGAAGAACTGCGAAGCGATCTGCGCTCGGTGATCATTCTCGCCGGCTACCCTTGCAACTCTGTCGCGGTGTTCACGAACCCGGGTCCGTCCGACTATCACGTGTCCTGTGATGCCGACCGGCTGTATCGCGTCCATGTCAGCGAGGAGAAAGGAATCGTCGTCGAGAATCGATCGGATCCCGAAGGCGCGGCCTCGGAAGCCGATGCGGATCACGATGCGTTCATGCGAAGACAGCTTTTCGCCATCGTCAGCCTGGCCGGACACGAGTGCGGCCGCGTCGTGCACCACGAGGTGCGAGGGACTCGGGACCGCATCGTCACCTGCGAAGATCAGACGACCTATCGCGTTCACGTGACGCCGGAAGGCCGTGTCGAGGTCGACAGGCATCTGATTACCAAGTGAACGCCCCTAAGCCCGGATCGGAGGCTAGGGTGACAATCGAAAGATCGCGAAGGTCAGGTCATCCGGTTTGGATGGTTTCCCCTCACCTTCCCATTCCATCCGCTCCCGTGCCTGTCGCGCGAGGTCCGTGGTAACCGCCGCCAGGGACCCTTTGCGCACGCACTCCACGATTTCCGGCATGTGAAGATTGTCGGAGAGTCCGTCGCTCGCCAGCAGGAGAGTATCCCGCGGCGCGATCTTGATGGCGGATCCGACTTCGATGCGCATGTCGGCGCTGCCGATGACATTGCTGATCACGTGTCGATCCTCGTGGTGCATGGCATCAGTCTCGTCGAGGAGGCCGGCCTCCACCCCGTAGCCGACCGGTGAGTGCGGGATGGACTGCATCTTGATCTTTCCCCGTTGACCCGTCAGCAGAACGATCGAGTCGCCCACGTGATAGTGGCGCACGAATTCGCCGTCGAACTCGACTACGGTCAACGTGGTCGCCGCACCAAGTGCGAGCGCAAGGACGTCCTCGTTGGCTGACTCGAATCCGTTCAAAATCCCCGCGCGAATCTCGCCTCCCTCCCGGACAGCCTCCTCCACGGCGCGAACGAGGCACTGGATCGCGAGGTACGACGCCTGCTTGCCCGCCGGGGCGCCCCCGAGGCCGTCGGCGACGGCGAGAACACCGCTGTCGACTCCGGTGGGAATGATGGCGACCGCGTCCTCATTTGGCGTCTCCTTACCCGGGCACCGCATGGAGAAGAGCGCGGCGGAGCCGCCCGCGAAGTTGAACAGTGCGTCTTCCAGAAGGTCCTGCTCGAAAAACAGGTGCGTCCGATCGACTCCCGTCCGGTCGTTCAGTCCCAACGCAGGGCCTCCAGATGATGCTTCAGGTGGGTAACCGTGGGGAAACGTTTGAGAATCAGCGATCGCTTGAGTCCGAGGCAGATGGCTTTGATCTGCTTTGGTTGCTTGGAGTAGAAGCGCACCCCGCCGAGGGAATCGTAGAGCAGGCGCACGAGGTCGCAAACGTCGTCCTGCAAGACCGCCCGCTTCGGTCCCGACCAGTGAAAGAAATCGAGGATCTTCAACTGGAACTCCAAGCCATAGCTCTCGACGATGATGTTCTCCGAGTGCAGATCGCCGTGGTACTCCCGAGCCTGGTGAATACACTGCATGCCGACCACGAGGGCATACAGCAGCTGAATCCCCTGGGTAGCCTGCAGCCTTCCCCCGGGCTGTCTCTTCAGGAATGCGGAAAGCAGCTCGCCCTCCACATACTCGGAGACCAGGACCGTGATCGGTTGCCTCCTGAGCGGCACGATCTCCTCGGTGTGATAGTGGATGGCGATGGGACATCCCCGGAGCTTGTGGAGTTTTCTGGCATAGAGCCTGGCGGTCTTGTTCCGCGGATTTCGCTGGGGGAAGAACAGCTTGGCGGCACGCTCGATGCGGGTGTTCTTCTCCCGGATCATGTAGACCTCGCCTTCCCAGCCGCCGCCGAGGCGCGCCACGACCTCGTACTTCCGGGCCAGAATCCGTCCAGGCTTCAGATCGAAGGATTCGATGGGTTTCGGTTTCACCACCCTATTGTATATCCAGATCCGGCCACATCCGGCCAGATCCGGCGGCGCGGCCCGGATCGATCGGTGCTATCGTTCCGTCATAGACCCCGGACCGCGCCAATGAACGACCTCGCCGCCCGTACCGCTAGTGCCCGTAGCGCCCCCAGACGCCGCGCCGCCGATGCGTGGGGCACGGCGGCGGAATCGAGCTTTCGCAGCCTTGTCGAGACCTCGCTGCAGGGCATTATCGTGCACCGGGACTGGCGGATCCTGTTCGCCAATCGGGCCGCAGCGCAGACCCTTGGGTACGCCGATGTCGGCGAGCTCGCCGCCGTGGAGAATTTTCTGAAACTCTTTCCGGAGGCCGAACGGGCCCGGGTCGAGTCCTACCGCAGTTCCCGGATGAAAGGCGAGCCGGCCCCGGAGCGTTATCAGACGTCCTTCCTGCACAAGGACGGCTCCACCATCCTCGTCGAGCTCCTGGCCAGCACCCTCGACTGGCAGGGATCGCCGGCCCTGCAGGCGGCCTTCGTGGACATAACCGACAGCGTGCATACACAGCAGATGCTGCGCGACAGCGAGGAGCGCTACGCGCTGGCCATGGAAGGGGCCAACGAGGGCATGTGGGACTGGCACATCGAGACCGACAGCTTGTATGTCTCGGCGGACGTGTGGCGTTACCTCGGCATGCCCGTGCTCGACGAGATGGTCAGCACCGATGTCTGGGTGGATCGCATTCATCCTGATGACAGAGAAGCTACCCGCGCGGGTCTGATCGCGCACTTTCGCGGCGAGACCAATTACTTTCAATGCGAGCAGCGCGTGCTGGTTACCGATGGCTCGTATCGCTGGTTCCATATCCACGCGCTGGCGTTGCGCCGGGACGACGGCCGCGCCTACCGGCTGGCAGGCTCGGTGCACGACATCACACTGCGCAAACAGGACGAGCAGGCGCTCGCCGATCGCCTGCGCTTCGAGGCCCTGCTGACTCAGGTCTCGGCGGAGTTCATCGCGTTGCCCTCGTCGGAGATCGACGCCGCCATCGAGCGGACTCTCGGTGCGATCGGCCGATCCCTCGACGTCGATCGCGGCTGGTTCCTGCAAACCGATCGGGAACGGCGCGGGCTCGTGTACACCCATGAGTGGTGCGCCGACGGAATAGACTCCGAACGAGAAGACGAGGACATGGCGTACTTCCCCGCCGGCAGGCTCCCCTGGTACTGGCAGCAGCTGTTAACGCGCACCCCGGTCGTCATATCCTCCCCCGACGACTATCCGCCCGAGGCGCGTGCCGAGCGGAGTTTCGAGTTGGCCCACGGCGTGCAGTCCTTAGTCTCCGTTCCCATCGACGTCGGCGAAGTCACCATCGGGCAGCTCGGCTTCGAGACCATTAATCGCCGACGCTCCTGGAACGAGACGGTTGTCAACCAACTGAAACTGTTGGGCCAGGTGATCACGAATGCCGTGGTTCGCCAGCGCACCGATATGGCGCTGAAGGAGAGCGAGGAGCGGCTCCGCACGTTCATGGACAACACTCCCGCTTTGATGACCTTGAAGTCACTCGATAATCGCTACTTGATCGTCAATCGTGCATTTCAAGACTTCGCCAGGCTGGCAAACAGGACGGCGCTCGGATCGACGCCTTCAGAAGTGATGACCGAGGAACATGCGAACGCCATCGCCGATCATGATCGGCTGGTGCTGGAAGCGGACGATGCGGTGACCCGGGATCGGGATCTCATCGCCCTCGACGGCTCACGCTATGTCCGCCGCGTGACCAAGTTTCCCGTGTACGACGCGGACAAAAAACTCATCGGCATCGGATCCTATTCGGTGGATACATCCGCGTGGAAGCAGACCGAAGAGGCGCTGTTCGAACGCGAATCTCTCATCAACGCAATCTCCGAGAATCTGCCCGGCGCTCTTTTCCGCAGGGTATTGCGCGCCGATGGCCGGTTGGAGTTTCCGTTTGTCAGCGAGTCACTCCACCGCGTGCTGGGACTCGATCGCGACAGCGTCATCGACGATGGTCAGGTACTGGTGGCTGCAATGCATCCCGAGGATCGCGCGCGGTGGATGCAGGCGCTGAAGGATTCCGCCGCGACACTCGCGCAGGTGAGCATGGACGTCCGCGTCGAAGACCCCAGGGGCGGTACACGCTGGATGCGATCTCTCGCGCGCCCACAGAAGCTCGATGACGGTGCGGTTGCATGGGACGGACTGGCACTGGACGTCACCGACGAGAAGAATGCCGCCGAGGCGCTGCGTGAAAGCGAAGAGCGCTTCCGGAACCTGGTCGAGGGCTCGCTCCAGGGAATCGGTATCGTCGATACGGATTTCGCTCCGCTCTTCGTCAACAATGCCTACGCGGCCATCTTCGGGTACCGGAACACCGAGGACATACAGCTCGTCGCCTCTCACCTCCAATTGTATGCCGGCGATGAGCGTGAACGGGTTCTCGCTTATGGTGAGGCACGGCTTCGGGGCGACGCGGTTCCCCTCACCTACGAGGTCGATGGCGTCCGAAAGGACGGCAGCGTCGTGCACATGGTCAACACCATGCGGCTGATCGCATGGAAAGGAAGACCGGCTTTCCAGATCACCGCCACCGACATCACCGAGCGGAAACGTACCGAAGCACGACTGCAGGATTACCAACAGCAGCTCCGCCGCCTCGCCTCGGAAATTTCTCTGGCCGAAGAGAAGGAACGGCGGCGGATCGCCTCGGAGCTGCACGACGGCACCATTCAGAATCTGGCTCTGGCGAAGATCAAGCTCGGCGAGCTCAAAAGAGATGTAGAGCGGGAAGGCGACCTGCCGATCTTCGACGACATCCGCGAGCTGCTCGAGTCGTCCATTCACGATGCCCGCAGCCTGATCTTCGAGCTGAGCCCGCCTGTGCTCTACGAGCTCGGGCTCGGGGCGGCCGCCGAGTGGTTGGGCGAGCAGTTCCAGGCGCGCTATGGAGTAAGGTGCCGGGTGACGGCGGACCAGCGCGACGGACCTCTGCACGTCGACATCGAGGTCGTGCTGTTTCAGGTACTCCGAGAGCTGCTGGTCAATGTCGTCAAGCACGCCAACGCAGCTTCGGTCGATATCTCGCTTCGCCAAGTGAAGGACCGGCTCATGCTTCGTGTGAGCGACGACGGCGATGGATTCGACGCTACCGCGGTCGTGGCCGGCGCCGGCGGCGGATTCGGGCTCTTCAACATCCGCGAACGCCTGCAGCTGCTGGGGGCCGGCCTTGAGATCGATTCGGGGCGCGGGACCGGCACCAGGATAACCGTGACCGCACCGCTGGCCGGGGAGGCCGGGACGCAGGCGCCGTGACCCGCGTACTCCTCGCCGACGATCACAAGATCCTCCGCCAGGGCTTGCGCACGCTGCTCGAGCAGGAGAGCGACATCCAGGTCGTGGGGGAGGCGGAGAACGGCCGATCGTCGGTCAAGCTCGCCGGCGAGCTCGCGCCCGACGTGGTCATCATGGACGTGGCCATGCCGGACCTGAACGGTATCGACGCGACCCGCCGCATCACCGAAGCAGAGCCGAACGCCAGGGTGCTGGCATTGTCCATGCACAGCGACGGCCGCTACGTGCGGGGCATGTTGCAGGCAGGGGCCCGCGGCTACATCCTGAAGGATTGCGCGGCGGAGGAGCTCACCCGCGCCATCCGCACCGTGATGGCGAACCAGGTCTACGTGAGCCCCGGGGTCACGGGCACCATCGTCAACGACTACGTTCGCCAGCTGTCGTCCTCGGACGCCGGCGAGCCCGCCACCCTCAGCCGCCGGGAGCGCGAGGTTCTGCAGCTGCTGGCCGAGGGCGGCACCACGGCGCAGATCGCGGACCGGCTGCACCTGAGCGTCAAGACCGTGGAGACCCACCGCAAGCGCATCATGGACAAGCTGGGGCTGCGCAGCATCGCCGAGCTCACGAAATACGCCATCCGCGAGGGCATCACCGCCCTCGACCTCTGAGGCTGCCCCCCCGTTCGGGCCCGCTCCGGGTCCTGGTTCACAACCAGGCCGGCGTCAGGCTTTTCGAAGGGAAAATTCAGGAATACCCTGATTACCCGGCGACCCGGCCCGGGTTTTAATTCAAGTGCTCAAATGCGGTGTGCTGCCGGCATCGTGACACCAAAAGGGAGTTTTAACGATACAGGACGGCCTCAGGTACCGCGCTGAGGTCTAAACCCAGGAACGAGGTAAATGGAACGTGTTGATTTTAACCAGAAAAGTTGGTGAATCCATCATGATTGGGGACTCGGTCGAAGTGAAGGTGCTCGGGCTCCGGGCCGGCCAGATCAAGATCGGCATCGAGGCCCCCAAGGACCTCAAGGTCCACCGCGAAGAGATCTACGAGCGCATCCAGGCCGAGCAGGACAACGGACCCCAGGCGGTCAACGAATAGCCACCGACACCCTCGAATGACCCATTGCGGCCCCCCTCAACGGGCCGCGCCATAACCGGGCCGACCGCCCCGGGCTTACCTGTTCCCGCACCCCCGAGCGGGTCTTCCAGTCCCCCCACGCCGGTGGCATGATCACGCGCTCGCCGCGGGTCACGGGCGGCACGCGCAATTCGAATCTCTCGGGGATACCCAATGAAGGCAGCGATTGCCCGGCTGATGACCGGGATCTGGACCATCTTTCTGTTTACAGCGAGCGCGGCAATCGTCGTCGCGCCGTCGGCAACGTTGGCGCAGGAAGCCGGCGACGAACTGTCGTCGCTGCACCAGCGCATCGAGACGACCATCGGCGAAAGTCGGAAGCTCGACAAGCTGATCAAAGAGGCCGACGGCGACCTGCGCACGATGCTCGAGCGCCGCCTGGAAGAGAAGCAGCTTCAGATCGTCGACGACATCAACGAGCTGAGCGAAAAGATCATCAAGGAAGAAGCCGCAGGCAAAGATCTGACCAAGATGCGCAAGGTCATGACCGAGTATCTGCAGAGACTGATGCCGGCCTTCCAGAAGGTGATCGCGCGGGAGAACAAGGAGGTGATCTCCCTGCTCTCGGGAGACCCGCCAGAAGATCTGCGTGCCGCCATGTCGCGCGAGATCGCCATGAACAAGGCGATGACGACCCTCGTCGACTGGTACTCCGATTACCACCTCAGCACCGGAAACCTGGATACCTTCGGCATCGACGCGACGAAGGACCGTGAGTATCTCGACACGAAGCTGACCAACCTCGCCGAGTTGCTGGCCGATACCATCGGCTTCACGTCCCAGGAGCTCGACGACGTGGGGTACCTGCTCACACTCACGCCGGATGACAAGGGTCTGCAGACGCGAGCGAAGCTGATCGAGCTGAGGCGCGATACCGCCGTAACCAACTTGACGGCGATCTCCGATCTACTCGAACAATTGGAAATCGACGCCTCCGACTACAGGAGTCTCGTGCTACGCGTCTCGGGGGACGTGTCTACCAGGATTCTCGAGACCGATGTCTGGACGAATCTTCTTCAGCAGTGGGGGCAGAACGCCTGGGCCTGGAGCAGCGAGAACGGTCTCGACTGGGTATTCAAGATCGTCTTCTTGCTCATCATCCTTTACGTGGCCAGAGCGCTGTCGAGGGTAGTCAGGCGCGTCGTGGAACAGGCGGTCGAGAGGCTCAATTTATCGAATCTCCTGCGCAGGATGATCGTCGCTACGGCGGCGAACGGCGTATTCATCCTCGGCATCCTGATAGCACTCTCCCAGATCGGCATCTCCATCGGCCCGCTGCTCGCGGGACTCGGAATCGCCGGCATTATCATCGGGTTCGCGCTGCAGGACACCCTCTCCAACTTCGCCTCCGGCATGATGATCCTGCTCTATCGCCCTTACGACGTGGG
>Ga0070726_10002185_pt1 | contig 18015 bp, 15 predicted proteins | sample tdAd471_FD_67275 | JGI IMG/M metagenome (GOLD analysis project Ga0070726, IMG submission 67275) | Marine sediment microbial communities from the Atlantic coast under amendment with organic carbon and nitrate - tdAd47.1 | ecosystem: Environmental > Aquatic > Marine > Coastal > Sediment | place... | reverse complement strand
GCAGCCGAGGCGTCATGGTGATTGGCATTCGCCGAGCTTCCGGCGACCGTCTGATGCCTCCGCCGGGTGACGCCGTTCTGCATGCCGGCGACTGCCTGTTCGTGTTCGGAAATGCTGAGAACGTGAATTCGATCCTGGCTCAGCCGGACGGTTCTCCGATTTGAAGTGCCACTCCAATCCAGCGGAACTACGCTCGCCAGAGCGTGGTCGTCCGCTCCAATCCAGCGTAGCTACGCTCGCCAGAGCGTGGTCGTCCACCGTCTGGCGACGGCACTACGCCACTCTGATTCTCTCAGTGGCAAACGCACGCCGAACAGCAAAACAGCCCGAACCGCCAAGCGACGATCCGGGCTGCTTTGATTTTCTGATGCTCTGTCAGAGCAGAGTTTTCCCGAAACCTACTTCGCGTCGATCCAGCTCATCATGCTGCGGAGCTGCTTGCCGACGATTTCAATTTCGTGGGTCTGCTCGCGCCGGCGCGTGGCCTTGAAGGTTGGCTGGTTGACACGGTTTTCCAGCAGCCAGTTGCGAGCGAACTCGCCGTTCTGGATTTCGGCCAGAATCTTCTTCATGACCTGCTTGGTCTCGGCGGTGATGATCCGCGGACCGCTGCAGTAATCGCCGTACTCGGCCGTGTTCGACACGCTATACCGCATGTAGTTCAGGCCGCCCTGATAGAACAGGTCAACGATCAGCTTGAGCTCGTGCATACATTCGAAGTACGCCATTTCCGGCTGATAACCGGCTTCGACGAGCACTTCAAAACCGGCCTTCACGAGAGCGCTGACGCCGCCGCAGAGAACAACCTGCTCACCGAACAGGTCGGTTTCGGTTTCTTCGGCGAAGGATGTTTCAATCACGCCACCCCGAGTGCCGCCGATGCCCTTGGCGTAGGCCAGAGCGAGCTGCTTCGAGCTGTCCGACGCTCCGGGGTACATGGCGATGAGCGAAGGAACCCCGCCGCCTTTTTCGTACTCAGCACGGACCAGGTGGCCGGGGCCTTTCGGAGCGACCAGAGCCGCGTCGACGCCATCTGGCGGAGTGACCTGGCCGAAGTGAATGTTGAACCCGTGCGAGCAGAGCAGCAGGTTACCGGGCTCCAGGTTCGGCTTGACGAAGTCGCGGTAAATGTCGCCCTGAACTTCGTCCGGCAGCAGCATGTTGACCAGATCGCCGGCCTTTGCAGCTTCATCGACGGGCAGCGGATCGAAGCCGTGGCTGACAGCGAGATCGTAGTTGGCACTGCCCTTACGCTGGCCGACGACGACGTTGCAGCCGCTGTCTTTCAGGTTCTGAGCCTGAGCGTGTCCCTGGCTGCCGTAGCCAAGGATGGCGATGGTCTTGTCTTTCAGAAGCGAAAGATCGGCGTCGTCTTCGTAGTAAACCTTTGCGGCCATGACTGAGTGCTTTCCTTGAAAACCGTGAAACTCTGAACCTTGTGATCGGTGTGGCCGAGACAGCGGCCGGTGTCTGAAATCTGACCTGTGCCTGACGTCAGACGGTGCCCGGCCTCAGACCGGACGTCGAACTGGTGGACTGAGTGCAGGGAATTCCACCTTCAGCAGTTATCGTGGGACCCGCTGCACCCCGCCCACGCGTTGTTCCTGTTGTCCTTGGACGCTGCCGCGCCTCTGGCCCGTCAGGCGGTGACGGTCGAAGGATCTTCGTGAGCAGCCCGCTCGCCGACGTTGACGTTGTCCTCGTTCGATCGCAGCAGGGCAATCCGACCGGTGCGAACCATTTCGAGAATTCCGAAGGGACGCATCAGGTCGATGAACGCCTCGATCTTCTTCTCCTGGCCGGAGATCTCGATCATCAGGTGGCCGGCGCTAACGTCGACAATACTGCCGCGGAAGATGTCGACCAGTTCGCGAATCTCGCTTCGCTGCCCGGTCTCGGCCTTCACTTTGATCAGCATCAGGTCGCGTTCGACAAATTCCTGCTCCGAGAAATCGATGACGCGCGCGACCGTGACGATCTTTTCGAGCTGCTTGCGGACCTGATCGAGGACTCGAGTGCCGCCGCTGACGACGAACGTGATTCGCGAGAACTCGGGATTCTCAGTCTCCCCGACGGCGAGGCTCTCGATGTTGAACGCGCGTGACGCGAGCATTCCCGAAATATGAGCCAGCACGCCAGGCTGGTTGACGACAAGTGCGGAAAGAATGTGTTTCATAATCTGTCCAGATTGGCCAGAGATCGGCAGAAGCTCCGCTGAGAAACGTCTGCCTGGATGCCGCCAGCGGGAACCGGCCCCCGCTCAAAGCGTCGTGCCTGCGGCCAGAAGCGTCCACAAATCGGGCCGAACCCTGGAATCTGCGGAAATCTGAAGGGCGGAGAGTCTACCCCCGCCCGCCCCCAGCCACAACGAACCCGGACAGCAGCCAACCCGCTTTTGCTCGGTCAATTCCGGCGAATCGGCACATGATGGCGTTGCCTGTTTCCTTTGGATGATCGTCTGCTCGTTCTGTTTTCTTGTTTGATAACACTGGGCAGGTCGATATCACTTATGAGAACAGGTTGTGGAGGTCGGCATGCCGTGGTTCGATATTCTCTGGACGGATGAGATCGAGCGGCATATCGCCGAGCATGGCCTGACGCTCGAAGACGTACGCCACGTTCTGTGGAATTTCGACGACGAGGACGTCAGCCGGTCGTCGGGACGGCCCATCCGGTTCGGGATGACGCCGGGCGGGCTTTACATCGCCGTCGTGTTTGAATGGATCGACGACGTCACGATTGAACCGGTCACCGCATACGAGGTGTGAGAGATGGCAAAGAAGCAGCCAGGCCGCCACGGCCGAGTCATTCGCCGGAAGTCGACGTCGGAAGAGCTGGACCATCTGAAGTCTGCCTGGGCTGAAGAGGAAGCCGGGATGGCTGAAAACCAGCAACTCGGTCGGGACTTGCGAGACCGGAAGAAAGCGACAGCGGTTGTCCGCGAAGCTCTGGATGCCATTCAGCGAGTTCGTAAAGCTCAACAGATCACGCTGGAACAACTCGGCCAGCGTGCTGGAATGACTCGCGGAAATCTGTCGCGGCTGCTGAACAACCCCGAGCCCAACGTGCAGATTGAAACCCTGCAGAGAATCGCCAACGTGCTCGGCCAGGAAGTTCACATCGAGATCCGCGAGACTGCAACGTCTCAAGCAGTTGTCGTAGAGCAGAAGACGCCATTGAATAAGTGACGTCGTTCGCCCTCATTACAGTTCCCGGTAGTCGGGCAGGCAGATCGGGGCGACGTCCCGTTCCGAGCTACGGTCGCGTATTCAGAGTTGGAACGCCGCATGTCCTGGTCCGACTGGTCGCTGATCTTCTTCGTCGCGTCGTGGGCGATCAGCCTGGGGATGATTCCGGTTGTTGTGATGCGGAAGGAGCATCCGACGACTTGCCTGGCGTGGCTGATGATCGTCTTCTTTGTGCCGTGGCTGGGGCTCGGGTTGTATCTGCTGCTGGGCGAGGACCGGCTGGTGCGGAAGCGGTTGCGGTGGCGGGAAGCCTCCGGGCACCAGTTTGATCGGCTTGTCGGGGAGGATGCTGCCGGCGCGGGGCTGGTGGATTCGTGTGTGGCTGAGTCGATCTCGGGGATCGCTGGCGACTCTCAGAAAAAGGTGCTGGCGCGTCTGGGCTGCGCGGCTGGCGGGCTGCCGCTGACGGAAGGCAACTCGCTGGAACTGATGACCGAAACCGGTGACGTCATCGACCGGCTGGTGGCCGACATCGACGCGGCGGCCGAGCACGTTCACCTGCTGTTTTACATCTACGAAGTCGATGACGTCGGTCGCCGCGTGTCCGATGCTCTGCTGCGGGCTCGGCAGCGAAATGTCGAATGTCGGGTGCTGGTCGACGATGTTGGTTCGTGGTCGTTTTCCGGGGCGATGGCGGCGGAACTGCGAGCGGCCGGGGTTGAAGTCGCGGCCTGCCTGCCAGTGGGACTGATGCGGCGCCGGCTCGCGCGAATCGATCTGCGGAATCATCGCAAGCTCGCCGTCATTGATGGCAGGGTTGCCTGGACCGGGTCGCAGAACATTGTCGAGGACTCGTACGGGCACCGGTCAGCCGGTCGCTGGTGCGACATCATGGCCCGCATCACCGGCCCGGCGGTGCGAGACTTTCAATTGACGTTCCTGGAAGACTGGTGCGCCGAGTCTCACAAGGCGGTCGACGTGAGCCGGTACGTTTCCGACGTGCCGCACACGGGCAGAGTCACCCTGCAGGTTGTGCCCAGCGGCCCGGACCGGCCGACGGAAGACTTTCAAGGCTTGATCATCGAAGCGATCAATGCGGCGAAACGGCGGATCACCATTACGTCTCCGTACTTTATTCCCGACGACGCTCTGTTGTGCGCGCTGCGACTCGCGGCAGCGCGCGGCGTTCAGGTCGACGTGATCATCCCGCGGCGCAGCGATCACTCGCTGGTCGATGCCGCGTCGGCGTTCTACATCGGCTACCTGCTGAAATGCGGCGTTCGGTTTCTCCGCTTTACCAGTGGCCTGCTGCACGCGAAGACGCTGACCGTTGACGACTCGTTCGGCCTGTTCGGGTCGGCCAATTTCGACGTCCGTTCGTTCCATCTCAACTTCGAGATCAACGTCTCGCTCTTCGACGAACATGCCGTCCGGGAACTCCGCTGGGTTCAGGACAGCTATCGTGAACAGTCGGAAGAAGTGTCGCTGGCCGATTGGAACCGCCGTCCGCGCTGGAAGAAGTTTGTGACGAACGTCACGAAACTGCTCAGCCCGTTACTGTGAATCGAGCCGAGCCGTTCTGCCGTCAGCAGCGAATCTCGATGGCTGAAACCCGCGACGCCCGATTACGGTACTCAGCCTTGTTTGATCCTGAATGTGGTCCTGAATGCCAATTCAACTCGGAGCCGTGTCGATGCGCCTGCGTTTTCTCCTGACGCTGTCTCTTGTGCTTTCAGCTGGACTGTGTGCCCGCGCGGCCTCTCCCGATGAACCTCGGCAGACGGGAAGGGCCGTTGCTGAGTTCTCGCTCAAGGACTACCGCGGCGCTGAGCATTCACTGAGCGACTATCGGGACAGCAAGGTCGTTGTGCTGGCGTTTCTGGGGACCGAGTGTCCGCTGGCAAAGCTCTACGGAACGCGGCTTGGGGAACTGGACCGGAAGTATCGCGACCGAGGCGTGACGATTCTGGGCATCAATTCCAATCGGCAGGATTCGATCACGGAAATCGCCGCTTACGCCCGGATTCACAACGTCGACTTCCCCGTGCTGAAGGATCTCGGGAACCGGGTCGCTGACCAGATCGGAGCACAGCGCACGCCGGAAGTTTTCGTGCTCGATCAGGAACGCACCGTTCGCTACCACGGCCGTATCGATGACCAGTACGGTGTCGGCTACATTCGCGACGGCATCGAGAAGAACTTTCTGCAGAACGCGATTGATGACCTGCTCGCCGGGCGCGATGTCAAAACGTCGTCCACCGAGGTGGTTGGCTGCTTCATCGGACGCGTCAAAGAGCCGCAGACGGACAGCCCGGTCACGTACTCGAAACAGGTGGCGAGGATTCTGCAGAAGCACTGCGTCGAATGTCACCGCGATGGCGAGATCGCTCCGTTTGCTCTGACGAAGTATGACGAGGTCGTCGGCTGGGGCGACACGATGCTCGAAGTCATTGCCGACCGACGCATGCCGCCCTGGCACGCGAATCCCGAGTTCGGCCACTTTCGCAACGAGCGATCGCTGACCGATGAGGAAAAGCAGACACTGCAGCAGTGGGTCGATGCCGGCTGTCCGGAAGGCGATCCGGCGAAGCTTCCCGAGCCGATTTCGTACGTCTCCGGCTGGCAGTTGCCGCGCGAACCGGACGTTGTCGTCGAGATGCGTGACGAGCCCTACGACGTTCCGGCGGAAGGTGCCGTCAAGTACCAGTACTTCCGTGTCGATCCGCAGCTCACCGAAGATAAGTGGGTGCTGGCGGCGGAAGCTCAGCCTGGCAACCGGGCTGTCGTCCATCACATTCTGGTTTTTGTCCGACCACCGAAAGCCCGGAAGAGCCCGCTCGGCAATACGGTCGGCGAGTTCTTCGCGGCTTACGTGCCGGGTTATCGCACACCGCTCTATCCGAAAGGGATGGCGAAGTTCATTCCCGCCGGATCGGAACTCGTTTTTCAGTTGCACTACACACCGATCGGCTCACCGCAGAAAGACCTCAGCCGAATCGGAATCGTGTTTGCCGACGCTGACGAGATCGATCACGTCGTCGTGACTCAGCAGGCCATCCAGCACCGCTTTGAGATTCCTCCGCACGCGGATGATTACCAGGTCGAAGCGAATTCACAGAAGGCCCCGGCCGAAGTTCAATTGCTGGCCTTCATGCCGCACATGCATCTGCGCGGCAAGTCGTTCCGTTACGAGGCGAAGCTGCCTGACGGCCGCACGGAAACGCTGCTCGACATTCCGCAGTACGACTTTAACTGGCAGACCGCGTACCAGCTGGCCGAGCCGCTGAAACTTCCGCCGGGCAGTTATCTGCACTGCACGGCAGCCTACGACAACTCGGTCGGGAATCTGAACAACCCCGACCCGACTCAGGCCGTTCGCTGGGGAGATCAGACCTGGAATGAAATGATGATCGGCTACTTCGACGTGGCCGTGCCGCTGTCGGCCTTCGGCATCAAACGGGCCAGTTCGAGGCAGGGAGCGTCGTCAGATTCAACCCGCGATGCCGACTCGATCGGCAGCGATGTGTTTTCCATCGGCGATCGCAAGCTGAGAATTTCGCAACTGGTCGGCGCGATTGCGAGGCTCGACAAGAACGGAAACGGCAAGCTTGAAAAAGCGGAAGTGCCGACGCCGCACCATTTCCTGTTCAACGCGCTGGACGGAGACGGCGACGGAATTCTGACGCGCGAGGAAGCTCGCGCGACAATCGATCGAATTCGACGCGAACGTCAGCGCTGACGCTTGCCAAACCGGCGTCGCGAACCACAGACTCCCCGGCGGGCGCACGATTGGCGACCGTGAAAGGGACTTTGAGATGAGCGACAGTGCCGTACAGGAATCCGGCCAGACCTGCGAACGTAACTTGTGGATCGGCATCGATCTCGGCGGCACCAAAATGTTTGCCGCAGTGTGCGATGCTGACTTCGAGATCCTCGGTCGCAAACGCAAAAGTACCAAAGGGCACCAGGGCGCCGAGGCCGGAGTTGACCGGGTCATCCAGACCATCCAGCAGGCGATCGAAGATGCCGACGTGTCGCTCGATCGAGTTGCTGGCATCGGTTTCGCCGCGCCCGGGCCGCTCGACCTGATCGATGGCATCATTCTTGAAACGCCGAACCTCGGCTGGCGCGATGTCCCGATCTGCAAGCTGCTGAAGAAAGAGTTCGGCTGCCCGGTCACGCTGCTGAACGATGTCGACGCCGGGGTGTATGGCGAGTGTCAGTTTGGCGTCGCGAAGGACGCCGCGTCGGTTGTCGGCCTGTTTCCCGGCACAGGGATCGGTGGCGGGTTTGTTCGCAATGGCGACATTCTCTCGGGGTCGCGGTATTCGTGCTTCGAAGTCGGTCACATTCGCGTGCACCCCGATGGTCCGCTGTGCGGCTGCGGGCGTCGCGGCTGTCTGGAAGCGGTCGCAAGCCGGCTGGCGATCGCGTCGGCCTGTGCCAAGGCCGCCTATCGCGGTCAGGCTCCGAAGCTGAAAGAGATCGCGGGAACGGACCTCTCCGATATTCGCAGTGGCGCGCTCAAGCAGGCGATCAAGGAAGGCGATTCCGTCGTCGAGCAGATCGTTCGCGACGCGGCCCGGCAGTTGGGAACCGCCGCTGGTTCGATCGTCAATCTGCTGCACCCCGACATCATTCTGCTCGGCGGCGGCCTTGTTGAAGCTCTGCCCGAGCTTTACGTCAAGGAAGTGCAGAACGCCGCCAACGATCAGATCATGCCCTCGTTCAAAAAGAGCTTCCGAGTGTGCGCTTCGGAGCTGGGCGACTTCGCAGCCATTAAAGGCGCTGCTGCCTGGGCAAAGAAAAAGCAAGACGAACAACCAGCCTGACCGTGAGACAACGCCAGCACTTGGAGACAACGCCAGCACTTGCCGGAAATGCAGCCACGGTCGCCGCGTTCGCCAACACGCAGGAGTCGGCAGGTCTCTAAAGTCGCCCTGCCATCCCCCTGGCACTCCATATTCCTGCCACTCCATATTCCTGCCTGCCTGCCTGCCTGCCTGCCTGCCTGCCTGCCTGCCTGCCTGTCTGCCTGTCTGGGCTGTGCCGCTGACCTCAGGTTCGTCGCAACACGCTTCCGGCGTCACTGCGTCTTGGACTCAGCCTCCCCGTCAACTTCAGCAGGACCGTCACTGGCCGGTGCAAGCTGCCGGGCGATCAGCGGGAAGACCTGCTTCTCGTAGTTGAGGTCGCCTTCAAAGACCGCCAGCTTCTGGCCGTCCCGGTCGAACACGATCGCGGCGGGGAGCGAGAACAGCTCGTACCGGTCGAGCATCGTCTCGAACGGCGTTGAGCAAATGACGTTTGTCGTCTCCATTTTCAGCTCGTTGAGAGTTGCCAGAACGGCCTCACGGACCTCCTTCGAGGGGACTGCGTCTTCCACATCGTGATCAACGTTCACAGCGATCGGGACCACGTCGTCGGGATACTTCTTCTGCAGTTCCAGAAGCTGCGGCAGCTCATCAACGCAGTGGCCACACCATGTCGCCCAGAGGTCCATGACCACAAATCTGCCAGGGAAACTGGCCACAAGCTGATCAACTTCCTCGGCACTCTTCACCGTCGCGGTGACTGCCGGTGCCGGTGCAGCAGGCTCGGCAGCTTCCGTCGGGGCGGATGACGGAGCAGCTGGTTCCGGGTTCTCGACACTCGGTGTCCCGTCATCGGCACATCCAGAAAGCAACAGACTGACGGACAGCAGAATCAGAAGTCTCATAACAAAAGTCCCGTGAAGACAACTTGAGGCAGAGAATGAAGGGCACCGAAGCAGGTCTGCCGGTCGGGCGGGGTCGAGTGCAGCGGGCCGGCAGAAAATCGCGCCCACAGAAAACTGTCGACCGGACAGGCTACTGGCCGGCGGACGCGTCCACGCTTAGAACAGGCTGTTCGTACGGTAGGGCTTTCAGGAACTCGACCAGGTCGTCGATCTCCTGAGCACTCAGGTGACTGGTGACTCCGTGGCGGTCGTCGGGATTGTATTTCGTGAAGACTTCCTGCAGCGTCGCCGCCATTCCGTGGTGCAGCCAGGGACCCGTTCGATACAGCCCCAGCAGCGTTGGAGTGTCGTAGGCCGGCCCCATCTTCTCGCCGGGGTCGGCTTCTCCCGTGCCGACGTCGTGCCGCACGATCTCATCGATCGGTCGCGGCTTCGAGTCGGTGAACAGTGGCCCGGAATGGCACGTCGCGCATTTTGTCTTCTCGGAGAAGAAAACCGTGCGACCGCGTTTCGCCGCGTCACTGAGTCCGCCCTTCGCATGGGGGCTCAGCGTGAATTCGTGGATATTTGAGTACGCGGCCAGAGCGTCGAGGTCCCTGGACAGGCCGGCGTTTGGTTTTCCGAGTGACGGATTGACCGGGCCGCGAATCAGTCCGCGCCCCTGCATCAGCAAGCCGCGAATGGTGTGCTCGAAATCCTGGACCTCGTCGCGGTCGGCCGACCAGTGAATCGGGTGCGTGTGAGCCATGCCGGCCAGCGACTGCGTATTCCGCAGCCCCTCCGGGTTCTTCCAGGTGCGTCCGTCGGCCTGGCCGTCAGGATGGCAGCTCGAACATGAGATCCACCGACGGCCCACCATCGGCTGCAGGGCCGAGTAAAACAGAATCTTCCCGCGATGAACTTCCGGCGTCAGCGGGTTCGGCGTCACGTCGATCCGGGCGACCTCAGACAGCCCCCTGCTCTCCAGCGCGAGCACCTCGAAGTCGAGAGCGTTGTAGACGTAAACCGTCCGGTCGTCGGGAGCGACACGCACGGCGCGGGGGTTGTTTCCGAGGATGGCGTGTCGGCGGAACACGATCTCGCGGTAATCGTCATCGACGATGTCGGCAGCGAACAGCTCGTTCGTTCCTGCAAAGACCACATAGAGCTGTGTGCCATCGCGGTTGATGCCAACTTCCCAGGGATTGGCCGTAATGCGTCCTCCGCCAAAGGCGTCCATCGGGATTCGCCGCCGGCGCCGCCCTTCGCCGGGACGAGTGTCGGGCACGGAGACGTACGGAAAGATTGACCCGGATCCGTGAGCCTCGTTGATTCGTGAGCGGATATGCGGCAGGTAAGCCTTCGGCCGCCGGGGACTCACGACGAGCTGCCGGGCGAGATTGTCCGTACTGCCTCCCGGCCACTCGTCGACGGCCTTGCCGCTGGCGATGTCGAACGCCCGAACCGTCGACGTGTAGTACTCCGTCACGTACAGCCGCTGCTCCTTCGGCCCCAGAGCGAGCCCGCGTGAGAACGGACCGGAGTCGATCGAGCGAATGACTTTCTGAGCGGCCGTGTCGATCTCAACGATCTGACCGGGATAGTCGAGAGTCACGTACAGCCGCGAACCGTCCGCTCGGCTGACGACACCGTATGGCTCGTCGAAGACCTCGATTGCTCCGAACTTCTCGCCGGTGTCGCCATGCACCAGAACGACCTGATCGTCGTCGTAGACTGCGACGGCAACATCGTGACTGTCGCCGACGAACGAAACGCCTTCCGGGTGACCACCGACTCGTGTCTCGTGCAGAACCTTGTGGTTGCTCAGCGAGACGATCGTCACGGTGCCGCTGTCCCGGTTGCTGCACGCGAGCAGTGTTCCGTCCGTCGAAATATCCATCAGGCTGTTCGACGGCCCGGCCAGCACAGCAGTGGCGGGCAGCAGGGCGATCAGGAAAACCAGAACGAGTTTCAGCAGTGGCATCGCAGCACTCCGCGAACACGGGCAGGGGCGAACTTGAACGGACCTTCGGTCGCACGAACCCCGAGCCCTGTCTGATGCCTCCATGCGAACAGGAATTCCAAACGGCATCGTCGACAGCCCGGGACGGGGCACAGAGCTTACTTCGAGAGCCACGCTGTCGCAGCCGCAACGCGATTCCAGGTCGGTGTCTGTCTGTCGCCACTGCTCCGATGTGACGAGCCTGCCCGTGGGTCCCGAGTATCTCGCCCTCAAGGACACCGAGTTCTGCGCCGGGCGCCACTGCTGGCTTGCCCGGCAGCGCGATCAGCCTGGCACTGCTGACAGGGTGGCACTGCCGGCAGGGTGGCACAGCCCAAAGGGTGGCACGCCCTGAAGCACGAAGGGCGTGGTCAAGTTCGACGGGCAATGGCTCTCGGCTGCCGCATCGACTTATCCTGACCAAACCACGCCCATCGGCGAGCCTCTGGGGCGTGCCACACCGGTGTTTGGAAATAGCGTCCTTCACCCTCTGGGATGGCAGCGTTCGTGGATGGCTTTTAAGCGGCTGTGTTCGACGTGCGTGTAGATCTGCGTCGTCGAGATGCTGGCGTGGCCGAGCATTTCCTGGAGGGCTCGAATTTCGGCGCCGCCAGCGAGCATGTGCGTCGCGAAACTGTGACGCAGCGTGTGCGGGCTGACCTCAGAGCCGCAGCCGGCGCGTACGGCATACTTCTTAACGAGCTTCCAGATCGCGATCCGCGAAACTTCACCGCCTCGCCCATTGACGAACAGCCAGGGCGAATCGCCTTCGCCGACGAGGTGGCACCGCTCACCTTCGATCCACGCTTCGACCGCCGACACGGCGACCGGGTTGAGACCGACGATGCGCTCTTTGTTGCCCTTGCCGAGGCACCGCGCATAACGCTCGTCGAGGAATGTGTGACTCAGCCGCAGGCTGGAGACTTCTGAGGCCCGGCAGCCGGTCGCGTATAACATGCAGAGAATCGCCCGATCGCGCAGCGGGAAGCGATCCTCGCGCGTCGGAGCGTTCAGCAGTCGTTCGACAGCGGCGGGGCTGAGCACCTTGGGCAGGTGCTGCCACAGCTTCGGTGAGCTGAGGCTGTCGGCGACGGACTTCTCGATCAGCGCTTCCAGCACGAAGTAGCGGAACAGCATCTTAATCGCGACCAGATGCCGGGCGACCGTCGTTGCCGCCAGGTCGCGGCCCCGCAGTTCGTGGATGTAGGCCGTCAGCGTCTGCAGTGTGATCTCATTGGGATTCGCCGGCCCGTGATCCTCGTACCAGCCGCCGAACTGCCGCAGGTCGGACTCGTAAGCCCGAATCGAATTCCGCGCGAGCCCACACTCCGCTTCCAGATAGTTCTGGAATGGGACGAGGTTGCTGAGAATCGGATTCGGACGCTTCGGCGCAGTGGCTGAAGTGGTCCGGGGGCGACGACGAGCAGGCATGAATCAGGCATCGACACATAGAGCCCCTGGCCTGCAGATCAGAAAGCGAGAGTGGCATAACCTCCCGTGTCGAGATGAACTTCTCTTGCGGCAGGAGGATGGATTGGCAGGAATATCAATGGATTTGCGATTTGACATTCCTGCCATCACATCTTCCTGCCGCCCTCCCTGTCGCGTGCCTGCCGAGGAAAGGAACGACTGGCATCCCGCATGTCAGTCCGCATAGCGCTGTTCTTCCACCCTCCCTTTGCGAGGGTCGCGGTCTCAGCCGCGGGGAGGGCCTGCACGGGTTCGGGAGTTTCCCTTGACCAGCCTGACGCACTCCAGGCTGCTCGCTCCTCGACCCCAGCCACTCGCAAAAGAGTGAACGCAGAAAGTAGCTGGATTCGCAAGAATTCAGTTGGTCGCATCTGGACTGAATTCTTGCGAATCCAGCTACGGCGAAGGGCATCTGGACTGAATTCCTGCGAATCGAGCTACGGCGAAGGATCAGCGGATCCCTACTGGCTGAAGCGGGCAGCGGGCGGCGATGAAGGACTGCTCGGGTTCGTCCTCGCGGAACTGGACCTTGACGGTTCTGCGTTTTCCAAAGCCGGAAACGTCGGTCACCGTGCCCATGCCGCGTTGCGGATGTTTGACCCGCATTCCAACGGCGAACGACTGCGGAATCGCGGCTTCCTCGTTTGAACCGCTCATCAGCGCGGCGCCGGTTGTCAGCAGCGGCTTGTTGCCGCCAGCGGCGAGAGCTTCGCGGAGACGCTGCTTGTGATCCAGTTCCGGGGCCGCAGACTCGATACTCTTTTGCGTCGGTTCGCCAAACGGATCGTTCGGATCAACCGTGTCAAACTCCGTCTCCCGCAGAAACGTGCTGGTGATTGTTGTGCGAGGCGTGCCGCGTTCCGCTCGCACCTGAGCCGTTGTCAGGAAGAGCTGCCGCATGGCTCGGGTCATCGCGACAAACAGCAGCCGACGTTCTTCCTCCAGCTGTTTCGGATCGTCGGACTTGATCGACCGCTCGTGCGGGATCAGCCCGTGCTCGACGCCGACGACAAACGCCGTCGGGAACTCCAGCCCCTTCGCCGCGTGCATCGTCATCAGCGTGACTTTGCCGGTGTCGGCTTCGAGTGCGTCGCCCTCGTTGACCAGCGACGTGGTTTCGAGAAAGCCGCCGATTGACGGATCGTCGGCGTTCAGCTCGTCGTACTGAGCGGCGGCGTTGATCAGTTCCTCGACGTTCGCCTTCTTCTCGATGGCCTGCTCGGACGGATTCGCTGCCCAGGTTCGCGCGTAAAACGTCTTCTCGACAATCGCCTTCAGCAGGTCGCTCACGCTGCCGTACGCAGAGAGCGTCAGACCGCTCATCATGCTGGCGAAGAACCGCAGCTTTGGGCGGGCGGTTTTTGAGAGCCCAGGAATTCTGTCGCCTTCCTTAGCGGCATCCATCGGCGTCAGGCCATGCTCAGCGGCGTAGTCGAGGATCTTCTTCTGGGTCTTTGCTCCCAGCCCGCGGGCCGGCTTGTTGACGACTCGCTGAAAGGCGACCTGGTCGGCGGGGTTCTCGATCAACCGCAGATAGCAGAGCAGATCCTTGATCTCGGCTCGTTCGTAAAACGCCAGTCCCGCCGCAACCTGAAACGGGATCCCGCCGCGCGTGAAAGCGCGTTCGAGTTCGCGCGACATCGAGTTCACGCGGTAGAAGATCGCAAAGTCCGACCAGCTCCCGCCGCTGCGGTTTCGCGACTCGCGAATCGTGCTGACGATGCCGTCGGCTTCCTGAGTCGCATCGGGGAACTTCAGCAGCCGGACTGGCTCGCCGTCTTCGCCATCGCTGAGCAGCGACTTGGCCTTCCTCATCTGATTGTGAGAGATCAGCCGGTCGGCGGACTTCAGAATGAGTTTCGTACTGCGGAAGTTGTGTTCGAGCCGGACCAGCGTCGCGTTCGGATAGTCGCGTTCGAAGTTGAGGATGTTCTCAATGCTGGCGCCGCGCCAGGCATAGATCGACTGGTCGGGATCACCCGTCACGCAGACGTTCGGCGTGTCGATCGAGAGGGCTCGGACGAGTTCATACTGAGCGGCATTTGTGTCCTGGTACTCGTCGACGAGCAGGAAGCGGATCCAGCGATCGTAGTCGGCTCGCAGGTCCGGGTTCTCGCGGAACAGCCGCACGACGTGCAGCAGCAGGTCGTCAAAATCGACGGCGTTGCATTCAAGCAGTGTGTCCTGGTAGCGAGGATAAACCTGCGCGACGATCTGGTCGAACGGCTCGCCAATGTACGAATCGAGTGACCTGGCGAACTCGTCCGGACCGACCATTGAGTTCTTGATGCGGCTGATGCGGGCTCCGATCTTCGCTGGAGCGGCCCGAATCGCGTCGACATCGATTTCGCCGAGCACTCGACGGACGACCTGCAACTGGTCGGACTTGTCGAAGATGACGAAGTTCGATTCGAGCCCGATGTACTGCCCGCGGCGGCGGAGCACGTTTGCGCAGAAGCGGTGAAACGTCGTCACCCAGACTCGCGTGCCGGGCAGCAGAGCATCGACGCGCTCCTGCATCTCGCGGGCGGCTCGATTGGTAAACGTGATCGCCAGAATCGACGTCGGGGCAACGCCACGCTCAACGAGCCGCGCGATGCGCCGCGTGATGACGCGCGTCTTGCCGGAACCCGGACCGGCAAGCACCTGCAGCGGCCCTTCAAAAAAATCCACCGCCGCCTGTTGAGCGGTCGTCAGTCCGTCGAGATGAGACGCAGACACAGAAGCCATCCGTTGCCGTCAGTCGTTGATCAGAGCGAAACGCAGGACGGGGACGATAACGAACGCGACAGCCGGTTGCAGGTAATCCGCTGCCCATTGTCGCCAGGGTGTCGCGTTCCGGAGAGCCTCGCCGGACTGCCGATCAGGTTGGCGGCTCGCGAAGGCGGCGGGACCAGTGCTGTTCAACGCAGAAGTTGCGATGGGCACGACATCCGGTTGGATTCTGGTCGATCTGGCAGCTCACTGTGCCAGATTCAGAGAACCTCAATGAGGCGTCCCTTAACGCGGCGAGCCTCAATCTCAATGCGGCGTCCCGGACGGCGTCTGCACGCGCCCGCATTCCCCGCTCCTTCATCCAGCGAAGCACGCTCGGTGAAGACTCTCAGAACCGGAAGGTTGTTTCCGGCACGTTCCGCGACCTTAAGATCGTGCCGTCAAACGAGTTCCCGAATCGGCTCGCCGTCTGACAGTATTGGAATCGGGCGGTTCTGGCGGTCGATGACCGTCGCTCGAGGATCGATCCCAATCGCGTGGTACATCGTGGCGAGCAGGTCACCGGGGCGCAGCGGGCGATCGTGCGGCTCACCGCCGTTGGATGTTGTCGAACCGACGATCTGGCCAGACTTGATGCCGCCGCCGCTGAGCACCGCGTGCATCGCTTTCGGCCAGTGCCCTCGACCAGCGTTGCTGTCGATGCGCGGTGTCCGACCGAACTCGCCGAACGCAGCGACGAGTACTCGATCGCGCTGGCCGCGAGCCTCAAGGTCTTCGATCAGCGCCGCGAGTGCCTGGTCGTAGGCCGGCAACCGTTTCCGCAGGTTGGGCTCGATTTTGTAATGGTCGTCCCACCAGTCGACGTCCTTTTCATAGAGATTGATCGTGACGAACGAAACACCGGACTCGACCAGCCGCCGAGCCAGCAGGGCCGACTGCCCGTAAGCGTGCCGACCGTAGCGGTCCCGCAGCGACTCCGGTTCCTGCGAGAGGTCGAACGCTTCGCGCGCCTGCGAGCCGCAGACCAGCTCGAACGACTGCTGCTGGACGTCGTCGAGATCCGCGAACTGCGGGAGCGACGTCGTCTTGCGGTGGAACTGATCGAGAGCAGCGAACAGGTCGCGGCGGCCCTGGACACGATCGACGTTGAGTTCTTTCGGCAGGACAAAGTCGGGCGGGCGGTAGTTGCCGAGGCTCGGATCGCCGCCAGCATCCAGAGCGTTGTGCCGCGAACTGAGAAACGCCGCGTGCTCGTAGAAGCCCAGGTGCCGGCGATAGTCCTCGGGGATGCAGACGTAAGGCGGCATCGCTTCCGACTCGTCGGTGCGGAAGTACGAAACGATCGAGCCCTGGCTGGGGTTCTGCTGCCCTTTCTGTCGAGCGTTGAGCAGCGGGTAACCGGTCTGCAGCCAGTGAGTCGCGTCGTCGTGAACCGACAGGTCGTGTGTCAGCGACCGGACGACGCTGAGCCGATCCGCAATCGCCGCCTGCCGAGGCATCAGGTCGCAGACTTCCAGACCGGGCAGCGATGTCGCGATCGGAGCAAACGGCCCGCGGACCTCAGCCGGCTGCCCGGGCTTCATATCGTACGTGTCGAGATGCGACGGTCCTCCGGCCATGAAGAACAGAATGATCGAGACATCCTGCCGCGCCGGCGGCTCGGTTTCAGCGGCTCGAACAAGCCCCGGAAACGCCATCCCAAGCGTGCCCAGCGTCAGAAACGAGCGACGGTCCAGCGATCGAGACGGGATCAGGTTTCCCCGTAAAGTCAGCATGATTCAGAACTCGTTGCAATGTTGTGGGACGCTGCATCCGGGTGGCCGGGGCTGGACTGAGCCTGCGCAGGACGCCCCGGAACCTCAGCATCAAACCCGCCAATGGAGAGCACTGCAATGCCTGAATCGATTTCCGTCGCCCTGATCACGCACGCGACCGGAGCGCACATTGGGTCGTACCTGAGTGCCCTCGCGAATACCGAGCAATGCTCGTCGGTGGCGCTGGTCGATCGCGACGGTAGCTGGAACGACGACGCGCAGCGGGTGCTCGGCGAGAAACCGCAGCGGGTCGCCAGCCAGACGCGGCTGACTCGACCGAGCTACCAGCAGCAGTGGTTCTGCCAGAAGGCACGAGGCGGCGGCGGGCATCTGATCTGGCTGGGAATTCACTGGCTCGATCTGGCGATCCATCTGACGGGCTCGACGATTCAATCTGTCGCCGGCTTCACCGCCAACGTCGGCGGCCAGCCGATTGACTTTGAGGACTCCGCCGCAGCCGCCCTGCGCTTCGACAACGGAATGCTGGGCACGATCACGTCGGGCTACTACCTCGACCGGGGTTACCACTCGCACATCAAGATCTCGGGCTTCAAAGGCTGGCTGCACCTGGAACCGATGAAAGCCCAGCCCCTGACCTGGTCCACAACCGTCGGCCCCGACGCCGGCAAGCTGCAGATCTGGGAAGGCAGCAAATCTCCCCGAGGCTACACCCCCGATCGTCCAGTCGGCGGTGAGAGCCTGCGCCGAAATGACCACCCCACCCGTCACCGCCACCGAAAGCCTGCGAGCCCTCTTGACCGTCTTCGCGATCTACGAATCGGCGGAGACCGGCGGCTCGCTGCCCGTCGAATGATTGAACTGAAACGGCCCTGGGTGGCACACATTCGCCTTGGGTGGCACGCTCTGAGGCACGAAGGGCGTGGTAAGAATTTCGAGCGATACACCGACACTTAAGCGAGACGTTGCGCTACGTCACTGACCACGCCCATCGGCAAGCCTCTGGGCGTGCCACCCCGCCGCTGTTTCCAGACACCGCCAGCCCGGTGGCCGCTGCCGGTCCGCGCCGATCTGGTCAACCGACCGACAGAATGCGTTCCGGTACCACCAGAGAGCCGGCAGGTACGCACTTAACCTGCCCTGTGTGGCCTGTTCGACACGCCGCAAACG
>Ga0070726_10002179_pt1 | contig 18058 bp, 14 predicted proteins | sample tdAd471_FD_67275 | JGI IMG/M metagenome (GOLD analysis project Ga0070726, IMG submission 67275) | Marine sediment microbial communities from the Atlantic coast under amendment with organic carbon and nitrate - tdAd47.1 | ecosystem: Environmental > Aquatic > Marine > Coastal > Sediment | place... | reverse complement strand
TTCCCTGCGGGATTGATTACCAAGCGAATAGGCGAAGAGGGATTCGGGAGTCTTGGGGGTATTAGTATGGCGATGATTGCGCAGTTTAGTTTTTATCACGACAATAAGATCGCCAAAACCAAGCCTTTTAAATTTGGAGCTGGTTTTTTGGCCTTTAACGCCTTTAATTTCAGTGAAAATAGTTCTAGAGACGTCGGTTTGGTAGGATTAGCCAGTTTATACCCCATTCGGACTAAATATTCTAGTAAATTGTCCTTCCCACTCTACATGGGAGGAGGGTACTTCCTGTCGGAAAAAAAATGGTTTGTTCTGCTGGGGCCTGGTATTCGGGTCAGGTTATAATTTTTTGCTTCTTTTTGGGTATCAAACATTCGATTTCTGCCGTGATTTTAGTGTTATCAAAAAAAGGCCCAAAGAATAATGCCTAGACTTTATATAAATACATAAGCAATTACTTATCAATGCATTAACTTTAACTTTTACAAAAAGCTGTTCCGTTTCTACCTTTGTCTTTTTAGACAAAAAAATAGTCTTTCTCTGCAACCTTCCTCCCACTTTCTAGTAAAAACCAATAGTAGGTTTTATACAGTAATAATACTGTTCAGCCCAACTACTTAGTTATCAGGCTACTACACTTTATCGAAACATCTTTACGAAATTTTGTTGGAGGCACGCTGACGTTACTATACACGATAATCAACGTCGCAAGAGAGAAAAGCTTTGTTTTTCTCAACCGCTTTCAATGAAATGCTCTATCGACTAGATCATCTAACCCAATACCCTCTAACTACTTGACCAATTTTTGAAATTAAGGTCCAGATCAGGGACTTTTTGATCAAAAGGAAGGGACATTTATCAAATTTAATACACAAGTTATTGAATCGTTTTTACAAGACAGTTACATTATGAACAAGTGGATTTTGATGATTTTTACCGTGATTTTAGTACAATCTTGTTCGGAAGACAATCTTCCCAACCCCTTAGATGTGAAACTACAGAAGACCCTGGCTAACGTTTCTCCCAATGGTGACATGAGTTATTTTGTACTACCTGAAAGTGATGATTATACCGCTATTCCCAATGGAAGACAGAACCCGTTGACTGAGGAAAAAGTGGAATTAGGTAAGATGCTATTTTTTGAAACGGGCATCGCCAGAGACGCCAAATATGCCAATGGTATAGGTACCTATTCTTGTGCCACGTGTCATGTACCCAGTGCGGGTTTTATGCCGGGTCGTTCACAGGGAATTGCAGATGGCGCTTCGGGTTTTGGAAGTAATGGGGAAGGTAGAGAGCGGATGGATAATTATTTACCCGAAGAATTGGATATACAGGGTGCTCGCCCTCTTAGTGTACTAAACGTTGCCTATGTAACCAATACCACCTGGAGTGGTAAATTTGGTTCTTTTCATGTCAATGAGGGTACAGAATACCTCTGGGGATTAGATGACACCACTACTGTGACCAATCACTTGGGCCTAGACGGGCTTGAAGCACAAAATATCGAAGGCTTGATTATACATCGAATGGCTATCGATGATTTTGTACTCGATACACTAGGTTATCGAGCCATGTATGACGAAGCTTTTGCTGATTTTCCAACTGAAGAAAGATATTCCTTACTGACTTCTAGCTTTGCGATTTCCGCTTATCTACGAAGTCTTATCACCAATAGAGCCCCTTTCCAAGAATGGTTGAAAGGAGAAGAGAATGCCATTACTGAAAGTGAAAAAAGAGGAGCCGTGCTGTTTTATTCTAAAGCCGGTTGCTATCGTTGTCACCAAGGCCCTGCCATGAGTGCCAATGAGTTTCATGCGGTAGGTGTCAATGACCTCTGCGATTTACCTAGTTCTTTAGCTACGGGCATCCATGATATCCGAAATATGGGACGAGGAGGTTTTACCTTAAGGGACGAAGACCTCTTCAAGTTTAAAGTGCCCGGTATTTATAACATGGATGATTCTCCCTTTTACTTTCACGGTAGCAGCAAAAATAGCTTACGCGAAGTTGTCGACTACTTCAATGCGGGTATCCCAGAGAATCCTCGGGTACCTAAATCTCAAATTTCTCCATTCTTTCACCCACTTAACCTCAAAGAATCTGAAGTAGAGGATTTGGTAGCTTTCTTGGAAAACAGCCTTCGCGATCCAGACTTAGAGCGATATGCACCGACTCAAGTGCTATCTAATAACTGCTTCCCGAATAATGATCCTACTTCTCGACAGGAGTTGGGTTGTGAGTAGGAGCCGAGCGTTTTTATTTCCAAAAATACTTTGATTACTGCTGATAGCCGAGGCGCTGCCATGGAGCAGCGCTGGCGGAGGCGAGGTGCCGGTTAGAAACCGTGCACCAATGGCGCCAGCGGCGATGGCCATGCCTTTTCATTTTCATTTTCATTTTCATTTTCATTTTCATTAATATTCTGATTCCCCTCCTCTATTCATTGCTTGCCTTTCAAAAAAAAATCATTTTTTTTCTTCTCCATTTATGGAATTTGATCCATTCCGGCGTCTTAGCTTTTGAAGAAAAACGTTTTCCTTCTTTTCTACTATCCTAATAGGCTAATCCCTAGTTAGGAATGTATTTGTTATGCCCTATTCTATGGATAGGGACGTGCTCTATTTCTTTTAAAACAAACGCTAAGACAATGAATCGGAAAGTAAAAATGCGCTGGCTATGGCTAGCTATTGCCCTATTGAATCTATCTTATGTTACCCAGGCAGGAACCTTGTACTCTACGGCCAGCGGAAGCTGGGGAGCTGCCATTTGGGCGAGTTCTCCCTCTGGAGTAGCTACCATAGCTGCACCTGATGATCGCACCCAAAGCATTGTTATCCAAACCGGCCATACGGTTACGCTGAATGCCTCGGAGAAGGCGGTGTTGAACCTGACCGTTGAAAGCGGGGCTACGCTCAAGGTGGGCAGCAGTACGACTAGGTATATCGAAATTTATGGCAATGCGCTATTAAATGGAACCGTAGGAGGCAGTAGCGATGGCCTGAGTTTCGACATTAATGGTTCGAGCTGTACGATCAGTGGAATTGGAAACACCCAACTAAAACGCCTTCGAAAAGACAATGACCCAGGAGCAGCATCCACAACTAATCTAATTATCAATAAGGATATTAAGCTCACTTTTACCAGCAGTAACTCCGCAGCACTCTACAATAACGGTGCGCCAAACAGCAGCTTTAACTTGACCCTCTCGGAGGGCAAGAAACTGACTATCAATAAAGCTGATGTTTCGATAGATGGCATTGACGGCAGTAATAGTATCAATCTAGCTGGGACATTTACTATCAATGGAACCCTTGATCTTAAGCAAGGCGACCTTTGGCTCGCGACCGATAATACAAGTGGAAGAGATATTGAATATAAATTGGGGAAAAATGGACACATTCTATTGAAAGGCAAGATATATGGGAATGCAGGCATGGCTGGGGCTGCAAGCGCTAAATTGTCGGGAAGTGGGAAGCTCACCCTGAGCAGTAGCGGGCATATTTTCCAACAATTACATAGTAGCCGGAACAGTGTTCTCTTTCAAACAGGAGCCCATGTTGTCTTTTCGAGTACTGGAAATCAAAATATTCCTGCTTCGATTACTTACCAACACTTGACCGTACGCGGTGGCGGGAACAAAAGCCTATTAGGGAATACCAGCATCAATGGAACCCTGTACCTAGAAGGTGGCTTTATCAGGCTAGGTAATCATGACCTGACCATTAGCACTGGAGGGAATATGGTCGGAGGTTCTACTTTATCATACGTCAAGACGGATGGTGGAGGTAATTTGCGACGGAGAGTAGGCAGCTCCCTGGTTTATTTCCCAGTTGGAAATAGTAGTTACAATCCGGCTCGCTTGTTTAATACATTTGCTGCCACCAGTGATTGGTATGCTATCAAGGTAATGGATGAAGTGTTGGAAAGTGGCACACAAGGATCTCCTATAACCTCAGAAGTCGTGGATCGTACCTGGCTCATTAGCGAGGATACGCCGGGTGGAAGTGACCTTAACCTTCAATTGCAGTGGTCTGCTGCGGATGCTATGCCTGGGTTTGATCAGCAGCAATGCTTTATCAGTCAATGGAACAATGGAGAATGGCTAAATAGTAGCCCCCAAGCCGCCAATGGGACGACTACTTTTACACTGTCGGAAGACGGTTTCAGCAGTGTCTCAAGTTTTAAAGTGCAGAGCAATAGTTTACTTCCCATAACATTAGCCTACTTTAAAGGAGAAGCCATGGACAATGGAATCCTGCTAGAATGGCAAACGCTGATGGAGGAGAACAATGCCTTCATAGCCGTTGAAGGTTCGAGGGATGGAAAGCACTTTGCCGAAATCGGGAAAGTAGAAGGTAGTGGGAATAGTGATCTGCCAAGCACTTATCATTTCCTAGACCCATCGCCTGCCGGAGGTATCAACTACTACCGCCTGCGCCAGGAAGACTTTGATGGGACGAGTGAATACCATGACGTTATTAGTGTGCATTGGCAAGTTGAGGAAAATAGCCTTACGATTTACCCCACTATTGCGCAAGATCGGCTTAATTTGAAATGGGGAATGCCCTTAAAAAGTGAAACGCCATTGCGAATCATCAATAATTTAGGAAGAATCGTTCAACAAGCTAAAATCCCAAGCGAAACTACGGACTGGTCATTATCCCTCCGACAACTTGAACCCGGTTATTATATTGTTCAAGTGCTGGGTTCATCTGGGATGCAAAACCTACGTTTCTTGAAACGGGGATCGTTTTAGGGTGAAACATCCCGAATTTTTCCACGCAAACTGATCATCTAATTCTCAGCATCTCATGTAAGGTGCACACGGGTAACCTAGCTGGATCCTTGAACAAGTCACTGGGTGACTCCCCTTGATTTTGCTGAAGTTTAGTCACCCAGTGGCTTTGCCTTGGCAACCTGGATACGCTACATGAGAAATGGTTTATCAGATGAACGTTGAAGGTTTATGGGCTTAATTCCTTGGCATAAATCTTCAATCCTAAACTTTTAAACCCCGTTGGTGTAAAATATCCAGTAGCATGATGGACTCCTATTTCTCAGTTCTTCTAGGTGAAACGCCCAAGTATGTTGAAAATGAAAACCCGAGCGGGCTGGCAAGACAGGTACCTAAAAGACGGTGGGTGGCGATGAAGGCTTGATAACTTCTCGATTGGCTGATGATCTTTCTGCATGAAGTTTATTATTCACCGACGGACCTCTAAATTATAAATTCGGTGCGTAAATAGGCTTGACTTTTTACTTTTTTGAAGCAAAAAATCACCAAGAAGTGGGTACGAGAACAGCCCTGGAAGAGTCAATAAATACAATACTTTCCAAGTATATATCGTCCCTATTTTTAATATTAAAAATATACTAATATTTATTTATTTGCTAAAAGTACTTGGAAGTAAAATCTTTTTTTACGTACATTTGTGTCAGATACCCACCGCACTTTAGAGTAAGTTACTTACTCAAAATTACACTAGAACAATACTTAAAATAATTACACTAAAAATGTCGTTTCTGGGAAGAAGGATATTTTTCTGTGTGTTTTTTGCACCATTTTCCAAAAAACGAGTAATTTTGTTACTCAATTATGATTGAGACACTCATATCATCCAGGACTCGAATCAAGTTGCTGTTGAAATTTTTCCTCAACAGTAAGACCCAGGCTTACTTACGAAGTTTGGAAAGTGAATTTGGGGAATCTTCTAACGCTATTCGAGTAGAGTTGAATCGCTTGGAGAAAGCAGGGATGCTAGAATCTCATTTGGATGGTAATAAAAAAATGTTTCAGGCAAATATCAAGCATCCCTTGTTTAAAGAGGTGCATAATATTGTTCTCAAGCACATTGGCTTAGATCGAGTGGTGGAGAATGTGATCGAAAGATTGGGGCAAGTGAGTAAGGTATTTGTGGTAGGAGATTTTGCCAAGGGCCTAGACAGCCAAGTGATTGATCTGGTTTTTATAGGTAATATTGATCAGAAGTATTTAATACAGTTAATTGACAAGGTGGAGGAATTGATTAAGCGGAGAATTCGATACCTCATTTATGAGGAGGAAAAATTTGAGCAGATGGAAAAAGATGATTTTCCCGCGGCGCACCTTCTACTTTGGTCGAAAGATTAAAAAATAACTTCTCGATTTATGGCGGTGCCTTTTATCATTACTGAGCAGAATAACATTAAACGAAATAAATGAGTACTTCCACGATGAACATTCAAATGGTGGACTTAAAGACTCAATACAGCCATATCCAAGCTGAGATTGATGAAGCAGTGCTAAGCGTGATTCGCTCCACGGCCTTTATCAATGGTCCTAAGGTCAAAGATTTCAAAGCTGCATTTAGTACTTACCTAGATGCTAAGCATGTCATACCTTGTGCGAATGGTACAGATGCTCTACAGATTGCCTTGATGGCCCTAGAATTACAACCAGGCGACGAAGTCATTGTACCGGCCTTTACCTATGTAGCAACAGCCGAGGTTATAGCTTTGCTCCGACTCAGGCCGATCATGGTAGACGTCGATCCCCATACATTCAACCTCACTGCCGATATTCTTGAGGCAGCTATTACACCTCGGACAAAAGCCGTTGTCCCCGTTCATCTTTTTGGACAAAGTTGTGACATGGAGGCTATTATGCAGGTCGCCAATAAGCATGGAATTTGGGTCGTAGAGGATAACGCACAGGCCATTGGCGCCGACTATACCTTAGCGGATGGAAGTGTTCAGAAAACAGGTACTTTGGGCCATATTGGTTGCACCTCCTTTTATCCTTCCAAAAACTTGGGAGCCTATGGAGATGGTGGTGCTTTATATACTAATGATGATAGTCTCGGCCCTAAATGTGCAATGATGGCTAATCATGGGCAAGTTAAACGCTATTACCATGATGCCATTGGAGTGAACAGCCGATTGGATGCTATGCAGGCCGCAATATTAGAAATAAAACTGAGACATTTGGATCAATATGCTGCTGCTCGACAAAAAGCAGCCGCCTATTACGATGAGCACTTAGGCAGCGTATCTGCCTTGCAAGTGCCCGTTCGGCAAGCGAATTCCAGTCATGTTTTCCATCAATACACCTTATTGGTCAAGAATGGGAAAAGAGACGAATTAGCTGCGCACTTGAAAGCAGCAGGAGTCCCCAGCATGATTTATTATCCAGTTCCTTTATACAAACAAAATGCCTACAAGGCATTTATTCCAGCAGACTTCCAGGACCTACCCATTACGGAGGCCTTATGTGAGTCTGTGATATCATTGCCGATGCACACAGAATTAGATGAAACCGCATTGGCATTCATTTGTCAAACTGTCAAAGCATTCTTTGCTTAAGGGCAAAGCGTAAGAGGAAAGAATAATTAGTCCCCCTTAAAAGTGTAAGCATTTATTAAACTGTCACTAATTATTCCTGAAAGCAGCTATGTACCAAGAATTGATTGAGAAAAAACAGCAAATTTCTGTAACAGGCTTAGGCTATGTTGGCCTTCCCCTGGCACTTATTCTTGCCAAAAAGTTCAAAGTCATAGGCTTTGATATCAGTGCAGAGCGAGTGGCCATGATGAAGAAGGGCATAGATCCTTCTAAAGAATTGGAAGCAGAAGCTTTTGCCAACAAGGATATAACCTTCACGCACAATTACGAGGACCTCAAGGAGGCTCATTTTCATATTATTGCCGTTCCTACACCTGTTAGCGAACAAAAAGCACCCGATCTTCGTCCCGTCTTAAGCGCCAGTAAAAATATAGGTAAGATACTCAAGCCAGGCGACTACGTCGTCTACGAATCAACCGTATATCCAGGATGTACTGAGGAAGATTGTGTCCCCGTCTTGGAAGAAGAATCTGGTTTGAAGTTTGGAATAGATTTCAAAGTCGGTTACTCTCCAGAGCGAATCAATCCTGGAGATAAAGAACATACCGTCGAAAAGATCCTCAAGATCGTTTCGGGTAATGATGCGGAAGCACTAGAGGAGATTGCCCAAGTGTATAGTGAAGTGATTATTGCAGGCGTCTATAAGGCTGCCTCGATCCAAGTAGCTGAAGCCGCTAAGGTCATCGAAAATACCCAACGTGATTTGAATATTGCCCTCATGAATGAGTTAGCGATTATCTTCGATCGGATGGATATAGATACCAAAGCGGTCTTAGAAGCGGCGGGTACCAAATGGAATTTCCTGAAATTTTCACCCGGTTTAGTAGGTGGCCACTGTATTGGTGTAGACCCTTACTACCTCTTACACAAAGCCAATCACCTTGGGTACAATGCCCAAGTGATTACCAGCGGCCGTCGGATTAATGACGAAATGCCGGACTTTATTGCTAAGCGTTTGGTACAAATCCTGATTAAAGCAGGGAAAAATCCGAGTGAGTGTAAGGTATTGATGAAGGGCATTACCTTCAAAGAGAATGTAGCGGATATCCGCAATTCAAAAGTAGCCGATTTGGTGCGGGAATTGATGCGATACTCTATCAATGTGCATATTACCGATCCACATGCCTCGCCCAACGAGGTCGCCCATGAATACAATCTGGCGATGATCGATAGTAAATCTACTAATTATGATGCGGTCGTAGTGGCCGTCAATCACGATGAATATAAAAAGCTAGATGCCAAACATTTCAAATCGGTGATGAACGATAATCCCATTTTGATTGATTTGAAAGGGATTTATCAATTTGAAACCGACAATGAACTAGTATATTGGCGACTGTAAACAGCGATTTTTCATGTAAGGTGTTCACATCTAAAAATGTAACAGAAATGAGCAAAACGAGATTGAAAAAGCGGAAATCGGAAGGGGGAAGCCTGCCTGGCGTTTGCCAGAATCTATCTGGCACTAGACAGGCAGACAGGTTGGATAACTAGCCTAGCCCAACCGAGATTCCGCCCTGTCTGATCTGGCGTCAGCCAGGCAGGCTTCCGATTTCGCATTTCCGCCTTCACATAAGAAATAGCTGGGCTGTAAAGGGCTTATTGCAGCAGCTAAGGACTGTAATAAACCGAAAATGGGTATAAAACCGACAAATAGCCCTGATACCCATAGACTTTGAATCAACAACCAAAAACGAGATAATGTCTGCGAACCTCCAATCCTATGAGAATCACCTGCATGAGCAAGAAGCTCGATGGTTTGCCGTATATACTCGCTATAAAAGAGAGAAGCAAGTGCTTAAGCGTTTGGAGGATAAAGGTATTACTACCTACCTACCACTGCAGCGCCTAAAGCGATACTATACCCGTAAAGTAAAGCAAGTAGAGCTACCACTCATCAGCTGCTACCTTTTCACTAAAATTACCAAGCCAGAATACATTCCGGTACTAGATACACCCGATGTGGTGAAGTTTGTTCGTTTTTCCAAAAATCTAATTTCTATCCCTGAAAGAGAGATCAAGCTTATTCAGCGCGTCGTTGGGGAGAATATAGAGGTAGAAATGGAACCTTCACGAAGCTTGAGGAGAGGCGATAAGGTCGAGATTATTGGTGGCCAACTGACCGGTTTGAAAGGCATTTTGGTCAACCTTGAGGGCAAAAAACATTTTGTCATCGAATTGGAAAACCTGGGCTATGCGATGCGCATGCAGGTAGATCCTCAGTATTTGCGGAAGATTGGGAATGGGGAGGTGAGTGTGAAGGAGGGGGAAGCGGAGCGGTATTGGAATTAGAGAGGTGCTAGGTGTGTTGTAGGTGTTTTCCACCTGCAACGGGGCAGGATTGCAGGTGGGAAACACCTGCAATAGCAGAATGATTATTTAGGATATGGCATATGATATTTAATGTGCTGTATAAAATGATATCCCGAGGCTTTGTTGCAGGTAGAAAATACCTGCAACAGCGGGGCAGAAAGAAGTGAAGAGAGAATAAAACTGCTTTGCAGCTTTATTTTTAGCTACGATACCATGATTTTGGCATACCGTATGTGTATAAGCGACAGCCATGTCGTTTTTGGGCTAAAAGTCTTGCGACTTTTCGGCGGCGAAGCCGTGTCGGGTGGGGAAATGACTGAGGAAGTTTAGGGTTTAGGGTGGAAGGTTTAGCCAATACTCGCCGCGCAAAGTGCAGGGCGGCTCCTTGCGCCCCTGAAGGGAAAAAGCAGGGGACAGTTTAGGGTTAAGGGTGGAAGGTTTAGCGCTAACTAGATAAGTTCTATTTTCGAAATAACATGCTCTCTTTTAAATCGCGTAAAATTGGAAAAATGAAACAACACATCTTTGCTTTTGAAAAATTGGAAGTCTGGAAAAAATCTAAAGAATTGGTTAAAGAAGTTTACAAACTGACGAGATCATTTCCAGAAGAAGAAAAATTTGGCTTAACTTCTCAAATCAGGAGGTCCGCTGTATCAGTTGTGGCGAATATTGCTGAAGGAGATCCGGTCGATGGACGGCCAAAGATCAAGCCCGGTTTACCACTACTGCCTATAGCAGTCTAATTGAGTTACTCAATCACATGATCATTTCTCTTGAGATTGAGTTTTTGGATGAATCTTCCTACCTAAATTGCCGTAGAACCATAACGGAGATCTCTTTCATGCTGAGTGCGTTACACCGCGCACAAATAGCCAGGTAAAGGGGTTAAACTTCATGTTACTGGACGTTTTACGCCAATCGGGTTTAAAAGTTTAGGATTGAAGGTTTAAATCCATAAACTTTAAACCTTCAACTGATAAACCATATTTATCCAGTATCATGGTTAAACTTTAAACCTTCATCCATAAACTTCTCAAAAAACCATGTCAGACTATTTCACCCACCCTACCGCCATTGTCGACCCGGGGGCGACGATTGGAGCAGGTACTAAAATTTGGCACTTTTGCCATATCATGTCAGGCGCAAAAATTGGCCCGAGGTGCAGTTTCGGTCAGAATGTATTCGTGGCCGATGATGTCGTACTCGGCAGTAATGTAAAAGTGCAGAACAACGTATCCATATATAAAGGCGTGACTTGTGGGAATGATGTATTCCTCGGCCCTTCTATGGTGTTCACCAATGTGATCAATCCAAGATCGGCCGTGAATCGGAAGACGGAGTATATGGCTACTCATGTGGGCGATGGCGCGACGATAGGTGCTAATGCAACGATTGTTTGTGGCCATGATATTGGGCATCATGCTTTTATTGGGGCGGGGACGGTAGTTACGAAGCATGTGCCGCCCTATGCCTTGATGGTGGGTAATCCGGCGCGGCAGTTGGGCTGGATGAGTGAGTATGGGGAAAGGTTGCGGTTTGATGAAGGAGGGAAAGCAGTTTGCCCGGCTAGCGATGAAAAATATACTCTAGTAGATGGAAAAGTGGAGAAAGATGCTTAGTATATATTTAGGTTCACCACTGAGTACACTAAGATCACTGAGTGTCCTACGTGAACTTAGTGGTAAAACAAGCTACCCTGAATGAAAAACTTCGCCCTCATAGGTGCGGCGGGCTACATCGCCCCAAGGCATATGCAGGCCATTAAGGATACCGGTAATGACCTATTGGCCGCACTGGACAAGAACGACTCGGTAGGTATCATAGATAGCCACTTCCCACAGGCAGACTTCTTCGTAGAATTTGAACGCTTCGACCGACATTTGGAGAAACTCAAACGAAGTGGTAAAGGGATTGATTACGTCAGTATCTGTTCGCCGAATTACCTACATGATTCTCATATACGCTTTGGCTTACGCAATGGGGCCGATGTGATCTGTGAAAAACCGATTGTATTGAATCCCTGGAATATTGATGCCTTAGAAGATTTATCAAGGGAGACAGGACAAAAGATTTATAATGTATTGCAATTGCGCTTACATCCTAGTGTAATTGCCTTGAAGGAAAAGGTGGATAATGCTCCCGAAGGAAAAGTATTCGATATCGATCTAGCCTATTTGACCTCTCGCGGCCATTGGTACTATACGAGTTGGAAAGGTGATCAAACGAAATCGGGCGGTATTGCGACGAATATCGGCGTACATTTTTATGATATGCTGCAATGGATTTTTGGAACTATCAGGGAAAACATTGTCCATGTACACACCCATGATCGCGCGGCAGGCTACTTAGAATTTTCCAAGGCACGCGTCCGATGGTTTTTGAGTATCAACTATAATACTATCCCACAAGCTATACGGGACACAGGGGCCAGAACCTATCGCTCTCTTACTATAGAAGGAGAAGAATTTGAATTTAGCGGTGGCTTTACTGAATTACACACCAGAAGTTATCAACATATATTGGCCGGAGCGGGATTTGAAATTGGGGAAGCTAGAAAGGCGATTGAAATTGTGCATCATATTCGGCATGCGCGGCCGATTGGCTTGCAGGGGGAATATCATCCCTTGGCGAAGATTCCTTTATCACAGCATCCGTTTGATAGGCGGTAGAAACTAAAATGATAAGCATTTTGTTTTAGTTAAATAAGCTTGCAATTAATCATTTTGAGTCCAGAAGCCTTATTTACGATATTTTCAAACATAGACTTTGAAAAATGCGTAGAAAAAATTATCTTAAAAATCGTTAGGTTTTCAACTCTTCAAAATCGTCCTTAGGAAATGGAAAATTATCAAGAATTTATTGTCATAAACCCTGAAATTCGATTCGGCAAACCTTGTATCAAAGGTACTCGAATTGCAATTCTTGATATTCTACAATGGTTAGCTTCCGGAATGAGCTATGAAGAAATTTTAGAAGATTTTCCTTTGCTTACCAAAGAACATATCTTAGCCGCTATTGCTTTTGTTGCTAGAAGAGAACAAATTACTCAAATCATTGCGGCCTAAATGAAATTATTGTTAGATGCAAATTTATCGTGGCGGTTAAAAAAGCTACTTTCTCCATATTTCGAAGAAATCTTTCATGTTGATAGTTGTGGATTGAATGTTCCAGCGAGCGATAATCAAATATGGGAATGGGCAAAAAGTCAAAATACTTTAATCGTCACAAATGATGAGGATTTTTATCAGTTTTCTGTTCAAAGAGGATTTCCTCCCAAAGTGATATTATTGAAAACGGGGAATCAGTCTACCTCAAATATAAAAGATATATTGATTCGCCATGTGGATCAAATTAAATCCTTATCCGATAGTTCTGAATACGGACTATTAGAAATCGTATAGTTCAACCTCATTTGAAAATCCTAGTCACCGGTCGATAGGCTCCAAAAATACTTAGCCCAAAGATCCATTTTTGGATGTCCGAGACGAGCTCTGCTCGTTCGCGGTCTTACGAAGAGGGCTCCTGCCCGCCGTACAGTGACTGGGGGCGGGAGAGCCCCTTAAGGCCGGCTTACAAGCAAGCTTGTAGCCTACATCACATAATAATAGGATGAACTGATTACTCAAATCATCGCGCCCAGCTTAGACTTCAGAAGTTAACTCGGCCATTTCTTAGCAAAACTTCAGAAGTCTTCCACACTAACCCCTTAAACCCTAAACGTTTAAAGCCATCAACCAGCCCTTAAACTTTAAACCCCTACAGCCATCAACCAGCCCCTAAACCTTAAACCCTCAACTACTAAACTCCTAGAGCCACCATTCCAGCCTTGAAAATCCTAGTCACCGGCACCGCAGGCTTCATCGGCTATCACCTTGCTAACCGACTCATCGCAGAAGGGCATGAGGTCATTGGACTAGACAGCATCAACAACTATTACGATGTAAGTCTGAAGATCGGACGACTAGAATCAGCGGGTATTCCTCGCAATCAAATAGCGTACAAAGAATTGATACAAAGCGAGACCCAGCCAGGCTATCAATTCATACAACTTCGTTTGGAAGATGAGGCGGGTTTGAATCGTCTATTTCAAGAGCAGCAATTCGATATGGTTTGTCACCTAGCAGCTCAGGCGGGGGTGCGTTATAGCTTGAAGAATCCAAAAGCATATATTCAGAGTAATATTGTGGGTTTTGGGCACATTCTGGAAGCTTGTCGGTACAATAACATCAAACACTTGGTGTACGCCAGCAGCTCTAGTGTCTATGGCCTCAACAAGAAGACTCCTTTTTCTACGCAGGACCATGTGGATCATCCGGTTTCCCTATATGCTGCTAGTAAGAAGAGTAATGAATTAATGGCGCATACATATAGTCATTTGTTTGGGTTGCCCACCACTGGCTTACGCTTTTTTACCGTTTATGGCCCCTGGGGGCGACCGGATATGGCCTTATTCCTATTCACCAAAGCTATCCTCAATGAACAACCGATCAAGGTGTTCAATTATGGGAATATGAAACGGGACTTTACTTATATTGATGATATTGTGGAGGGGCTATGCCGAGTTATTCCTTCTCCGCCCCTACCCCAGGAAAACTGGAAGAACGGGGATACGATAGATACCGCTGCTTCCTCTGCTCCTTATAAGATTTATAATATTGGTAATAATGAACCTGCCAAATTAGGTGACTTTATTCAAGCTGTCGAAAAAGCAGTAGGGAAATTAGCGGTGAAAGAAATGTTGCCCTTACAGCCCGGCGATGTCGAAGAAACCTATGCTGACACCTCCGACCTCGCCCGAGATTTTGATTATCAGCCGAATATGGCCTTGGAAGAGGGGGTGGAGCGGTTTGTGGAGTGGTATCAGGGGTATTATCAAGATATTTGATCACCACTAAGTACACAAAAAACACTAAGTGTTCTCAGTGACCTTAGTGGTTAATAATACATGTTCTCCTATTCAACATACTAGCAAGATATTTGATCACCACTAAGAACACAAAAGACACTAAGTGTTCTCAGTGACCTTAGTGGTTAATAATACATGTTCTCCTATTCAACATACTAGCAAGATTTTTGATCACCACTATGTACACAAAAAACACTAAGTGTTCTCAGTGACCTTAGTGGTTAACAATACATGTTCTCCTATTCAACATACTAGCAAGATTTTTGATCACCACTAAGTACACAAAAAGCACTAAGTGTTCTCAGTGACCTTAGTGGTTAACAATACATGTTCTCTTTTTTCAAAAAGCAACCCAAGTCCACTACTGACTTCTCAGTCCTCCAAACGGACATGCATTCCCACCTCATACCGGGGATTGATGATGGCGCACCGGACTTGGAAACCGCTTTGAATTTGATTAAAGAGCTTCATAGCTTGGGTTTTCAAAAAATTATTACCACGCCACATGTAATGGCGGATTTATACCCTAATACACCTGAAATTATTACTGCAGGATTGGAACAACTCAAAGGAGCCATTACAAAGGAAAACTTGGCCGTAGAAATAGATGTGGCTGCTGAATATCTATTAGATGAAGCATTTGGCGCCAAGATAGAGGCAGATGAGTTGTTGACCTTACCAGGTAAAAGTGTATTAGTGGAGATGAGTTTTGTTTCTCCTGCACCGGATTTAGATAATTATTTATTCCAGCTGCAATTGAAGGGCTATCGCCCGATCATGGCTCACCCAGAACGCTATGTTTATCTAAAAGGTGACTTGAGTAAGTACGAACGTCTCAAAGACCAGGGTTGTAGATTGCAGGTGAATATCCTTTCGCTGATCGGCTATTATGGTAGCCAAATCAAGGACATTGCCTGGAAATTGCTCAAGCATAAAATGGTAGACTTTTTAGGTACTGATTTGCACCATCAAAAGCATGCTAATCAGCTTAAAGCCTGTTTAACTAATCCCAAAATTGCCCGATTGCTTCATGAATATTCGTTTGCTAATGCGAGTTTGTAGAGATAGAAAGGCCGACGCTAGCCCTAAGCGCCTAAAAGAGAGGGCCACCCGCAGTGATATTATTCGAGATAGCTTACTTTCATGGTGGGGAAGATTCGAAAGCACAAGACAGTCCAACAATAAGGGACTTGGGACTTTCAGATTTGGGACCTTCCGACTTCCGACCTGTCTGTTCTGGAAGAAAGCCAGGCAGGCTTCCAATTTCCGACTTCTAACCATAGCCCTGGCCCTGACCACCCTCTCCTCCTGCGTTTCGCACCCTGAACTCATGAATTTTAATGCAGAGAGTTTCCCCAAAAATCAAACAGAAGATATCCTCAATGCCACCGAGTTGCGTATACAACCCGAAGATTTGCTGCGAATTACCGTGCATAGCGCCGACCCTATAGCAGCACAGCCTTATAATAAGGAGAATTTACAGCAAGGTAATTCAGCTAATGCCTTTCAAACCCAAGGAGGACAAAGCAATACCTTAGAACTATTCATGGGTTACTTTGTAGATCAAGAAGGATATATAGATTTTGCAGGGTTGGGCAGGATAAAGATCGGAGGGATGACCCTAGATACAGCAAAATCGAAAATCTATGAATTACTCCTCCCCTATTTAAAGGATGCTACTATAAATATGCGTTTCCTCAACTTCAAAGTAACTGTAACGGGTGAGGTAAACGTACCCGGAGTCATCAAATTGACCAATAAACGAGTCACCTTGCTTGAAGCCATAGGCCAAGCAGGTGACCTGACAGATTATGCGAATAGAACCAACATACTGCTCATTCGAGAAAAAGACGGGCAACGGGATTATGCTAGGATTAATCTACAATCTGTTGATATTTTCTCTTCACCCTATTTTTATCTGCATCAAAATGACTTTATTTATGTCTCTCCATTGAAAGTAAGAACAGCCACTGTAGCCGATCCTGCACAGCGGATTATTTCTTACTCCACTGCTGCGCTATCTTTAATTTCAATCATCATTGCGGTAACCCGCTAAGCACTTAAAAGAGAAAATTTGGAGCAATACCCCAACTATAATCCCAACATCGATACTCCTCTTGCACAAGAAGAAAATAGTGCTGATATCCGGCAATTATTCTTTTTGTTCTTACGCAATTGGTATTGGCTAGCCATAGGGTTGGCCATAGGACTCAGTATAGCCTGGGTCAAGTTACGTTATGCTACTACGATTTATCAAGTGCGAGGTACTGTATTGATAAACGAAAAAGAGCAACAATCTTTCAATGAAGAAATGATCATGGAAGATTTGGGCTTTTCTTCCAAATCGAATGTAGAAAACGAGCTACAGATATTGAAATCAAGTAGCTTAATGCAGCGAGTGGTCGATTCTTTGGGAGTTAATATCATTTATATACAAGAAGGTAGGGTCAAGTCTTCTGAACAATACCAGAGCAGTCCATTTAGAGTAACAGATATGTTTCCCATGGAAAGGGCTTATGGCACTAGTTTGAGAGTAAAGTCCATTGACGATCAATATTTTGGCTTGATACGAGGAGAAAAGGATACTATACCTTATCAATATGGTATTCCTTTTATAGAAAATGAAGTAACTTATGTCCTAGACAAACAATATACAACACCTCCTACGTCCAACCCTTTTACCATTAGTATTAATCGGCCGGCCAGTGTAGCTAGGGGCTATGCAGGGCAATTACAATTGCAAACGATTGGGCGGTCCAATGTCATTTCTATTGCGTTAAAGGATGCTGTTCCACAAAAGGCGATTGACATTATCAATAAACTCATTGAAGTTTATAATTTGAGTGTCATCGAACAAAAAAACAGTTCTGGCCAGCAAACCCTGGAGTTTATTGATGAGCGACTAGCTTTCATTAAAAATGAACTACTTGATGTCGAAACGAAAGTCGAAGGATTCAAAAGAAATAACCAATTTCCGATTGAAATCAGTGCACAAGCCCAACAATTTCTAAATAGAGTGACAGTTTCTGATGAACAATTGATGGAACTACAACTCCGTCAAAATATCATCCAGGAATTGAGTCGGTTTATTGCAGCAGATAGCAATCGTTACCAGACGATTCCTATAGGCTCTACCGTTATCATTGAGCCTATTGCTGTACTCGTACAGCAATACAACGAATTGATCTTCAAACGAGAACAACGCTTGGAATCTGCGACCAATATCAATCCAGCGGTGGCCACTTTTGATGAACAACTCAATTACCTCAGAAATACCATCCTCCAGAGTATCAATGGCATGCAGGAGGAATTAAATAACAGGCAGGTACAACTCAAGCAACAACTCGCTCCCATTGAGCGCCAAATTCAGTCTATTCCTACTAGTGAACGTGAGTTGCTTCAAATCATGCGGGAGCAACAAATCAAAGAGCAGCTATTTCTCTATCTTTTTCAAAAACG
>Ga0070726_10002171_pt1 | contig 18105 bp, 24 predicted proteins | sample tdAd471_FD_67275 | JGI IMG/M metagenome (GOLD analysis project Ga0070726, IMG submission 67275) | Marine sediment microbial communities from the Atlantic coast under amendment with organic carbon and nitrate - tdAd47.1 | ecosystem: Environmental > Aquatic > Marine > Coastal > Sediment | place... | reverse complement strand
AACTTCGAGACGCTCTCGGAAGAGCAGATCAACCTTATCAAGGTCTATGAGATCGATCTCAAGGCCGAGCCTCGCCTGATCATTCAGCGATCGACCGTGGATGAAATTCTGAAGCGGTACGCCGAGCACCCGCTCGTCCCCATCACGCGCGAGGGCAAGGAGGCTTTCTATCGCAAGACCCCGGTCGAGATCCTGGACATCATGTTCCGCGTGGGTGCCCGCGATCTCTACAAGGAGGTGCGGGTGCTCGGACAGCCGGAGTCGATGCAAAAGTTCCGCAACGACATCAGCGCCCGCTGGCTCACCAACCGGTGCGCCACGACCCGGTGCCACGGGGGCAACGAGGCGGGGCGGTTGCGTCTGCTCAACCGCTCGCCGAACTCGGAGCCCACGGTTTACAGCAATTTCCTTCTGCTCGACCGTTTCGACACGCGACGCCCGGTGCCGATGATCGACTACACCAATCCGACCGATTCGCTCCTGCTGCAGATGGCCCTGCCTCGCGAAGACGTGCTCTATCCGCACCCGGACGTGAAGGGGTGGCGTCCGGTGTTCGTGAACGACCGATCGCCTCAGTATCGGGCGGCGGTGGCTTGGATGCGGATGATGTACCAGCCCCGACCGGATTATCCGATCGAGTACAACCCGTTCGAGGAGTCGGACGGGCAGCCGGCGTCTCCGAATCCCGGCGAACAGCCGGTCGAACGCTGAAGCCGAGGTGCTGCCCTCTCGGGCTGACCGTTTTCTGGGCCTCTGCCGGGTCTGCCGGGCCTTTGCTACACTGCCAGCCGTCTCCGCCCGCGAGGGCTGGGAGGCCCGTTCTGCGGCATCGGTGTGATGCTTGCCTTGACCAACGCCAGACGAGACTTTCGCATGATCCAGCGCTCCGTTCGACCCGCTTTCCATCGTTCCGCCGTTTCTCGTGCCGCGATGTGTTCGCTTCTCGCCGGGCTCGCGCTCGGGCTCGGCGCCTGCGAGCACGCCGACAGCCAGTACGAGCAGGCGATAAGCGAAGCCCGGGACATGATGACGGTGATCACCGCGGGTTCGGAGACCCGCCAGGCTGATCTTCAAGCGGTCGTCACGAAGTTGAACAACGCGATGCGCGAGGTCGAGGGTGACGCGAAGGCTCCGGCACAACTCATGCTGGCCCGTGCGAATTCTGCGCTCGCCGAGATCGATCTGAACCGGGCGAGCGCTCTCGCGGCTCAGATCAGCTTCGACCTCACCCGGGCTGACGCGGTCGCTCGGGAGTACAACTCGAACAAGGCGTTCGCGATCACTCTGGTCGGCCCGGACGCGAGCGAGGCGATCGGCGGCATCGAGGAGCAGATCCGCGGCATCGACGCCGAGATCCGCGAACTCGAGAGTAACCGCGACGAACTGGCCGATGAACTCGCCGAAGTCCAGAACGAGATCGATCAACTCATGGGCTCGGCCCGTGCGGAGCGCCTTGAAGAGGCGGATCTGCGCGATGAGTCGCTTGACGCGGAGCCGATGCGCCGGGCCGAGCTGATTAGCCAGGCGGTCACCAAGGCGCGTGGCGCGGAGGCGTATGAGCGTGCCGCGGCTGAGAAGGAACTGACGGTCAACAGCCTTGAAGCGGCGATCGCGCAGGTCGAATCGATCATCGAAGATCAGCGGCGGCTGCGAGCCATTCAGACCAGCGGTTTGGAGCGGATTTCGCTCATCGACTCGCAGATCAATCAGCAGCGATCCGAGCGCCAGCAGGCTACTCGTGAGACGCTTGACGACTACCGCTCTCGTTTGAACGCGGTGATCGAGACATACCGCGCGGAGTTCGTCGAAGCGGTCGAGGGCGCGACTTCCGAGTTGGGCAGCGCCGCCTCGATGGCGCGCCAGGCCCGTGGGATGGGCGACCTGGCTCGATCTGCCGCCGGCGAACACTTCGCGGCACAGGCCCGTGCTCTCGAACTCCGGGCCCAGACGGCAGCGCGAATCGCAGCCAGCGCTGAGTACCTCGTTCAAACCGGGGCGGAAGGCGTCGAACGATTCGCGTCTATTGCCGAGGAGTTCCGTGCCGAGGCCGAGCGGGCCTCAGAAGAGGCGGCGAACGCCTACAGCGAGGCGTCGAGCAGCTTTGCCGGGACGGGCGATGTCGCGGCGATTCTCAGCGAGCGTTACGAAGCTCGAGCGATGGAGCTCCGCGGCGAGGAGCCCTCCCAGCCGGACATGCCGGCCGACGACGGCGTGGGCGGCTGAGCCGGCCTACCGGTTTGTCGGTGCGCTGCTTTGCAGTTCGCGAAGTCGTTCGGGCTCGATCGATTCCATGACCGTACCGTCGGCGAGTTCGCGCCGGATGAGGTTGCCGTCGGCGTCGAGCGTGGCCTCCACCGCCTTGATTCGCGGACCCGGTTCCGATCGGTATTCCCACCCCTTGACGAGGTTCAGATTTGAAAACTTGTCTCGGCGCAGCTGCAGCCGCTGGTTTTCCACGTTGAAGTGGAAGTAGCCGAAGTCGAACTCTGTCGGGGAATCGGCGGGGGTCTTCAGGGCCACCAGTCGCGGGAGCAGCTCGAGTTCTACACGCGAGATGTATTCCTCCGGCACCGACCAGTCCCGGGTTTCGGCCGGGCTGGCGGTCTGTACGCTGCTGAGTGTCATCATTCGGTCGCGGCGAATGACGGTCACCACGCGTTCGGCCACCAGTTCCCCGTTGACTCGGTTCCGGGTCATGGTGGAGATCGCTTCGTTGGTTCGCTCCCGATCGAGGAAATACGCCGCGTACATCTCGATCTGGTTTCTCCCGAATGTGAACTCGCCGTCGATCCTGACGAGGAATCCGACCTCGCGATCGGCGGCTGTCCAGTTGGACTTGGGCTTGCCGGGCTCGAGCTCACCTCGCTGGCCGCGTCGCATCTGCACTCGTTGCCAGCCGATCTCGGTGGCGTCCGAGGGGAGGCCGGTGGGGGCCGGCTTGTAGAACCGATAGAAGGCGGGCTCATCGGACAGCACCGCCTCGATGTCTTCGTTGCTTACCGATTCAAGGAATCTCTTTCCGGCGAGCAGCGCGGTGGCCCTTTCCGCGTTCGTCTGTTCGGGGTCCTCGAAGGTGACGCTGGCAACGATCGTCTCGTAGACCTGGCGTGAGCCTGCGAACGACTTATCGAGGCAGTCGAGCTGGAAAATGATGAAGGTGCCGGGCGTGCGACGGAACACGGTGTAGCCCGTCGCGATGTTCGGTTCGATGAGCGGGGTGTCACAGTAGAAACGCCCGGCCGGCTGTCCCCCAATGGTCAGTTGCTCTGGATCGAGGCGACCGGAGACGACGAGCGGGCTCCGGCCCCGGTCATCCTCGGTGAAGAACTTCGGATTCGCGCCCCGGAACCAGTTGGGGTTGGCGTTCTGGTAGGCACGAAGACCGGAGCGGCGTTGTTCCTCGAAGTTGTCGAGCACTTCTGAGATGGTCAGCGTCGTGTTCGAAGAAACGGCGTTGAAAATCTGGACGACCCATGTGTTGTCCGGGGCTTTCAGTACTGCTTTGGTGCGACCGCCGGGGACGAACTGCGTGTCGACGACGGTGTCGTCCGGGAGCAGGACGGTGACCCCGAGGTCCTCGAGCGAGTACGGATCGCTGACCGCGGGGGCTTCGACGGTTTGGGGCTGGCTCGGCTCGGGGGCCGGTTGCGCGGCGTCCGAGGCGAGCGCGAAGGTGCAGGCGATACAAACAGTCAGGCAGCGGGCACAAAAATCTGCATTAATATAGGGCATGGCGGTCTTTGCTTCGGTGCGGGGGGAGTGCTGGCTCGACGACAATCAGACGTTTTCCGAGCCATTGGGTTCATCGGCATGATACATGGAGACTTGGGCCGATAACCGGATTCGGACTCTTGGGAGCATCGTCGGAGCCGGGGGCGTGGTATGGGTCATAGCCACGGCAGCGGATCAGGTTTCGCGAGGCCGGGTGCGCCATCGACCGGATGTGCAAAAAGCGGGCTTCTGACCGCCTGTACCCGGGTTCTGTGCCGGGTCGAGTTGACAAGCGGCGAGAAGTTTCTATCTTTGCCCTTCCGCCTCGGGCGAACTGGTGTCGTCTGCAGTCGGGTTGTGGTGCTTTTTCCCTCATGAACTGATGGTTCGGAGCGGGAGTCCGAGGCCGCGAAGGCGTTGGGGGGTGTTGAACCCGCCTCGTCGCCGGAGTCTCGGGAGCATCTTTGTCTGGAACGGCGGCTCGCGAGAGCCGGCCTGAACTCGTAGATCGGACGCGGTGATCGAATGACCGGCGGCAAGATTCGAATTCGGATGGAAGCGTACGACCACCAGGCTCTGGATGCGTCTGCGCGCGAGATCGTCGAGCACGCCAAGCGCACGAGCGCGAAGGTTGCCGGTCCGGTTCCGCTGCCCACGCGCATTGAGCGCTACACCGTTCTGCGTGGCCCGTTCATCGACAAGAAATCGCGCGAGCAGTTCGAGATCCGGACGCACAAGCGCATCATCGATATCACCGAACCCAACGCCCGCACTGTCGAAGCGCTCAACCGCCTCGTCGTTCCTGCCGGTGTGTTCGTCAAGATCAAGGCCTGACCGGCCGTACCCGCCGCCCTTTCTGGGGCGGTTTTTTCGTGCTCGTGCGAGCGAGCGAGACAGTTCAACAGGTTCCTCTGCCCGTCTGTTGGTACGAACCGCCGCAAGGCAAACCCTGCGACTCGTTTGAGTCAACGGCAGAAACGGAAGAGCAATGGCACTCAAGCTTCTCGGCCAGAAACTCGGCATGACTCGCGTCTTCAACGAAGACGGTGTCTCTGTACCGGTGACCGTCATCTCGGTCGGTCCGTGCGTGGTTACGCAGATCAAGACCGAAGAGACCGACGGCTACAACGCGGTTCAGATCGGTTTCGGCGAACTCAAGGCCCGTAATTCCACCATGCCGATGATCGGACACGACGCGAAGGCCAAGACGGCTCCGAAGCGGCTGCACCGCGAGTTCCGCACCGATGACGTCTCGTCATACGAACTCGGTCAGCAACTCGGCGTCGACCTGCTCGAACAGTTCGCGTTCGTCGATGTCGCCGGTACCTCGAAGGGCAAGGGCTTCGCCGGTGTCATGAAGCGTCACAACTTCGCCGGTCAGGAAGCCTCTCACGGCGTCGAGCGGAAGCACCGCTCCGCCGGTTCGATCGGCGGCCATGCGACCAACCGTGGTACCGGTCCGAAGGTCAAGAAGGGCAAGAAAATGGCCGGCCAGATGGGCAACGAGCGGGTCTCTGTTCGTTCGCTCGAGGTCGTGAAGGTGGATGCCGACCAAGGGCTGCTGCTCGTCAAGGGGTCGGTGCCCGGCGCCAACAAGGGGTTTGTCGAAATCAGCGAGCCAAGCCGTTTGTACATCGGGAAGGCCGCGAAGCAGAAGGCCAAGGCCGGCTGAGTCGCGTTGAGAGAGAATCGTCGTCCGGCCTGGTGCCGGTGATACATCAAGAAACGATCGGGTGGTGGAGCGATCTCCGCCATTCGGCCTCGCAGGCCCGACAAAGCGGGAACCACGGGGCGCACACAAGTCAGATCTAGTGTTGCCGAGTCAATGCTGGCCCTCCACGCGAGACACCAGCCAAGGCGAAGCCCGAAAGGGCGAGGCGGCAGGAAGGTTTTCTGGAAGTTATGGAAATCCCCGTTCTGAACAAATCTGGCGAGCAGGTCTCGACGCTCGCCATCGACGAGCAGGTCCTCGGCGGTGAGATCAACCCCGATCTCATCAAGCAGGCCTTCGTCATGTACCACGCCAACCAGCGCCAGGGCTCCGCTCGAACGAAGGGCCGGAGCATGGTCGAAGGTTCGACCCGCAAGCTCTACAAGCAGAAGGGCACGGGCAACGCTCGCATGGGCAACAACCGCACCGTGATCCGCAAGGGCGGCGGTGTGGCGTTCGCCAAGACGAAGACCCGCGAGGAGTACCGCCTCTCGATGCCGGTCAAGATGCGTCGCAAGGCCAACCGCAACGCGCTGCTGTCGAAGCTCATCGACAACGAAGTGCGCGTCGTGGACGATCTGAACTTTGATTCGCCGAAGACGAAGGCGTTCGCTGACCTGCTCGGCAAGTTGAACGTGGACCGCTCGTGCGTCGTTGCGGTTTCTCCGGACAACCTGAACGCCCGCCTGGCGGCCCGCAACCTTGAGGTCGGCCTCTGCAACTCCGAGCAACTCACCTGCTGGGAACTGCTCAACCACCGTTACCTGGTCATCGCCAAGTCCGATCTCGAGGCGTGGCTGGCCGGTCCCTCTTCGAAGACTGACAAGACCGCGAGCCGGGTGAAGAAGTCCAAGGCCGCGAAGAACGGGGAGGCTGACTAATGGAAGCCCACCACATCATCAAGAAGCCGTTGCTGACCGAGAAGACGACGTTCGCGTCGGGCGAGCACAACCGCCACGCGTTTGTTGTTTCCCGCACGGCGACGAAGACCGACATCAAGAAGGCCATTGAGGACCTTTACAGCGTCCGCGTCCTCGGCGTGAACACCGTGACCACGCAGCAGCGCAACCGCCGCTACCGCTACGGGATGATCGGCGGCAAGTCGGTCAAGAAGGCCATCGTCAAGGTGCACCCCGAGGACACCATCGAGATTCTCTGATCCAGAAACTGACCCGCAAAGCCCGCTGAGGCGAGGCACGAATGGGTCGAGAGTGAGCACACCATGCCGATTCGCGTATACAGACCAACCAGTGCCGGGCGACGCAACGCGTCGGTCAACATCCACGCCGAGGTCACCAAGACCCGGCCTGAGAAGTCACTGACCGAGCCGCTGACCAAGACCGGTGGCCGCAACAACCAGGGCAAGATCACCGTGAAGGGTCGCGGCGGCGGTCACAAGCGGATGTACCGCAAGATCGATTTCCGTCGCTCGGACCGCAACGACATCCCCGGCACGGTCATCGGCATCGAGTACGATCCGAACCGCACCTGCCACATCGCGCTGGTCGAGTACGCCGATGGCGTCAAGCGTTATGTCCTCGCGCCCAAAGGCGTGAAAGACGGAAGCACGGTTCTGACCTCCAACGACTCGATCGAGCCGGACGTCGGCAACTGCCTCAAGATCAAGTACATTCCGACCGGTTTCGACCTGCACTGCATCGAGCTGACGCCGGGCAAGGGCGGACAGATGTGCCGCTCGGCCGGCATGAGCGCTCGTCTGACCAACAAGGAAGACGATTACGCCACGCTCGTGCTCCCCTCCGGTGAAATCCGCCGCGTCAGCATCGAGTGCAAGGCGGTCGTCGGCAGCGTCGGCAACGCCGATCACGCCCTGCGTCGCCTCGGCAAGGCCGGCAAGAGCCGCCACCTCGGTCGTCGCCCGAAGACCCGCGGTATGGCCATGAGTCACAACGCTCACCCGATGGGCGGCGGCGAGGGACGGTCCAAGGGCGGCCGTGCTCCCGTCAACCGTGCTGGCACGCTGGCCAAGGGCGGAAGCACCCGCGATCGCAAGCAGTTCTCCGAGAAGCTCATCATCCGTCGTCGCAAGTCCAAGCGTTACGGTCAGCTCCGCTGATCGCGAGCGGCGTCCTCAAGGAACACTCCCCCGGCTCCGGCCGGGATTGACAGACACCGGCGACAGCCGTTGCAGATCGAAAGGAACGAGCCATGGCTCGATCACTCAAGAAGGGCCCGTTCGTCGACGAGCGGATCTACAACAAGGTCCTCAAGGCCAAGGAGTCGGGCAACCGCGACGCGATCAAGACCTGGTCGCGGGCCTGCACGATCGTCCCGGAGTTCGTGGGCCACACGTTCAAGGTCCACAACGGCCGTGCGTTCAACGAGGTGTTCATCACCGAAGATATGGTGGGTCACAAGCTCGGCGAGTTCGCTCTCACGCGAACCTTCCGAGGCCACACCAACAAGAAGGAAGGCATCAAGTCCGGTCGCTGATCGCGATCGGCAGGTGCCAGCGTGTTCGAGACAGTTTCCCGGCGGCGCGAGCCGTCGATAGCACAGAGCGGAGCAATCCGCCGATTGGATTGGGGCGACGATCGTGAAGATCAACGCTGATAAGTTCAAGAAAGCCATCAAGGACTCGGGCATCGATGTCGAGACCCTCGCCGCCGCGCTCCCGCGCAGCAACGACGGTCAGAAGCAGCAGAGGCTCGCGCTTAAGAAGGTTCGCAACTGGATGGCCGGCAAGGATCACCCGAGCGCGAAGGCCGAAGAGGTCGACGCGCTCGCCGGGGCGCTCGGCGTCCCGCCGCTGTCCTTTGCCCGCTTCACGAGCACCTTCCGCTTCGCTCGCTCGAGCCAGCGCAAGTCGATGCTGGTGGTCGAGATGATCCGCGGGCGGAGCTTCGCCGAAGCCGACGCGCTCCTGCAGTTCAGCCCCAAGCGTGCCGCCACCATGGTTCGCAAGGTTCTGAACGCGGCAGTCGCCGATGCCGAGGCCGCGAACGCCGACGTCGCCCGCCTGGTCGTTTCCGAAGCCAAGGCCGATGGTGCCGTCATCATCAAGCGGTTCCAGCCGAAGGACCGCGGCCGGGCACACCCGATCCAGAAGCGCACCAGCCACATCACCGTTAGCGTCGAGGAGGCCAACTGACATGGGCCAGAAAGTTCATCCATTCGGTTTCCGCGTTGGCATCACCGAGGCACACCGTTCCCGCTGGTACGCCCCGAAGGCGCTGTACGGCGAGCTGCTCGTTGAGGACTACCGCATCCGGCAGTTCGTCGACAAGCGACTGAACCGCACTCCCCCCTTCGCCGCGGTCGCCGACATCCACATCGAGCGTACGCGTGAAGAGCTCAAGGTGATCGTGAAGACTGCCCGTCCGGGTCTGGTCATCGGCCCGAAGGGGGCCGAGGTCGACCGCCTGACCGAAGAACTGCAGTACATGACCGGGCGCAAGGTCTCGATCTCGATCATGGAGATCAAGAACCCCGACCTCGAAGCCCAGCTCATCGCCGAGGGCATCGCCGAGCAGCTCAAGAAGCGTGCCTCGTTCCGTCGCATCGTGAAGATGCGTGCCGAGGCCGCCATGCAGTCCGGCGCGAAGGGTGCCCGCATCCTGCTCGCCGGTCGTCTCGGCGGCGCCGAAATGAGCCGCCGCCTGGACACGCGTCTGGGTTCGATGCCGCTCAGCTCGCTGCAGGCGAACATCGACTACGGCTTCGCCGAATCGTTCACGACCTACGGCGCCATCGGCGTGAAGGTCTGGATCTACAAGGGCATGTACTCGGAAGAGTCTGCCGAGGAAACCGAGTCCAAGGCCGCCGGGGCCCGCCCCCGCGCTCGCGGACGCCGTTGATCGCCGGCTTGCTGAGCGCATCATCCCACGGATCACTGAAGTCCTGATTGAGAAGGTTTAACCCATGCCCCGCATGCCAAAGCGAGTGAAGTTCCGGAAAGAGTTCCGGCGGGCCAGTCGCGTCAGCGACCGCAAAGCCACCAAGGGCAACTACGTTGCTTACGGCGAATTCGGTCTCCAGGCGCTCGAGCCCTGCTGGCTGACCGCGCGTCAGCTCGAAGCCGGTCGTATCGCTGCCCAGCACTTCCTCAAGCGCCAGGGCAAGGTGTACATCCGCGTGTTCCCTGACAAGCCCGTCTCCAAGAAGCCGCTGGAACAGCGCATGGGTAAGGGTAAGGCGGACACGGATTACTGGGCGGCTCGCGTGAAGCCCGGCACGATGCTCTTCGAGATCGCCGGCGTTCCCGAGGAAGTCGCTCGTGGCACCCTCGTCCGCATCGCGCGCAAGATGCCCGTTCGCTGCCGCTTCGTCGGTCGCCGCCTCGCCGTCTGATCTACGAACGCACAAGGAACCAGGAAATGGACGCTCAAGAAGTACGCAAACTCACAGACGAAGAGATCGATGTCGAAATCGATCGCATGCAGCGCAAGCTCTTCGACCTCCGTTCGCAGGCGGTGACCGAGAAGATCGAGAACCCGAGCCTGTTCAAGAAAACCCGCCGAGGCGTCGCCCGGCTGAAGACTGAAAAGCACATGCGAGCACTGAAGAAGCAGGGGGCCGCCTCATGAGCGACTCGGAAAAAATCACCGGCACGAAGATCGGACTCGTCGAGTCCGATGCGCGTGACAAGACCCGTCGCGTCGTGGTGCAGTTCCTCGCCAAGCACCCCAAGTACGGCAAGTACGTCCGCAAGCGGACCGTCCTGCACGTGCACGACGAGGACAACCAGTCGCATCGCGGCGACCGCGTCGAGGTCAAGCAGTGCCGTCCCGTCTCCAAGACCAAGTCCTGGGAACTCGTCCGGATCGTCGAGAAGGCCCCGGGCAACTAATCAACCCCGGTCGAGGCCCGGGTCCGGGCCATGACCGTTCGTCAGATATCCGCGGCAGCCGCCGCATCAGCGGGTCACACCGCTGCGAGTGAAGTTCGAGGTTAACGATGCTTCAGCAAGAATCACGGTGCGAAGTCGCCGACAACTCGGGTGCCAAGATCGCCTACGTCATCCGGGTACTGGGTGGCTCGACGGCTCGCGGCAAGTTCACCCGTCGCCAGGCCGGCGTGGGCGATCGCGTCGTCTGCTCCGTCAAGAAGGCCCTCCCGGGCGCGGACGTGAAGTCCGGCGACATCGTCAAGGCGGTGGTCGTTCGGACCTCCTACCCGACGCGTCGCGCCGACGGCTCCTACGTCCGTTTTGATAACAACGCCGTCGTGCTCATCGGGCCCGACGGCAACCCCAAGGGGACGCGCATCTTCGGTGCGGTCGCCCGTGAACTCCGCGATCGCGGATACATGAAAATCGTTTCTCTCGCTTCGGAGGTCGTCTGAGTCATGCCGAGCCATATCCGTAAAGGCGACGACGTTGTCATCACCGCTGGGCGCTTCCGCGGCCAGACCGGCAAGGTCGTCCGCATGATCAACAAGCACGACCGCGTCGTGGTTCAGGGCCCCGGCATCGAGGGCATCACGCGCAACGTCAAGCCCACCCGCGTCAACCCGCAGGGCGGCCAGGTCGAAGTCGATCGCTCGTTCCACATCTCCAACGTCTCGCCGGCCGTCGATGGCAAGCCCTCACGGGTTCGCTTCGAGACCAAGTCCGACGGTTCGAAGGTCCGCGTCGCCGTCAAGGGCGGCAAGCAGATCGGCGATCCGCTCCGCAAGGCGAAGAAGTAACCAGTTTACCCGTCGGTCCGGCCCCATTCCGAACCCGGAACCGTTTGATCAGGACTCCCGGCCTCTCCGGGAGAGAAGAGGACACCACCAATGGCGAAGTCCGCAACAGTTGATCCCAAAGACAACGGCCCCGCCGTCGCGCCGCGCCTGCGCGACCAGTTCAAGAGCGAGGTCGCTCCGAAGCTCAAGGATCAGTTCGGCATCACCAACGCGAACGCCTGGCCCAAGCTCGAGAAGATCGTCATCAACGTGAACATGGGTCGCCACATCGAGGGCACCAAGGTCCCAGCGAACATCAAGGACCAGATCATCGACACGCTGACGAAGATCACCGGCCAGAAGCCGGTCGTGATCAAGGCCCGCAAGTCGGTGTCGAACTTCAAGGTCCGCGAGGGCTACGACACCGCCGCCATGGTCACCCTTCGCCGCGAGCGGATGTGGTACTTCCTCGATCGCCTGATCAACCTCGCCGCCCCGCGCATCAAGGACTTCCGCGGCCTTCCCGCCACGTCCTTCGACAAGGCCGGCAATTACTCCATGGGGCTGAACGAGCAGGGCGTGTTCCCCGAGATCGATATGGCCCGCGCCACGTTCACCCACGGCATGAACATCAACTTCGTGTTCAGCAACTCCAACGCCGAAGTCAGCAGATTCGTGCTGACCGAACTCGGATTCCCCTTCGCCAAGAGCGACGAAAACTAATCCCGAAAGCACACTGATATGGCAACCAAAGCTCAGATCGCCAAAAGCAATCGGACCCCCAAGTTCAGCTCACGCAAGGTCCGTCGGTGCGAGATCACCGGTCGCGCCCGAGGCGTGTATCGCAAGTTCCGCGTCAGCCGCATCATGCTCCGCAAGCTCGCGCTCGAGGGCAAGGTCCCCGGCATGCGTAAGGCCAGCTGGTAAGGAACCGGCCGGGACCCACCGGCCACTGATCGCCGGCCATCGAGGTGGCCATTGACGGCGTCGGGTATCGGGCAGGCAACCATGCCGAGCCGACTGACCCACGCCACACCAGACACCACTGAGTCGGGCCCGCAGCCCGCAAGACAGCACCGGAAGAACAACCACCATGGCGATGAACGACCCGATCGCGGACATGCTCACCCGCATCCGCAACGCCACCCGGAACCACGTCAAGGACTGCCTGGTCCTCAACAGCAAGGTCTGCCGCGGTATTGCGTCGATCCTTGAGAGCGAGGGCTACATCGAGGGCTTCGACGTGATCGAGGACGGCCGCCAGGGCCAGATCCGCATCCGACTGAAGTACGGCTCGCGCGGGGAGACCATAATCAACCGCATCGAGCGCGTCTCGAAGGTCGGCTGCCGCGTCTACAAGAAGGTCGACGAACTCGACCGCCCGCTGCAGGGTCTGGGCATCTCGATCGTCTCGACTTCGTCGGGCGTGCTCAGCGATCGCCAATGCCGCGAGAAGAAGGTCGGCGGCGAGGTCCTCGCCTACGTCCACTGATCCACCAGCCGTCGAAAGATTTCCACCGGACGGACCGTCCGGACAACCCGTGATTCTCAGCGAGCCGAAATCCACCGGTCGCGAGTAGCACCCCCGCCCGCCCCGGGCGGATGAGAAGGAACGACACCATGTCCCGCCTCGGAAAGAAGCCCGTCGAACTCGGGAAGGCAAACGCGGAGATCTCCGGTCGCAAGATCAAGATCTCCAGCGGCAACGCCACGCTCGAGTTTGAGCATCACCCCAGTGTCATCGTCTCCCACAACAAGGACGACAAGACGCTCGAGGTGACGGTCGACGACAAGCACATGAACAGCAAGCCCGTCCTCGCGCTCTGGGGAACGACCCGCGCGATCCTGGCGAACATGGTCGTCGGCGTGACCGAGGGCTACGAGAAGAAACTCGAAGTCGTCGGCGTCGGCTACAACGCGACGCTCGCCGGGCAGAACCTGAACCTCAAGGTCGGTTTCGCGAACACCATCGCGGTCCCGATCCCGCAGGGCGTCGACGTCACCGTCGACAAGCAGAACATCACCGTGAAGGGTGCTGACAAGCAGAAGGTCGGCCAGTTCGCGGCCGTCGTCCGAGCCACCCGCAAGCCCGAGCCCTACAACGGCAAGGGCATCAAGTACGCCGACGAGACCGTCGTCCGCAAGCAGGGCAAGGCGTTCGGCAGCTGATCAGGCTCGCCAGGGAACAACCCACTTCTTCAACAGATCACTTTGCACCGGGCTCGAACGCATCCCGGACCGAATCAAGAGGTCACTCCGATGGACAGGCAGAAAAGAAAAGCCGTTCGGCGCAACCGACGCCGCGTCGGCATCCGGCGCAAAATCAGCGGCACCCCGACGCGTCCGCGTCTGGCGGTCTACCGTTCGCTGAACCATATCTACGCGCAGGTAATCGACGACATCAACGGTCGCACCATCGTTTCCGCTTCGACCCGCGACAAGGGCGTCTCCTCGTCCACGAGCGGCAACTCCGAAGCCGCAGCCATGGTCGGCAAGCAGATCGCCGAGAAGGCCAAGGCCGCCGGCATCACGAATGTCGCGATGGACCGCTCCGGCTTCAAGTACCACGGGCGCATCAAGGCTCTCGCGGACGCGGCACGCGAAGGCGGCCTCCAGTTCTGATCGCTTCGTATCGACTCACAGGATCACACCCCCGGGGCCGACAGCCCCTCACCGATAGCAGGTAAGCAGCCATGGTCGAATTCCTCGACGACACAAACCAACTCGAAAGCAACACGATCGGCGTGTTCCGCTCAGCTGCGACGATGGCCGGTGGCCGCCGTTTCAGCTTCGGCTCGCTCGTCGTCGTGGGCGACAAAGGCGGCCGGATCGGGCTCGGCTATGGCAAGGCCAACGAGGTCCCCGCGGCCATCGAGAAGGCCCAGAAGGACGCCAAGAAGAACCTCAAGCGGGTCAACCTTCAGGGCGGCACAATCCCCCACGAGGTCCAGGGTCGCTACGGAGCGTCGTCGGTGAAGCTCATCCCGGCCTCGCCGGGTACCGGCGTGGTCGCGGGCGCCACCGTCCGCGCGGTGCTCGAACTCGCGGGCATCACGGACTGCATGACCAAGTCCTCCGGATCCAACAACTCCAAGAACCTCGCCAAGGCTGTTCTCGATGGACTGATCCAACTCCGCTCGAAGGACACGTTCGCCACGCTTCGCGGCGTCGAGATCGGCGAAACCGAGGTTGACGAACGCATCGACCGCGGCTCGGCCTTCATGCCCACCAGCACGACCGACGCCGAGAAGATGCGCGGCCCGGTCAACCGCGTCGGCGAAGACTCGCGTGGTCGCGGCGGACGCGGTGGTCGTGGTGGCGGACGCGGCGGTCGCTCCGGTGGCCCCGGACGCGGTCGCAGCGGCGGCGGACAGGACAGCGGCTCTTCGGGGTCGTCGTCGGGTTCGTCCGAGTCCGCACCCGAATCCAGCGGTTCCTGATCGCTTCACCGTCCAGCCCACCCGTACAACGATCCAAACACACGCTCCGTTCACCACGGAAACAGGCGACGGGAGATACCCGCCATGATGATTCACGAAATCACCGCCCTCGCAGGCAAGTACAAGCAGCGCAAGCGCGTCGGCCGAGGCCGCGCCTCCGGTGTCGGCAAGACCTCCGGTCGCGGTCACAAGGGCGCCGGCTCGCGTTCGGGCTTCTCAGCCCGCCACCAGTTCGAAGGCGGCCAGATGCCGTTCTTCCGGCGCATGTCCAAGCGCGGCTTCACCAACGTCAACTTCACGGTGCCCTTCTGGACCGTCAATCTCCGCGACCTGCTCGATCACCCCGAGTTCGCCAAGGGCGGCGAGGTCACCAAAGAGCGCCTGGCCGAAACCGGGCTCATTCGTGGAGATGACCGTGCCGTCAAGATCCTGGGCGATCTCGGCAACCACGAAAAGGTCGGCGTGAAGTTCTCGGTCAAGGTCGAGCGCGTCACCGATTCCGCCCGCAAGCACATCACCGACGCCGGCGGCTCCGTCGAGGAGATCGGCACCCGTCGTGACATCGTTCGCGGGGTTGACCGCAACTCCGACGACCGGGCTCCCAAGAACCTTGGCAAGAAGCTCAAGCGCACCAGCCCCGGGTCCAAGAAGAAGAAGTGAGCCACCGGGCGGCACCGAGCGACCAGCCGTTCCGGTCGCTCGCTTCCCGGTCGCGTCAGTGATACTGTGAGGGGCGGTTCGTGGGCATTCCAGAAGGTTTGTCCGGCGTACCGCCCGCTTTCTTTGGAAAGCAGCCAGCAAGTCCCCGAACTCCAACCCGCCCGATGACCCGAGTCCTCTCGGGAGCCGTCGAGCCGAGGCCAGGCCGAACACGATGCTGAACGCCTTGATGAACTGCTTCAAGATCCCGGATCTTCGCAAGAAGCTCCTGTTCACCATCGGCATGCTGGTGGTCTACCGAATCGGCTACTGGGTGCCGGTGCCAGGTATCGACCAGCAGATTCTGAAGGACTTCTTCGAGCAGGAGACCTCGGACGGTTCGGCCTTCGGTCGCGTCGCCCAGTTTGTCTCGATCTTCTCCGGCGGCACGCTCGGCCAATCCACGATCTTCGGCATGGGCATCATGCCCTACATCTCGGCCGCGATTATTTTCCAGTTGCTCCAGTCGGCCGTGCCAGCCATCAAAAAGCTGCAGGAAGAGGGCCCCTCCGGTCGCCAGAAGATTCAGGAGTGGACCCGGTACGCCACGATCGGCCTCTGCATCGTGCAGGCGTTCGGCTGGCTCACCTTCATCACCAGCAGCGGCATCGTGTACGAGGCCTACGCCGGCAACCCCATGTGGTGGGTGATGGCCATCACCGCCATGACCGCCGGCACCGTGTTCCTGATGTGGCTCGGTGAACAGATCGACAAGTACGGCATCGGCAACGGCGTCTCACTCATCATCACCGCGGGCATCCTCGCCCAGATGCCCGGTGCGTTCCTCTGGCTCGTCCAGAACTCGCCCGTCGGCCAGATCGGCTTTATCGGCTCACTCTTCGGTATCCCGCAGGGCGACCCGAACCTGACCTGGATGCAGCTCCTGCTCCTGCTCGGCGCGTTCGTCGGTGTCGTCGCCGGTGCGGTCCTCATCACCGTTGCCCAGCGCCGCATCCCGGTGCAGCAGGCCAAGCACACGCGCGGACGCCGAGTCTTCGGCGGCCAGCGGTCCTACCTGCCGCTGCGCGTGAACCACGGCGGCGTCATGCCCATCATCTTCGCCAGCTCCATCATGATCTTTCCGTCGGTCGTCTTCGGAGCGCTCGCTCAGCAGTCGCAGGGCGAGGGCGGCTGGTGGAGCGGGCTGATGCAGTTCCTCGGCGACAACTTCGTTATGGGCCAGTACCCCTACATCCTGCTCTACATCGGCATGGTGTACTTCTTCAGTTACTTCTGGACGACCGTGCAGTTCAACCCGGAAGACATGTCCAAGCAGCTGCGCGATTCCGGCTCGTTCATCCCGGGCCTCCGTCCCGGCCCGCGCACAGCTGAATACCTCGAAACTGTGATGGAGCGCATCACCTACGTCGGTGCCGGCTTCCTGTCGGTCATCGCGGTCATCCCGATGGTTGTCCAGTACAGTTTCGACGTCGACTTCATGGTCGCGTCGTTCCTCGGCGGCACCGGCCTTCTGATCGTCGTGTCCGTCGGCCTCGACCTGATCCAGCGCATCGAAGCCAACCTGCTCATGCGGAACTACGCCGGCTTCCTCGGCGGCAACGACCAGGGCAAGGGCCCGCGCATCCGCGGCACCCGGAGCTGATCGATCTCTATCCCACGCGTCCACACCGGCCCGGCGACTCGCCGGGCCCGTTTGCGTTTCGGCTACACTTTTTCGCCATGTTGAACCCGCACTGGTCAGGTCCGCCCATCCGCATCAAGACCGCCGACGAGGTCGAGCGATGTCGCGCCGCGGGGCGCGTGGTCATCGCCGCTCTCGAAGCCGCGCATCAGACCTGCGTCGCGGGCGCGACCACCATCGACATCGACCGGGCGATCAGCGAAGTTCTGAATTCGAACGGCGCGACCGGCCTGTTCCGCGGCTACCGCCAGAGCGACTCGCCGCCCTTTCCCGCCGAAGCCTGTATCTCCGTCAACGACGAAGTCGTCCACGGCATCCCGGGCGATCGTGTGCTGCAGCCGTGCGACCTGGTCAGCGTTGATGTCGGCGTTCGCATGGATGGCTACTGCGGAGATTCGGCGGTGTCGTTTCTCGTCCCGCCCCCGCCGGACGCCGACGACGAGCAGCGGGGGATCTATCGCGAGCGGGCCGCCCTGATCGACGACACCAGAGCCCTCCTCGACGGGGCCATCGACCTGATCCGACCGGGGCGTCGCTGGTCGGAGATCGGGCGCTGGATGGAGCAGGCGACGCAGGAAATGGAGCGGGATCTTGTCACCGAGTTCGTCGGACACGGCATCGGTGCGGTCCTCCACGAGCCTCCGAAGGTGCCGTGCTACTGGAGCGGCTTTGTCGGCCAGGACTTTGTGCTCGAGCCCGGCATGATCCTCGCCATCGAGCCCATGCTCGTCATCCGTGACGCGACCGGCTGGCCGGACCCACCGAGCGTGAACGGATCGGGCCTGCCGTACCCACGAGCAGCGATCGTGACCGCCGGAGACGGCTGGACGGTGCGGACCGTGAGCGGAGCGGTCGCCTGCCATGAAGAATACATGGTTTTGGTTGGGGAATCGGGGCCAGAGCCACTGACCCTCGGAACACCGCGCGTGGACTATCTCGGGCTCATCGGCGGCGTCTCTGGACGTTCTGCTCTTGAAAAATTCTGAGTCTGCGTCCCAGTCTGCAGCACGCCAGCCGGGTTTTTGATACTCTGCTCGACCCGCTCGGGTTGTGGGACCCGTGCGCGGTCGCATCGCTGGCGTTCTCGCCAGAGTCGCGAACCCTGAAGTTTCCTACGGATTCACGCGCCTCGGGTTCTCCCGGCGCGGTCCCGGTCGATTGTGAAGGCGGTCAGTCATGAAGGTTCGTTCGAGCGTGAAGCGGATTTGCAGCGGTTGCAAGATCGTGCGCCGGAAGGGCGTCGTGCGCGTCATCTGCTCCTCCGACCCCAAGCA
>Ga0070726_10002164_pt1 | contig 18153 bp, 16 predicted proteins | sample tdAd471_FD_67275 | JGI IMG/M metagenome (GOLD analysis project Ga0070726, IMG submission 67275) | Marine sediment microbial communities from the Atlantic coast under amendment with organic carbon and nitrate - tdAd47.1 | ecosystem: Environmental > Aquatic > Marine > Coastal > Sediment | place... | reverse complement strand
GCCCCCGTGACCGCTGCGATTTTTCCGTGAAGACTTTCGGCCATGTCGGGCCTCCTTGTTGTTCGAATTGAATTTCTCAGACGGCAAGAAATCCGCCGTCAATCGGAAGGACGGCGCCGGTGACCATGGGCGCATCGTCGCCAAGAAGCATGACGATGGATTTGGCCACATCCGCGACTTCGGCAAAACGGCCGATGGGATGGCGCACCATCATCGGGTCTTTTTTGGCCGGGTCCGACCAGGCGGCGGCGGCCAGTTCCGTCATCGTGACAGTGGGGGCGACGGCGTTTACACGGATGCCGTGGGCGCCCAACTCCTTGGCCATGACGCGGGTCGCGCCTTCAAGCCCGGCCTTGGAGGCGGCATAGCACATGTGTTCCTCGAACCCCCTGTGCCCCGCGATAGAGGTGACGTTCAGGATCGCGCCGCCTCCGCCAGCGGCGATGCGGGCGCGGGCGAATTCCTGTGCGCAGATCAGGGCGGCGCGAAGGTTGATGCCCATGACCGCCTCATACCCTTCGTCGGTCATGTCCAGCACCGATTCCAACACGTTCGTCCCAGCGCAGTTGATCAGGAAGTCACAAGTGCCCGCCTGTTTCATGGCATAGCGCGCGGCGGTATTGTCCATCAGATCGACGGTGATGGACGTTGACCCGATTTCCTGGGCGAGACTGTCAAGGTTGGACGCGGTGCGCGCCATTGCGACAACCTTTGCGCCGCGACCCGCCATCTCGAATGCAGCGGCACGGCCGATGCCTTTTCCGGCGCCGGTGATGATGACGCTTTTGCCTGCAAATTCTGTGGTCATGGCGTCTGCTCCTTCTGTGGGGCGCAGGCCTTGTGATAGCTGCTTAGGCTGGCGCGAATACGCTCGATCAGAATGGCTTCGGGGTCGAAAGGCTTGCCGGCCGCATGGGCGGCGCGCGGCAGGTGCTGCCAGATCAGCGGCAATGGCACGTTCTGGCCGCGTAAGGCCTCCAGAAGTCGGTTAACGGCGGCCCGCGCCACGGGTGTGTTCCAGTAGTACCGAATGCGATCGGACAGCGAGTAATGGCGCATCAGGCGCTGTTCTGCCGGGGTGCCGTGGTAGTGGCGGGCCCAGTTTTCGGAGGACGCCAGCATCTCGTCTTCCATTGTGCGGAACAGCGGACGGTCGCCATAGTCTGGCAAAAGATCGCTGGCGATCAGGTCAAGCGCATAGAGCGCTTCGCGTAGTGCGAAGGTCAGCTCGGGGCCGACTTTCAGGATTGGAAAGCCGTCGCACACGAGGTCGCTCAGAGGCCCTTCGCCCTGATAGTCGGTCGAATGCGCCTCGAACACGAGGCCCTCGACGTCGTCAAGAACCTTCGTCAATTCTTCGGTTTGAGTGGGGTCATAGGCAACAACGTTGCGGTTGCCGAACTCCACGCCCGGCTGAACGACCAGACCGATGACGCGAGCAAGGACGTCTGACAGGCCCACCTCTTTGAACACCTTGCGATGAATCTGAAGGGTGGTTCGGGCTGCGGCGGCACTGGTTGGCGCAATCCGGTCCAAAGCGTGATCTGCCCCGCCGGGTGGGGGGACCTCGGTTCCGATGATGTAAAGCGGCGGCGGACCTCCAAGCGTTTGCGCAGTTTCTTCGGCCTGCACGGCCAGCCCGGCGGCGCGTTTCGCGGTTGTCTCATCGTCGAGAGCAGCAGGTTCGCCCGCGCAGCCCATAGAGGCGTCCAGATGCAGTTTCCTGAATCCTGCGGTTACATAGGCAGCGATCATTTCGCAGGCTTGATCCAGCGCTTCATCGGCGGGCAGGTCACGCCAGGGATTGGGGCCAAGATGATCCCCGCCAAGAATGATCAGTTCGGGCGGGCAGCGCTCCTCCCCGGCCAGGGAGAACACTAGGTCCGCGAAACCGGCGGGTGTCATGCCGGTATAGCCGCCCAGATGATTGACCTGATTACACGTCGCTTCGATCAGCACGGTGCTTGCCGTATCACGACCGTGTTGCAAGGCAGCGCGCAGGACCAGTGGATGGGCCGAGCACACGGATGTAATGCCACGGGGCGTTCCGGCGCGGTAAAGCTTGGCGAGGTCGGTCAGGTGGATCATGTTGCCCACTCCGCCCCGGCAATGAACGCATCCAGTTCTTCTCGGGTGCCCGCACCCTCCATCGGTCCGAGTCTTGTGACATTGCACGCCCCGGCGGCATTCGCATAGATCAAGGCCTGATCAACAGACATCTCCAGCCTTCGCGTCGCCACATAGGCGCCACCAAAGCAATCTCCGGCACCGGTTGGATCTACTTCCTTCACGACGAATGCGGGAGCGTGCGAGACGGTGTCTGCCACCTGATAGGTGGTCGATCCCTGAGCGCCACGTTTGATCGCAATTTCTGAAATGCCGAGCGAGAACAGACGGTCGATTGCCTGTTCCTCGCTGCTTTCCGGTGACATTTCGGCTGCAATGAACAGTTCGTCGCCCGACGGCAAAAGCAGGTCGGTCATGGCCAGCATCGTGGAAACCCGAGCGCCGGTTTCGGCATCGGTTTGCAACTCCTTGCGCATGTTGGGGTCAAGCGAGATGGTGCCGCCGCGCGCCTTGATCACATGCGCGGCACGCTCGATCATCGGCCAGATCACGGGGTTGCCCAGAAGCGTGCCCATCACGTGAAGGTGCCCGGCGCGGGCGACAATGTCGTTGACGGCCTCGGTCCAGGTCAGACGTCCGGCGGCCGAAGTCCACAAGTTGAAGACGAAATCGCGGGTTCCGTCCGGCCGATAGCGGACAAAGGCTGTGCCAGTGGGCAAGTCCGGGTCTATGATGACGCCTGACACATCGACACCGTCGCGTTTCAACCGGCCAAGATTGACCCTGCCAAATGCGTCGTCGCCGACAGCTCCGATCATTGCGGCATCGCCGCCGATGCGGCTACATTGTACGATGAAGATCGCCGGCGCGCCGCTCGGATAGGGTCCGATCAGGGGGATCGGCTCTGCAAACCCCGTCCCGACCGTTGTCGCAACGATTTCCGCAAGAATCTCACCAATACAAATGGTCGGGCCCAGACTGTCAGGCGCAAGTGTCATGGCTGATCCGTCATTGTCACACAGGTTGCCCGTTTGCGGCGGTAAGTAGCAGCCGCGCTGTCGTGTCATCGGTGACAAGCGTATCGACAAGGCCGCGCTGGCAGGCGGCCTTGATGATTTCGACCTTATGGGGGCCCGCCGCCGCCATGATCTTTTCGGGAATGGCTATGACCTCATCCAAGGGCATGCCGACCGTTCGATTATCGACTTCTGCCGAAACCGATCGGCCCTCACGGTCCAGAAACTGACCGAGGACATCGCCGATCGCGCCTGCATCAATCAATGCCTCCGGGGTCAGCCCCTGCGGCAGTCCGTGTTCAACCAGGAACGACTTTTCCGAGACGTTGGAACAGGTCAGCAGAACGGCATCCAGCGAGGCAAACTTGTCGAAATGCTCTTTCAAAGCGTATTGCGACAGAAACACGTCACGGTCGATCCCTTCCGACAGATAGATTGGTGCCGTCAGTACGGAATACCGTGCGCCAAGCACATTGGCGAAGCCGGAAGCAATTCCGAAAGAGTTCAGCGTCGAGCCCTTCGCAGTACCGCCAAGGATCGAAACGACCTCAAGATTTGGGTGGGTTTGCCGTGATAGTTTCCGAATGGCGGAATCCAGTGTCAAACCCCAGGAAACGCCCAAGGACGCCCAGTCGCCGGTTGCCAGCCGTTCGGTCAATAGCTCGGCAAGGGCTGCGCCAACCGACTTGTGATAATCATAGTTTGCTTCATTTGCCGGGCTGACGATGGCGCGCTTCAGGCCAAGACAGGTTTTCAGCTCTTCCTGCATCTCAATACGCGGCAGGAACGGCGATTCGATATGTATCTTCACGAACCCCAGTGACTTTGCCCGCTGGATCGCCTGATTGACGCGAAGGCGCGTGACATTGAGCAGGCGCGCGATGTCCGCCTGAGTCATCTCGTTCACGTAGTAGTGCCAGCAGATTTCGGTCACGAAAGCATCACTTTCTTCGATTGGTTCGCGGGCCAAGCCAGAATCCTCCCACGCCTTCCGGCGAATTCCTCTTGTTTAATGCTGGCAGAATTACATTTGTCAAGCAAGGCATACATTTGGAAATTTACACTTGCATGGATAGAAATGCATTTGTAACGTTTGCCTGGGAGGTAGCGCGAATCGGTCGGCATGACGCTGTCGAAGCCTGCGCTGAACTCCGACATAAACATGGGAGGAAAGCCGTGAGCTTTGCATTCAAAATGGGCGCATCCGCGCTTGCACTGATCGTCGCCACGACCGTCGCATCTGCCGATGGTCATGCCGAATTCTGGAAGAAGGCCGCCGAGCCCTATCAGGGCGTCACTATCCGGGGCGTGACGGAATCGTCGCCGCCTTCGCTTTATATTCGCGAGGTTCTTGCGCCTGAATTCGAAGCCCTGACCGGTATTCGCGTCGATGTCGAAACCACCTCGTGGGATCAGATGTTCGACAAGGGCATCAAAGACATGGAGGCCGGCACCGGCATCTATGACATGGTCTATATCGAACAGGATATCATCTATTCGTATCTTGCCCGCGATTTCCTGACGGACCTTTCGGGCTTTCTGGACGCAAACCCAGGTTTGCAGGCACCGACCTATGACGAAGCAAACTTCACGACCTTTGCCGACTATTTCAAGGATGCCGATGGCAACCTTTATGGCGTGCCGATGGAAGCATTCCTGAAGATTTATCTCTATCGCACCGACCTTTTCGGCGATGCTGACATTCAGGCGGCGTTCAAGGAAAAGACCGGCCGTGATCTGGTTCCGGCCACAACACACGCCGAGTATTCGGAAATCGCGCAGTTCTTTACCGCCTATGGTGAAGAAAATGACATGGATCTCTGGGGCACCACGGCTCAGGCGCACACAGGACACGTTGCCTCCTGGTATGAATACTACGAATCCGTTGCGCCTACGTTCGGCGTTTACAACTGGGGTATCGACGCCAACAACAACTATGCCGCATCGGTCGCCAATGGCGGTTCTATGAACGGCCCGGAAGCGGTTGAGGCCTTGACCTGGTGGCTCAGCATGCGTGACATCGCGCCGCCTGAAAGCCCGGCATCGACCTGGACGGAAGTCGGAACCACATTCGGCGCCGGTCGCGCCGCGCAAGGACTGGTCTACGGTGAAAACGCCGGTTGGATCGCGGCAGATGCCGAGAAGTCGCTGGTCGTTGGCAAAGTTGGAGTTGCCTTGCCACCGTTGGCGGACGGCGTGCTTGCCGAAGTCGAAGCTGGCAATGGCTACATCGGCTACTATGACGGTGGCGCATTCGGTATGCCGCATTCTTCCAAGAACAAGGAAGCGACTGCTCTGTTCCTTCAGTATATCGGCCAGAACGAAGTTCAGCCCGATTGGGCCGTTGCGGCTCCGCGCGTGACCAACACCGCGACCTATGATGACCCGAAGGTTGTCGCCTTTAACGAAGAACTGGGCGGCTATTATGACCTGATCAAGGACAAGGGTTATCTCTTCGCGGGGGCTCCGGCCTATCCGTTCCATGCCCAGGTGCGTGAAGCGACCGCTCCGATCTTCTACCAGATTCTGCTGGGCGAGCTTGCCCCTCAGGAAGGTCTTGACCAGATGGCCGCTGCCGCCGAGGCAACCCTGTCTGATCTTGGCTACCGCAAGTAACCAATCCTCCCGGTTGCGAAACGGGTCGCCGCTGTGCATGCGGCGGCCCAAACTATAAAGGCTGAAAACAGGCAGGTTTGGTGCCAGTATCAAGGCACCGAAACATGGGGGAGACACGCATCATGCAATCCAAGAGATTAGGCTGGATACTTCTGGCGCCGACCTTGGTCATCCTGTTCTTTTTCGGCGTGCTGCCCTTCATCTATGTTGTCTATGTCTCATTTCATTCCTGGAACCCTTTCGCGGTCAATCCGGATATGGTGTTCAACGGCGCCGACAATTTTCGAAAGATCGTTTTTGACGCGGCTTTTCTGAATTCGGTCAGTGTGACGGTGATGTTCGTATTTTTCGCCGTCCTGTCCGAATTGATCCTCGGCTATTTTCTGGCGCAGGCCTTCATGCGGGATTTTCCGGGCAAGGCGATTTTCCGTACGATCCACACGCTTCCCCTGATTATGGCTCCGATCATCGTGGGGTCGGTCTGGAAGCTGATGACGACGCCGTCGATCGGGATCATTCCGCATTATCTTGACGAATGGTTCGGCATATCAATGAATATCGGCACGTCGGCACCGGCCGCATTTGCCACCATCGTGCTGATGGATATCTGGCACTGGACGCCGCTGGTCACGCTGACGCTGATCGCCGCCCTTGTGTCATTGCCACCAGATCCGTTCGAACAGGCGCAGATAGACGGCGCCGGCAAGCGGCAGATGTTCTGGCACATCACGTTGCCGATGATTGCACCCGCCGTGGTCGCCACCGTCTTCATCCGCCTGATGGATGCGCTGCGCACCGTGGACGAAGTCTGGATGCTTACGGGCGGAGGCCCCGGTTCGGCAACACGCTTCGTCGGTGTGCACATCTTCAAAGAGGTGTTCCCGAAAACGAACTATGGCTATGGGTCAACGATTTCAGTGATCGTGCTTTACCTCACAATCGTGTCCTGCTGGTTGCTTTACGTCACCATGCTTGCCCCGCGCAGCAAGAAAGGTTGAAGCCATGAGAAAGCAAAGCCCGATCATCGGCATCATCTTCTGGAGCCTTGTCAGCGTCCTGACCCTGTTCCCGATCTACTGGCTGTTCGTCATCTCGGTAAAGCCAGCAGTGCAGCTATTCTCGACACCGGAACTGATCCTTACTGATCCCTATTGGGGCAACTACGCCAAGGTCTGGGGCGACCGGCTTCTGCGCAGCTATATGCTGAACTCGGTCATCATCTCGACAGGTAACGCCGTGATCTGCACCGTGCTGGGCTTTTTCGCCTGCTACGCCCTGTCGCGGTTCAATATGAGCGGCAAGGAGTCGATTTTCTTCTGGACGATCACCAACCGGATGGCGCCGCCTGCCGTGTTCCTGCTGCCGCTGTTCCTGTTGATGACGCAGGTCTACACTGTGGGTGAGTGGAAGCTGCTGGATACGCGGATCGGCATGATCCTGGTCTATTGCACCTTCAATCTGCCCTTCGCGATCTGGACCTTGCGGCCGACAGTCGACGGCATCCCCAAGGAACTGGACGAGGCGGCCTTTGTCGATGGCGCAAACTCATGGCAGGTCATCACCAAAATCGTGTTCCCGCTGTGCCGCCCCGGTCTTGCGGTGACCTTGATCCTGACCTGGGTCTTTGCCTGGAACGAATATCTGCTGGCCGCGACGCTGACCAACTTCAACGCGCGGACTTTGACCACGGGCCTGTCGGAATACGTCACCACGACCGGCACCGAATGGGGTGTCATGGCGACCATATCGGTCTTTACGCTGATCCCGGCGCTGATTGTTTTCGGCCTTGTGCAGAAGCATATCGTTGCGGGTCTGACCTTTGGCGCGGTGAAAGGATAATCCATGAGCGATCATCACGAAGAACCGCTGATCTCGGCGCTGTTGGAAGAAGAAGATGCCCCCGAGATCGTCACCGAACCGACGGGTTTCCTGCCGATCGATACCAACTGGTTCGACCGCTTGTTCATATCGGTCGTGATCTGGATCGCCTTGTCGCTGTTCTGGTTTCGCTTCGTGGAACCCCTGGGGCTGTCGATCTGGATATCCAATGCCATTGCCGCCGCTCTGGCCTTCATCATCATCAAGAAAGGCTGAGACATGGAATCGCTTGTCCTTGAAAAGAAAGACGACCTCAGCCTGCGCGATTTTCCCGCGATTGACCTCGTCGAGGAAGTGCTTGGAGCCCGCGATGTGCGTATCAAGCTGCACACTGTCGGCATCTGCGGATCTGATGTCCATTACTATACCCACGGGCGCATCGGGCCATTTGTGGTGAACGAACCGATGATCCTGGGCCACGAAGCCTCGGGCACGGTGATCGAGGTTGGCGCAGAGGTCTCCACCTTGAAGGAAGGCGACCGGGTTTGCATGGAACCCGGCATCCCCGATCCGAACAGCAAGGCTACCCAACTGGGCATGTACAACATCGACCCTGCCGTGCGCTTTTGGGCAACGCCACCGGTGCATGGCATCCTGCGCCCCACTTGCGTGCATCCCGAAGCCTTCACCTTCAAGCTGCCCGACAACGTCAGTTTCGCCGAAGCCGCCATGGTCGAACCCCTGGCCGTTGGCGTCCATGCGGCGACCAAGGCACGAGTGAAACCCGGCGACAACGCCGTCGTCATGGGCGCAGGTCCCATTGGTCTGGTCACTGCGCTGTCGGCGCTGGCCGCTGGATGTGCCAGGATTTACGTGACCGATCTTGCCGCAAAGAAGCTGGAGATCGCAGGGTCGCTCAGCCCCGCGATCATTCCCGTCGATGTAACCTCGCAAGACCTGACAGAGGTGGTCAAACGCGACACCGACGGCTGGGGCGTTGATATCGTGTTCGAAGCCACAGGCAGCCCGCACGCGGCCAAAACCGTGTTCGAGCCGCTTTGCCCCGGCGGCTGTGTCGTGATGATCGGCGGCCAGCCCGATCCGATCCAATACGATGCGGGTGCCGCGATGATCCGTGAAGCGCGGGTCGAGAACATCTTCCGCTACGCCCATGTGTTCCCGCGGTGTGTGGGCATGCTGAGTTCCGGCGCAATCGACGTCAAACCGCTTATCACGCGGACATTCGACTTTTCAGACAGCGTGCAGGCTTTCGAGATCGCTGCTTCCGCGCCGCCGGCGGATGTGAAGATGCAAATCGAACTGCCGCAATAAGGGATCAGGGACATGGCCAACGTAACAATCGACAATGTGAAAAAGCGCTATGGCGCGACACAGGTCATGCACGGTGTTAGTGTCGACATCGAAGATGGCGAGTTCGTCGTTCTGGTCGGCCCGTCGGGCTGTGGCAAGTCCACGCTCTTGCGGATGCTGGCCGGATTGGAAGAGATTAGCGAAGGCACGATTTCGATCGGCGACCGCGTGGTGAACGATGTGCTTCCGAAAGAGCGTGACATCGCAATGGTCTTTCAAAGCTATGCGCTCTACCCGCACAAGACCGTCTATGACAACATCAGCTTTCCCCTGTTGATGGCCAAACGCAGCAAGACCGAGATCGAGGAAAAGGTTGCCAACGCCGCCGAGATTCTTGACCTGACCAAGTATCTTCGCCGCTATCCCAAAGAGCTTTCCGGCGGCCAGCGTCAACGGGTCGCCATGGGCCGCGCAATCGTGCGCGACCCGCAGGTCTTTCTGTTTGACGAACCCCTGTCCAACCTTGACGCCAAACTGCGCGTGACGATGCGGATCGAGATCAAGGAATTGCACCAACGCCTTGGCACGACCATCGTCTATGTTACCCACGATCAGGTCGAAGCGATGACAATGGCCGACAAGATTGTCGTGATGCGCGATGGTCGGGTTGAACAGATCGGCAGCCCGCTCGATCTTTACGACAACCCCGTCAACACCTTCGTGGCGGGCTTTATCGGGTCTCCGTCGATGAACTTTGTCCATGGCAAGATTGTGTCCGAAGGTGGAGCGCGCAGCTTTCTGTCTGACAGTGGCCTGACGCTTCCTCTTCCGGAAACCACGGCAGAAGACGGCCAGACCGTCACCTATGGTGTGCGGCCCGAATTCGTTCAGGTCGGGGACGGTGGCGTCGAGATGGAGGTGGTTGCTGTCGAACCCACGGGCTCCGAGACGCAGATCTTCGCGCGCTCGGGCAAGGATTTGATCGATGCGCTTGTCAAAGATCGGATCAGCGCCCGACCCGGTTCCAAGCTTGGATTCGTGATCGACCCAGGCGACGTGCATCTGTTCGACCGCCAGACGGGTCAGCACCTCTGATGTCCCCGATCAAGGCCGTTATCTTTGATCTGGACGGCTGTCTCGTCGACAGCGAACCCTTGTCTTTGGAGGCCATCGCCTCGGAAATGCGGGCGCTCGGGATCATGGATGCAACGGCCGAGGAGATCGGGGACAAGTTCCTTGGCGTCGCCATGCCGGTGATCGCCGATTATGTCTCGGGCCGCCTTGGCGCGCCGGTTCCTGGTGACTTTGCAAGCCGTGTGGAAACCCAATTGTTGGCAGCCTATGAAACCGAGTTGCGCCAAATTCCCGGAGCGGCGGAGTTGCTTGGCAGCTTAGTGGCGCAAGGCCTCGGTATGGCGATTGCCACGGGCGGGTCGCTCGAACGCATGACAACCACCTTGAACTTGTCAGGTCTGGAAGGCTGGTTCGAAGGCACGGCCACAAGCGCAGCAGAGGTCAGCAAAGGCAAACCCGCGCCGGACATTTTCCTTCTGGCATTGGAACGGCTTGGGATGAGCCCGTCGGAGTGCGTGGTGCTGGAGGATTCGCCCCACGGAGTGAAGGGCGCATTGGCCGCCGGCATTCCGTCGATTGGGTTTGTCGGCGGCAGTCATCTGGAGGGCAGGCGCGACAGTCACGCCAGAACTCTGCGCGACGCTGGTGCGACCCGTGTCTTTGACCGGCTGGACGAAGTCCCGCGCTTCATCCTGGCAGGGTCGGAAAGGTCCATAGGTTGAACACCCTCGCGCACAACAAACTTGATGATCTGCCCGGAACCGTGTTGCGCCCGCGTTATCACCGGGATCGCCTGACGCCGGGGATCGTTCATATCGGAGTTGGCAATTTCCATCGCGCGCACCAATCCTGGTACTTGCATCGCCTGATGCAGGAGGGGCTTGCCCATGACTGGGCGATCATCGGGGCCGGCGTGCGTGCTTACGACAGTGACATGCGGTCCAGGCTTATGCAGCAAGACTACCTGACCACATTGATCGAGCTTGACCCGAAAGGCACATCCGCCGAAGTCGTAGGCTCAATGATTGGATATGTGGCGGTTGAAGATGGCAACGGGCCACTGATCGATCAGATGGCCGCCGACGAAATTCGCATTGTATCGCTAACGGTTACCGAGGGCGGGTACTACCTTGATCCGGTGACGAAGGCGTTCGACGAAGGCCATCCCGTTATCATTCACGATGCGTCCAATCCCGACGCTCCGAAAACAGCCTTTGGCGCGATCATTGCCGCGCTACGGCATAGACGGGACCGCGACTCCGGGCCATTTGCGATGCAGAGCTGTGATAACCTGCAAGGCAACGGTGATGTCTTTCGGCAAACGGTTGTCGGGCTGGCACGTCTCAGCGATCCGGGTCTTGCGGATTGGATTGATGCAGAGTGTAGTTTTCCGAATTCGATGGTTGATTGCATCGTCCCGGCGACGAGATCGAACGCGCTTGCCCTTGCCAAGGACATGGGCGTCACGGACGCCGCCCCCGTCACCCATGAGAATTTTCGCCAATGGGTGATTGAGGATGATTTTTGCGCGGGTCGGCCAGACTGGGACAAGGTGGGGGCCACATTCACGAAGGATGTGCATGGCTTTGAAGCTCAGAAAATCCGTATCCTCAATGCCGGACACCAGATCATTGCCGCCGCGGCTGAAGTCATGGGCGTTGAGACCGTGGCCGAAGCCATGGCGCATGACACGATCCGCGCATTTCTTGACAAGGTCGAACGCGACGAAGTTCTGCCTCATGTTAGTGAAGTGCCTGGGATGACGCCCCGCGACTATCTGGCGCTGACCGCCCGCCGCTTCGCGAACCCTGCCATTGTCGACACCATTCGGCGGATTGCCTTCGACGGATCGTCGCGGCATCCGGGTTTTGTCCTGCCAACGGTGCAAGACGCGCTTGTTGCCGGGGCACCGGTTGAAGGATTGGCGCTTGTCGAAGCCACCTGGGCAAGAATGTGCCTGGGTGTGCGGGAAGATGGCAGCAAGATCATGCCAAATGACCCGATTTGGGATCAGCTATCCGTCCACGCAAAAGACTCCCGCAGTAACCCTTTGCGTTGGCTTGAGATGCGCAATGTCTATGGAGATCTTGCCGATGCCTCTCGATTTGCGGAGGCGTTCGGAAGGTGGCTTGGGAAAATCTACAAGGACGGCGTAGAGTCCACGCTTGGCCAGTATCTGAAGGGCACTTGAATGACGTTTCTTGGCATTGATCTTGGGACTTCGGGTTTGCGCGCTTTGCTTGTCGATGAAAAAGGCGCGCCGATTGGCTCGACCGAGCAACACTATTCGGCACGTCATCCGCATCACGGATGGTCCGAGCAGGACCCGGCAGATTGGATCGCGGCGCTGGAGGCAGCGGTGGCTGAAATGCGGGACACTTATCCGGCGTTTTCCGAATTGCGAGGCATTGGCGTTGCCGGTCAGATGCACGGGGCCACGCTTTTGGACAAGGCAGGTGATGTCTTGCGGCCTTGCATCCTTTGGAATGATCAGCGGTCCCATGTCGAAGCGGCCAAACTGGATGCGGCGGCATCCGTGCGCGATCTTTCGGGGAACATCGTGTTTCCGGGCTTCACCGCCCCAAAGCTGATGTGGGTTCAAAAGAACGAACCCGAGGTTTTCAAGGCGACGGCCAAGGTCCTGCTTCCTGCCGCCTATCTCAACTTTTACCTGACTGGGGATTATGTCGCCGACATGTCGGACAGCGCCGGGACATCCTGGCTGGATGTGGGCAAGCGGGACTGGTCGGATTACCTGTTGGACGCAAGCAACATGCGGCGCGATCAGATGCCGCGCCTTGTCGAGGGCTCGGACGCTGCAGGCACCCTGCGCAAGGATCTGGCCCGGGATTGGGGGCTGAACGGCCCCGTCACAGTGGCTGGCGGGGCTGGTGACAACGCGGCGGCCGCCTGCGGGATTGGTGCCCTGGATGAAGGGCAGGCATTTGTGTCGCTTGGCACGTCCGGCGTGCTTTTGGCTGCACGTGACGGGTACCAACCGGCACCCGATACGGCCGTTCACACCTTTTGTCATGCCATGCCGGGGCGCTGGTACCAGATGGGAGTGATGCTTTCGGCGGCGGACAGCCTTAACTGGTTCGCGCGCATTTCCGGTCAGACACCAGCAGAGTTGACAGCGGTCCTCGGCAATGCGCTTCACGGCCCGGGAGAGGTGCGTTTCCTGCCGTATCTGTCGGGTGAGAGAACGCCCCACAACGATGCCGAAATCCGTGGGGGCTTTACCGGCTTGTCCGCCGGAACGACCCGTGAAGACATTACCCGTGCCGTCCTGGAAGGTGTGGCATATGGCTTGCGCGACAGTTTCGACGCCCTTGTTGCCACCGACGCGAAACTGGACAAGATCATAGCCATCGGCGGCGGAAGTGCGTCGCGATACTGGTTGAAACTCATCTCGACGTTGTTTGGCGTGCCCTTGCAATTGCCGGTTTCTGGCGAGTTCGGGGCCGCCCTTGGCGGCGCACGGTTGGGCCTGATCGCGGCCACCGGTGTTTCACCCGAAAGCGTGATCACATCGCCCGAAATTCAGGACGAGGTGCATCCTGACGACGATTTGGGCAGTGCGTTTGAAGAGGCCTACCAAGCCTTTCGCGAAGCCTACCCCGGATTGAAGCAAATTCAGTGACCAAGCAGCCTTTCGCGGAAACGGTAAGTTCCGCGCTTCATTTGGTGATCAATTTGACATCGATGAGGGGACGAACAACGGCCAGTATCGAAAGAAAACCCCATGGATAATGCCCTTGAACAATTCAGCGCTATGACCGTTATCGTCGCGGACACCGGTGACGCATCAATGGTAAAGCTGCAGCGCCAGCGCAATGGTCGATGCCCCTATCTTCAGTGCATTTCTCATTTGGTTTCCTCCCATGCATCTATGCAAGCTTGTTCTTGTGGTACGCACAATCCGTAGGTCGCTAAACCTACTATGTTAATATTTGTTTGTTTGCCATGCAAAATAAGATGCCAAAGGACATCGACTGAAGAAGCTAGCGGCTCTTTCGATCTTTAGGTAATGCATTGTATATTATGAATTAATGCCCTCCACCTCCCAGCACGATATCATCTCAAACCATAGCTCCCGAACGAAAGCCCAGATATCGATCGAAATAAGTGACTTCTTGACAAGAATATGTTGCTATAACATACAAAAAAGGAATTACGCTGACCGGAAGTCAGTTAGGGAGGATTTCATAATGCGGCGACTTGGTATTCATTCCTTTGTCTGGACCGGCGGTCAGACCCAGGAGGGGCTTGAGATGGCGCTCGATAAGTCCGCCGAACACGGCTACCGGATGATCGAGTTTGCCTACCTGAGGCCGGAGTTGTTTGACCTCGATCGGTTGGCCAGGAAGGCGCAGGACCTTGACATCGACATAGTTGTTACGATGGGTCTTCCGGCGGACGCTGATGTTTCAAGCCAGGATGCATCCGTGGTCCAAAAGGGCACCGCCATTTTGGCGGACGCGGTGAAGGTCGTCCGGGATATCGGAGGAATTCGGCTTGGCGGAATCCCCTATTCCATGCACGGCAAATACGATTCAATGCCAACCAGGGAAGGTTGGATGAACAGCGCCGGCGCGATCGCTGCCACAGCTGATGTTGCCAAAGATTGCGGTGTGGAGTTGGTTTTGGAAGTCGTCAATCGCTTTGAGAGCAACTTACTCAACACTACTGCCCAGGGTCTCAAGTTCATCGAAGACACTGGGCGCGATGACGTGTATCTTCACCTTGACACCTTCCACATGAATATCGAAGAGGCCAGCCCGGCGGACGCGATCCGCCTTGCTGGGGACAAATGCCGCTATTTCCATTTCAATGAAAACTACCGGGGATTCCTCGGCACGGGCACAATCGACTTCCCCAGCATTTTCGCCGCCCTTGTCGATATAGGCTACGACGATCGGGACATTGTCTTTGAAAGCTTTTCCAGTGCAATCGTGGATGAAGCGCTCAGCAGGGTTTGCGGCATCTGGCGCGACACCTGGGACGACAACAATCCGCTCGCAGCACATGCACACCAGTTCATCACGCAAAGATGGGCCGAGGCGGTGATGCGGCGTGATGTAAACGAAACGGCGTAGCCGATACTGTTTCCTCTCTATTTGATTTAAGGGACAAGGACGGGAAACCGGAGCAGTCAGATGATCCAACAATCTCTCGCAAGCAGCTCACCCCGAAAAATCCGTCGGCGGAACTCGATTGCTGCACTTCAGGCTCTGTTTGAACGCGGCGGTCTGAGCCGGGCGGAATTGGCCCGTCATCTTGGTTTGAACAGATCATCCTCGGGCAGCATCGTTTCGGAACTCGCCGCCAACTCGCTCGTGCGTGAGGTTACAGTTGAGGATCAGGGGCGTGGAAAACGTGCGGGGCGACCTGGAATACTTCTCGAACTTGATCCGCAAGCGGCATTTTTTGTTGGTGCCGAAATCGGTGTCGAACACATCACAACGCTTCAGATCAATTTGCTCGCCGATATCTGCTCGTATCGGGTGGAACCATTTTCAGGCCGCTCTGTTTCCCCCGAAGAGGCAGTTCAGCTAGCCGTGATACAGGCATTCGACGACCTGCCCGCAAGGATTGCCGAGGGCCTGGAGGGATTCGGACTAAGTGTGCCTGGTCAGATGGACCGCAACGGCCGGGTGCAGGTCGCGCCGTTGCTTGGTTGGCGCGATGTGAGTCTGACCGAATTGACTAAGACCACCCTCAACCGAGACCTTCCGGTCCTGGTTGATAACGACGCCAACGCTTTCGCATTTGGCGAAAGCTATCGAAATGCTCAGTCCAAAACAGGCGTTGCCCTGGTCTTGGTGATTGAGACCGGTGTCGGCGGCGGTATCGTGATCGACGGCAAGGTTTTCAGGGGCGGACACGGCCTGGCCGGTGAAATCGGGCACTTGGCGATGCAAGATGGCAAAGAACTTGAGAGCATCCTGGGATTGGGTCATCTTTTGAACAGCCACAAGGAAGGCCTGGATTTGCCTGAAACAAATCTGGAGAGCTTCTTGAGTGATGTGCGGGATCGGGTTCCTTCGGCCGTATCCATCGCTGAGAAATGGGCACACGATCTCGCCAACGCTCTGGTTGCCGCTTGCCGGGTTGTGGACCCGAACCGGGTCGTCCTGGGTGGGTCTGTCGCCGCTCTCTATCCATTGGTCGAAGCGCGTGTCGCCCACTACATCAAAGAAGCGCAAGCCCAGACGTTCCCAATGCCGGAGATATCAGTTCATGACGTTGCCGAGACGGGTGCAGCCTACGGTGCGGCATGCTTGCTTCACCGACGGTTCCTGTCCCTAGAAAACGAAGATTATGCCGAAAACACCATCGAAAAGGCTTCTGAAGACTAGCGCCGGGGCGAGAGGAGGATCATTGTCACAAGTTGCACTGGCTCCAGACAGTCTTGGACCGACGATCTGCGTTGGCGAGATTCTCGTTGAGATCGTAGCCACTACGATCGGCGACGGGTTTCTTGAGGCCCAACCGCTGGTCGGGCCATTTCCAAGTGGTGCTCCGGCAATCTTCATTGATCAATGCGGCCGCATTGGGGGAAGCGCCGGTATGGTCGGCGCGGTCGGGGCCGATGATTTTGGACGCGTCAACCTTGACCGGCTGGAAGAAGACGGTGTCGATGTATCTGGTGTGGCGATTGACCCGAACTATCCGACCGGAAGCGCTTTTGTGCGCTACCGCGAAGATGGTTCGCGCGATTTCCTCTACAACATAGCCAAATCCGCCGCTGCGCGTTTCGGCTGGACATCTGAAGTCGAGGCGCTGGTGCAGCGTTCCGGGCATCTTCACGTGATGGGCTCCGCCCTGTCGATGCCAAGTGCCTGGGCGATCATTGAGCAAGCTTGTGCCGTTATCAAGAAACGGGGGGGTAGCCTTTCGTTGGACCCCAACCTTCGGAAAGAGCTCAAGCACGACGCAGAGACTGAGAAGAGGTTTACCCAACTAGTCGATAGGGCTGACCTTTTGCTTCCCAAGGGAGAAGAAATTGAACGCACGGCGGGCGTTGATGGAGAAGACGCGGCCATTTCGCGGCTGATAGCGCGTGGTGCCAAGGAGATCGCCCTCAAGCGAGGACATAGCGGGGCAACCTGTTTCGTCGCTGACGGCACGCGCGTTGATGGCGCTGCCTTTGTTGTGGAAGAACTGGACCCAACCGGCGCGGGCGATTGCTTTGGCGGTGCCTACGTTGCCTCCAGGCGGCTTGGCCTGTCTATCGAGGATTCCCTGACCTATGGCTGCGCCGCCGGCGCCCGAAACGTGACGGTGCGCGGCCCGATGGAAGGTGCCGGAACACGCGCCGAACTCGATCACTTCATCGCTACCGCGAAAAGGGCGGGTTGATGGCGATCCGGTTGGATGATCTGGCCAAGCTTCGGCGCAGCGGCACGCCTCGCGGAATTACATCTGTTTGCTCGGCCCATCCGATTGTCCTGCGGGCAGCGCTGCGCCACGGCGCGGCGACCGGCGCAACGGTGCTGATCGAGGCAACCTGCAACCAGGTGAACCACTTGGGCGGTTACACCGGCATGCTACCTGCCGGTTTTGCAAAGCTCGTTTTTGCCATCGCGAAGGATGAGGGCTGCCCCAAGGAGCTGATCGTTTTGGGTGGCGATCACCTCGGACCGAATCCCTGGCGCGATCAACCGGCCGGGCCAGCGATGGACGAAGCTGAGATGATGATCGCTGCGTACGTTGCAGCCGGAATTCGCAAAATTCACTTCGATGCCTCGATGCGATGCGCCGACGAACCGCCGGCGCTTGACGATGCGACGACGGCCGAGCGCACGGTTCGTCTGGCAGGCGTCGCCGAAGAGGTCGTCCGATCCTCAGGCGGTGACATGCCGCGCTACATCATCGGCACCGAGGTCCCGCCTCCCGGAGGCGCGGATCATGTCTTAGATTGCGTCACGCCTACTGATCCGAATTCGGCGCTCGATACAATCCGAATTCACCAGGCGAAATTCGCGGACTCGTTTCATTCCGATGCTTTTGAACGCGTTATTGGCGTTGTCGTGCAGCCGGGTGTGGAGTTCGGAAATCACAACGTCATTCGGTATGATCGGGAAATGGCGCAAAGCCTTGTCCGCGTGCTGGATGAGAAGATCAGCATAGGAGAGTGTCCGATCTTCTGTGTATCTGTGATTTGGTTCATGCTTCCTGAGAGGAGCAAGGACGATGACGATTTCCAAGGAATTACTGGACGAACTGCTGAAGGGCTGCGAGCGGC
>Ga0070726_10002163_pt1 | contig 18154 bp, 12 predicted proteins | sample tdAd471_FD_67275 | JGI IMG/M metagenome (GOLD analysis project Ga0070726, IMG submission 67275) | Marine sediment microbial communities from the Atlantic coast under amendment with organic carbon and nitrate - tdAd47.1 | ecosystem: Environmental > Aquatic > Marine > Coastal > Sediment | place... | reverse complement strand
CTGAAAGAGCCATGGCTGTCGTTACTACATAACTTTATCAATGATGAGCAATCACACCTTTATAAACAAAGTTTTGACCTCAATGGTAAAAAACGCACGGTAAACTTGCACAAATCACTGATAAATGGGACTGAAAACCTTAAATCAGAATATAGGGAAACGCTTATACTGCTCGAAGATGTCAGTGAAACAGAATTACTTGAAGCCAGCTTGAAACATAGCGAGCGACTTGCCTCGATTGGTCGCTTGGCTGCCGGTGTCGCCCACGAAATTGGTAATCCTATTACAGGAATTGCTTGTCTTGCGCAAAATATCCGCGATGAATTTAGTGACCAGGAGGTTCGATCCATGGCCAAGCAAATAATTGAACAGACCAATAGGACATCTCGTATTGTACAGTCTCTAATAAACTTCGCACATGCAGGAACATCCACGGCAGACACCGAAATGGAGATCATAAAAATTAGGGATTGTATCGATGAAGCTATCACCTTGGTTTCACTTGATAAAAAAGGGAAAACCATCAATTTTGAAGTTATATGCGATGAAGATATTTCACTAACAACCGATTCTCAGCGCCTGCTCCAGGTGCTTTTGAATCTGATCAATAATAGCCGTGACGCCAGCCGGCCTGATGGCACTATAAAAATCCAGTGTTCCCGAACTCAAGCTGAAATACATATCGTAGTCGAAGATGAAGGTGTCGGTATCCCCGAAGCCATTCGGGATCGAGTATTCGACCCATTTTTTACTACCAAAGAGGCTGGAGATGGCACAGGGCTTGGCTTATCGTTAGTTTATAGAATTGTAGAAGATTTACATGGAATTATTGATATAATAAGCCCGACCGGAGAAAAATCTGAAGGTGGCACTCGCGTTTTACTGGCCTTTCCACAGAATAATAAGAATTTGGAATCTAAAGCTTTCAGCACAACCCACGAAGATTTTCTCGGGTAGGATTGACCGTATCTATTCCTTATTCAGATTATGCCTATGCATCAAGTTTTAATTGTTGAAGACGAGTCGGTAATTAGACACGCCTTAAAGCGTTTACTAGAACGCCATGAATATCTCGTGAGTGAAGCCGCTTCAGTGCGCGAATCTCTTCAAGAATTCGACCTGGAAAAATTCGATGTCATTATCAGCGACCTGCGCTTGCCTGGTGCTCCTGGCACTGATCTAATAAAGGCAACTAGAACGCCTGTTATGATAATGACCAGCTACTCGAGCCTCAAATCGGCTGTCGATTCAGTAAAAATGGGAGCGGTCGACTACATTGCCAAACCATTTGAGCACAGCGAAATTATCGAGTCTGTTTCCAAGGCAATAAAGACTGGCAAAAAATCTGAAATCACTGAAATTTCAGATACTGATGTTAATGGCCCAAAGATTCCCGGCATGATCGGAAATAGTGAGCCGATGCTGGAATTGTTTCGACGAATTCGTAAAGTCGCCCTGACTGATTCCACAGTATTGATTGATGGTGAATCGGGCACAGGTAAAGAATTGGTTGCTCAAGCGATACATAGTCTGAATTCGCGAAGACAAGCCGATATGATTTCAGTAAATTGCGCTGCTATCCCGGAAAATTTAATTGAATCTGAATTATTCGGACATGAAAAAGGTTCATTTACTGGAGCGACGTCCACACGTACCGGCCTTGTAGAGGCTGCTGATGGAAGCACGTTGTTTCTCGACGAGATTGGTGAGTTACCATTAGAGGCACAGGCCAGATTGTTGCGAGTGCTCCAGGAAAATGAGATTCGAAAGGTCGGGTCGATTCAATCCAAGAAGGTCGATGTACGGTTGGTTGCTGCAACCCACCGGGATTTGAAGCAATTGGTCGCGGAAGGCGAATTCAGAGAAGACTTGTATTATCGCATAAATGTAATGACACTTTCGATTCCACCGTTACGAGATCGTGGTGATGACATTCTTCGCCTTGCTGAGTCGAAATTGCAAAAGACCTGCGCTCGACTTAAAACACCCAGATTACACTTTAGTGCCGATGCTCTTGAAGCTATAACGATCTACCCTTGGCCGGGTAATGTAAGAGAATTAGAAAACGCGATTGAGCGAGCTGTAGTTCTGTCAGAGTCTGATGAGATTACAACCAGCCTGTTAGCAATAGACCTTGACCATAAGATTAAGGATACCAAACTTATTATTGAGCAAGACAGCGACGCCAATATCGAGTCCGATGATGAATTATCGCTGGAAGATTATTTTCAACGTTTTGTTCTCGAGCATCAGGATTCAATGAACGAAACTCAATTGGCAAAAAAGCTGGGGATAAGCCGCAAGTGTTTATGGGAAAGACGCCAACGTTTCGGATTACCTAGAAAGAAAAAGCAAGCCTGCTAAAGAGTTGCATTAGTTCATGGCTTTTTGGGTATATTTGGTAATTTATTGCCCCGAAACCCATTTGGGCGTGGTAAAAAATCCATTGCGACTGTGTTACTGCTACCAATCTACACACCTAATATACCCATTTTGGTAACAAATAGTTACAAAATCGCATTTTTAGCCTAAATGGAATTAACGCATAGCATTGTTTTAATTGTAAAAATGTGAACTGGCACAAATTCTGCTTAAGTCTATACGGATAATAAAAACAAAAAATAATAATAACCTCTAAAAAATAATAAAATTTGCATTACTCAGTTACAAACTAAGGTTAGTGCATCAATAACAACAAGGTTCGGGTTTTTAGGTATAGTAGGTGCAAATTCGGTTTTGCGCTCCTTGAGACACCGCTACCTAACTTATTCGGAACTGTAATTGGTTCCCGCGAATAATAAAAACAACAATTAGATAAAAACTAAAATAATCGTTAGTTACCTTCCTTAAGGGGGTGGTCTCCACCCCCTTAACATTCTTCAGCAATTTGTTATCTTTTCCCTATTCCTCGTTTGTCAGGGGTATCTTGCGTATACTTGTATTTTTCTCCAGCGCTGATAATTAGAGCTGGTTATTTAAATTCAGTAATTTATATTTTGGATTTTATCGGTAAATGTAATTTCTGCTTCAAAGAGTGTACGAATTTGCCTTTCAACCTTGCGCGAAACAGTTTTCGCGTAATAACTTTTATGCACGAACCCTGCTCGTTATGCTAATTACATAGATTAATAAATTTGACCACCTTCACCACTGACAAACATCTCGCTCGAACCATCAGCAGAGCAGAGCACGGAATCTCTCGCAATTCCATATCCAGGAACGCCTTGAATGTCCTATACAAACTTGGCAAGGAAGGTTTCGACGCTTATCTGGTAGGTGGAAGTGTGCGAGATCTGATAATGGGCAACTCCCCCAAGGATTTCGATGTAGCAACAGATGCTACTCCTGAGCAACTAAGAGCACTCTTCAAGAATTCACGGATTATTGGGAGGCGCTTTAAAATTGTACATATAAGATATGGAAGAGAAATAATAGAAGTCACCACATTTAGAGCTCATCATGAAAATGTGGAAGTGATTCGTCAAAGCACCGCTACTAGGAAATTTCTAAAACATCTTGATTCTGCACATTCTGAATCAGGCATGTTATTACGCGACAATGTTTTTGGCGATATTAACGATGATGCCTTGCGACGAGACTTCACAATAAACGCGCTTTATTACACTGTTAACGGATTCAGGGTGCTCGACTTTTGCAATGGTTTCGATGACATCAAGAATAAAATAATTCGAATAGTAGGCGACCCGGAAATTCGCTATAAAGAAGATCCCGTCAGAATGTTAAGGGCAATTCGCTTTGCTGCCAAACTAGACTGCAGTATGGAGAAAAAAACACTTGCTCATATTGACCCGTTATCCAGCTTGTTAGGCTCTATACCCCCTGCGAGACGTTTCGATGAAACACTTAAACTACTCAGCAATGGTTACGGAGTGAAGACCTTTAATTTGCTGAGACAGTTCAATATTATGGAATTTTTACTACCACTAACAAAGGCGCGGATGACCGATGAAAGCGCAGAAGCACGCCTGGTAGAATTGGCTCTGAAAAACACGGACTCAAGGCTTGCCGAAGGTAAATCCATCACTCCAATATTCCTGTTTGCGGCGCTGCTATGGCCTGCACTGAAAATATCACTCTCCGATCCACATTCAAAAATCACACCTAACCTGGAACTGCTTCGCAAACATGCCAACAAATTAATCTCTGAACAGTCCGACTATACGGCGATACCCAAACGCATCGCAGTTGGCATCCGCGAAATCTGGGAGTTACAAGTTAGACTCGAGAAACGGAACCCCAGAAACGTATGGAGCGTATTCGCCCATCCCCGTTTTCGAGCAGCTTATGATTTTTTACTCCTTCGAGTTCAAGCTGGCGAAAAGCTTGAGGAATTATCGAAATGGTGGACCGACTTCCAATTCAGTGATACAAATTCACAACAGGAAATGCTTGACCAAGTAAACAGCAATAGAACTAAAAGTCGCCAACGTCGACCAACATCTAAGAGACGTCGTAAGTGATCCATACTGAGAAATCGGCAGCAACACCGGCCCGGTATATTGCTATTGAAGGCCCAATAGGCGTGGGCAAAACTAGCCTATGTAAACGGCTAGCAACTACTTTTGGTTACGATTTGCTGTTGGAAAAAAGCGACGAAAACCCCTTCCTTGATCGCTTTTATCAAAATCGGAAACAACATGCACTGCCTACACAATTATTTTTTCTGTTGCAACGGGCTGAACAACTGAGAGGCATGGGACAAGCTGATACCGCTAATCCTGCCACAATTGCAGACTTTCTTCTCGACAAGGACCAGTTATTTGCCAAGCAGACGCTGGACAGTGAAGAGTACAGTTTATATCTAAACATTTACAAGCGATTGAATTTAAAAGCTCCTTCGCCGGATTTAGTAATTTACCTGCAAGCACCAACTGATGTTCTACTAGAGCGAATCCAGAAGCGAGGAATTTTATCCGAGCAGTACATTCACCGTAGTTACTTGGAAAAATTAAACGAGGCATATACCGAATTTTTTCATTACTATAAACAATCATCATTGCTTATCGTCAATAGCTCAGAAATTGACCTGGTCAACAATGAAGGTGATTATCAGCAGATGGTGGAGTATATTGTAGGCTTGCCAAGCGGCACACACTATTTCAACCCAAAACCTAATTTCATATAGCTGATCAGCCGTCGCCCGAAAATCTTGAGTCATATTGGAGTCCCGTGTGAGCCAACAATCCTCATCCAATCAGATTACATTGAAAACCCTAATAGACGTGAAAAAACGTGGGGGAAAATTTGCATGCCTGACAGCATACGATGCCTGCTTTTCTGCAATACTTTGTGATGCCGGAGTTGATGTCATACTAGTAGGGGATTCGCTAGGAATGGTTCTTCAAGGACATGACAGCACGCTGCCTGTTACCATGGAAGACATGTTATATCATATGCATTGTGTGAAACGTGGTAACAGCGGCGCATTTTTAATTGCTGACCTTCCTTTTATGAGCTATGCCTCAGAAACACAAACGCTAGAGAACGCCGCCGCGCTTATGAGAGCAGGGGCGCATATGGTAAAACTTGAGGGAGGCGCATGGATCGAAAGTACTACGCGCTCGTTAACCGAACGTGGCATTCCTGTATGCGCTCACATGGGCCTGACCCCACAGTCTGTTAACCGCATAGGAGGCTATCATGTGCAAGGCCGAGACACCGAGCAAGCACAAATGATAATCGACGAGGCGCTTATGCTGGAGAAAGCAGGTGCAAACATATTATTACTTGAGTGTGTGCCTAAAGAATTAGCTCATACTGTAACTCAGAAGTTAAGTATTCCGGTAATCGGCATTGGTGCAGGTCCAGATACGACCGCACAAGTAATGGTGTTACATGATGTTCTAGGCATTTCACCTATTACTCCCAAATTTGTAAAAAATTTTCTAGCCGATTCAACTGATGGTATACCTGGCGCTATCGAAGCTTATGTGCAGGCTGTCAAAAGTGGTAGTTTTCCGGCCCCCGAACATTGGTTCGATTGAAGGAATTACAGCACTTGAAAGTTTTTAGCCATATCGCTGAAGTGCGCCAGTACATCGAGACAGAAAAGAATACTGGCGCACGAATTGGCCTTGTTCCAACCATGGGCAACCTGCACGAAGGCCACCTGAGCATCGTAGAAAGAGCGAAAAAGGAGTGTAGCCACGCAATTTGCACCGTTTATGTGAATCCGCTGCAATTTGGACCCAACGAGGATCTCGAGTCCTACCCCCGCACTTTTGCCGAGGATATTGAAAAGCTGAAGCGTTATAATTGTGACGCAGTATTCCACCCCGATACTATTGAAATATATCCTGACGGCATCAACCCCCATACCAAGGTCCATGTTCCCTGCTTGGGAGAAAATTATTGTGGGAAAAGTCGCCCTGGACACTTTGATGGAGTATCAACAATTGTCAGTAAATTATTGAATATTTGTCGACCGGAAAAGGCTTACTTCGGGTTAAAGGATTACCAGCAGTTCCTGATAGTATCGAGAATGGTTGAAGATCTACGAATTGACTGCGAGATTATCGGTGTCGAAACAATGCGAGACACTGACGGGCTTGCGCTCAGCTCCAGAAACAACTATTTAACTGAAAGTGAACGATCGATTGCTCCAAGCCTTTATCAGGCCCTATTATCCACCGCTGACGACATAAACTCGGGGAACAACCGCTACCGAGACCTTGAAATTAAGGCTGAAAAAAATCTTACAACTAATGGACTAGTGCCGGATTATTTTTCGATTTGTAATGCCCGCAATTTAAATGCAGCCACACCCCAAGACAATCATTTGGTAATTCTGGCCGCTGCATTTCTCGGTCGTACTCGCCTTATTGACAATTTATTATTGGATGTCTGATGAGTGGAATCGAACAGTTGCTGACTCTAAATTTTTTTTTACAACGGCTAAGATTCAATGTGGTTAGTTTCCTATACAATCATTGCATGCCAAGTCATATTTGCCAGCCTATCATCGCATTTGTAGAATTCACTCCAAACTGTCGCAATTTTAACCCTAGAGCAGGTACCGTTAAATGTCAGAACATAAAGTTTACCCAGTCATTCAGGAAGCAGCTCAGCGAAGCCTGATATCTGAAGCCGAATTTCAAGAGATGTACCGTCAGTCGGTTGAAGCTCCAGAAGAATTCTGGGCTGAACAAGCAGGCACCCTTTTACATTGGGACAAACCCTGGCAGCAGGTGTATTCAGGAGAATTCGGCCAAGCTGATTCGGCCTGGTTCTCAGGTGGCAAGTTAAATGTTTGCTACAACTGCGTGGATCGACATCTTGAAAAACGGGCCGATCAGACTGCTATTATTTGGGAAAGTGACGACCCGGAGGTTAGCAAGAACGTTACGTATCGAGAGTTGCATGAACAGGTATCCCGCTTGTCAAATGCGTTGAAATCCCGAGGCGTCAAAAAGGGCGATCGTGTATGTATTTACATGCCCATGATCCCAGAAGCCGCATACGCGATGCTGGCCTGTGCCCGAATTGGTGCGATTCACTCGGTGGTTTTCGGTGGATTCTCGCCAGAATCGTTAAAGGATCGAATCTTGGACTCGGATTGCCAGACGGTCATCACTGCGGACCAAGGACTTAGAGGTGGACGCATAGTACCGCTGAAAGATAATGTGGATGCCGCACTGGCAAGCTGTCCAAACGTGCACTCCGTGCTGGTCGTTAAGCGCACCAAAGCTGATGTAAATTGGGTAGAAGGCCGCGATGTCTGCTACCACAATGCAATTGAAAATGCCTCCGCCAACTGCCCGGCTGAAAGCATGGATGCCGAAGACCCGTTATTCATACTTTACACATCAGGATCAACCGGCAAGCCAAAGGGCGTACTGCACACAACCGGTGGCTATATCCTCGCGGCCACAATTAGCCATAAATATGTCTTTGACTACCATGACGGTGATATCTACTGGTGCACAGCCGATGTCGGGTGGGTTACGGGCCACTCTTATATCGTTTATGGTCCACTGGCAAACGGTGCGATAACACTGATGTTCGAAGGCGTTCCAACCTATCCTGATTATTCTCGTTGTTGGGAAATTATCGATAAGCATAAGGTCAATATTTTCTATACTGCACCTACCGCAATTCGAGCACTGATGGCCGCGGGTGACGAACCGGTTACGAAAACCTCCAGATCCAGCTTGCGCCTACTGGGATCGGTAGGCGAACCTATAAACCCAGAAGCCTGGGAGTGGTATTACCATGTGGTCGGTAATGAAAAATGTCCGATAGTAGATACCTGGTGGCAAACCGAAACCGGTGCCATCATGATTTCCCCAATTCCAGGCATAACCCCACTTAAACCGGGTTCAGCGACCGCGCCTTTTTTTGGAGTCAGACTGGCTTTAATGGACCCTGACGGCAATGAGCTGGACGGGCCAGCTACAGGTAATCTGGTAATATGCCAGAGCTGGCCAAGTCAGATCCGCACCGTTTACGGTGATCACCAACGATGTGTGGATACCTATTTTGCTACCTACGGCGGCTACTATTTCACTGGAGATAGTGCTACACGGGATGAAGATGGGTACTACTGGGTGACTGGCCGGGTCGACGACGTTATAAACGTTTCCGGTCACCGCCTAGGTACTGCAGAAATAGAAAGCGCTCTGGTATTGCATCCTAAAGTCGCTGAAGCTGCCGTAGTCGGGTTTCCCCATGATATTAAGGGGCAAGCTATATATGCTTACGTAACACCTATGTCTGGTGTGTCAGATTCTGAAGAGCTACACAAAGAATTAGTTCAATATGTAGCGAATGAAATTGGCGCATTTGCCAAGCCCGAGCACATTCAGTTCGCCCCTGGATTGCCAAAAACCCGGTCAGGGAAAATCATGCGACGAATCCTGCGTAAAATTGCCGCCAATGAACTTGAAAATCTAGGTGATACGACAACGCTGGCAGATCCCGCCGTAGTTCAAGACTTGATCGATAACCGGGCGAATCGGTAGTGCAAGATGTTGTAATTGTCGGTGCCGGGCGAAGCGCTATAGGGGCCTTTAATGGGGCGCTTTCCGGCCTTAGTGCAACCGCAATTGCGTCTGAGCTGGTACCACAAGTACTGGATGCATTTAAAATTGAACGAGATTGTGTTGATGAAGTAATCATGGGTCAGGTATTGAGTGCCGGGTGTGGCCAGAATCCAGCTCGCCAGGTGTGTATCAACTCCGGTTTAGATCAATCCACACCCGCCTTCACCGTAAATAAGGTCTGTGGCTCCGGATTAAAGGCCATTCAGTTAGGAGCCCATTCTATTTTGGCTGGTGATAATTCTCTGGTTATTGCCGGCGGTATGGAAAGCATGAGTCAAGCACCTCATATACTTCCTCATTCCCGATATGGCCAGAAAATAGGGCATTGGGAGGCTCTAGATACGATGATTACTGATGGCCTTTGGGATGCCTTTAACGGAATTCACATGGGTGTGACAGCAGAAAACCTGGCAAGCAAATACAGTATTAGCAGAGAGGCCCAGGACTTATTCGCCACAAAATCGCAACAAAAAGCGGCCGCAGCCCAAAGCAACAGCAAATTTAAGGATGAAATATTTCCAATCAACGTACCCCAAAAGCGTAGAGAAGATTTGCTTTTTCGAGTCGATGAGGCGATACGACCAGAGACATCACTGGAAGCACTTGCTCATCTGAACCCTGTATTTCAAGAGAATGGGACAGTTACTGCAGGCAATGCATCGGGAATCAACGACGGTGCCGCCGTCGTCATTCTTTGCAGTTCTGCCCGCGCCGTTGAGCTCGGACTTAAGCCAATGGCAACAATAAAGGCTTTTGGATTATCCGGTGTCGATCCGGCGTTTATGGGCATTGGACCGGTTGCCGCCGTACGCAGATGCCTAGCGCGGGCTAACTGGCAAGTCAGGGATCTCGACCTTATTGAGGCCAACGAGGCCTTTGCTACACAGGCAATTGTTGTTAATCAGGAGCTGGGATGGGACACAGATACCGTAAATGTAAACGGCGGTGCAATTGCTTTGGGACACCCGATCGGTGCGTCCGGTTGCAGAATTCTGGTAACACTACTATACGAAATGGTAAAACGAGATAGCACCCATGGGATTGCTACACTCTGTATAGGCGGAGGGCAAGGAATTGCCCTGGCAATAGAACGCTAATTCAGTATCACATTGTACAAGTTTAACTGAATTTATAGTCTTCAGATTCTAATACAAAGGATGAAATTGTTTTTCTGGAGCCAACGTCGTGTTCGAGCCACAAATTCAGTTATCTTATCAAATGCTAGCGCTCAGCAATTTCAACAGCCAAATTGCCAGCTATTGGTTTAGGACTGGCTAGCCCTTTTGTTACTAGTGCGCTAGTAACTGACCCATTGACGTTTAATGCGGTTCTTGCCATATCAATGAGTGGCTCTATTGATATCAACAGTGCAACTACTGTTATCGGCAAGCCCATAGCCGGTAATACCACCAGTGCTGCATTGGTTGCACCTCCCCCAACGCCAGCTACACCGAAAGAACTTAATGCGACGATAACTGTCAGTGCAAGCAAGAAACTGAAATTTATATCCACACCTACTGTTGGCGCCACCATTACGGCCAGCATTGCAGGATAGATTCCAGCACAACCATTCTGTCCGATTGTTGCGCCAAACGAAGCACTCATGTTGGCAATCGGCACTGGTATTTGCAGATCTTCAATTTGCGTCTTTATGCTTAGAGGAATAGTAGCAGCCGAACTGCGAGTCACAAAAGCAAATGTGAGTACCGGCCATATTTTCTTTAAATAGCCAATTACATCATTGCCCATAATAGCTATGATTAAGAGGTGCACTCCAAACATGAAAATTATTGCGAGATACGACGCTACTACGAAACTTATCAGGTTAATGATAGCCCCGCCGTCGGCAGTAGTTATGACACGCACCATCAACGCCGCCACTCCATAAGGTGTCAAAGCCATCACTAATTGGACCAGTTTCATGATGATAGATTGAATGGTGTCAACTGCCTGGCGAATTTGTTTACCCTTCTCACTATCTTCTGCACTTACTAACAATGCCGCTAACCCGAAAAGTAAACCAAATATTACTACTCCAATAACCGATGTTGCTCGGGTTCCCGCTAGGTCAGAAAATATATTGCTGGGAATAAAACTGGTAATGAGTTGAGCCATAGACATGTTGGCCATGGACTGTCTTCGGCTCTCAAGCGCGTCAGCTCTCATAAGCTCATCACTTCCTGCGACCAGACTACTGGCATCCAATCCAAAAAGAAGCGCAAACCCCACCCCGACTAAAGCAGCAATCATGGTTGTTGCTAACAGCACCAGGATGATTGAACCTCCCAATCCTCCCAGCGTGGTGATGCGTTCAACCTTCAAAACCGCCGCAATCATGGTAATCAATACTAATGGCATAATAATTACGCGCAGCAGATTTACGTATGTAACTGCAACAACATTGGTCCACTCGAGAGTACCTGCGACCTGAGAACTGCTTGCCCCGTAGACAAAAACCAGCATTGCAGCAAACACGGATCCCAGAAGCAGCCCTAACAAAACCTGCTTGGCAAGAGAAAGCCCACTACGTGACAAACGAAACAGCGTTATCAGTAGTAGAATGAATAATCCTAAATTGATTAGAATTGACAAAATCAAATCCTCAAGGTTGTTTTCTATATGGATTCAGCCAGACAATTAACAGTTTGCCTTGGATTTATACTTGATAAACCAGCCTGTTACATTGCATTGCTGCGCGAGAATAGTATTGCACAGAATTCAACCAGAACTAAATCAAAAACTGATGCCTGTGAGTCTACCCAATTAGCAAAATTACCTTTGCATTCAGAAATTTCGGTATTTTGGAAGGACAATTAAACTATATCTTCAAGGTATCTGTTGACAGGCAAGAAGCCTGATTAATCAACGCGATCCGGGGCGAAATCCTATTGTGAACGTAAATAAAACGTATATATCCTGGAAACAGTCGAATTTTAGTGGAGCCAAGCCCCTAAGTCGTGACAAAATTCCTGCTGTCCCGGTCTGTTAGACAAGCTTGACATGCATAAAGTAGTCAATGTCTAGACCAGGTTAACGCTCTGTTGCTAGCAGTGACACCCGATATTTAAGGAAAATATGGATTTCTCCTTGGCTAGAACCCATATCCAATTACCTGGATGGGCTCAAAGAATAAGAGAGCATTTTCCTCTCACAATACAGGGAACGTTAGCTCTTGTCCTGACGTTACTTGCGCTGCAAATATTTGGCTATGGCAACATGGACCTGGTGATATTTGCCATATCTATTTGCGCTCTGGCAATCGTGTGTTTCAGCCTTATCAGTATCGTGGCAACCAGTTTTATCTATCGTAACCGAATTCGCCGTTTCCTCGCCGATACCAGACCGTCCAGGAAACCTGCCATTCTGGAAGCCGGATACCCTAATGAAACCGGGTTTACCCTAAACGAATTACATTTTGCTCCACTGGTGAAGGTCACATGGTCAGTTGTGTTTCCTGGAGCAATCAAAACAAGAGTTCGGCAGGACTTTGAAACTGGTGAACTGAAAGAAGAAATCATTCCCCAGCGCCGATGCCATACCTCACTCATAGTAAGAGCGTTCACAGTAACGGACGTGTTAGGTTTCTGTCGATTTTCCTGGCGGCAAGGGCAAGAGATCCCTATGACTATCTTGCCCCAGACTAACACTGTGAAATCATTGCCAATACTAAGGTCTCTTACGGCAGAAGATGGCATACCTAATCCTAGCGGCAGTCCAGAGGGCGATCGGATGGAAATTCGACCTTATGTGCCTGGAGATTCAGTTCGCAATATCATGTGGAAAACCTTTGCCAAGTCTCGCCAGTTGAATGTTCGGCTGGCGGAAAAAAGTGTTTTCCAGAGCACGCGTACGCTAGCATACCTTTTATCCGGCAAGAATGATGAGGCTGCTGCTGCTGTTGCGCGCACGGCATTGGAGTCCGGCGCTCTGGGAGACGAGTGGATATTTTCTGCAGACGGCACCGAAACTGGCTGTACGGAACTGGACCCGGCCCTTCTCGCTATAGCCAAATCGAGATCGTTACTGGAACCCCTGGAATATGGTCTGGACAATTTCCTCAGGCGATATGGCTCCCAAGGCGATTCCCGATGCATAATCTTTGCAGCGGCAGAGAATGCCCCTTGGATCAATAAGCTCAACACTACACACAGCCTTTTCAGGGGGAAGTTTACGCTAATAATGGCGACAGATGGGTTCCTGTATACTCATCAGAAACGTTCTCCAATGCAATTTCTATTAAAACGTCCAGAAAATCTTGCATCCAAGAGCAATCAACAAACCAACTTCGTGACAGGTATAACAATGGGAAAGAAAGAGCTTGGCAGCCTGTTGACCAAATTGAGCCAGTTAGTAGAATCATTGTTTGTAATCGATAGATCAACTGGCACCAGTTATGATTATCGCCTGAGAAAAATATAGCCAATGAATACAGAAACTTTCAATCGGACCACGACCGTGGGGCAATTCCTTCCAACCAGCCTAAGAGCCAGCATTATTGCCGCGAGCTATTGGGTTTTAAGCCCGATGTTGACAAATTTGACAGGGTCGGTTGCCTCTTTTATTGGCTGCCTTATAGGTTGCTACGCGATAGATTATTGGATTAATCGGACCCCACTTGTAAATTACCGAACTTTGGTTTTACTTGGAAGCTGCGCCGGCTTGGTAGGTGCAGGGCTTATTGTCGGGAATATAGTTACTAGTAGCTTTCTTCTTGCCAACCTGATCAGTCCGATAACCAGCTTTAATGTCGCTGAGTTCCTTAAATGGATGCTGGTTTGTTTTGCGATGACATCGGCGTTACGCATAGTTGCACATCGATTTAGTTTTGGGGCCATCATCGAAATTTTGTTTGTCGCAAGTGCATTTGTCATTACCTTGGCGGCTCACCGCAACGGAATGATCCACCGCCCTTATTTTATCGGCGACTATGCACTCATGCGAGGCATCGATCCCGCATCGATTCTTATGGTTATGGGTTGCGGCGCAGTGTTGTGCCTGGCAGCACTGCTTATGAAGGAGAGTAACCAGAAGAAACTTCCCATACACTTCGCAATGCTCGGGTTACTATGTTTTTCTTTGCTGGCTTATATTCAGATCTTCGGACTGCCAACACCTAGTTATACTGACGACTTGGGTTTGACGGGCACGTCCAGAGGGGGTTCCAGTGCCACTGACAACCCATTTAGAGACGGTGAAAACAATACTGATAACCTTGAGGCACCTGTCGCCATAGTTTTATTCCGGGACGATTATGAACCCGTAAACGGCTCATACTATTTCCGGGAAACGGCCTACTCTCAGTGGAACGGCAATTTACTGGTTGAGGCAACCAGAAGTGATATGGACCAGGATCTGGCCGATAGTTTCAGCGCCTCAACTCTACAAATTGAGGAAGATATTCCCGGCGGAGATTCACGCGATGCAGTTAAGACCAGTGTAGGACTGCTTGTACCACACCGAGTTCCTTTTGGCCTGGAGTCTCCAACTAGCTTTGCAAATACTCCTAACCCAAACAACCTTCGATTCAAACGTACATATGACGTTGAATCTCTGGCACCTGCATTTGATTACAGCAGTTTAATCGGCAGAGAAGTAGGCGCGGATTTCTGGACTGCCGATGTATGGGAAAAATATCTCGAGCTGCCAGAAGATCCAAGATACGGGCAATTAGCGCGGGAAATAACCAGTAATTTACGCCCAGAGTATGCAGATGATCCTTTTGCCAAGGCTTTTTCAATAAAAACATACCTGGACGAAAACGGCATCTATAGTCTGAAAAACGTGCATGCATACGAAGATGACCCCGCTGCATCGTTTTTATTCGGTGATTTAACTGGATACTGTATGCACTTTGCTTACTCTGCGACTTATATGTTTCGAAGTCTTGGCATACCAACTCGAGTAGGTATTGGTTATTCAGTGCCCGCTTCTAACCGGGCTGGTGGTTCCGCATTATTGGTACAGGCAATCCACGGGCATGCCTGGCCGGAAGTTTATTTCGAAGATTTGGGTTGGGTTATTATTGATCCTGCTCCCCAACAGACTCTAGTAGATATGACAACTGATCCGCAGAATGGCCTTCAACAGCTATTAGGAGATATGTTACGCAATGACGCTTCTTTTGAGGATTTCATAGCGTCCCAGCAATCCGGCTCCATACCTCTTGATAAAATTCTATATACAATTTACGCACTGATCGCAGCAGCGATCTTGAGCGGCTACCTGGTCAAAGGCTATCGAATTTGGGCGCCTTCGCTTGCCGGTGGAGAAAGTCTCTATCGGATCAGTTATCGGGCTGTACTGGATCGTCTTGCGTCACTGGGCATCAGGCGCAGTATTGGTGAAAGCAGAGAGGCTTTTGCGAAGCGAGTTAAGAGAGTCTCTCCAGCATTCACAGAAATCACTGATGCTCACCTGAAATATGCACTGGGACCTGGTCAAGAGACATCCAGTCAAGTCAGCGGCACAGACTGGCAATCACTAAGCCACCGCATTAATGATGAACTCAGGCAAAAAATTCCCACGTGGAAATTTTTTCTCGGCTCAATAAATCCATTTTCCTGGTTATTTACACGCTAAACACCTCGACGCTGCCAGGTTCGACATTGACTAACATTTTGTGGAGTAAATTATGACGCCAGAATCGCCCTTTGAAAAATCAAGTATGAGCACGGGTGATAGTCAAGTTGGCCAGGACGACATGCAAGAACTGCTAGGTGAGGAAGCAAAGGCACATACGGACGATTTGGCGGCAAATCATCCGGCGGAGTTAGTGACGGCTACCAGCGTGCTGAAAAGCCTGAATTCCATCGTTCAAGATCAAGTTCTCGGTAGAGACGACATAATTGAACTGGTTATTATCGCGTTAGTTGCTGATGGCCATGTATTACTTGAAGATTTCCCTGGGTCTGGTAAAACCACACTTGCTAAAGCTCTAGGTGAAGCCATAATTGGTGGCGACGAAGCCGAAGCACAAGGGATAGTACCCTTTCGCCGAATTCAATTTACACCTGACTTGCTTCCTTCAGATGTAACTGGCGTTCCAGTCTTTGATGCCAACAGCAATGCATTTCATTTCAGGCACGGTCCAATATTCGCGCATGTAGTACTTGCCGACGAAATTAATCGCACATCTCCTAAAGTTCAATCGGCGATGCTGGAAGCGATGGGTGAAAAACAAGTAACAGTGGACAATGTTACTTATGTATTAGACGAACTGTTTTTCGTAATTGCCACCCAGAATCCGCTGGATCTGGTAGGAACCTATCCATTACCAACGCCCCAACTCGACAGGTTTCTGTTTAAAATTTCCATGGAACACATCGATAGACGAGCGGAGCTTGACGTTCTCGAAACCTGGCAAACTCGAAAACAGCAAGCAACTAACTCTCTTCGTGTTTCCCGCAGTGAAATTCTTTCAGCAAGGCAGGTAATTAACCAGTCCATTCATATCAGCACAGCAATTAAGTCATCACTGGTGGATATTTCTCGAAACCTTAGAACGGATGACCGTGTTCTACAGGGCAATTCCACAAGAAGCATGGTGCTTATGCTGCCTGCACTGCAAATAAGAGCTGCTCTTTATGGTAGAAATTACGTGAGTGCTGAGGATATCGAGGCGCTTGCTCCTTTTGTCTTAAAGCACAGAGTTGAATTGGCCCCAGGCGTTTCTAATTTTGAAAGCGTGCTAAAAGATTGTATGCGTGGGCCGATGGAAAAACTCGCCCAAAGCACATTGCATCAATGAATACAGTTCTGAGTTGTCAAAATTTCTTGTCGATTAAACAAGTTATTCTCCTCGTATTCTTTGCGCTAGCGTGTTTAACCTGCACGATTGTCCAAGGTCAAGATATTGACGACAACCTTGGCTCACAGCTGGATGACCTGCAAATAACACCAGAACAATTACCACTGTGCTTTGGTATGCGAGATATTACGGAGCCCCGCGCACTCGCCATCTGTGATGCTCTTCGCCTGGATCAAAATGTCAGAGCAAGAGAACTAAGTGAGGACTGGGTGCGCGTTGAACCAGGTAATCCAGCCGCCCAGTTTGCTTTTGCAGAAGTACTGTATTCCGTAGAGGCGAATTTACCGCGCGCTCTTTTCCATTTAAAGGAGGCCGAGGAGCTTACCAATTATCGGTCAATGGGGCGTGCCTTGGCTTCCGGCAATATCCAGTGGCATTACCTTACCCTTTCCCAACTTTCTTTTATATACCAGTTGATGGGAGACCAGGTAAATGCGCTGGCATACCTGGATAAAATAAATTCTATTTATGCGCAAGACATAGAGTCGTTTCGGGGTTGGCCATTGCTCAAACTAAAGGAATATGATGCTGCTCGAGCTAGTGCAAATCTAGTTATCCAAAATAGCGATAATCCCCGGGACAGAGCACGCGCATGGAATACTCTCTGTGCTGTCGAATTGGCCAGCCTGCAACCCAAAGAAACCATTACGGCCTGTGATAACGCAGTCCTTGAGGGTGATACCATGACCGAAAATCAGGGCCAGGGTGGCACCGTATATCTCACCAACGCATCAGAGGTATCACTTAGTTTACTGGAGTTTGGGCAGGCCGAAAATTTCCTTGATCGGGCAACAGAATTTATCAATCCAGAAAGTGTAGCTGACCCTTGGATTTATAAGCTTTATATAACGATGAATCAGGCACGTTTCGACGCGGCATACCAGGCCTTTAATCGAATGTTGCTGTGGCGTGAAAGCCAGGTCCCGGCTGTAACAATCATGAATAGAGCCGAACACCTGATGGCTGCGGCAAGCTTCCTCTTGCTGGCCGGATATAGTGAAGCAGCTGCAGAACTAACTACTACCGCTCTCAATGAACCAGATCGAAATGGTACTTACAGCGCTGACGACGCACAGAAGGATTCCGTGGCTGCATTGTTGAATATGCTCGCAAATGAGGCTCACTATCAACAGCGCCTTGAGGAAATATCAATATTGGGGTTTGGTGAAAGAACATACGCAAGTATTGCTGCCCATAAGTACCGCCTTGCTGCCTGGCAATCTGCGCGCAAGGCGGCTTCCCTTTTTGCGGACCTGGACATACTTCTTAATCGATTACGGCCCTA
>Ga0070726_10002162_pt1 | contig 18159 bp, 18 predicted proteins | sample tdAd471_FD_67275 | JGI IMG/M metagenome (GOLD analysis project Ga0070726, IMG submission 67275) | Marine sediment microbial communities from the Atlantic coast under amendment with organic carbon and nitrate - tdAd47.1 | ecosystem: Environmental > Aquatic > Marine > Coastal > Sediment | place... | reverse complement strand
TCTGGCAGTGATCGCGGATAATGCCGCCGCGCCTTTCGAGGCAGCCGCCCGTATCGGCTTGCCGCTTTCCAGCGTGCGCACGACCGAAGCGCTGCTTGAAAAGGCCCGCCAGTCCGATGCACGTATTTCGGCGGTGCACCTCTATGCGGGGGACGGGACCGTCCTGCAATCGACGGACACATCCCTGCCCCAGCGGGTCGCCAGTGACGTCTGGGCGGCGCGGCTGGGGACTGGTGCGCCAAGGTGGTATCATGAAGGGGGTGAGTGGATCTCGGCCGGGCAGGACATTCTGAATATCTCGGGTGAGCCGGTCGGCGGGGTGATCGTCGCCTATTCCAGCCAACAGACCCAGACCCGCGTTTGGGCAATGGCCGCCGAATTATTCACCTATAGTCTGGCAATCATCCTGTTTGCGACATTGTTGATCGGTGCCATTCTGCGCCTCGGACTGAAACGCGCCATCGCCTCGTTTGATGAAACGGAGCATGACCTGGCCGGGTTTGACAGCGCCTTGCGCCGTGCCCCGAGCGGAACAACGCCAAACGACACCACAGACCCGCCGCACTCGCTTGGGGCAATGTTGCAGGCCGCGCGCCAGTCCTATCTCACCACGGCCAAACGCCTTGATCAGGCCACGCCCAAAGGTGACGCATGAGCCGGGAAAGCTTTCAGCAATCCGCCGCAACGCTCCGGGTCAGCCTGTTCGTTTCGCTGTTGCTGGCGCTTGGCTTGTCGGTCGTGATCCTGAGCCTGATGGTGCTCAGTTCCTTTGACCGGGCCATCGCACCTGAGATCGAGGCACGGACCAAGCTTTTGGGATCTTTCATTCGGACCGAGGTCCAGAACCAATTGCAACTTGGCATCCCGATCGAGGCGATCAACGGGCTGGACCGGTATCTTGACAACACAATGGGCCAGTTCGACGAGGTTCAGAAAATCGCCGTTTTCAACCAGCGTGGCAATGTCATCGCGGTGGCCGAACGCCAAAGTGAACGCTCGCTGTTGCAGGATAGCGGCCTTGGCGCGGTCATCGGGGTGCAGGGGAAATCCATTCGCCTTCCGATCCTGCACGGCAACAGGGTGGTGGGCGACATCCGCATGGAGACCAGCGCACAATTCATCGAAACACGGCTGAAAAGCGTCTTCCTGGATATCGCCGTTCTGGCCATTGTCGTTCTGCTCATCGGGGTTGAGTTCATCTTTGCCATAATCGCGGCAAGCATCTGGAAACCCTTGGGCAGAATCGCCTTTCTTCTGAACGCACAGGGCACTGGGGATTTCCGCCACACGATCAGCGAACGCGGCGTCGCCCGCCTGTCGCAGGCGGCGGAATGGCTGAATGATCAGGCCCGCGATCTGGCCCGGCGCGCCGCCCGAGGGGGCCGGGCCTCGGGGTCGGAGCCCTCCGGCGCGGCCATGCCGTTTCGATTGCGATATTCCGATGTCTTCGATGTCCGGCTGTCATTGTTCCTGTTCGGTATTGCCACCGAGGTCACATCGTCTTTCATGCCGATCTATGCCCGATCCGCCAGCCGCCCGGACTGGTTGTCGGCGGAACTGGCCGCGGCGGCACCTACCATCCTCTATATCGCCGCGCTGGCGATTGTCGCACCTCTTGCGGGCGGGGTCGCAAAACGGTTTGGCGCGCGCCGGGTCTTCGTCGCATCGGCGTGTATCGCAGGGATCGCGCTGGCCGGTATGGGCCTGTCGAACAGCCTGAGCGGGATCACGCTCTGGCGCGGTGTCATGGCGATATTCTATGCCTTGGCGACAGTTTGCTGCCACCAATACGCCCTGACGGTCGATGCAGAACGGGGCGAGAACCGGGCCTCCGGCGCCTTCGCAGCCATGGTCATGGGCGGCGCCTTTTGCGGCACGGTCCTTGGCGGGGTGATCGCTGGGCGGTTTGGCTTTGGCGCCGCCCTGCTGATTGGGGCAGGCCTTGCCGTTCTGGCCGCCATCCTGGGATATGCCGCGATGAACGGGCGGGCCGGTGACCCCGCCGCTGCCGGTCATACACCGGATAAGGCCGCTGAAACCGCCCCGCCGCGTCTGACCGCTCTGATCGGGGTGATCGTCGGGGTCTCCATTCCTATGGCGGTCTCCGGGGTGGTGTTTATTGGCTATCTCACGCCACTGATGCTGTCGGCGGAAGGCAGCGGCACCGCCGATATCAGTCGCGTCATCATGCTGTATTTTCTCGTGGCAATCATCGTCGGCCCCCTGGTCAACGGGATGGCCAAAGGCATTGGAGGTCTGGCAGCGCAAATATTACTCGGAACTCTTGTCACCGGCACATCGCTTGCCGCGATGCAGTTTCTGGACGGGCTTTTTGTGCACACGCTGGTCGTTCTTGGCGTCGGCTTGGGCCATACGCTGATCCGCGCCCCTCTTAATACCCTCATTTCGCAGCTTGCTGGCTCAGGCGGTTGGGCGATGAACGCCTTGCGCCTGGCCGAACGCGCCGGCGCTTTGTTGGGGTTGGTGTCTGGCGCGCTTATCCTCCCCTCTCTCGGGAGCGGCATTGCATTGCTTTGCCTCAGCATACTCGTTTACGCTGGGGCCGTCCTGTTCGTCACCTTAAGCGGTGCGACATTGCTAAAACCAAGGGAGCGCGCAATTTCATGAAACGTCTCGTTGCGTATCTGGCGACTTGTCTTTTCCAAGCCCTCCTTGCTGCATCGCCGGTGGCTGCGTCGGATTATACCGTCATGATCGTCACCTGGCGGGGTTGCGAACAGGCTTGTACCGGGTTTCAGAACCACCTGAAATACAGAGATTACAGCATCGAGTATCTGGCGCGCGACGCGAATTATGACACCAGCTCCATTCCTGCCTTTCTCGACGAGGCGCGCAAACGCAAGGTCGATCTGATCGTCTCATGGGGCACCAGCGTGACCAGGACCATCGCCGGACGTCTGACCACGATGGACGATCCTGCCTATAATCAGGACATCCCTCAGGTTTTCATGATCGTGGCCGACCCGGTGGGTGCCGGGATCATCGAAAGCCTTGAAAAAACCAGCCGCCCCAATCTGACCGGCACCTATAATCGCATGCCGGAGATCGTGACCCTTGATACGATCCGGGCGTTCAAACCGGATTTCAGCCATCTGGGCCTTCTGGTGAACCCGTCGGAAAGCAACTCTGTCCTGAAGCGCGACGAGCTTCAGCAGATGGCGACCGCCCAAGGGCTGACATTGACTTCTGTTGAAATTGCCAATGAAGCAGGCGAACCCACGGCCAACGCGATCCCTGCGGCGATGCGAGAACTGGCCGAGGCCGGAGTGGATTTTGTCTATCTCGGCTCGTCATCCTTTTTGAAGGACAATGGAAAGATCATCGCCACGGCCGCCGCGGATCTGAAACTGCCGGTTCTCAGCCCGTATGAGGAAATGGTCCGCAACGAAGAGGCACTGATCTCGGTCGCGGCGCGGTATGAGGATGTGGGCGTCCTGGCGGCAGAACTGGCCGAGAAAATTCTGATTGATGGGATGACCCCCGGCGACATTCCCGTCGCCCGCATGACCCGGTTTGCCGTGACCATCAACATGAACGTCGCAAAGGCGCTGGCGGTTTTTCCGCCCATCGACCTATTGCAAATCGCTGAAATCGTCGAATAGGCAGATCACACCCTTGGTCCACCGATTTCCCGGCCAGGCCCAGGCCGCGCTTCGCAAGGCATTTCAACCGGTGACCTTTGGGCGTATCATGGCCATACGTGGACAGAGGGTGACGAGATGGGATGGCAGATTTTCAGAGGTCTTTACCTCAGAGTGTTTCTGTCCATGATGATCCTCGTTGCGGTGGTGTTGGGGATGCTGTTTTTCCTGAACACCATCAAGTTGAAGGCCCTGATGACCGAGGCAACGGCTTCGCGTCTGCATCTGGCGATCGACATGATCGAAGCCGGGCTGCGAAAAGACCCGAGGCTGCGGATCACGCCGCATTCCGTCGGTAATTTCGATGCGCTGGCCGAGGCTGCGATGGAGAGATTTCCCGAAATTGAAGGGTTCTTCCTGTTTGGTACGCGCGGCCCGCGCGTATTGGCCGAGGTGGGCCACCCACCAGGGCGGATGCATATCCGACCGGTTTTCATGCGGGTGATGTCACCGAAATTCGCTCGGTCCGCGCAGGATCTTCACGGGACGCTTTTTAGTGGGCGGAGGATCCTGGACCCCTCGGGTAAAGTGGCGGGTGCCGTGGTGCTGCATTTGCCCGTCAATAGTTTCGGGCCGGAATTCCGTGACGCCCGCAGCCGGCTGTTGCGACGGTATGTTCTGATATTCTGTGCACTGGTCGTCTTGCTGATACCGATCACCTATTTCCAGTTTCGGCGCCTCGGCCGAACCTATCGGGCCCTGTCGCCTGGGAACATCACGGCCAGCTCAGGGAAGCGCGGCATTGGCCGGGGACAAGACACCGACATTCTGGCAGAGATCGCCGCCGGCAATGCCGCCTATGGCGAGGCGGCTGCCGAACTGACGGATATTCTGCCCCCAGACGCGAGGGCGAAAGATGCATGATCGCCCCAAAACCAGCGAAACATTCGTCTCACGCCGGCTGTTTGGAACCTCGATCCTGGCCATTGCCCTCGCAGCGATCTTTTCGGCCACCTTCACCCTGACCGAGATCACATCCGCGCTGCGCCCGCTGATCCTGGCAAAGGCGCAGACCACGAGTGACTTGCTGGCCATTGATATCGAGACCCGCCTGACGACGGCCGCGAAAAAGACCACCTTTGCGGAATTCGAACCCGTCGCCGCGCAGATGGCGGCTGACCTGCCCGAGATCAGAAGCCTGCATATCCTTTCCCGCCCCGAAGACATCGCGGCTTATAAACCCGCGCCGGAAACGACGGCGGCACCGGCCATCGGGCTGCCACAGGAAATCCGGCTGGCCATCTCCCAGGCCTGGGCGCTGTATCACGGCGATACGGCGGGCCTTGATCCCATCGGTGCCAAGGTTCAGGAGAAGGGTCAGGTCGTGGCGATTGTTGTCGCCGAGGTGGAAACGGCCTTCCTTTGGGACGAGATTGAAAGCATCTTTTTTGATACGCTGGTCGTCCTTTTGGCCGTGACCCTTATCGCGTTGGAGTTGCTGGTCGTCCCACGCACGCAGCGTATCGTGGAACCTTTGCTGATTGCCGAAGATGCGATCAGGCGCCGCGCAACTGGTGATTTTTCCCAATACCGACAGGCCGGGCGCAAAGGCATCGTCGCGCGGTTCATGGCGTCCGCAAACGCATTGAATGCACAATTGCGGGATCGGGTCAAAGCCGCGCTTGACACCGCAAGCGACGCAAGCAAACCCGCCCGTGACCGTCTGAGCGAGTTTGCCAGGGCCCACAGGCTGTTCAACGTCGACAGCCCCAAGACCCTGTCGGTCAATGACGCCCGTATCCCCTTGTTTGTGTTCTGTTTTGCCGAGGAACTGCAAAAATCATTCATGCCGTTATTCGTCGCCGAATATTATCGGGAACGGGACTGGTTCGACATCGACATGATGATCGGCTTGCCGATTTCTGCCTTTATGTTCGTCATTGCCGTCCTGACCCCCTTTGCCGGAAAACTGGTGGACAGATACGGCAATAAACGTCTGTTCCTGATGGGGCTGGTCCCGGCCATCGCAGGCTATGTCCTGTGCTTTCTGGTGCGCAGCGGCAATGACATCGTCATCGCCCGGTCGCTGACGGCGGTCGGCTATGCGGTTATCACCATCAGCTGTCAAAGCTATATCGCCGCCGTGGTGCCGCGAGAAAACCGGGCGCGTGGCATGGCGATATTTGTCGGTGTTCTGATGGCCGCGACCATGTGCGGAACCGCCGTCGGCGGGATCCTCGCGACCTGGATCGGGTTCAAACCGGTCTTTCTGGTGGCCGCGATCATGACCGCGATCGCCGGCCTGTTTGGTCTTGCGCTTCTCTCTGGAAAATTGCCACCCGAAAAGCCTGCCATCGCCACGAAGGGCGCAGCACAGAACAGTTTCCGCGCGCTGTTTGCCAATGCCCGCTTCGTGATGATCGTGCTGTTTTGCGCAATCCCCGCAAAGATCATCCTGACCGGGTTCCTTTATCTTTTTGTCCCGGTCTACCTGGCCAATCTGGACGTGTCACAATCGGAAATCGGACGTATCATGATGGTCTATTCCCTTGTCATCATACCGATATCGCCCATTGCGTCCCGGGCCTCGGATCGCCTCGGCAACAGCCTGACCATTGTGATCATCGCCACCGTGGCTTCGGGGCTGATCCTGACCGGTTTGTATGATAACCCGCCAGCGGCAGGTGTGCTCTTGGCAGTGGCCGGTCTGGGCCTGGCCCACGCATTCATCAAGGCACCGCTGATCGTCTCGGCGATGGAAGCCGCCGAGGCGATCCCCGGTGTCACGCGGACCAGCGTCCTCAGCATCTTGCGCACATCCGAACGGGTCGGCAGCGTTATCGGGCCAACTCTTGTCGGTGCCATGCTGGTCATTTTCGACTATGGGGAGACGGCGGCGTATTTGGGCATCGGGATCGCCCTGATCGGCACGGTATTCGCAGTGGTCCTGCTAACCCGATCACCGGCAAAGTAGGTCGGGTATCAGCGACCCATGACGGTCGGAACCCAATGGGGTCTGACCCCGTTTTGGCGTGATCGCGTCACCCATTTGTCAAAAAACAGCCCCAAAGCGACGCTAACAATGGCCGAGCCAGAAAGGCGAGTGAAATGACATTGGCTATCGCAAATCGAGTGCCACACCAGCTGAAGACGCGATTGCGGGCGTTTGTGGCGGATGAAACCGGTATCGTCACGGCTGACTATGTCGTGATTTCTGCGGTGGTCATAGGTTTGGGGGTTGCCACGGTCACCAAGATCGCTGACGGCATCCAGGATGCGACAACGGCAACGACGCTCGCACTGGCCGGTGTCCAGGTCAATGGAAGCGGAACCTTCGCCGCGCTCACCTATGTCCAGGAATTCTTCAATGTCGGCATTGAAGCCTATCCCGACGATCAGCGAGCCGCCTGGATTTCTGCACGCGAAGAAGTGCAAGGCTTTTCACCTGACGGGTTCAACTATGACCCCGAGTTCAATGAAACCCGCTATATCGACCTCGACAGCGGAAACCCGATCTACGAAAATGACGCAGGGACCTTGTTCTCGATTGGCGGCATTCAGATCGAAGCCGCCGCATATGACAATTCCCGCAGGATCAGCTTCAAATCCGGCTTCGACGCCTATTGGGCAGAGCAGTAACCCGCGCAAAGGCCAACATTGTCATCGGCGCCGCCCTGTGAATGAAATCAGCATTTGACCATAAAATCCCTCGAATTTTCCATTGCATCGCAGTATGACTCCAGAAAATGCGAAGGGAATGAACATGTCGAAACCTCAAGGATATACCGCCGTTCAAATCGGCCTGCATTGGCTGATCGCCCTTTTGATACTGGGGCAGTTTCTGTTTCACGACGGGATCCATGACGCCTGGCGCGCCGTGGTACGCGGCACTGGGCAAGCGCCGTCGACCGCTGCCATGGCCCATATCTGGGCTGGCGGGGTGATCCTGATCCTCGCGGTGATCCGCATCGCCATCAAGATCAAGCGCGGCAGCCCTGCATTGCCGGCGGATGAACCGGCCTGGCAAAAGATGGCCGCCCATGCGGCGCATGGGCTTTTGTACCTCTTGATGCTGTTGATCCCGCTGACGGGAATGGCCGCCTGGTTTGGTGGCGTTGAGGCCGCATCCGAAGGTCATGAATTCCTGACCGGTGTTTTGATTGTGATCTTCCTGATCCATTTTGGCGGCGCATTGTATCACCGGGTGATCCTGAAATCCGGCGTGATGGAGCGGATGATCCGGCCGAACTCCGACTAGGAAATTTGCTTGAAACGGAAATCGGTGGCCTGGCCGCCGTTTTCCAACGAGCTATTTCATCAGAAATTCGCGAATGGCCGCCTCGAAGGCGCGCGGCTGCTCGGCGTGCAGCCAATGGCCCGCGCCGTCGATCGACTGAAATTCAGCCTTGGGAAACAGCTCACGGATCCGGTCGTGGGATCGGGTTTGGACATAGTCCGAATTGCCCCCGGTCACGAACAGGGCCGGACCGTCAAACTGACCGGACATGTCGGGAAAGCCAACGATATCCGGCATGTCCCGCGCCAGCACGTCGAGGTTCAGTTTCCAACGCGGTGGCGTGGTTTTCAGGTCCAGACTTTGGAGCAGAAACGCACGGGTCGCTGGGTCTTCGACGGTGACCACCAGTCGCTGATCTGCCTCGCTCCGGCGGGTGATACCGTCAAGGTTGAGGCGCTGCATGGCAGTGATCAGAGGGGCCTGGCTGTGGCGATAGGCAACCGGTGCGATATCCGCGACGATCAGGCGACCAATGATATCCGGGCGGGACAAGGCCAACACCATGGCCGCCTTGCCGCCCATGGAATGGCCCAGCAGATCCGCCGGGCCGCCGGTATGTTCGATGACCTCGGCCAAATCACCCGCCAGGTCGTCATAGCGATGGCTGTCGCGCCAGTCACTGTCTCCGTGATTGCGCATGTCGACGGTCAGAACCGCTCCGCGATCCGACAAGCGTTTCGACAAAACGCCCCAGTTCCGTGCGGACCCGAACAAGCCATGTGCCACCACCAAGGGCACGCCCGCACCGTCGCCATTTCGCAAGATATTCAGCATGATCCCTTAACCCGTTCGCCTGAAGACTCCGGCGCGGATATTGGCCAGCCTGCGGCAAAACGGCAAGGCCATTGCGGCGGCGACATCGGTAACCCATTATATTAGAAGATTATAATGAAAGGACCTGCCATGACAATGTCGATTGATGTTACCGTCGCCGGAGATCCGGCAAGTGTGATTGAAAAAGTCACCGCCGCGCTGAAAGACCAGGGGTTTGGAATCCTGACCCGGATCGACGTTGATGAAACGTTCAAGACCAAGATCGGCGCGGATTTTCGCCCCTATGTGATCCTGGGTGCCTGCAATCCGGTTCTGGCGCATCAGGCGTTGACCGCCCGCCCCGATGTCGGCCTGATGTTGCCTTGCAATGTGGTCGTGGATCAGGAAACCGAAGGCGCGTGCCTGGTCCGGTTCATTGACCCGAAAATGATGATGAGTTTCGGGGAATTGGGCCAGGATCCGACCCTTGCACGGCTCGGCTCCGAGGCTGGCGACAAGATCAAGGCGGCAGCAGACGCGCTTGCCTGAGGCGCGCGCAGAAGAATTGATTGCGCCTTTGGGGCGGTGTAAGCTGACACCGCTCGGAGGCAGGCATGTACAATACTTCTCTGGCCTCGATCACGGATGAGATCGAGGCGCTTTTGGCGCAGAAACTCTCTGCCAAGGGTCGGAACTTAAAAGAAAAAACCGAAAGCGTGGGGCGACGCCTTCCGCGCACTATTCGCGGTCATGTCGACTATCTGATCCGCGCCGAAGGCCGCTATCGCAACCCGAAATTCGCGCATCAATACGACCCGGATCGTGTGCTCGAGGCCTACAAACAGTGCGTTTCCCAATTGGAAAAGATCGACCCCAGAGCCCAGAAAAGCGCTCGGCGACTGGCCTGGCTCACCGGCATTCTGGTCAATTTGATGATCGCAGCGGCGGCTTTGTCGGCGCTTGCGATATATGTCAGGGGCTGAGGCGCGACAGCGCCGTCATCCATCGAGGTAACCGGACCATGTCACACCCCAGATAACGGGTCGCAAAAAGACATCCTGGTCCAAAGCGTTACAGGTTTTCGGTCTGCGCCATACCCAGAACGTGGAAGCCACCGTCGACCACAATGATCTCGCCAGTTGTGCAGGCGCCGTAATCCGAGGCGAGGTAAACCGCAGTCCCGCCAACCGCCTCCAACGTTGCATTGGCGCGCAACGGCGCGTTTTCCTGTGTGTGGCGATAGGTTTTTCGCGCACCGCCAATGGCCGCTCCGGCAAGCGTGCGCATCGGACCTGGCGAGATCGCATTGACACGGATCCCATCGGGGCCAAGATCATTGGCGAGGTAACGCACCGTGGATTCCAGCGCTGCCTTGGCCACCCCCATCACGTTATAAAACGGCGTGACCTTGTTTGACCCCTGATAGGTCAGCGTCAGGATCGTCCCGCCATCCGTCATAAGCGGTTGGGCGCGACGGGCCAATTCGATCAGCGAATAACACGAGATGTCGAGCGAGTTCTTGAAATTCGCCCGGCTGGTATTGACGAAACGCCCGGTCAGTTCGGTCTTGTCGGAATAAGCGATGGCATGGATCAGAAAGTCGAGCTTGCCCCAGACCCGTTCGATCTCGCCAAAGGCGCGGTCCAGGCTTGCATCGTCCTGGACATCGGCATCGACCAGGATCGAAGAGCCGACACTTTCCGCCAGCGGCTGCACGCGTTTGCCGAATGCGTCGCCCTGATAGGTAAAGGCAAGCTCTGCCCCCTCGGCAGCCAGCGCGCTGGCGATGCCCCAAGCAATGGATTTATCATTGGCGACCCCCATGACGAGGCCTTTTTTTCCGGTCATCAGATCCGACATAATGTCACCCGTGATATTTACTGAGCGCCAATGTTGCATTGGTTCCGCCAAAGCCAAAGCTGTTGGACAGGACCGTATCGAGATCGACATTGTCGACGCGTTGTGTTGCGATCTCTTCGGGTTTCAGGGCCGGGTCCAGCGTTTCAACATTGGCCGAGGCGGTGATGAAACTGTCGCGCATCATGATCAGAGAATAGATCGCTTCCTGAACGCCGGTCGCGCCAAGGCTGTGGCCGGTCAGGGATTTCGTCGACGAGATCGGCGGGGTCGAACCTTCGCCAAAGACCCGCCGGACCGCTTCGACCTCGGTCACATCACCGGCCGGGGTCGAGGTGCCATGGGCGTTGATATAGGACACCTTGCGCTCACCCAATGTCGAGATTGCCAGCCGCATGGACCGTTCACCGCCCTCGCCCGAGGGGGCGACCATGTCATAGCCATCCGAGGTCGCGCCATAGCCCGTCACCTCGGCATAGATTTTCGCGCCGCGGGCCCGCGCGTGGTCCAGATCCTCCAGCACAACGACACCGCCGCCGCCGGCGATTACGAAACCGTCGCGGTTCGCATCAAATGCGCGCGACGCCTGGTCCGGGGTTTCGTTGTATTTCGACGACATCGCGCCCATGGCATCAAACAGGCAGGACAGGGTCCAGTCCAGCTCTTCGCCGCCACCGGCAAAGACCACGTCCTGTTTGCCCATCTGGATCTGCTCGACGCCATTGCCGATGCAATGCGCACTGGTCGAACAGGCCGAAGTGATCGAGTAATTCACGCCCTTGATCTTGAACGGCGTGGCCAGGCAGGCCGAGTTGGTGGACGACATGCAACGGGTCACCATGAACGGCCCCATCCGCTTTGGTGCGCCTTTTTCAATCACGATCTGATGCGCGTTGAAGAAATTCGAGGTCGACGGACCGCCCGAGCCCATGACAAGGCCGGTTCGTTCGTTGGAAACCTCGTTTTCTTCCAGGCCGCTATCGGCAATCGCCTGTTCCATCGCCAGATAGTTATAGGCCGCACCAGGGCCCATGAACCGCATCTGGCGCTTGTCGATATGCTCGGTCACGTCAATCTGCGGCAGACCATGGATCCGGCTGCGAAAACCGTGCTCGGCATAGGTGTCCGAGAAAACGATCCCGGATTTTGAGGCCTTCAGGGAAGACGTCACTTCGTCGACATTGTTGCCAATTGACGAAATGATACCGATGCCGGTGATGACGACACGACGCATGGGGCAACTCCTGTTATTGGTTGAATTAGCTCTCAGAGAGGGCAACTTTCATGTCTTTGACAAGATAGATCACTTCGCCGTCCGCCTCAACGCGTCCGTCCGCGACGCCCATGGTCAGGCGACGGGTCTGAACCGCTTTGGTGAAATTCACGTAATAGGTGATCATCTTGCGTTCGGGCCGGACCATACCGGTCAGCTTCACCTCACCGACACCCAGCGCATAGCCCCGCCCCTGCCAGCCGCGCCAGCCAAGGTTGAAGCCGGTCAATTGCCATAACCCGTCCAGACCCAGACAGCCCGGCATGATCGGGTTTCCGGGAAAATGGCAGTCGAAAAACCACAGATCCGGCGAAATGTCGAATTCCGCCACAACATGGCCTTTCCCATGCTCTCCGCCATCTTCGGAGATCTCGGTGATACGATCCATCATCAACATTGGCGGCTCGGGCAGCTGGGCGTTGCCGGGGCCGAACAACTCGCCCCGTGCGCATTTCAGCAGACCTTCACGGTCAAAGCTGGATGGATATGGCGACATGAACGGGACTCCTGTTTGGCGTTTTTGCTTTGCCCCTCCCTATCAGAGGCGAAAGATGCGTTGCAATAGGGTCAAAATGCGCAGGTCTTCGGTCATTTGTGAATTGAAATAGGTGCACTTTTTGAGGAATATGTTCGCCACAACGGAAAGACACGGGGATTTGCGGCTATGACGCCTGCGGAAATCGGATCAGACTGGCTGCGCTCGGCAGGATTGCGGCCGACCCGGCAACGGCTCGCGCTGGCAGAATTGCTGGTGGGTGACGGCCTGGACCGGCATGTCACCGCCGAAAGCCTGCATGCGGCTTCGCTGGCCAGTGATGAACCGGTGTCCCTTGCCACCGTCTATAATACACTCAAGACGTTCTCGTCGGTGGGCCTGCTGCATGAAATTGCGATGGACGGCAACAAGACCTATTTCGACACGCGCACGGATGACCATCCGCATTTCTTCTGGGAACAATCCGGGGAATTAACAGATGCGCCGAAAGATGACCTGAAATTCGAAAGCCTGCCGGGGATCCCGGATGGTATGGAAATCTCCAAGGTCGATGTGATCGTCCGCCTGCGCAAAGTCGAGTAGAGCGGCGACGCGACTTCGAAATCGCGTCAATCGTTTCACAGGCGCTTTCGCCGCATAGCCCCAGTTTTATGCCCGATGCAACCGGCGCAATGCCGTGACGGACAAGCCAAACTCGCGCTTGAAGGCCCGCGCGAAAACCGCTTGCGAATTGAACCCTGTCCGCAGCCCGATCTCCTGCGCCGTGAGGCCGGTATCCAGCGCCAATCGGCGCGCCTCGGCCAGGCGCTGGCCCAGGAAAAACGTCCCCGGCGACGTGCCCAGCGCCTTGTGGAAGGCCATTTCCAAGCCGCGCCGCGTCAAGCCCACTTGGCGTGCAATCACATCCGCCGGAGGCGGGTCCTCCAATGCGCCGTTCATCGCCACGATTGCGGCAGCGACCTTCGGCGCCGTTCGTTCAAGGCGCGCAGTTGAAAACGGTATTTGCGGCACCTCCGCCACGCGTGCGGTTTCGTACAGGAAAGTGCCGGCCACCTCATCCGCCAGCTTGGTGCCATAGCGGGTTCGGATCAGATGCAACATGAGATCAAGCGCCGGCGCTGCCCCACCGGTGGTAAATACCCGTCCCGAGATCGTATACCGGTCGCGGACAACCTCGACGGCGGGAAACACATCGGCGAATTCCTCAAAATCCTCCCAATGGGTTGTGGCCATATGGCCGTCCAGCACCCCTGCCCGGCCCAATACCCAGGACCCGCCATCAACGCCGCCGACAGCGCGCATTCGAGGGGCAACGTCCCGCAATCTCCGCAGCAGATCACGGGTGGTGTTTTGCGTCAGCGAGAACCCTGCCAGTACGATCAGAACCTCGACCTCGGGGCGCAGGCCAAGCGGGGCGGTTTCGATATCGAACCCAGATGTCAGCGGGACCTTGCCGCCTTCAATCGACAGCAATTGCCAGTGGAACAGGTCACGATCGGCCCGACGGTTTGCCGCCCGCATCGGGTCGATACAGGCGGCCAGCGACAGCAGGTTGCTGTCCGGCAGGATCAACAGTCCGACCGACAGGGGCTGGTCGGACCGCTGAAAGATATTTTCTTCGGGATCTGTCACAAATCGCTTCGTATTTCGCAAAGATGCGAATCACAAGTGCCGCCATGGTCGTAGCAGGAAGTTTTGCGCCGTCTGCCGGGATCTGAGGGGAAATTGATGCCTTTGACCATGAACCGGGATGTTTTTGTCACTTGCGCTGTTACCGGCTCGGGCAGCACGCAAGACCGCAACCCGCATGTCCCCCGCAGCCCGGAGGAGATCGCAAATTCAGCCATCGACGCAGCCAAGGCGGGTGCTGCGGTCGTCCATTGCCATGTCCGCGATCCCGAAAGTGGCGCGCCATCGCGGCGCCTGGACCTGTATTATGAGGTGACGGAACGAATCCGCGATGCGGATGTCGATGTGGTTTTGAACCTGACGGCCGGGATGGGCGGCGACATGATATTTGGCCCACCCGACCACCCGCTGCCTTTGCGAAAAGACGCAACCGATATGGCAGGTGCTGCCGAGCGGGTCGCGCATCTGGCGTCTTGCCGGCCGGAAATATGCACCCTTGATTGCGGGACGATGAATTTTGCCGAGGCCGATTATGTAATGACCAACACGCCCGGCATGCTGGAAGCCATGGCGCGCCGGATAACCGGGCTGGGTGTTCGGGTTGAGCTCGAAGCGTTCGATACCGGTCATTTGTGGTTCGCGAAAAAGCTGGTTGCCGATGGCATCATCGACGCCCCCGCCCTTGTCCAGCTTTGTATGGGAGTGCCCTGGGGCGCGCCGGATGACCTCAACACCTTCCTGGCAATGGTCAACAATGTCCCGGATGACTGGACGTTTTCCGCCTTTGCCCTGGGCCGGAACCAGATGGCCTATGCCGCCGCCGCCGTTCTGGCGGGCGGCAATGTTCGCGTCGGGCTTGAGGACAATCTTTGGCTGGACAAGGGCGTTTTGGCCCGCAACGATCAGCTTGTGGAACGTGCTGTCATCATTGTCGAAAACCTGGGCGCTCGCGTCATTGGCCCAGAGGAGGTCCGACGCAAATTGGGCCTTACCAAACGCGCGCCGGTGGCAGCATGAAACCGGCATCCGACACAGCAACGGGAGCCCGAAACGGTCCCGGCGATCGCAGCCTTGCAATGCGGCGGGATCTTCTGAAAAGGCGTCGTACGGGCATAGTTAACGTGATATGTGATCCGCATGGTCCTGATGATCGTATCAAAGGAAACCATCACTCAGGAGATATCCATGCGCTTCCTTTTCGCCCTTACCCTTGCGGTGTTTTCGGCAACCTTTGCCACCGCCGCCACCTATCGCGACCAGTCGGTTCCGATGTCTGTTGTGACAACGCTCGACCTCGAACGCTATCTTGGAAAATGGTACGAAATCGCCCGTTTTCCCAACCGCTTCGAAAAGGGTTGCACCGGAGTGACCGCCGAATATGCCATACGACCCGATGGCAAAGTCAGCGTGATCAACACCTGTCACGAAGATACACCCACCGGGCCGATGAACCGGATCGAGGGTCAGGCCTGGGTCAAGGCCCCTGGCAAGCTCACCGTCACCTTCGTTCCATGGCTTCCGTTTGCGCGGGGCGATTATTGGGTGCTCCATGTCGAGCCGGATTACTCAATGGCCGTGGTGGGAGAGCCGAAAGGCAAGACCGGCTGGATCTTGGCCCGCGGCAAATCGCTAAGCCCGGCCAAGACGGATCGGGCCATGAAGGTACTGGAAAAGAATGGATATGACACAACAAAGCTTTACCGCGTTCCACAATAGCCACGTCCGCCGGGCAATTCTGCCTGTGTTTGCGGCTGCAATCCTTTTCGCCGTTCCAGCCTGGGCCGAGCGCCCGGCCTGGGTCGGCTATTGGGCTGAAAACGCCGCCTGGTGCGTTCATGCCGGAAGCGTCGGCGATGAAACACCGGCCCTTTTTGCTGAGGACGGATTGTTCGGCATAGAATGGAGTTGTGACATACAAAAGATATCAGAAACCGGCGTTGGGCAAAGCTGGGCGGTGTCCGCAAAATGCCTCGACGCAGGCTTTGAATATACGGAAAACTTCATCTGGATGCTGACACCATATGACCGTTTGTTGACTCTGACAGCGGACGGTCAGGTATCGGACCTTGTCCGCTGTGCAAAGAAACCGGACTAGCACCATGTCCAGAACGGCTGCGATTATTGGCGGCGGGGTGATCGGGGCGGGGTGGGCCGCACGGTTCCTGATGAACGGCTGGAATGTGCGCGTCTTCGACCCGTCGCCGGACGCAGCCCGCAATATTGGCGAGGTTCTCGACAATGCCCGCCGATCCCTTCCCGGCCTGTCCGATGTGGCCTTGCCCGACGAAGGGACGCTGTCCTTTTCTGCCACCATTTCCGAAGCAGTGGCCAATGCCGACTGGATCCAGGAAAGCGTGCCCGAGCGTCTGGCGACAAAACAGCAAGCGTATTGCGAGATACAGGCCACCTGTCCCAAAGGGGCGGTCCTGGCCTCGTCTACATCGGGGTTCAAACCCTCAGAATTGCAGACCAGCGCCGCCCGTCCCGGCCAGATCATCGTGTGTCATCCGTTCAACCCGGTTTATCTTTTGCCGCTGGTCGAGGTCGTCGGCGGCCCCAACGCAGAGGCAGCGATTGTCGCCCGCGCCCAGGATATCTTGGTCGATCTTGGCATGAAGCCCTTGCTGGTGCGCAACGAAATCGACGCCCATATCGCCGATCGCCTGCTGGAGGCCGTTTGGCGAGAGGCCCTGTGGCTGGTCCATGACGGTGTTGCCACCACCGAGGAAATCGACGATGCGATCCGCTTTGGTTTTGGCATCCGCTGGGCCCAGATGGGCCTGTTTGAGACCTATCGCTTGGCCGGTGGCGAGACCGGCATGGCTCATTTCATCCGCCAGTTCGGCCCGGCCCTCGCCTGGCCGTGGAGCAAACTGACAGATGTGCCGGACCTGACCGATGACCTTGTGAAGACCATCGCGGATCAATCAGATGCCCAGTCGGGCATGCATTCGATCCGCGCGCTGGAGCGTATTCGCGACACCAATCTCGTAACCGTGATGAGGGGGTTAAAGGGGCAAAACTGGGGGGCTGGTGCGGTCCTGAACGCCCATGATATGCGGCTGCGCTCTGCCGAGGTTGAAACCGATTTTTCCCAGCTTATTCTGACACTTGATCGGACCGTTCCGCTCGACTGGACGGATTTCAACGGCCATATGAACGAAGCCCGATATCTGGAGGCTTCGTCCAAGGCAACGGACCGCTTCATGGAACTGGTCGGCTGCGATGCAACCTATATCGCCAATGGCGGCAGCTATTTCACAGCCGAAACCCATATCCGCCATCTGAATGAAGCCCATGCCGGCGACCGGCTGCGGGTAAAGACGTTGCTGTTGAACGGGACCGGAAAAAAACTGCATGTGTTCAACCTGATCTATGCCGGCGACGCCCTCGCGGCCACGGTCGAACAAATGTTGCTGCATGTCAGTCTCGAAACCCGCAAGACCTCGGAACCCTCAGAGGTGATCGTTCAGACCCTCGCCAGGATCCAAAAGGCTCATGACAACTTGCCAAGACCCGAGGGGATTGCCCGCACCGTCGGCCAACGTCCCTAAGGCGGGCCTAACGGTCTGAGATATCTCGACGAAGATCTGCGAGTTTGCCGGGGATTTCACGCTCAGTCACCACGGCTTCGCGGACCAGATTGTCAAAATGCCGTTTCAATGTCTGAACCCGCGCGGCCTCGCGAAACACGAGGTAATGTTGGCCAAGATATATCACCGCCAATAGCGGACCATAGACGGTCACCGGGGCCGAATAGACCCGCGGGGCGTTGAACAGGCAGATCCGCAAAGCCGGATAATAGGTATCATACAATTCTGACATCCGGTCGATCTGCGCCCGCCGAAGCGATGGCGACAGACCGCGAAAATACCCTTCACCGCGGGCAAAACTTTCAAGAACATGCACCGGCAGGGCGAATTCATAGTCGGATTTCTGACTGGCGAACCGGTCCCGCTGATCATCAACTGCGCGGATGGCCTGACGAGTGGTCCGACCCGTTTGTGATCCGTATTCCCAGGCCAGAATCTCCTTCGTTTTCAGAATATCTGGCAGGGTCGCGGGAACATGGCAAATCTTGTACCCGGCGGCCTCGGCGATCCAGCTGTCTATCTGCTGGTCGACCGAGGACCGCGATGCCGCGGTGACCGTCAGCCCGGTGTCGAGCATGGCCCCCGGGCGGGCCGGATGGTCGCTGAGGCCCAGCAGCCAGTCCGCACTGACGCTCAGCGCCGCCGCGCATTCCGCCACA
>Ga0070726_10002161_pt1 | contig 18159 bp, 19 predicted proteins | sample tdAd471_FD_67275 | JGI IMG/M metagenome (GOLD analysis project Ga0070726, IMG submission 67275) | Marine sediment microbial communities from the Atlantic coast under amendment with organic carbon and nitrate - tdAd47.1 | ecosystem: Environmental > Aquatic > Marine > Coastal > Sediment | place... | reverse complement strand
GCAATCAGTGGAAGAAACACGCCCAGCGCCATGTATAAAGGGGGTAAATACCTGTCGATGATCATTTCCAAGGCCTGAACAATGGCTGCAATAATGGCGATAAAGATTATAAATTTTAAGAAGCTAAGATCAATTCCCGGGAAACCCGCCCATGCAAGGGCGCCGGGCGATAGCAGATAGTGATAAACGAGCCAGTTTGCCGGTGTTGTAATGGAAAGCACAAACGTCACCGCCAAACCGAGCCCTATGGCGGTTTCCATTTTTCTGGAAATGGCAAGAAAAGAACACATCCCCAGAAAATACGCCAAAAGGATATTACCGACAAAAACGGAATCTAAAAATATGCTGACAAGATTTTCCATAAGTTATTCTTTTGAAACCGTCTTTTGAAGCCAAACGATCAGGCCGATAGCGATAAACGCACCCGGCGCCAGAACCATAAGCCCCATATTTTCATATCCTGCGGCATAAAACGTATCGGGTATCACCTGAAATCCAAAAAATTTTCCTGCACCAAAAAACTCCCGAATCACCGCCACCGTGATCAGAATTTGACTGTAACCAAGACCGTTACCGATGCCATCCAACAGGGATAGAAACGGGGGATTCCCCAGGGCATATGTTTCGGCCCTTCCCAGGATAATGCAATTCGTGATAATAAGCCCCACGAAAATGGAGAGTTGCTTGCTGATGTCGTACAGAAATGCTTTCAGAACCTGATCTGTGAGAATCACTAATGTTGCGATGACGGTGAGTTCGATGATAATACGAATATTTCTGGGGATAAACTTGCGCATCAAAGAGATCGACAGATTCGAAAAAGCCAGAACAAGGGTCAGGGCCAGGCCCATAACAACGGCTGTCTTTAGTTGAACGGTGACTGCCAGGGCAGAACATATTCCCAGGATTTGTCCGGAAATCGGATTGCTTTCCCATATGGGTTTAAAGAATACGTTAAAGGCTTTGGTTTTTGTTATCTTCATTTGATTTCGTTTTTTCTGAATCTTTCAGAAAAAGGTTCGTATTCCGTCAATGTCTGCTTTAACCCGGCAGATAAAAATTTTCCGGTCATGGAAGCGCCGCTGATGCCGTCGACGAAATTTTTCTGACGGCTTTCAGGTATCCGCTCTTTAACCGATCCTTTGGCAATGGCAATGGCGACAAAATTACCCTGGTCATCCAGAATTTTTTTACCTTGGAAATTTTTCTGGAACCATTTTTTCTCAATCTCTCCGCCGAGACCGGGGGTTTCCTGGTGGCTGTAAACGGTAAATCCTGAAATGGTGGCCCCATCATTTTTTATCGCCATATATCCTGAGATTTTTCCCCACAGCCCTCGAGAATGAATGGGGATGATATAGGCTTGTATTTTCCCCTGTTGAGAAAAAAGATAGACTTGCAGATCATTTTTACCCTTTCGTTGTTCCGGAACAATTTTGCCGTCAACATTAATCCATATCTGACCGATGTTCTCGGAATAAAGTTGTTCAACGGTCTCTTGTGAAACAGCGTCTTCGCCATTCAGCAGACCAACGGATTTTAATATGTTTTTATGCTTGTCGAGTTCAATGTTCTCAAGCTGATATTCCTTCAAACCGGTGGATGCCAGAGTCAGCAAACTGCCGCAAACCAGGCTCAACACTGCTGCAAATAAAAAGGATTTGATATAATTAGACATTGGGCACCCTTTTTTTCAGCCTGAAATGAATTTCAAAATGATCCAACAGCGGCGAAAACAGGTTCATGAAAAGAATCGCCAGCATGATCCCTTCTGGGAATGCCGGATTGAAAATGCGTATTAGTACCGTCAACGCACCAATGGCGAAACCGTATATCCATTTTGAAATGTTCATTCCCGGTGCTGAAACCGGATCGGTGGCCATGTAGATAATTCCAAAAGCAAATCCACCCATCACCAGATGATAAAACGGTGGCAGCGACAGCATCGGAACCGTTGAATTTCCGGATACAAGGCTCACAATGTATCCCGGAGATGCGGCGACCAGTGCCCCAAGAATACCGCCGATCATGATCCTGTAACTGGCGATGCCCGTAAAGGCCAGCAAGAGAGCGCCCAATAGGCACATGAACGTCGATGTCCCCCCGATGCTTCCGGGATACAAGCCGTAAAAGAGTTTGGGCAACGTAAACCCGGCTTTTGACAGCAAAGATTCTATAAATGCAGAGGTCCCTTGAACGGCGGAAACCGCAAGGGGTGTGGCTCCGCTGAAGATATCCACACCCTGGGAATTGACACCGCTAACCACCGTCCATACGGTATCCCCGGTCATTTTCATGGGATAGGCAAAAAATAAAAACGCCCGTCCGGTCAATGCGGGGTTTAAAAAGTTTCTTCCCGTGCCGCCAAAGATCTCTTTACCAAAGATCACACCGAATGAGATGCCCAGGGCAACCTGCCAGAGGGGAATCGTCGGCGGAAGTGTCAGGGGAAATAAGAGACCGGTAACCAGAAATCCCTCGCTGATGTTGTGTTTTCGAATGGATGCAAACAAAACCTCCCATGCAAATCCAACACCATAGGATACCATAATTATCGGTAGAACAATTTGGAGCCCCTTGATGAAAACAGCGACCAACGTCACCGGAAGTCCGGAGCCCAGATTCGACTGATAGCCGGTGTTATAGATGCCGAAAAAAAGCGGCGGAATCAGGGCCACGATCACCAGACTCATCAGACGCTTGAGATCAAGGCTGTCTCGCACGTGAGCATCGTTTTTTGTTACATTGCCCGGAATAAAGAAAAAAGTTTCGAAGGCCTCAAAAAGAGGATAGAATTTTTCAAACCTACCGCCTTCCACAAAATGCTTTCGCTTGGAATCGAAAAATTTTTGTATAAACTTCATGATTGCATCTGTTCCAAAAAGTATGCTTTTTTTGTTTCCTTGAGAATATTTTTCAGTTCGATCTTCGATGGACAGACATAGGTGCACAGACAGCATTCCACACAATCGAGCAGGCCGTGATTTAATGCCTCTTCAACTTCATCTGCCAGTATGCTTTTGTATGTGAACTGGGGCAAAATATCCACCGGACAGACCTCGCTACAGAATCCGCAATTGATACAAGCCCGTACTTCACCATGACAATTGCAATCCATGGCCATAGACGATTTATTTAAAAAAGATAAAAATGTCCTGGACCGGCTGGGTTTGTCAAACCCGGGTCTGGCAAACCCAAAAAACTCTTTTTCATCGCCTTGGGGAATCAACACCAGAGAGGTCTCATAAAACCCCAGATATGAATCTTTTGAACCGGTATAACCTTTGAAAATTCCCCCGACAATATATCTGGCTGCTCCGGTATCGTCTGCACGTCCCTTTGTGATATGATTCAAAGGAACGCCGATTCTGGTCTGAAGATGCTTTCTTTCCCTGGCAAGGGATCCGCCTAAAACCAGGGTTCGATCCACGGGGTATTTTCCGGTTTTAAAGAGCATCGCCAAAAGAAGTACATCCTGTCCGTTGATATACCAGGACCGGTTTTCATCCGGACTTTTTTTGATATGATACAGTAATACACCCGGATCGTCGGCAGGATAAAACCCATTGCAGGTGTGCGTCACAAAACCGTTTAGGCGGTCTTGGACAAAACTATCGTCCGAAGATGTACTTATTATAAGCGTTTCTGACAGTTTCTGTAAAATTTTTATGCCGAATTCAAACAGATCAATTCTGTCGTTTAAATAAGCTTCCGGCACGGGCTGAAAAGGCTCTCTGGAATTGAGACTGACAATGACCGATGGTGGGACGACGTCAGGATTTGGAACATCTCGAAAGGGGAGCTCTCTGAACAGGGGCCATAGCCCGCCTGTCATTATCGTTTTAACCAGCTTTTTTCTTTCCATGCCTTCAAGCCGGGCTTCGCTGATAACGGGAAATGCTTCGTAGCCCTCATCCTGATCCAACTCTATGACGATCTCTTTTATGACTCTTCGGGGACCGTATTTGATTTTGGCGATTCTACCGCCGCCCGGTGATAGAAATACGAGTTGAGAATTTCGCTTGTCTTCAAAAACAATGGAACCCACTTTAACCGGATCATCGACTTTGACCTTGAGGCGGGGTTTAACGAAGGGGATTCTTTCCGGCAAAAGCGCCACTCTCGCGGGCTTCTCCAAAATTTCAAGATCATGAGAAGGCATGCCGGCGATATTGATATTGTAGCCTTTACGGGTGCGGATTTCAATCATAAGTCGGTCTGTGGGTTGAAGGGCTTTAAATTAGTATAAAATAAAATTTTTTATTTTGCAATATTCATACCGAAAGTTGTGACTTAAGCCTTTGGTCGACATCCGAATACGTCATTTCATGCTTGACACAAATGTCTTTTCGGCTTAGGAACATTGGAGGATCGGAGTGCAAACTTGTCGTGTTAGAGGTAAAAACTTGCTGCAAAAAAAAAACATTCGGATGACCAAGCAGCGCAAAGTAATTCTTGAAGAGCTGCGAAAGCAACACACCCATCCGAGTGCTGACGAAGTATATAGAATGGTACGCCATCGTCTTCCCCGGATCAGTCTTGGAACGGTTTACCGAAATCTGGAAGTACTTGTCCAGATGGGTGAAATCCAAAAACTGGAACTCAGCGGTTCTTTGAAACGCTTCGACTGGGACACGAACAAGCATTACCATATTCGCTGTGTGCACTGTGACCGGGTGGATGATGCACCGATTGCGCCCTTGAATCAACTTGAAAACGAACTTTACGGGGCAACTGTTTTTGAAATCATCGGGCACAACCTTGAGTTTAAAGGGCTCTGTCCCGAATGTTCAGAAAACGCAACTCCGGACCATGCTGGATGACTACTTCCAACACCAGGCGGATCTTTCAGATCTGGAATGCAATCTCCGCTGCCCCAACGATTGCAGCGCACCCGGGTGCTGGATGGCTGACGTCATCGTTGAAGTAACCCTCTTTGACTTAATCAAACTTAGCCGAGTTCTGAATATACCGGTTTCCCGACTTTTTTCTCGACACTGCCACCTGGGACTGATGAACTGTGAGTTCGATTTCCGCTATAAAAAAGTCTTAATAAAGCTGAAAAAACCCTGCTTTTTCCTTTTGGAGAAGCGATGCCGTGTTCATGGTTCAAAGCCGCTAAGCTGTGTGCTTTTTCCGGAATATCAGCAGATAAAGGGTCTTATTCCGGAACTGACCCGGAATCCGATTCTTTCTGGGTTCCCATGCCTTGAGAATCCGATTGTCGTCTCGGACCAGAGAAACCGTGCTTTAAAAAAGCTTAGGAGAATGAGTTTGATGGAACAGGCTTTATCTTCTTATGACCTCTTCGGAGTTCCAAGCTTTATCGTCGATTCAAAACCTTTAAAAAAGCGACTTAAAAAAAACCACCCCAAAGACCGGGCTTTTTCCATACAGGATTATGACAGACTCCTGCATGAAATGATCAACGCCATCGGGTTTTTCGAAAAGGTTATGGAAAAAATATCCGCATTAGACCAACGGAACCGCATGAAAAACCTCTTTGAAATTCTGAATGATCGTATCACGATGCGCCACCTGATGAAAGGTTTGGTTAGGCCGGAGGTTGTTCACAGGTTGGAAAATGAACATATAAAACGACTCAAAAGAAGCCTCCTTTCACCTGAGATATATTTTATGTAAACACTCAGTCCTTTCATGGCAGGTCTATAACGGATTTCAAGACAAACATTTCTTTTAAAACCAAAGTTTCATAACCGCGCAACGGGTGATCTGTGAGACATATGTGTATCATAGACCATCATCAATGATACATTTTATTAAAATGCTTCGCTTCATTGCTTTGCAAGTATCCGGCCGAAAGCCGACAATTCGCTTGGTCTTCAGAATCATTGAACTCTAAATAACACGGACGCCTATCACTCTGCAATCAACTGCTTGTGGTTAAACCCCGGGAAATGTCATGGTGAAATTTTGGATTAGGACCCAAACCTGGCACGAAAATTGATTGTTAAATTAAAGATTAAGCTGTAAATAAAAACAATATGTTTATAGCTCCGCGCGAAAACTTAAAAAAATAGAACTGGAGGTAAATTATGGAAGCATGTCAGCCTATATTAAATACCGGTCTGCGCGGTTTTAAAGTGGCAACGACCCGGGTGGGTGACGTTGACGGTACAGCCGGAAGATTGATCTACAGAGGATATCTTGTTCAGGATTTGGCCGGAAAAGTGTCATTTGAGGAGGTTGCATATCTGTTGCTCTATGAAAGCCTGCCTCAAAAAACAGAACTTGAAAACTTCAAAAAACAGCTTGTATCGGAACGGTCAGTCCCGCCTGGAGTCATCGCAGCCCTTGGAACCATACCCAAAGATGCCCTTCCCATGGATGTCCTTCAGGCATCGACTGCCTTACTGGCACACCATGATCCTGACGCCAGAGAGCATTCTCCCGAAGCGGCACTTCGCATGGGCATAAAGCTGATCGCAAAATTCCCGACTATTGTTGCGGCCTGGGATCGCATCCGGAACAATAAAAAACCTCTTGATCCGGATCCGGAGTTAGGCCATGCAGCCAATTTTCTTTATATGCTCAACGGAACAATTCCGGACGATGAACTTGCCGGCTTTTTTGATACCTGCCTGGTACTCCATGCAGAACATTCTTTTAATGCTTCAACATTTTCGGCGAGACAGGTGGCATCCACAAGGGCCCACATGTATTCGGCCATTGCTGCCGGCGTCGGTTCCTTATCCGGTGAATTGCATGGTGGTGCAAATACTCGTGTCATGGAGATGCTCCTTAATATCGATTCTGTCGACAAAGTTGAAGCATACGTGAACAATTTGCTCGATACCGGCGGAAAGATCATGGGGCTCGGCCATGCGGTCTACAAAACCGATGATCCCCGGGCGCATATCCTTGCACCCATGTCTAAAATAATGGGCGAGCGTATCAGAGAACCAAAATGGTACGAAATGTCCAAAATTCTTGAGAAAAAGGGTAAGGAAGCCTTTAAACAGAGAAAGGGCAGAGACATTTTTGTAAATGTCGATTTCTATAGCGCGTCTTTGTATTACTACATGGGGATACCGATAGACCTCTTTACGCCGATATTTGCCATCGCAAGAATTTCCGGCTGGGCCGCTCATGTTATTGAAGAGCAGTTTGCCGGTGCTGAGGCTAAACCGGTGCTGTATCGTCCCGACTCTGAGTATATTGGTGATTACTGCGGTCCGGATCAGTGCACCTTTGTACCCTTAGAAGAAAGGTGATTTAATATCTTGAAATTTAAAGAATATTCTGAAAATAAAGACGAATATTGACACCCAAGCTTTTACCTCGGAAATGGAATAATGGCATGTAGATTTTGAATGGATACCCTGTTGCGGTGGTTATGAACGGGAATATGAAAAGGAGGTAATGTGAAAAAGTGGCGATGTACGGTCTGCGGCTACATTCATGAAGGAGAGGAGCCGCCTGAAATATGCCCGGTTTGTGGCGCTGATCGAAGTAAGTTTGTTGAAATTGTTGCTGAAGAAAATGGTGAAAAAAAATCAAAAACAAAAATAGACCCCTTAGAACCTGAAACTGAAGCAAACGTCGCAGATGCTCCAGGAACAACGCTTGACCCTTTGTCAAAATATGACCGGATTTATCAACTGATGGTCAAGCATCATGTCCATCCGATTTCGGTCCATATCCCCAACGGCTTACTTCCCGTTTCTGTTCTGTTTATCTTTTTGGCTGTTATTTTCAAGTTCACCGGCTTAAGTCAGGCCGCATTTTATAACCTCATATTTGTGGTCTTCTCTATGCCGCTGGTGCTTTTTTCAGGGGTTATTGTGTGGCAAAAAAAATATAACGGTGCGATGACAACCCTGTTTCTGACAAAGATGATTTGCGGTGGTGTGGTATCATTAACGGCAATAATATTGGTCGTATGGTCTATTGTTGACCCCGGCGTGTTATCACTGACTTCCACCCATTTGGTCGCGTTTCTTTTTGTTAACATGGTTATGCTTGGTGCGGCTGTGACAGCTGGATTTCTCGGCGGGAAGCTCGTGTTTAGAGATTGATTTCATAAAAAAAAGGAAAATAAACGATGGATCAACAGGAAGACATTCAGGCACTGGAGGCCCAAAAAGAAATTGAAAGAATTTTGGGTGCGATCAAAGCAGAAATTCCTATTTTTTTGTACGCTCAGCCCGGCCAAAATGATGTATTCACTGATACCGCCAGGCAGGCCATTCGTTTTTTTCGGCAGCTCACCGATAAAATTGTATTGCGCGAATTTAATTTATATCATGAATCCGCAAAAAAATGGAACGTTGAATATTCGCCTACTCTGGTTTTCGATCCGGACCGATACAATATCCGGTGGCTGGGAGCACCCCTCGGTGAAGAGGGGCGTATCTTTCTGGAAGCGCTCATCCTCATCGGTCTTCAGAAGAGCAATCTCAACGAACAATCACTCCAGATCATAAAACGTATAGACACCCCAAGAAATATCAAGGTATTTGTCAGCGCAAGCTGTCCGTATTGTCCCCAGCAGGCGCTGAACGCGTTAAAGGCGGCTGTTGAAAAACCCGGGTTAGTTTCTCTGGAAATCATCGACATCCAAGCCAACCCTGAACTTGCCACCCGATATTCAGCCCAATCTGTTCCCCAAACATATGCAAATGACATTTTGATTGCCCAGGGTGCACAGACGGAAGAGCTTTTTATGCTATCTCTGGATAAAATGGAACAACAGACGGTATTCATTCCCGAAAGTGATGCAGAGGAAGTCGAGGCAGATCTGGTAATTGTGGGGGGCGGCCCGGCGGGACTGACAGCCGGGATATACGCAGCACGAAGCGGTCTTAAAACGGTGGTCGTAGAAAAAGGGGTCCTTGGGGGTCAGGTGGCCACCACCCCGGTTGTTGAAAATTATCCGGGCCTCAAACAAATTGGCGGAAAAACACTTGTGGATATTATGGTGACCCATGCTTTGGAATATGTACAGATTTTCCCGGGAGAAGGGGTTGTTGAGATCACCCTCAATGATCCTATCAACGTACAAACCACCCGACGAAAGTTCAAGACCAAGGCCGTATTGATGGCCACCGGGGCGACGCACAGGAATCTCGGCGTCCCTGGCGAATTACGCCTTTCAGGGCATGGCGTCAGTTATTGCAGTACCTGTGACGGCCCGCTTTTTAAGGGGAAAAAAGTCATTATTGTCGGCGGCGGCAACAGTGCCGTTACAGAAGCACTTCATTTGCATCATATCGGCGTGGATATCACCCTGGTTCACAGGAGAGATAGTCTGAAAGCTCAGGATTTTTTGGTGAAAAACCTGATACAAAATAATATTCCGATACTTTTTGATACTGAAGTCAAGGAAATCAGGGGAAAACATAACGTAGAAGAAGTTCTGCTTTACAACAATAATACCGAAGAATCTTATCCTCGATCCGTTAATGGCGTCTTTATTGCCATTGGGTATGATCCTGCTGTCGAGCTGGCTCAAAAAATTGGGATCGAGCTTTCGGATGAAGGGTTTATAAAGCATGATAATTACAGGACAAATATTCCGGGAATTTATACGGCCGGAGATGTGTCCGGGGGATACAAGCAAATCGTAACGGCCGCCGGACACGGTGCAGAAGCGGCTATGGCCATATTTGAAGACCTCATCAATCCATACTGGACCTAAATTCTTCGTGACAATCAACGCATTGAAAATTTAGGCTGAATAAAAATATCGAAACCGTTCATCCATAAAAACTTGGTTTGCCGGTATTCTTAAACACAAAATCATCGATCACTTTCGAAAAAAAACATCTGTATTCCGAAAGCAGTGAAGACTCGAACCTTTCAATTCAGCTATCGTCTGAGGTTGGTAAACGGATTAAAGAATCTATGGTCCGTTTTCTGGAAGAGCATAAATGAGTCTGTTGATTAATGAGGATTTTTGTTCAAGATCAAGGCATGCGAAAAAAATAACCACAAGCATATGTTTGATATTCTGAGGATTATTTTTTGAGCATAACGCAGAGATTGGGCGAAAAGACCATTAAGCAACGGGCTCATAAATAGACCTGACATGGAAGATGTGACATGAAAAATAAAATTGTAAAAGATTTAATGACCCCCATATCAGAATATGAGACCATTTCCATTGAAGCCAATCTCTATGAAGCCGCTCTTGCCCTCGATAAGGTTCAGAAAGATTATGAGCAGGGGATTTATCCCCATAAAATACTTCTTATATCCGATGAAAAGGGAGAGATTGTCGGCAAAATTAGCCAGCTGGATGTCCTCAGAGCATTGGAACCCAAAGGAAAACAGATCGGGGATTCAAAAACACTATCCCGTTTTGGTGTCAGCGCTAAGTATTTACGACCGATGCTCAATCAATGCGAATTTTGGGACAAACCTTTGATTGATATCTGTAGAGGTGCGGGCCGGCTTAAAGTCCAAATACTGGTCTGCGCTCCAGCCGAAGGAGAGTATGTTCCAGAAGACGCGTCCCTGAGTGAAGCCATACATCAGCTGGCTCTGGAGCATCATCAGTCTCTACTGGTAACCCGGGGCAAAAAAATTGTGGGGATTCTAAGACAAACAGATATGTTCAAAGAGGTTGTACAAACACTTTCCGTTTGTGAACTCTAATTGTCCGGAACGTATCTTCTTAATGCGTTCTGTGAGTGAAAGTTTTTGGAATTAATCTATGGCAGGAGATTTTGAATTTAAAGTTAGTAACGGTCCTTATAACGTAAAACAATTTATTTTTCTTGTTGCCGGTATATTGCTCTTTGCACTGGTGTATTATGCACCGCCGTGGTCAGATGCCATCGATCCGGCCGGAAAACATTTTGTACTGAGCAGAGAGGGAAAAGGCGCTCTGGCGATATCTCTGTTTGCCACCAGTTGGTGGGTTTTGGAAGTCGTACCCGTCGGCGTCACCAGCCTTGCCATCGGCGTCCTTCAGGTCTATTTCCTTATCCGTCCGGCCAAGGCGGCGTTCACGGACTTTATGGACCCCTCGGTCATGTTTATCTTCGCCTCCATCGTCATCGGCATGGTTTTTACAAAAACAGGACTTACCAAACGGATGGCCTATAAAATGCTGATGATCGTCGGTGAAAAAACCAGCATGATTTATCTCGGCTGTTTTGTATTGACCGCTGCTTTGACTCACATTATGGCCCATACAGCTGTAGCGGCAACCATATATCCGCTCCTTGTTTCTATTTACGGACTTTATGGAGAAGAAGACCAACCCACGAAGTTTGGCAAGGGGCTCTTCATGGGCATGGCTTACGTCGCCGGGGCAGGGAGCATTGTAACGCTATTGGGAGCTGCACGGGGTGCGGTTGCCATCGGCTTTTATAATGATGTTGTGGGCAGGGATGTCTCGTTTTTTCAATTGAGCTATTATATGCTTCCCATAGGATGGCTGATGGTGTTTTTATTGTGGGGGTTTTTCATGTTTTTCTTCAGGCCTGAAAAGAACAGTATTCCAGGTTTAAGAGAAAGGGCTGTCCGGCTCAATAAAGCTCTGGGCCCTGTTACCAGAAAAGAGATTATCGCCATGGTCATCGTCTTTGCCTGTATTCTGGCAATGTCTCTGAGTTCCTTTTTCCCGGCATTTAAGGTTCTCGATAAAACAGCCGTTATTTTAACGTCAACGATTCTTTTTTTTATCACAGGCATTCTGGATATCGATGATCTTGAAGAAATACCATGGAATATCATCCTGCTCTTTGCAGGTGCCATGAGTATGGGTTTTTGCCTCTGGCAAACAGGTGCGGCCAAGTGGCTTGCGGTAAAATGGCTGATGATATTCCATAATTCAAGCGGTTTCTTCTTTATTATGGGCATTGCATTTTTCGTTATGATCATGACCAATTTTTTAATGAACGTAGCGGCCATCGCGATCTCCCTGCCGGTTGCCTTGGTGCTTGCTTCTTATCTAAACGTAGCACCGGATGTCATCCTTTTTACATCCTTGGTCACGGCAGGAATGCCGTTTCTCTTGCTTGTCGGTGCTGCTCCAAATGCCATTGCATATGAATCCGGACAATTTACACCCGCTGAATTCTTTCTATACGGAATACCGGCCAGTATCTTGCTGATCGCAGTGATCGGTTTTGCAGTTTATGTTCTGTGGCCGATCATGGGCATGCCGATTCATTGATGAATCGACATGAACCATCGCCCCATATGATGGTTTCATAATAAGAATATCATTAAATATCATTAACATAATTCACCCGCTGTTCGGGGTGATAATCAAGGAGGAAATTATGGCTGAAATTGTTCACACATCACATATTACGATCACGAGAGAAATGGGGCCTACCCGGAAAGCTGTGATCAAGGGTTTTGCTGAACCGGTCTATTACGGGGTCCACGGCGGAATCAAAAATTTCTATAAAGTTGATCCGGAAGAAGAGCATGCGGCAACGTTAGATCACATTGTCGGTGCCGTGGGCGGATGAATGATGGGCACACTGGCCGCGGTGCTGGCCGGCAAAAAGATTCGGACCTTTAAAGATCAGTTTAAAGCCGTCGTAACCGGTGACATCGAAAACGTCGACGGGGTTTTGAAAATTACACGCATTAACGTCGGTTACTGGCTTAAATTGCCCAAGGAAAAGAGGACAGAGGCAAAAGATTCGCTCAAAGCCCATTTGAAATTGTGTCCCGGAGCCCAAAGCGTCATCGGTTGCATTGATATCAATTATGAACTGACCATGGAAGACTTGATTGAATAAAAAGGAGGAAATTGTATGAGTCAAACAGAAAAAAATTTACAGGAAGCATTTGCCGGGGAATCCCAGGCCAACCGAAAATATCTTGCATTTGCAAAAAAGGCGGATCGGGAAGGTTATCCGAAGGTTGCCAAACTCTTCAGGGCGGCTGCAGAGGCTGAAACCGTCCACGCCCATGCACATCTGAGGGTTCTCAAAGGAGTAAATTCAACCGCTGAAAACCTCGAAGAGGCTATTGCCGGTGAAACCCATGAGTTCAAAAGTATGTATCCGGCAATGATCGAAGCCGCACAATCGGAAGGAGACAAAGCAGCTCTGAGGAGCTTTACCTATGCCAATGAAGTTGAAAAAATACACGCCGATCTCTACCAGAAGGCATTGGACAGTCTTGATAATCCTGAAGCTGTGGAATGCTATTATGTTTGCGGTGTGTGCGGCTATACCTGTGAAAATGAACCTCCGGAAACATGCCCGGTTTGCAAGGCCAACATCAAGGCTTTTTCCAGGGTGGATTAAAAAAATCACAAACATTTAAAAATCTTAAAAGGAGGTAAAAAATGGCAAAAGTGCTTATCGGCTATTACAGCAGAACTGGAAACACGGAAAAAATGGCGGAATATATCGCTGAAGGTGTCCGTCTCACCGGAAACACCGCAGAGCTGAAAAAAATCTCTGAAATAAAAGATGAAAAAGATATGGGAGGATACGACGGTTTTATCTTCGGGTGTCCCACATATCATCGGGATCTCACTGCGGGCATGAAAACATTTCTATTCCTGGCGGAAAAAGCCAACCTGGTGGGCAAGATGGGGGGCGCATTCGGGTCTTATACCCATAGCGGGGAATCTGCTGACATGATATATGATACCATGCTTTACGTATTCAAAATGGACATGGTTGATCTGGGTGCATTGGATCTGAAAGAACAGGCTTTGGAAACGGATGAAGGGACGCGTGCCTGCCAGGATTACGGTAAAGCCATTGGTCAGAAGTTTGCTTAACCCAACGGCTTGAAATTTATTTTAAAAGGAGAAAAAAATGAAAGTCAAAGTCACTGAAAATTGCATGGGAGATCGCCGTTGTAACGACTTATGTCCTGAAGTTTTCGAATACGATGAGGACGAACTGAAATCTATGGTTAAGGTGGATGAGGTCTCCGCGCAATACGAGGCGCTTGTTCGGCAGGCTGCAGATGAATGCGGCGCCGATGCCATTATCATAGAAGATTAGTGATACCATTTAAACGGGGTCAGGGTTACACGGTGAAAATCTGGCCCCGTCGCTTTTTATCCTGCGATAACATTAGGTTTGACATGCCACAGTGTGGAATTATATTAAGATGAATGGCACGCTAAATCGTATCCTGCACTATCAACAGTAACCTATACAACCTCAGGAGGCATATCATGAAAGAGATATCAATTCTGGTTGGCGGGAAAGCAGGGGATGGTATCCGCCAGGCCGGTCAGGTCATTGCTCGACTTTTGAATCGGATGGGCTATCGGATTTTTTTCTATGATGATTATCCCTCTCTGATACGTGGCGGTCACAATTTTTCCATCATCAGGGCCGCGGAAAAACGTATCGTTGCGCACAAAGAGACGGTCGATGTCATCGTAGCCTTGAATCAGGATGCAGTGGAAAAACATAAACATCGGCTCAATACCGGCGGGATAATTCTCTATGATTCTAAAAAAGCGAATGCTGAAGGCTTGGGATTCGACTTTATGGAAATTGTTAAAAAGTTCGACGGAAAGCCGATTATGAGGAATACCGCAGCCATCGGAGCACTGGCCGGCGTATTAAATATCGAATGGTCTGTTCTGGAAAAGGTTATCATGGATGCCGTAGAAAAGGGCGTCGACTTGAATCTCAAAATCGCTCAGCATGCTTACGACCGGATTGAAAACCCTTCCAAGTCCGTGCCAAAACTGGATCAAAAACCCCTTCCGCTGGTCTCCGGAAATGAAGCCATTGCCCTTGGGGCGGTCAAAGCCGGTCTGAATATGTACATTGCCTATCCCATGACCCCCGCATCGGCCATTCTCCATTATCTGGCAGCCCACGAAAACGAATTGGGGGTGGTCACCGTACACCCTGAAAGTGAGATTGGTGTTGCACTCATGGCATTAGGGACCGCCTATGCCGGCGCAAGGACCATGGTCGGAACCTCCGGCGGAGGGTTCGCGTTGATGACAGAAGCATTGAGCCTGGCCGGACAGGGTGAACTTCCCATGGTCATTGTGGAATCTCAGAGACCCGGGCCAAGTACCGGTGTTCCCACATACACCATGCAAGGCGACCTGGCCTTTGTTGTCCATGCCGGGCATGGTGAAATTTTAAGGGTGGTGCTGGCACCCGGCGATGCCGATGAGGCATTTTACACGGCCGGACTGGCCATGAACCTTGCATGGAAATTTCAGATTCCGACCCTTGTGCTTACCGACAAGCATTTAAGCGAGAGCATATTCAGCTTCGAGGCCGATCTGGACAAGGTTAAACCGGAAAAGCCGCTTCTATGGAACAACCAGGGAGAATACAAAAGATATATAGATACTCAAAACGGCATTTCACCGTTGGCCTTTCCGGGAAATCCATCGGCAATCGTTAAAGCCACTTCCTATGAACATGATGAGAACGGCATTGCCACCGAGGAACCAGAGGTAATTTCCCGGATGCAGAGGAAACGGCTGCGCAAAAGAAAAGCCTTGGAAGATGAACTTGAAAAATATGAAACAGTGAAGGTATACGGAAATCCTGATTCAAAAACCGCCCTCCTGTGTTGGGGCTCAACCAAAGGGGCGTGTATAGAAGTGGCCGAAGCCCTTGATCTTAAAGTGGTCCAACCCCTGATATTGGAACCTTTACCGGTAAATGCGTTAAAAAAAACCCTTTCCGGCGTCGATAAAATCATAGACGTGGAAGTCAATGCCACCGGACAACTGGCAAAACTTATTTCCGGCCACGGTTTCTGTATTGACGATATGATTTTACGTTTTGACGGGCGTCCTTTTACCGTGGATGTTTTGCTTGACAATGTAAAGGAGGTGCTCTCATGACAACCATTAAAGAATTAGCGACCTATGCACAGAATACCTGGTGTCCCGGCTGCGGCAATTTCGGCATCTTAGCATCCATCAAAAAAGCATTGACAGATCTTGAAGATGATGGACTCGATCTTAATAAAGTAGCTATAGTCTCGGGAATCGGGTGTCATGCTAAAATTGTAGACTATCTCAACGTCAACACCTTCTATTCGCTTCATGGCCGGGTTCCGCCGCCGATGACCGGAATTAAACTGGCCAATCCGGATTTGACGGTAATCGGCCACGCCGGTGACGGAGATGCATATGGTGAAGGCATTGAGCATCTTATTTTCAGTGCCAAGCGAAATTTAGACATGACCTTCATTGTTCACAACAACAGGGTATACGGACTCACAACCGGTCAGTTTACGCCCACCAGTCCTTCCGGGTTTAAAGGGCGGTCGACCCCGAAAGGCAGCCCCGAAGAACCGTTGAATCCCATCGAACTCATGATATCCGCCGGTGCCACTTTTGTTGCCAGAGGGTATACGCGAAATATGGAACATCTTCAGTCTTTGATTAAAGCGGCAATCAACCATAAAGGATTTTCCTTTATCGACGTGCTTCAACCTTGTTTCACCTTTTTTAATACCTATGATTATTACAACGAAAGGGTGTATGAATTCACCCAGCAGGATGATGATGTTTCAGATAGAAAGGCCGCGTTTGTAAAGGCCGCAGAATGGGCTTACGGAGAGGGTGAAAAGATTCCCATCGGCATTTTTTACCAGGTAAAAAAACCGACCTATGAGGAAAAACTTTTGAAAGGAAGGATTCCTGTCCAATTAACACCCGGGGATATTCGGCCGGTACTCGAAAAACATATATAAAGGAGTGTTTTTATAAAAAAACACCCCGGCCTCTGATACAATTTGAATTCAACAGAATAAGGAGCGTAAATCCAATGAAAGAAAAAGTTGAAAAAGCGTTAAATGATGTCAGACCGGCTCTTCAGGCAGATGGTGGAGATGTGGAACTTGTAGAGGTGGAAAATAATATTGTCAAGGTAAGATTAAAGGGCGCCTGCGCCGGTTGTCCCATGTCCCAGATGACACTCAAACAGGGCATTGAGCGGTATATTAAAAAGCTGATTCCGGAAATAATCAGCGTGGAATCCGTGTAACTTCTTGACAAACTTAATTAAGAACTTACCATCCAACCCCTTGACAATGCCCGATCATTGAAGATATGGGGGGTTGTTTATGATTAAAGCCAAAACGTTTACAAGTCCGTTAAAGATTTTTCATGCAAAACTCGAAAAAATTAATTCTGAGAAAAACATCGACGCAGGGAACTGATGGGGTAAAAGGAGGGTTTCATGGCAGTAATTACCATTAGCAAAGAATTTGGCACTGAAGGTGAAAAGGTCGCATCGCGGGTAGCGGAAAAACTTGGTTACGAATATATCGGAAAAAATTTAGTCGCTGATATTGCTAAAGAACTCCATATATCCGAAAGTGAAGCGGCAACGTTTCGCAAAGCTTCCCAGTCACGAATCCTTCGTTTTGTCGATCGCTACACTTGCTCTATTGTTCAGAAGGTGGTTGACCGCGAACACGGCTGCCTGGACGACAAGAACTACTATGAGGTTACCAAAAAGTTGGTTGAAAATGTATATGATGCCGGTAACGTCATCATTCTTGGATGGGGAAGCCAGTGCCTTTTAAAAGAAAAGCCGAATACGCTTCATGTTCGTTTGATAAAAGACAATGATCTTAAAATAAAGGAGGTTATGCAGGCTGAGAATCTGAGCTCCAAAGCTGCAAAAGATTATATTGACAGAGAAGAAAATGATTTAAAGGCTTATATCAAACAATATTTTAACGAGGACTGGAATGCCGCCCACCTTTATGATCTAATTATAGATATGGGAAAAACCTCGGTGGAAAAGGCCGTTGGAATGATATGTGACAACGTGAAGCATAAAACCGAATAATCGATATTTAAGTATCACCTTCCAAAGCAAAAGAAGAGGACACTAAACATTTCTTTAAGGCAACTAAAGAGCTTAACCATTTGGGGTGCATTTCTCTCGACGTGAATACATCGCTGATTCAGCCTAAAGAGAAAAAGAAATAATGTCTTTAAACCGTAACAAGTACATGGCATCCACCCGACAGCTGGTTGCTGATCAAATCTTCAAGCCCACCCAGCGATTTTTCCGAAAAGAAGCTGCCAGCAGTATATTGCTCATTGCCGCCACGATCATGGCCCTGATTTGGACCAATTCCAGCATCGGGGAAACCTATCACAGCTTTTGGCATACCGAAGTTTCCTTTGCCTTCGGGCATTTTCATATCAGCAAAACACTCGTTCACTGGATCAATGACGGTTTCATGTCGTTGTTC
>Ga0070726_10002158_pt1 | contig 18193 bp, 12 predicted proteins | sample tdAd471_FD_67275 | JGI IMG/M metagenome (GOLD analysis project Ga0070726, IMG submission 67275) | Marine sediment microbial communities from the Atlantic coast under amendment with organic carbon and nitrate - tdAd47.1 | ecosystem: Environmental > Aquatic > Marine > Coastal > Sediment | place... | reverse complement strand
ACTGTCAGGCGGTCGGCCATGCGACGCACGGCTTCGGCCATTTCGGTCAGGGTGGTCAGGCCAATGTCGGGCAGGCCGAGCACGCTCGCGGAAACTCCGAACCCGCCGAGAAACAGCAGTTCGATCCCGGCCTCTTCGAGAACGCGCGCAGAGAACACATCGTGTGGAGCAAACGAGCGGACGATCTCGTGTCGCGCGAGCAGCCCCCGGAGCTTCTGGTTTTTCGGATTCAAAACACCGACCTCAGTGAGATTTGAAAGTCGTCCCGTTGAATGCCGCGTTGAATGCCGCGTTGAATGCCGTGTTCAACGCCCCAGGTTCCAGGCAACGCCGACTGTCCCGCGCACGGCTGCTCCGTGCCCGGCTGGCATCATTCACAGCCAGCGGCGGATTTTCGATTCACTCACCATCGAACCGCAGGTCACTGATCACTGATCCCGGCGGTGCCGCGACTCGAAAGCGGCAACGAGCGCCGATCAATCCCGAGGGCCGCGACTCGTTCATCAGCAGGCGGCTGCCCACTCGGACAAGCAGCCGGTTTGGCGTCAGCGAAAGTCGCAGGATGCTCAGCTGCTCGTCGCCCGCCAGCGAGATCTCGCGTAGCGGCACGATCTCACGACCTTGAACGTGCTCCAGAATTGCTCGCTGCGACCGCGCGGTGAAGCGCAAAGTGTCGCGCGACTCCAGGCCGACAACTTCCAGAATCAAATGCGGAGTCGCGTCTGGGCCGTCCTGAGATTCTTCCGGGAGGTCCACGCGAAAGGCCGCCGTGAAGGAACTCCAGTCGCGACGAAACTCGGCAGTGCAGAGTGCAGGCAACGCGGCCGAGTTCGAGGACCGGGTTGTCGCAGGCGACGAGAGCGCCGTCATTGCTCCGTCGTCGAACCGCCAGCCTGGTGCGTCCCAGGCTGGTGCCGAGTACGGATCTGTCCAGCTTGTCCGCGCTGCAGGTCCCGATGGCAGTCTGCCGGCCGCGTCTTCGCGCGAGGCAGGTTCTGCACCTCTGGACGCCGAGTCTTCGACGGTCTGAACAAATTCAGAACGGTCAGGTGCCTGTTCGCGCCGCGGTGCATCCGGAATCGTCGTCGGCGAACGCGGCTGGTCCTCACGCGTACGGAACGCGACCGCCGCCGTGACGGCGAGAGACAGCAGCAGAAGTTGAACAGGTCGCTTCATGAAATCAGACGGTCTGGCCGCTGAGGTTGCTGGTTCGAATCCCGTCACAAGTGTCGGCACGACGAGGCCGCATTGCGTGGCCTGATTGTGTCAGAAAAAGGCATTTGCCGCAGTTCCACAGGGAACACGTCTCCACGGAGGGAAGTTCGCTGACCGGTCTCCGCAATTCACTACGACGACAACAAAAACATCGAAGTGCGGAAGTTTACCCAACCGAATCAGGACGTGAACAAGCGACGGGCGAGATGATGCGTCCTCTCGGTCACTTCCGGAACTTCGACCTCAACCAACGGTCAACCGGGCCAGGCCACTGCGGGCAGAAGTCAGCGGGCAGCAGTCAGCCAGCTGACGAAACCAGTGCAGAGGTCTTTTCAGATCTGTCGGCAGCGTTCTGTCTGCCGGCAGCCATTTGAGACAAACCACCGAGAGGTTCGCGTCACGACACGGGTTCGAGTCAGGACGCATCCGGATGGACGACGTACTTCAGGAATTCATCTCGGAAAGCTGGGACAACCTTGCCCAGCTGGATAACGAAATTGTCGAGCTGGAGAAAGCGGGCAGTGACCCCGAACTGCTGGCGAGCATCTTCCGAACGATTCACACGATCAAAGGGACGTGTGGCTTCATCGGGCTGGACCGGCTCGGAGCACTGGCCCACTCGGCGGAAAACGTGCTCGGTCAAATGCGTGATGGCAAGCTGGACGTCTCCGAATCCGCCATCTCAATCACGCTGACCGCCATCGACCGCATCAAAGACCTGCTGTCGGCCATCGAAGAAACCGGCGAAGAGCCAGAGACGAACAACAACGATCTCATCAACCGGCTCGACATGCTGGCCCGGCTCGCCGACGACTTTGCGGATCCCCCGGCAGACATCCCGTTGGAACTTCCGGCTCCCGGCCCGAAACAGACCGCAGCACCCACGACGGCGTTCGATACCGTGCTGCCTCCCGCAGACGAGAACTCGCCGGTCGACACCGTGCAGCCTGATAACGATGCGCAGCCGGTTCACGGCGATGCGCAGTCGGTCAACCCCGCGCTGCCATCCGCAGGCAACGCAGTCACGGACACGGTCAAACCTGAGGTTGCTCAACCGGGCACTGAATCAGCGGCGGTTGCCGTTGAGGTGCAATCGAAAGTCGAGCGGGAATCGAAAGTCGAGCCGGAATCGAAAGTCGAGCCGGAACCGAGAACAGCGCCGGCTCCGGCGACGCCCCCAATCGCCGAACCATCGGCGGACTCTGCGCCGCAGCAGGCCGCGTCGACGTCGAGCGGTTCGCGCAGCGTTTCGGACCTGTCGATTCGCGTCAACGTCGACGTTCTCGACAGTCTGATGAATCTGGTCGGCGAACTGGTGCTGACGCGTAATCAACTGCTGCAGCTATCGCGTGGCGACGAAGAGTCGATCTATTCCGGGCCGATCGCCCACTTGAATCGTGTCACGGCCGACCTGCAGGAAGGCGTGATGAAAACGCGGATGCAGCCGATCGGGCACGCCTGGAGCCGCCTGCCACGCCTGGTTCGCGACCTCTGCCAGGTCACCGGCAAACAGATCGAACTTGAGATGCACGGTGCCGAGACGGAACTCGACCGCACGGTCCTGGACGCGATCAAGGATCCGCTGACGCACATGGTCCGCAACTCCGCCGACCACGGGATTGAGTCGCCGGAAGTTCGTCGCCAGGCCGGCAAGCCCGAAGTCGGCACGATCCGTCTCGACGCGTTCCACGAAGGCGGGCACGTCATCATTCGCATTGAAGACGACGGTGGTGGCATCAATATCAAACGCGTTCGCGCGAAGGCGATCGACCGCGGCATCATTTCAGAATCGGACGCCGCTCGTCTGACGGAGATGGACATCGCGGAGCTGATCTTTCAGGCCGGATTTTCGACAGCCGAGCAGGTGACTTCGGTCTCTGGCCGGGGCGTCGGCATGGACGTTGTCCGGACTCAGATCGAAAAGATTGGCGGCATGGTCGATCTGCAGCCGGCCGAGGGACACGGCACCTGCATCCGCATGAAGATTCCGCTGACGCTGGCAATCATCTCGGCACTGGTTGTCGAGAGCGGGAACGAGCTGTTCGCCATTCCGCAACTGGGCGTCGTCGAACTCGTCCGGCTGGCCGCCGAGGACCGGCATCGGATCGAGCGCATCCACAAGCACGAAGTTCTCCGCCTGCGCGATCGTCTGCTGCCACTGCTGCACCTTGACGAGGTTCTGCAACTCAATGATGCCTCGCCGGAATGTCCGTCGGAAACCGCCGCAGAGAACAACGCGTCGGCACTCTCGATTAAGGACGACGTCAACATCGTCGTCGTCCAGGTGGGCGATGATCAGCTTGGCCTGATCGTCGATGAGGTCTTCGACACGGAAGAGATCGTTGTCAAACCGGTTGGCAGCCTGCTGAAGGAAATCGGCATTTATCAGGGCACGACCATTCTCGGTGACGGTCGCGTGATCATGATTCTGGACGTCTCGGGGATCGCGGCCGAAATCGGCGGACTGAACACGATTTCCCGTGAGATCGAACGCGTCGATGGCGAACGCGACGTCGCGGCCGACATGACCAGCGTGCTGCTGTTCAACGTTGGTGGTGGCCGCACGATGTCCGTTCCGCTGGCGCTCGTCTCCCGGCTCGAAGAATTCACACGCGACCAGATTGAACAGACCGGCGACCGCGACCTCGTGCAGTATCGCGGCGACCTGCTGCCGCTGATGCCCGCCGACGGTTACACGAGGTCGCCGGAGCAGGCCGTGCAGCCCGTCATCGTCTTCTCGGAAGGCGACAAGGCGATGGGCCTGATGATCGAAGAGATCGACGACATCATCGAAGAAGAACTGGTGATTCGAATCCAGTCGGAACGGCCTGGCGTGCTCGGTACCGCAATCGTCAACAGCAAAGCGACCGACATCATTGACGCCCAGCACTATCTGAAACTCGCCAATCCGCACTGGTTTGAGAACAACCACAGCAACTTCAGGGCAAACATTCTCTTCGCCGAGGACTCGATGTTCTTCCGGCAGCTGGCGACGACTTCGCTGGAAACGGTCGGGTACGACGTCACGGCGGTCGAAAACGGCGCCCGCGCGGTTGAGGTTCTTGAACACGGAGCGATGTTCGACGCGATCATCTCCGACATCGAGATGCCCGAACTGGGCGGCCTGGAACTGGCACGCTGGGTCCGGGCCCGCGACGCCTACCGCGATGTTCCCATGCTGGCTCTGTCCGGCAACATGAATCCAACTCTGGAAAAGCAGTGCACCGACGCAGGTTTCAGCCACTTCCTGAGAAAGTTCGACCCGGAGGAACTGCGTCAGGTGCTGGACGGCCTGTGCCGCCCCCGAACTCCAGTGCAGGGAGTGCCCGCATGACAATACAGACAGACACCGCCCCGGGCAGCGACGAACTGCAGTCAGAATTTGACCGCCAGTACGTTTCCTTCTGGATCGGCGACCAGCTTCTGGGAGTGCCCGTGCGGGTTGTCCAGGAAGTGCTGAACCCGCAGGAGATCGCGCGCATTCCGCGAGCCCGTCCGGAAATCTCCGGCCTGCTGAATCTCCGCGGACAGATCGTCACCGCGGTCAATCTGCGGAAACGCCTGCAGCTGCCGGACCTTGAACCGGGACGCGAGTCCATCAACGTCGTCGTTCGCCATCACGGCGAACCGTTCAGCATCCTGGTGGACGAAGTCGGCGACGTGATCACGGTCGACGAGAACACGTTCGACCATGTGCCCGCCACGCTGGATTCCGTCTGGCGTGGCGTGACGACCGGCGTCTACCGCATGGAAGAACGGTTGTTCGTGATCGTTGACGTCGCGGCAATTCTTGATTTCGGCCTGAGGATTTCGGCCTGACGCTTCACCTTTTCGTCAGCGGCCGAGCGGGCGTCTGACAGACTCAGGAGTTCAACATGACCTCGTCTTCAACTCGTACCAGATCCAGTAGTTCCAAAACGTCGGGCGGACTGCGCACGAAAGAGCAGCTGAGCGCGCTCATCGAGCAGGCTCCTGTGCCACAGTTCGTTGTCGCCGGGGACGGCACCATCGCCGCCGTTAACACCGCGGCACGAAAGGTCATCGCCCGGCTGCAGGACGTCTTCAACTGCGATGCCGACACACTGCTCGGCAGCTCCGTCGATCTGCTGCTCGAAGCGCTGCCAGGCCTGAGCGACATCGCCGATGGCGGTCAGACAAGGATCGAGGTCGCCGACCAGGTCATCGAAGCGGCGATCGCCATCGTCCCGGATACCGATCTGAAACTTGTCACAATTGAGCCGCGCAACGCCGACGCGATTCGAGCTGAACTGACGAAGCTGCGGTCGATGCTCGACAACCTGCCGACCAACGTGCTCGTCGCCGACCGGGACCTGGTCATTCGGTATATGAATCCGGCGTCGGCTCAGAAACTCCGCAACCTGCAGGAGCACCTGCCGATCGCTGTGGACGACATCGTGGGGTCGAGCGTTGACGTCTTCCACAAGAATCCGGCTCACCAGCGCGCGATGCTTGCGAACCCGGATAACCTGCCGCACCGCGCTCAGATCAAGGTCGCCGACGAGATCCTCGACCTGCTGGTCACCGCCGTTCGAGATCATCGCGGCGAGTACGTCGGGCCGATGGTGACCTGGGACGTGATCACCGAGAAGGTGGCGACCGAACGCAAGAACCTCGACTACCAGGAGCAGATTCGGTCCATCCACAAGATCCAGGCCGTCATCGAGTTCGATCTCGATGGCACGATCGTCACGGCCAACGACAACTTCCTGAACGCGATGGGGTACAGCCTCGCCGAGATTCAGGGGCAGCATCACCGCATGTTCGCCGGGCCGGAACACGCCAGCAGTCCCGAGTACCAGCGTTTCTGGGAACGACTGCGCAACGGCGAAAGCATCATCGGAGAGTTTCAGCGTTTTGCCAAAGGCGGTCGCCCCGTCTGGATTCAGGCCAATTATGCGTCCATCCGTGATGAAAACGGGGTGCCCTGCCGCGTCGTCAAATACGCAACCGACGTGACGGAAGCCGTGCTCGCGCGTAACGAAATGGTTCGCATCCAGAACATGATGGACAACATTCCCATCAACGTGATGATGGCCAACCGTGACTTCGAACTGGTCTACATGAACCCGGCCTCACGGAGCACGCTGCAGAAGCTGCAGCACCTGCTGCCGAAACCGGTCGACCAGCTGGTCGGCGAGAAGATCGACATCTTCCACAAGGATCCGGAGATGCAGCGCCGGATTCTCAGCGATCCGAAAAACCTGCCGCATCGCGGTCGGATTCAGTTGAGCGATGAGTTCCTCGATCTGCAGGTCTCGGCCATCCTCGACAAAGAGGGCAACTATCTCGGCCCGATGGTGAGCTGGTCCATCGTGACGCATCAGGTCAAGCTGGCCAACGATTTCGAGAAAGACGTCAAGGGCGTTGTGGAAGTCGTCACCTCGTCCGCCACTGAGATGCAGGCCAGCTCCAATAACGTCGCGTCAATGGCCGAAGAAACGGCTCGCCAGGCTCAGGCCACGGCGGCAGCCAGCGAACAGGCCACAACGAACGTGCAGACTGTCGCGGCCGCTGCGGAAGAGTTGAGCAAGTCGATCGACGAAATCGCGCGGCACGTCCAGGACGCCTCGCGCATGACGAAGCAGGCCGTCGAAGGCGCCGACCGGGCCAACACCACGATTCAGGACCTTGGCGGAGCCAGCAACGAAATCGGGCAGGTGATTAAGGTCATCACGTCGATCGCCCAGCAGACCAATCTGCTCGCACTGAACGCGACGATCGAAGCGGCTCGCGCCGGAGAAGCAGGAAAGGGCTTCGCCGTCGTCGCCAACGAAGTCAAGGAGCTGGCCCGCCAGACCGCTCGGGCCACCGAAGACATCAGCCAGAAAATCGAAGCGATACAGGGTTCGACCGGCGTCGCCATCGAGGCAATTCAGACGATCGGCGAGGGCATCGGCAAGATCGACGAGATCTCGACCGTGATCGCGTCTGCTGTCGAGGAACAGACTGCGGCCACGAACGAAATCTCCCGCAACGTTGCCGAAGCCGCTCGCGGAACCAGCGAGGTCAGCAGCAACATCGCATCGGTCTCTGAGGCTGCTGGCGAGAGTGGACGCGGGGCGAACGACATTCTGACCGCTGCCGCCAATCTCGGTCAGGAATCCGTCCGGCTCGACGAAGTCACGACGGAATTCCTGAACCGCATGCGGGAATTCTGACCGGCGTGAATGCGTCCGCCGTTCACTGCCATGGCCGAATGCCGCCGCTGTCAAATGGTCTGCTGAGCCGGAGATTCAGCAGAACCGTTTCGACGACGGCGGCATTCGCCGCATCTGGGAGATCGCCTTGCGGCCCGATGTTCTGCCCGCGAAAGCCGACACAGATTCGAGTGTGATCAATTTCCCGCCGGATCACCGGCTGACGTACGACTGGCACTGCCCTGATGAGCGACTCCCCTGTACGCGTACTCGTCTGCGATGACTCCGCCGTGGCTCGCGGCCTGCTGACGCGGGCTCTCGAAGCCGATACCGACATTACGGTCGCCGGTTCGGTGATGCACGGTGCCGCCGCTCTGTCCTGGCTCGAAAAGAACACTGCCGACGTCGTCGTCTGTGACATCGAAATGCCGGTCATGGATGGGCTGGAAACGCTCAGCCGCATTCACGCCGATCAGCCGGGGCTTCCGGTGATCATCGTCAGCTCGTTCTCGCAGCGTGGTGCCGAGGCCAGTGTCGCCGCGCTGAAGCTCGGAGCGGTCGCCTGTGTTGCCAAGCCTCAGGCCGGGAGCGCCGGCAGCACGGTCGAACAGCTTTCCGCCGAGCTGCGTCCGCTCGTTCGAGAGGTTGCGCGATCGGCCAGTCAGCCAGCAGACAGAACTTCAACGCCGCACAGGCCTCCCCAGTGCGAAGTGCCGCGCCGTTCAAACAGCACTCACGAATTCAAGCCGGAAATCATCGTCATTGGTTCCAGCACGGGCGGTCCGCGAGCGTTGCAGGACGTGATTCAGAGAATTCCGCCCCATGTCGACGCGCCGATTCTGATCGCCCAGCACATGCCGCCCATGTTCACTCCAATCCTGGCCCAGCATCTGGGGCAGGACTGCGGACGACCGGCTCAGGAAGGTGGCCATCACGCGGCGGTTCTTCCCGGTCACATTTACGTCGCGCCCGGCGACTTTCATATGGAGCTGCACCGTCTCAACGGTCAGCTGGTGACACGTCTGCACCAGGGCGAGCCGGAACATTTCTGCCGCCCGTCGGTCAACCCGCTGTTTCGCTCTGCGGCCCGGCATTTTCCCGGCGGCGTGCTGGCCATCATGCTCACCGGGATGGGCGAGGACGGCATTGAAGGCACGCATGATGTGCGCGCGGCGAATGGTTACGTCATCGCTCAGGACGAAGCATCGTCCGTCGTCTGGGGCATGCCCGGCGCGGTCGCTCGCGCCAACCTTGCTCAGCAGATTCTTCCTGTCGACCAGATCGGCTCCGCGGTCGGCACCGTTTTTTCATCTAACCGCCAGGCGACTTTTGCATGACTCCCAACGAATATGCGTACGTTTGTGATTTCCTGAAGCGAACGTCCGGGCTGTCACTGGGCTCGGAAAAGGAATATCTGGTGACGTCGCGACTGCAGCCGCTCGCGCGAGAACTGGGACTGTCGGGGATCTCCGAGATCGTCCAGCGGCTTCAGACGGGCACTGAGCCGAACCTCGCGACTGCAGTCATGGAAGCGATGACGACGAACGAAACGTCGTTCTTCCGCGACGGGATTCCGTTCGAAGAGCTGCGGAACTACATGCTGCCACAGCTTCTGGCGACGCGCTCCGGCTATCGCTCACTGCGAATCTGGTCGGCCGCGTGTTCGACCGGCCAGGAACCGTACACGCTGGCCATCCTGCTGCACGAGATGCTTCCCGACATCAGGTCGTGGCGGATCGAGATTGTCGCGACCGATATCGACCAGACGGTTCTCCAGCGAGCATCTGCCGGGCGCTACTCGGATCGCGAACTGAAACGCGGCCTGCCGGAAGAGTATCTCAACCGCTACTTCGTCCACGACGGCGAGGCGTATCAGGCTTGCGAATCCCTGCGGAGCCTGATCACCTGGAAGCAGTTGAATCTGCTGAAAGATTTCAGCGGACTCGGGAGGTTCGACATCGTCTTCTGTCGCAACGTGCTGATCTACTTCGACAATGAGGACAAGATCGACATTGCCCGGCGCATTCATCGCCAGCTGGCCTCTGACGGATTTCTCATGCTGGGTGCCGCGGAAACTGTCATCGGCCTGTGTGACGACTTTGCCCGCGATTCCAACTGCCGCTCAGCGGTTTACACATCGGCCCTCGCACCGGCGTTTTCCTGAGCTGTCTGCAGGGTGCGGGCGAGCAACTCGCGCAACGCTGGCCAGCCGGCGCGCTGCCCAGTTGCCAGATCGCTCACGACCTCAAGTTCCACACCGAGATACTGGTCCGCCGGAAACTCGCGGCGCAACGCCGTCGTCAGTCCGTCCGAACAGCCCCGGTACGGAAAGTTGCGGCGGACACGAATCGTGCTGTCAGCTTTTTGCAGTTCCCGCTGCCACACGCTGCAGAACGTGCGCTCCGAAGTGCGTCGAGGATCGTAGAGCAGACCGATGTCGCAGTTTCGCTGCACACCGTTCAGGACCGGCGTGAAAGTGTGCACTCCAAGATGCAGGACCTGTTCGGCACCGTCCAGCAGCGACTCGACGGTCGACCGAACCCGCTGAATGTGTGGAGCGTGAAACCGCGCGACCACCTCGCGACGCGCAGCGGAGGACAGCCCGCAGGAGAACTCTGAGAACAAACGCGGATGACGAACGGTCCGGTTCAACTCGATGATTAATCGAGTCACTGTCGCGGAAATAAGCGGTGCGTCGAGCCGCTCGGCCAGCCATTCAGCAAGTTCGAGCGCTCCGGGATCCCAGCCGCGATGACTGGCCAGCACGGCGTCCGCGTTGGCGAACAACGCTGCGAACTCAGCCGGCACGTCATTGCCGCCGTGCTCGCACGTCAGTAACAGGGCCACGGATCTGCTGGGTCGGCGAGGCATTGGCTACTCGAACATGCGGCCTTCAGCCAGGCAGGTGCACAAGTTCTGATAAATCGCCTGCAGCGTCTCGCGAGAACTGTCGTCGCGCAGCCGCTCGGTGATGCGACGTGCCACGGGCCCGCGTTCCAGAATCACCTGCAGAGCAGCGGACAGTTCCGGTGGCACCGCATCAGTGCCGCCCGTTTCAGCGATCAGGAAACGCCACAACTCTCCAGCAGTGCAACGCTGCGGGCTCGTCCAGCCGAGCAGACGCAGATAGTCAGCGTCGTCGATGATGGCCTGCTCGGCGTCGTGAATCGTCCGATTGAGGATCGCGTACAGCGGCTCAATCTCGACAGCCTGCTGCTCGGCCAGACTCGACCAGCGTTCGCCGACCAGAGCCTGCAGCACATTGACGATCGCACTGACGACTGCAAGATCCGCGGTCGGGCACTCCTGAATGTCGAGCACTCGAATCTCGATCGAGCCGCGACCAAACCGCGCGATGGCTCCGCGGGCATTGAGAAACTCGTCCTGCAGATGCCCGTCCGGATCGAACGGAGCAATCTCGGCAAACATCGGTTCAAAGATCATGTGTTCGTAGTCGCGCTGCGTGAAGGCACGCTCCGGAATGACGCGGCCCGCGACGGACGCGACGCGGCGCGAGTTGGTCCGGTAAACCTCCAGCCGGTTGTCCTGCCGTCCCGTCAGCCGCCGGTCCATGATCGGCGAACTCGCTGCGATGCCGGGCAGAATCGGCAGCAGCAACCGCACAGCCCCGTGCAGACGCCCGAACTCGTCGTCCGGCGACTCGGCTCCGCTGAACGGCAGATTGAGATGCACGCTCTGCAGATTCGCCCAGCCGTGTCCGCGGCAATCAAAGACGCGATGAAACGTCTCGTAGATCGGACTGTTGTCGTGCGGCCAGAGCCGCATCTCACGCTGCGGGTCCATCCACGGATGCATGGCCGTCGGCATGAGCCGCGCTCCGAGCGACTGCAGCTCCGCGTTGACGGTCGCCACCTGACGCTGAAACGAACTGCTCAGGCCGGCGAGCGCTGCGACCGGTTGTGCGGTCTTGAACTCAACGACGTGCCGCACCAGCTCGTTCGACCAGTCGATGTCGCCGCGCTCGATGTCGCTGACGATCTGGCCGGTCACCTGCTCGAACAGGCGATCAACGATCGGGCGCACATCGAGCGTTGCGGCATCGACAACCATGTATTCGAGTTCGACTCCAAACGCGTCGAACAGGTGCAGAGGCATGAGACGTCTCGAATCAGGAGCCAGTTAAAGAACGATCTGGGCAATCACTTCAGCAGTTCGATTACGTGAGAGTCAGACTGGTCATCGCGCGTTGGCCGTTGCTGGATGCGTTCCGAAAGCGATCGTTTAACGCCCAGCCGCAGGCGCCGGCCACGAGACAACTTGCCCTGCTGTGGTCGCCGGCGCCTGCCGCTGGGCGGTAAACAGATTTCATCATTCGGGGCGTTCACGGTCGAACATCACGACTCCCGAGAGTTCCACTCCACTCGAAATCACTGCCTTCCTGTGAAGCCAGTGACGCCGTCTGTCGCTACACAAACCTTGCCCGCGCGGACTCCATTCGTCGCAGGAAGACCTCCATCACACGGTGGTACAGTTCGTCCTTCAGGACGAGGTCTTCGACGCCGGCATCGACGTTTGGATTGTCGTTGATCTCGATGACGTAGAACCGCCCGTTCGATTCCTTGATATCGACTCCGTAGAAACCGTCGCCAATCAGATTCGCGGCTTTCAGCGCCAGACGGACAGCTTTGACCGGCGCCGTTTCAACGGGCAGCGTCTCGTGTTTGCCGTATCGATCGCGGCCGTGCTCTTCCTGCCGGATAATCTGCCAGTGGCCGGGAGCCATGTAGTAGCGGCAGGCGAACAAGGGCTTGCGGTCGAGGATTCCGATCCGCCAGTCGAACGATGTCGGCAGAAACTCCTGAGCGACGAGCAGGTCGGACTCCCCGAAGAACTCGGCCAGCCGGGTCTCAAGCTCCTCGGCGGATTTCACTTTGACGACGCCCGCCGAGAACGAGCTGTCCGGCTTTTTCAGAACGCACGGGAAACCGAGTTCCTCGCTGATGCGCTGCCAGTTGTTGCGATGCACGACGATGGTTCGCGGGATGGCGATCCGGTTTCGTTCGAGCAGTTCGGCGAGAAACACTTTGTTGGTACAGCGGGAGATCGACAGCGGGTCATCAATCACGACCATGCCTTCGCTCGCCGCCTTTCGGGCGAAGCGATACGTGTATCCGTCGACGAAGGTTGTCTCGCGAATGAACAGACCGTCGAATTCGAGCAACCGCCCGTAGTCGTCCTTCGTAATCAGCTCCGCATAGATGCCGCTGTGCTTTGCCGCCTTGACGAACTTTTTGAGAGCGGGCTCGTCCGACGGCGCGTTCTCTTTTTCGTTCGGGTCATACAGGATCGCCAGATCGAAGCGCGGGCGGTTACGGGACCGGCGGTTGGCCGAGCGCCGGGAGAAATAGCGTTCCGCCGCTTCTGCAGCAAATCCCCGGTGCTCCGCCGGGACCTCCGATCCGGACAGTGTCTTGACCGACCGCAGCCGCCACTCGCCCTTCCGTCTGGCAAAGCGAAAGCGCAGAAACGGCGCCTGAAAAATGTTGAACAACTGCAGGCTCAACCGCTCATAGCGTTTCGCCATGTTGCGTCCAAAGTAGACGCTCAGACTGAACTCGTTTGACTGCAGCGTGGCCAGACTGCGATTGATCAGCTCGTCCAGCTCATCGGTCATCAGGCGGAAGATTGACGGCGATCGGATGTCCTGCATCGTCGTGATGCTGGGGATCGGCTTGTGCCCGCGTGCTTCGGCAAGCAGCGACACATAAAACCCTGTGCTTTGATAACGGTACGAGCGGCACAGGTTGAAGACGCGCGTCGTGCGTCGCGTACTGAACGACGGGTCGGTCAGGTACGACCACGCGTCGACAACTTCAACTCCAGGCACGTCAAACGGCCAGTCATCCGGCTGGCTGGTCACAATGAGTACGGCCACACAGGGCTCCGAGGAAGATGCGGAATGGGGAGTTCGGAATGGGGAGTTCGGAATGGGGAGTTCGGAATGCGGAAGGGCCGGTTAAGTTGCGCGGCGGGCTGAACCCGGCTGCCAGCCAGATACTACTTCGGTCGAACGATCAGCAGATTGGCGTCGTAAGTGACGATGCCCAGCAGCACCGCGCACAGAACGCGTTCGATCGCTATTTCATAGAGCTGACCATCTCCGTGCGGATGCTTCGTGTAGGGATCGGCGACGCTGACCTTGCGAGCTTCCGCGTCGTACCCGGACAGGACGACAAAATGTCCGGCCGGTTCGCCGGCAATGTCATCCGGCTTCCAGTCCGGCGCCCGCTCGCGCGCGTCCTGATAAAGCCACGTCGCACTGAGCCCGGTGATGATCGGACACTGACGGCGCAGATAACGACGGATCAGTTCCGGCGAGAGGTCTTCCATGCGGATCCGACCGCCGCGTTCCAGAAAGCCGACGTAAGCGTCCGTCGCGAAACGCAGCCTGGAATGAGCTTTGACTTCTGCCTGGCGACGCAGCGATTCGACCAGCGGCCGGGAGTGCGGTCGGAACCAGGACGGGTCGAAGACATGCAGGTTGCATGTGTAGAGCGTCGCCCGGTATCCACGGTCGAGAGCGTGACACCCCAGCAGTGCCCCCAGCGTGCCGCCGGTATCCAGCGTCGAGACGCCTGCGATCACGTCGGCCAGAGTCACCTCGTCGCCAAAGTACGAGTAAACCGCGTGCAGACACGTCGGCCCGCAGGTCGTGTCATCCGGCTGCGGCAGAATCGAAAACGACAGACGCGAATCCGTCATCGGCACAAGAACCCAGAGCGAAAGGCAGAAAAAAACCGCGTATCCACAAAGCTTGCCACTGGTACCACCGGACAGACAGACGGTCCACTCAAATTCCACCCCGGACTGTGAAGAATCTGAACGCCGGACGAGCAGCTTGAAGTTCGCGTCGGACTTCGCTAACTCCCATCAACCAACACTCACTCGTACCGGCAAGCGAAAGACTGGTCGACACAGGTTAGTGCGCCGCCCGAGCGAGATCACAATCTGCTTCCCCTTTAAGAAAGGCTTTCCGATGGCCATGCAGACAACCCGCCGTGACTTTCTGAAATCGACTTCCGCTCTGGCCGCAGCCGGTACGGCGCTGCCTCACTTCGCCTGGAGCGAGAAGGCATTCGCCAATGACTCCGCGAATTCCCGACCGCGAATTGGCTGCATCGGCGTCGGCAGCATGGGCACAGGCGATGCCCGGCAGCATTCCGGCTTCGGCGACATTCTCGCGGTGTGCGATGTCGACTCGCGGCACGCCGACCGGGCGAAGAACGACGACCGGATCGGCAAAGGCAAGGCCGACGCGTACGGCGACTATCGCAAAGTCCTCGAACGTGACGATATCGACGTCGTCAGCGTCGTCACCCCGGACCACTGGCATGTCAAGATCGCCATCGAAGCGCTGCAGGCCGGAAAGCACGTCTTCTGCCAGAAGCCGCTGACACTGACGCTCGAAGAAAACCAGCTCATCCGCAACGCCTGCCGCAAATACAGCGACCGCGTCTTCTTCATCGGAACACAGCAGCGCAGCGACCGCAACAAGTTTCTACGCGCGGTCAACATGGTCCAGAAGGGCCTGCTGGGCGACATCACGAAAGTGACCGTGGGCATCAATGGCAGCCCGACCGGCGGCCCGTTCCCCGTCGCGGACGTTCCCAGGGAACTCGACTGGGACTTCTGGCTGGGGCAGGCTCCGAAAGTTGACTACCGCGAAAAACGCTGCCACTACCAGTTCCGCTGGTGGTACGAGTACTCCGGTGGCAAGTTCACCGACTGGGGGGCTCACCACGTCGACATTGCGACCTGGGCGATCGGCCAGAACGGCGACGGCCAGGGACCGACCGAGATCGACGGAACTGACGCGAAGCACCCGGTCGAATACAAAGACGGCTACCCAACAGCCGACGACAGCTATAACACGTCGCACGACTTCAACGTGGTCTGCAAGTTCGGCGACACCGAAATGCACGTCACCAGCCGCGGCGACAACGGCATTACGTTTGAAGGCACGAAAGGCCGCATCTTCGTCAACCGAGGCAAGATCACCGGCAAGCCGATCGAAGAGAACTGGGACGAAGGCCAGTACACGGAGGAAGACGTCGCCGCTCTCTACAAAGGCAAGCAGCACGAAGGTCACAAGAACAACTTCTACCGCTGCATTGCCGAAGGCGGCCTGCCGGTCTCGGACATTTACACGCACGTCCAGGCAATGGCGACCTGCCACCTGAGCGCTATCGCCGCGCGTCTGGGCCGCAAGATCACCTGGGATCCGAAGAACGAGCAGATTGTCGGCGACGACCAGGCCGCCGCCTTCTTCGCTCGCACACCGCGCAAAGGTTTCGAGATTCCCCGCGTCTGATCGCGAGTCGTTCTGATGGAAAATTGACGGGCACGCTCCGCGATCCGGCAGAGCGTGCCCGTTGTGTATCCCGACCGTGGCACACGGGGGGATCCGACATTCAACAGGGTGCTACTCGTCAAAGTCGTCCTCGCCGCGCATTTCGCGGAGGAACCTCGACGGTACGGACAGCCGGTTCTTGCCCCACTTCTTTCTCGCGATCGCGCGGGTCAGCGTCAGGTGGTCCCGGGCGCGCGTGATCCCGACGTAACACAGCCGGCGTTCTTCGTCGATCGCAGCACCTTCGGCTTCGACCGAGCGTTTGTGTGGCAGCAGGTTTTCCTCCATGCCCACCATGTAGACTCGCGGAAACTCAAGTCCCTTCGCACTGTGCAGCGTCATCAGCTTGACGGCGGCTTCGTTGAGCTTGTCCTCTTTTTCGTTGCCAAAGTCCGGACCATCGAGTGCTGCTTCTTCGAGGAACCCGCCGACGGAGGGCGAGCGGGCTTTCTCCGCATAAGACCGCAACGTCTCAATCATCTGCTCGACGATCTCCTGTTTCGCAATCTGCATATCCTCGCTTTTGTACTGCTTGGCGATCTCGCTTTCGTAGTCGATGGTGCCGAGCAGTTTCTCAACAATGGCCGCCATGTTTCTGGGACTGCTCCGCAATTCGTCGCGAAAGCTGTCGAGCAACTGTCGGAAGCGGTTGACCGCCTCGCCTGCACGCGCAGAGATGTCCTTTTCGGCGAGAGCCTCCGGAACGACGTCCCACAGACTGCAGCCTCGACGAACGGCCCGCGCGAGCAGTTTCTGAGTGGTCGCGTCGCTGATCCCGCGCGCCGGCGTATTGATGATCCGCAGCAGCGCGTTGTCGTCGAGCGGATTCTCGAGCACCTTCAGATAGGCGAGGATGTCGCGGACTTCGCGCTTGTCGAAGAATGACTGCGTGCCCATGACGGTGTAGCGAACTTCCTGCCGGCGGAATTCGGTTTCGAAAACACGCGGCTGCTCATTCGTGCGGAACAGAATGCAGATGTCCTGCGGCGCGACGCCCTTCTTCTCGGTCCAGAATTTGATCTCGCGAACGACCGTTTCCGCCTCGACGTTTTCGTCTTCGTATTCGCGGAAGCGGACTTCGGACTCGGCGATCTTGTTCGCCCGCAGTTCCTTGTCGTGCCGGCCTTTGTTGTGCTTCACCAGCCGGTTGGCGAGTTCCAGAATGGCATCCGTGCAGCGGTAGTTCTCTTCCAGACGGACGACCTTGGCACCGGGAAACTGTCGATTGAAGCCGAGAATGTGTTCGACGTCGGCGCCGCGCCAGGCATAAATCGACTGGTCATCGTCACCTACGACACACAGGTTTCGGTGCGGTCGAACCAGCGCTTCGATCAGGTCAAACTGCGAGCCGTTCGTGTCCTGATACTCGTCGATCTGCACATGATCGAAGCGGGCCTGCTGCCGCTGCAGGACTTCCGGAAAATTGCGAAACAGCTCGTTCGTCAGCAGCAGGAGATCGTCGAAGTCGACGGCGCCGCAGGCTCGCAGGCCGGACTGATACTTGCGGTAAGCGACGGCGGCGATGAAATCGAGATCGGTCTCGGTGTACTCGGTTGCCTGGTCAGGCGAGACGCCGTGCATTTTCCAGCGGCTGATCGAGTTCAGCAGGTCGCCGGGGCGGAGCGTTGTGTCAGGCACGCGGACGTCGCGGAGTGCCTTGCGAGCGGCGGATTCCTGGTCGCCACGATCGTAAATCGAGAACGTCTTCGGATAGCCGAGTGCCTCGATCTCCTGCCGCAGGACGCGCACGCAGTACGAGTGGAACGTCGAGATCAGCGGCTTCTTCGGCAGCCGTTTCCCGAGCAGTTCCTGCGTCCGTTCGAGCATTTCCTTCGCGGCTTTATTGGTGAACGTCACCGACAGAATTCGGTCAGCCGCGATTCCTGAGCGCACCAGCTCGACGATCCGGTGCGTGATCACGCGCGTCTTGCCCGTGCCGGCTCCTGCCAGCACCAGTAGCGGTCCAGACAGCGTCGTCACCGCGTCCCGCTGCGCCGCATTGAGATGTCCCAGTCGATCCATCGTTCTCAGTAGGAATTGATGAACGCCCGACCGCGGGCGCCGGCAGTTGGTCAAAGTCGTCACTGATCGCCGGCGCCAGCGACCGGGCGTTGCACAACTGCCTCAGGCCGCTTCGGCCGACCACCGACAGCGGCGGGAGTATCGCGACGAGGCAGAGGGATGTCTAACGATGGGTTTTCGCCGCAACTGACGCCGTAATCACGCAGAGTCAGCGTGCGACAAACATCATTGCTGCACGGAACGCCGTTTCGCCCCGCAGGGGCAAACCTATGCCAGCCTGGGGCAAAGTGGAGCGGCGCAGCCGCGGAATGTCGGTGCGTCGGGCATGGTTGAGTGATTGAAGGTGAAAGTCCTTTGCGGGGCCTGTCGGAGGCAACCGCGCGTGAAAGCAACTGCATGAGTGGATGACTCGTCATCCGCAAGCCGT
>Ga0070726_10002155_pt1 | contig 18214 bp, 19 predicted proteins | sample tdAd471_FD_67275 | JGI IMG/M metagenome (GOLD analysis project Ga0070726, IMG submission 67275) | Marine sediment microbial communities from the Atlantic coast under amendment with organic carbon and nitrate - tdAd47.1 | ecosystem: Environmental > Aquatic > Marine > Coastal > Sediment | place... | reverse complement strand
CGAGATTCCGAGGGGTGAGTTCGTCGTGCTCCAAGGCACATCCGGATCAGGGAAGACGACCCTCCTCAATCAACTCGGAGCGCTCGAAGCACCGACTTCTGGCGAAGTCGAGTCGAACGGATACCACCTGAACGGACTCGACGACGACGGCCGGACCGGCTATCGCCTGCATTCCGTCGGGTTCGTATTCCAGTTCTACAACCTCGTGCCATCACTCACCGCCTATGAGAACGTCGCTCTCATTGCTGAGTTGACAGGAGACGATGTGAAGGATCGCACCGAGGCGATGCTCGACGCCGTCGGTCTCGCCGACCGTATGAATCACTTTCCTGGCCAGATGTCCGGAGGCGAACAGCAAAGGGTCTCTATCGCCCGCGGGCTCGTCAAGAACCCTCCTCTGATGCTTTGCGATGAGCCAACTGGAGCACTTGACACAGAGACCGGCATCCAGGTGCTCGACCTCCTGCGTGAGATCACAGACGGCGGGGATCGCACGATTGTTGTTGTCACACACAACAGTCAGATCTCACAGATTGCCAACCGTGTCATCGACCTCAAGGACGGGGCCGTCACTGACATGCACATCAACGAAACCCCGCTCAATCCCCAGGATGTCGCCTGGTGAAGTTGCTCTCGCTCAAGCGGCGAAGGGACATCCTCCGCCAGAAGTGGCAGTTCGTCGCCGTCATCGTGACCGTCGTGCTCGGCGTGGCAATGTTCGCAGGCACATTCAACGCATACCTCAACCTCGGCTCGTCACTCGAAGGAACCTACGAGCGACTTGCCATGGCAGACATGACGGTGACCGGAGCTGACGAAGGGTTCGTGGACGTGGCGCGCACGACAAGCGGTGTCGCCAATGCAATCGTTCGACGCCAGGCGGATGTTCCCTTCGAGATTGGCGAGGATTCACTGATTGGCAGGGTCGTTGGAGTGCCAGTGGGCGCCCAACCTGCCATCAACATGGTCGATGTCGAAACGGGAGGCTATCTCTCAGGCGGCGATGGGCTTGAGGTCATGCTCGACACCCACGGCGCAAGCGACTTCGGAATCGAGGTCGGGGCAACGCTCACGATCGCGGGTCGGGAAGCGACCGTCGTTGCGATCGTCGTCTCGCCTGAATACCTGTGGCCGGCGCGGGACGAACAGAGCCTCTTCACCGCTCCGAAGAGCTTCGCCGTCGCCTTCGTCGATGAGGCCGTGCTCGCCGATCTCGAGGCACAGACCATCCTTGACCAAACGCTGGTGCTGTACGAAGAGGATGCAGACGTCGCAGCCGTCGACGCCACGATTGAGGGACTCGCTCGCTCGGCCAATGCAGGGTCCATTCAGCCACTTGCGAACCAACCATCGAACAACGCAATCTCGAAGGAGATCGAAGGACTACAAACGATGGCGGTCGCCTTCCCGCTGCTCTTCCTTGCAGCTGCAGGGATGGCCATCTACGTCCTGATCACCAGGCTGGTGTTCTCCCAGAGGGGCGTAATCGGAACGCTGCGCTCGCTCGGCATCAGCAGTAAGCGAATGAGCAGGCACTATAGATCCTACGGAACAATGGTCGGGTTGATCGGTGCCGGCATCGGCGTCGTCGTCGGTGGATTCATCGGGAGGGGGATGACGGCTCTCTACATTCAGATCTTCGGAATCCCGGACCTGGTTGCTGCAGTCCACATCCCCACCATCATTCTCGCCTTGGCCTTCGGGTTCGTGGCTGGTGCTCTTGCTTCGATTGCACCCTCAAGGACGGTGCTTCGGCTCGCACCGGCGGAAGCGATGCGCGGCGATACGCCAACCGCAGGGGGCAAACGCTCGCTCTTCGAGACCTTGATCCCCCCTCTTAGGAAGGCACCGGTCAGGTGGCGGATGACACTTCGTGGCATCGGTCGGAACAAGAAGCGGTCCAGCACAATGGTGATTGGCGTCGTCCTCGCGATGACGTTGATTCTCGCAACGGCAGGGATGATGGACTCGATGCTGACGGCCATCGACACACAGTTCCAGGATGTCGCGCTTGAGGATGCGTCGATCATCTTCGAAGTCCCGGTGACCGATGATGTGATCAACGCTGTCGCAGATGTCTCCGGCGTGGAGGCCGCCGAACCCGTGATCGCTCTTGCGGCAACTCTTTCAAAGAGCGACAGTTCGTTCTCGACGGTGATGAACGGGTACGAGCGTGACACGGTCATGCACGGCTTCCCCGCTCCCCTCCCTGTGTCTGGAGCTTTCGTTGGTCACGCCATGCGAGATCTCCTCGACCTTGAGGTCGGGGACATTGTCCGGATCACGTTCCCCGACCTTGAAACCACGATTACGACCACCGTCGAGATGTTCCTCAACGAGCCACTCGGAACCGTGGCGTACATGAGCACTGAGGCGCTGACAGCCGCAATCGAGGACGCAAATCCAGCCATCACGGCTGATGTTCTCGCCAGTCCTGCAGCCACGACGGCAAAGGCGATCTTCGCCGATGGCGCAGATCCGGGGCCAGTGCTCGACAGAGTCAAGGAGGTTGACGGAGTCGCAACGGCAGTTGATGCAACCAAGCTCAAGGAGAGCATCGAGGACTTCCAAGCCTTCTTCTACGCCTTCATCGGAATCATGATGCTGTTCGGAGGGGCGATGGCATTCGCCTTGATTTTCAACACCATTTCAGTCAACGTCGCAGAGCGGTCCAGCGAGTTCGCATCGATGCGAGCAAACGGGTTGACCCATAGGCGTGTGGCGGCGCTCATAGCTGGTGAGAACATCATCCTTACCGCCATGGGAATTGCCCCAGGACTCATCGTTGGGTACCTCGCCGCACAGGCATTTCTTGGTTCGCTTGCCGACGAGCAGATGCCACTCCAACTCACCATCACTCCGTTTACATGGATTGGGACGATCGCCGCGATGTTCGTCGTAGCTGGGCTCTCGCTGATCCCGGCCGTGAGGGCAATCAAACGCATAAACGTGGGAGAAATCGTTCGAGAGCGCTCGGTATAGACGTTCGGGCTGCGGCTAGCATCCGTAGCGATGATCTTTTCCGACAGAACCATCAAGGAACGAATCGAATCTGGCTCGATTCTCATCGATCCGTACGACCCTGGCATGGTGCAGCCGTCAAGTGTCGATCTACGGTGTGACCCCAACTTTCGGGTCTTCGAGAACCATCGCTACCCGCTGATCGATCCAAAGGCGCCGCAGGATGATCTCACTACGAACGTGCGCGTTGGCCACGATGAGCCATTCATTCTTCACCCAGGAGAGTTCGTGCTCGGCTCCACGCTCGAGACGGTCGGGCTCGCCGATGACATCGTTGCGAGGCTTGAGGGCAAATCAAGTCTCGGTCGGCTCGGCCTTCTCATTCACTCGACGGCGGGCTTCATTGACCCGGGCTTCAAGGGGCAGGTCACGCTTGAGCTGTCGAATGTTGCAAATCTCCCAATCGCCATCTACCCGGAGATGAAGATTGGTCAGATCAGCTTCTACCAAATGACGACCGCAGCGGAGTTCCCATACGGATCTCCCGAGCTCGGGTCCAAGTACCAGGGCCAGGCCGGTCCGACGCCGTCCCAGATGCACACCGATTTCGGAGCTGTGGGTGACTGACGCGCACGCTCGGGTGTCCGCAATCATGATCGACTGTCGCGATCCGCAGTCACTTGTCGCGTTTTGGTCAGAGATCGCGGGGGTCGAGGCGGAGCACTTCTACCCCGATTACATCTTCACTACGAAGATCCCAGGTAACAACATCCGGCTCGCCTTCCAGCGCGTGCCGGAGGCCAAGGCCGTGAAGAACCGGCTTCATATCGATCTCGGTCACACCGACCCTGAGGCACTCGCGGCGAAGGTCACAGCCCTCGGTGGATCACGTCTCGCCGACCATGGTTCGGGAGAGGGGGCGTGGATTGTGCTTGCCGACCCTGAAGGCAACGAATTCTGCGTCAGCCAACTGCACTGACTCGGCTCGGCAGGTCCGACACGCGAACCACGATGTCGTTGACCTCTGCCTCCAAGGGAGTCTCGACAGCCCTCGCGACATACGCGAGACCCACGCCGTCATGCGAAGACGTAACAGTCCCTATCGACTCGCCAGCCGTCAGAACCGCTGCGCCTGCATCGATGAGATCATCTGAGCGGACGGCGACCAGCCGCCGTGTTGGTGCTGCTCCCCGGTGGTAGGTCCTCGCAACGAGCTCCTGACCGGTGTAGCAGCCCTTGTCGAACGACACAGTGATGTCGACGAGCCCAGTCATCGCTGGCGTTGTGCTGTCCGGGATGTCAAAAGCCATTGATGGCCACCCGCCCTCGACCCTGCGTCGCTCAAGCTCTGCCGCCTCCCCAACCGGTGCATCCGGTGGGACAACAACCTTCGGCCCCACGACGTCGAGAGCCTCAATACCAACCAGTGGGACCGCGCCCACGATCGGGGCATCCACGCTCATGGCACGGGCTCCTTGTCCTCTCCATGCCAAACCTGGCCAACGAGCCTGTGAGAACCTCGCGTCTGTCCGAAAGAGCAGCCCATCAAGCCTTGAGAGAACTGCATCACCGAATCCAGCTTCTGTATCGAGCGTCAACCGGTCCTGGCCGATGCGTGTGACGCGGACGAACGCCTCGATCGCGCTCTGCGGATCAAGAATGAATGACCATCGAGCTTGACCGAGACCAAGAGTCATCACATCTTGCGTCAGTTGCGTCTGAAGGTAGCTTCTGGCGTCTGACCCTTCGACAATGACGATGTCTCGTTCGATCGCAAAGACGCGAAGCGTCGCCGAGGCTGATTGCTGTTCCACGCAGCGATGGTAGGGACGCTGTCGGGTCCCCTCGACCTCACTACGTTCCGAACTCTGTGCCTTCGGTGAGCCACAAACCCAGCTCGTCCCTGTCAGGGAGATGGAGCGAGCCAGATTCGACGAAATACGCCGTGTCAACGAAATCGATCGCAGCTGGATCGTGGGTCGCCATCACCACGGTTGTTCCAGTGTCTGCGATGTCCCGAAGCATCTGGAGAATCCCTGCACCGGTGACGGTGTCGAGCTCCCCGGTCGGTTCGTCCGCGAGCAAGTACTTCGGTTCGTGGACCAGCGCACGGGCGATACTCACTCGTTGCTGCTCGCCGCCTGACATCTCATCTGGCCGATGATCCATCCGTTCCGCCATGCCGACTGAGGCGAGTGCTGCCTCGACACGTTCCTTCGCATCGCCGCCGCGTCCACCGGTCAATCGCATCGAAACATCGACATTCTCTCGCGCAGACACGAGCCTGAGTAGCGAAGATGACTGAAACACGAAGCCAAGCTTGCTTCTTCTGACCTTCGCTGCTGCGGACTCGGAGAGACCGTCAACGCGCTCTCCGTCGATCCATACCTCGCCCGTGTCCGGGCGTTGGAGCAGACCAAGCATGTGGAGCTGCGATGTCTTGCCAGAACCCGACGGCCCGAAGAGAGCAACGAAGGAGCCTGATTCAACAAGAAGATCAACATCGAGTGCTCCGACCGCACCGTTCGGATAGCGCCTCGACACGCCACGGAGTTCGAGACTCATTCGTCATCTCCTTCGGTCTGGAGCAAGATGCCCTCATCGACGAGTTTGACTCGCACAGAGTCTGTGATGCCGGCCTGAACAATCATGTCTCTCGGCAGTTGAATCATGCCGCGCTGATCGACGGATACGACTTCGACGGCGCCTCGCTTTCCCTGCGTCGCGACGCGTCCGTCTGCGATGCGAATGACACGGTCCGTCCGTTTCGCAATCGCGACATCGTGAGTCACCACAAGTATCGATAGGCCACCCTCGTGTGAAAGCGTCCGAAGAAGTTCGAAGATCTCGAGCGAAGTCTCGGTGTCGAGTTCACCGGTCAGCTCGTCTGCAAGAAGCAGCTTTGGCCCTGGCGCGAGAGCGACGCATAGGGCGAGGCGCTGCTGTTCGCCACCAGACATGGTGTGCACGGGCGCATGAGCCTTCCCACGGAGTCCAACCGCCTCAAGAAGGGCCATCGCCCTCGCCTTGCGCTTCCGACCAGAGATCCCTCCGAGCAAGAGGGGGAGCTCAACATTCTGAACTGCCTTCAAGTAGGGAACGAGGTTTCTCGTGAAGTCCTGCCACACAAAACCCACATCTCGCCGGTAGTACTTCGTCAGGTCTTTGGCCGAGATGTCTGTCAGGTCGCGATCGGCGACGATGGCTTTCCCAGCTGACGGACGCTCGAATCCAGCGAGGATCGTGAGCAGTGTCGACTTCCCTGCACCGGAAGCGCCCACGACGGAAATGAACTCACCCTGCTCCATCGTGAGATCGAGCCCTTGCAGGGCAACCACTTCGAGGTTGCCCTGCTTGTGGATCTTGATGACATTCTGACAATCAATAATCGGAGGCATCAGCGTTCCACCTCTCTCAGCACTTCGCTCATTCTTCGCACAGAGACACGTCTAGTCGCCCACAGGACGGACACGATCAGCATGACTCCCACAACGGCGATGTAGCCGAGCAGCTGCGTCGTAGGAATGCTCAGGAGAATGGGAGGCTCAATAACGACGGCGGTCTCCCCGAGTTGGAAGAACGGCAGCATGACCATCACGAGGGCGATGCCTCCGAGGACTCCGATCATCGCACCAAGACCGATTACAACCAGTTGCTCAAGGGCGAATGTGATCCCGACCGACTTTCGCTCGAATCCGAGGGCCCTCAGGACACCCATTTCTCGAGCTCTTCGACTCACGGCCAACAGGACGTAGCCCGTCACACCGGCAAGGGCCAGGACGACACCTGTGGCTGCGCCCACGAACAAGATCGCCACAAGACCGACCTGCACCGGGCGAGAAGAGAACGCCGCTTCGGCGAGTCCGATCGTCCACACTTGTGCTGGCTCCTCCGGCATCTGGGCTGAAGCAATTCGAACGACAGCGTCGGGGTCATCCGTGGAAGCCCACAATTCTCCTGGTGCTTCGATCTGGACAAGCGGTCCGGTCAGTGACCACGCAGCGGTTCCATTTGCCCATGCGTTGTATGCCGCAAGGTCAACGACCATCAGGCCCTCCCTTCGGCTGTCCGTAGCCGTTGGGACCTTGTCCACGTAGCCAACGAGTGTGCCGTTGAGCACGAGGTTGCCGATCGAGTAGCTCGAGACATCACCGGGGTTCAGCCCGCTGAAGGCACCCACTTCACGGTCGATTAGCACATTGAGATCTGCAGGGATGAGCCGCAGATGTGGCACAAGAGGATTCGCCCGGTTCCTGCGGGCTGGGACAGTCCAGCTTGTCGCCTCCCCTGTTGCGTACAACGGTGAGGACAGCAACTCCGTCTCTGACGGTGGGTCCTGGCCCGGTGGAAGCTCGCTGTACCTCACGTCGATGGCCCGTGAGGCTGGCACATCATCGGTCACGACGAGTCCATTCGTCGCCGTCATCTCCGACAGATCGAGATCCGCTACCCCACTACCTCCCACAGCGGTGAACGATGTGAAAAGAAGCTCACCTCCATCTACGACAAACCCGTTTCTCGTGTCTGAACGCTCAATCCACATCGATTGGATGGAGAGGGGAGGTTCGGGTGGATCGGCATAGTCGTTTCTACCCGTAGAAAGGTCAACGAGGACCGTGCTCCATTCGGTATCTGTGAAGTCAGACTCGGCGAGCATCGTCCACACCCGTGTTCTCGCGTCGATGACCTTCAGGATGAGCCGGTGGTCTCGGCTTGGGAGGCTCTGCGCCTCGGCGTCCTCTGCCAGTGAAGCGGGCACGATCACGCCCTCCATCTCAAGGTGAGTGGCGTCCACCGGGATCTCCACACCGACGTCGGGAGCCTGACCGTCCGGCCGCAGCAGATCGAAGATCTCGGCGGGGTCGTCAGCTCCAAAGTCGCTGCGCCACTTGACAATGTCAGAGAAGGGGTCCGGAATGATCGCAAGAACCTCGGCTCTCCTGCTGGACTGCCGTGGAGCGCCAACGGTACGAAGCACCGGTGTGGCTTCGGATCCCTCTGGAACAGTCGAGTATCCAGCCTCGTCACCGACGATCCTGACATCGGCTCCGGCGGCAAATGCTGCCCTGTCCTCGTACGAGGTCTCAAGCGTCGCTGCGTACGTCAAGGCGAAGGCGCCAAGGCCGGTCGTTACCCATACGAGCAAGGCGAGGCGTCCGTATGGAACCGGATTTCGACCGAGGTGCCATCCGGTAAGGGCCATTGCCATCGACCGTGGCTTGGTCAGGACCCAGCCGACCGCCTTGAGGACGTACGGGAACACCCGCAAGAGGATGAGCGCTCCCGTAAAGAGAAGGAGCGCTGGAAAGATCACGGCAAGCGGGTCGAGGGTCGCCTCACCACTGGTCTGGTTGATAAATCCGCGCAGCCGGAGTTGTGCGAGGAGCACCAGGGACAGGGCTATCGCGAACAGATCGAGGTTGTACTTCTGCCACACGGACTTCGTCCCTGGCCGGGCAGCAAGCGATCTGAGCGCCAGAACCCCTCTGCGTGCGTACGGAAGAATCGCAACACCCATGGCAACGAAGGTGAGTACTCCGCCTACAACCATGAACGGCAAGACGGAACGCTGCTGCGCAACTTCGAGCGGCTCGCCGCCCGTCAGGGTCGAAAGAGGAGGGATTCGTCCGGTGAAACCCACAAGCCATCGAGCGACAACAGGCGCAAAGAGAGCGGCAAGCGCCGCAATGACGAATGACTGCCCGAGGTGGATACCGATCGTTTGCCACGACGAGGCACCTCTTGACTTCAGCAGCGCTATCTCAGATCCCTCTCGCTCGACGGTCATCGCAGCCGAGTACACGAGGAAATAGATCGCTCCTCCAACAACGAGTGCAAGCATCGCCAGAATCGGACCACCAACAACAACCGACCTGGTAGTGAAGGCATCTATAAGTGAGGTGATAAAGGTCGTCGAGGAGATTTCGCCGCCCGACTCTCGCGACACCTGGGCCGAATACTGGCTCAGACGCGATTGGAACTCGGTGAGCGAATCAAGCTCGACGGTATCTCTGTCGAGCGGCAACCTCCAGCGTTGGGTAACCGAAGTGCTTGGAAGTCCTCGTTCTGTCCGCAGCCACGGGTCGATCTCGGCGTCATTGGGTTGAACAGCCAACCAGTCGTCAAACACCGTCTGGTCAAGGAACATCATGTCGTCGGGATCGTCGACGCCCCAGATGTTCGCGTTCACATCGGCCGCAGTGACAATCGCCGACACTTCGACCCATTCAAAGACTTGTGGAAACCCTGCGAACGGTCTGATGAAGAAGGTGTCCCCGACTTCGACCTGAATGATTGAAGCAAGGCCTGACCCAAGCATCACCTTGAGGGGGGCGAACTCAGTGGTCGAAACAGTGCCATCGACGACATATGCGCCATCGACTATCTCGAGCGACGGCTCGAGATCGGGCGACGTGAAGATGCGCAACTGCGTCGCGTCTCGCGGCGGAACTGGATACGGAGGGCTTCCAATCTCTGCAAATTCCTGTTCGCTCGCGTCCGAAGCGATTGCCTCCTCAATCTGTTCGCTCCATGCTTCACCAAGCGCGATGTAGTCGACAGGTGCTTCCCCACCCGAGGGAATGACGATGAACTCTCTGGTTTGGCTCCGCTCCTCGGTGGTCGGGTACCACGGCTGGAGCCATTGCTGTTGGGACTCGGCGACAATCGTCCGATTGGCTTCCCCCGTTGCTGCCGTGTACGAGTTCATGACCGAAAGCCCGGTCACGTCGACTTCCTCGTCGAGTGCAGTGTCAACAGAGAACTTCAGGTCAACGGCGAGAACGGAAGCTTCATAGAGCGGAACTACGACGAGAAGGGCAACAACGAGCGTTGCGCCGAGGAGTGATCCGAAGAGGATGCCCTTCTTCGCCCACACGCGACGAACCACAAGAGCGAGGTACGTGACAATTCTCATGTATCGAGTCCCTGGGCCTCCGGAACCAGCCTCACTCTAGACGCAGCCGATTCCTCCATGTCAACCTCCCCATATCCCATACCTGATGAGAACACTGGATCATCGATCTGCGCGACGACTACTTCTCACGACGCCCGACCCCAGGGAGGTCAAGTTCGGTCCATCGGTGGCACGCCACCCGACCACCGTCGTACTCGATCAGCGGCGGCTGCGATGCACGGCACGCGTCGACGGCGAAATCGCACCGGTCAACGAAAACACAAGCTGTTCGGTCTGTGTCAACGAGCCGAGGAGCCTCACCGGGGATGTGTCTGAGTCTGTCCGACGAAATCCCAGGAATCGAACCGATGAGCCCGGAGGTGTATGGGTGCTTTGGCCGATGGAAGATCGCGTCGGCAGACGCTTCCTCGATGATGAGGCCGCTGTAGACGACGGCGATGCGGTCGGCGACGCGTGCGACGGCGGCGAGATCGTGGGTTACAAGAACCATCGCCATGCGTCGTTTGTCACGCATGTCGAGGACAAGATCCATGATCGCCGCAGCGACGGGTGCGTCGAGCCCGTTGAGTGGTTCGTCGGCAATCATGAGACTCGGGGATTTCGTGAGTGCGGCGGCGAGCATTGCTCTTTGTGCCATTCCACGTGAGAGCTCCACGGAGAAGGCATTGAACATGCGGGATGATTTCGGGAGTTTGACTTCCCCGAGGGCGTCATAGACGCGCTCCTCAATCTCCTCGGCCGTCAAGTCGGAGTGATATCCGAGCGCTTCGCCTGATTGCGACCCGATGACTTCCACCGGCATCCAAGCACCGATCGGATTCTGAAACAGGAAGCCAACATCGGTACCCATCATCTCAGCCCACTCTTCGTCGCCGTGCTCGTCCATAACGGTGCCTGCGACCCGGACCTTGCGCTTCTGCTCCTTCCTCTCCTTCCGAGTCAGCTTCTCCGCAGGATCTCTGACATCCCCAGCAGGTTGATTCGTCAGCTCGCCGTACCGTGTCGTGCCACCGATCACCTTCGCCCCAGGTGACAGCAGCCCGAACGCCCCCATAAGGGTCAACGACTTGCCTGAAGCGGATTCGCCGACCATCGCCAAGGATTCGCCCTCATCAACCGAATACGACAGCGAGGGGATGACTTCCACCCAACCCGGTGCCAACTCCTCGCCGGAATCGAGAACGGGTCCTGGTAGCCCTGCGATCGCGCGGTCGGGATCGAAGACGGCGACCCGCAGGTTGGTGACCTCAAATAGTGGCTGGGACATGCTTTACATCTTCGACGGTGGAGGAGGTTGCCGCAACGGCTCCGCCAGCAATCACGAGTCCGACACCGACCCAAGTCAGCGCTGTTGGCGTCTCGTCAAGGAAAATCATCGCCCAAATCACGGCGGACGCAGGCTCGATGTACATCAAGGTCGATACCGCAGCGACGGGAATCAGCCTGAACACCTCCCAGTACAGGAACCCGGCAAGACCGGTAAAAACGGCGCCGAGGATGATGAACGTGCCGAGCTCGTCTGGATGGTTGGTCAACGCACCGTATGTCGCTGGAGCAAGGACCACCGATGCGACTGACAGCTCCATGATCGACATCGTCAAGCCCCTCAGGTCCCTCGCTGCGGGCTTTCCAACAATCATGAGAGCGGCAAGCAGTGCTGCTGCAAGTGCGGCCACGGCGATGCCTTTGAAGGTGTCGCCGCCGGCATCAGCCACATCCCACGGCTGCACGACGGCGATTGTCCCTGATGCCGATATCGCAAGCGCAATCCACAATCGCCTCGGGACAGACTCGCCCAGCATCGGTCCAGACAGAATCGCTGCTGCAATCGGCCCGAGATACATCACCGACAACGCGATCGCAACTGTGGTGAGTTTGATCGACACGAAGAACGCCACCCAATGTGCCGCAAGGAGAAGCCCAGACACAATCACTCTGACTCGGTGGCTGTCAGGGAATCGGAGCTTCCGTACGGCGGCTGCACCAAGGATGAGCGCCAGGGCACCAAACGTGACGCGCACGCCGACGAGCCCTACGGCTGGAACATCGTTACGAACAAAGAGCGGGATTGCTCCCCATGCAACCGCGACAGCTGCGAGCACGATGCTTGCGACGAACGGCGACATTCGGGACTCAGTCATGGTGGCACGGTACCGGACGTTCGACCGACGGGAATACCGACTCGAGTGCTACATCGGGCTCTCGGAACGCCCCATGTCGGCAAAGAGCGTGAACTCCGGAAGGTACGTCATATCGATCTTGCCGACAGCGCCTTGTCTGTGCTTTGCAATGACCACCTCTGCGACGCCCTTGGACTCGTTTCGGTCTGGGTGGTAGTACTCGTCGCGGTAGATGAACATCACAACATCGGCGTCCTGCTCAACGGCACCAGACTCACGAAGATCGCCAAGTCGAGGGCGCTTGTCCTCGCGTGACTCCACGCCACGGTTGAGCTGGGAGACAGCGATGATTGGGACATGAAGTTCCCGTGCGAGGTTCTTCAGTGATCGCGAGATCATTGCAATCTCCTGCTGACGGTTCTCCTGACCGGATCCATTCATCAGCTGGAGGTAGTCGACCACAACCAAGTCGAGACCGGGGTTCCTTCTGAGTCTCCTGCACTTTGCTCTGATCTCCGTGACGGTCAGGCCAGCGGAATCGTCAACGAAGATGTTCTGCTTGTAGAGGGCGCCCGCCGCATTCGAGAGTTTGGTGAAATCCCCTTCGGTGAGCTTCCCTGTGCGGAGACGCTGTGAGTCGATGCGACCTTTGGAGCAGAGCATCCTCGTGACAACTTCCTCACGCCCCATCTCTAGCGAAAAGATCGCCACTGTCTTGCCAGCAAGAGCGACGTTCTGTGAGATGTTGAACGCCAAGGACGTCTTGCCCATACCAGGGCGTGCGGCGATGACGACCAGATTGGTCGGGTGTAAACCGGCAAGTTTGCGGTCGAGGTCTCTAAAGCCTGTCGAAACGCCGGTGACCTCGGAACCGGAGCGCTGGAGCTCCTCTGCCTTTTCGATCGCTGGTCCGAGCAAATCATCAATTGGTTGGAGACCGTCTCCGACGCGGCGCTCTGCGACAGCGAACACAGCCTGTTCCGCCTGATCGACGACCTCGTCGATTGGCTCGGTCATCTTTGAGGCGATGACACCGATATCACCGCCAACGCGCATCAGCCTTCGTCGAAGGGCGTGCTCCTCCACGATGGAGGCGTAATAGTCAACGTTCGAGGTGGCGGGGACAGCGTCAATGACATGAGTGAGGAACTCGATGCCCCCGATGCGGTCAAGGGCACCATCTCTGCGCAGACCTTCGGACACCGTGACCGCGTCGATTGGTTCATTCGAGTCAAAGAGTCCTCGGACAACCTCGAATACCTGCTGATGCGCTGGCTTGTAGAAGTCGTCTGCTTGGAGCTTCTCGAGAGCCACATTGGCGGCGTCGGAGGAGAGCAGCACCGCGCCGAGCACTGATTCCTCAGCGTCGATGCTGTGCGGGGGTACTCGTGGGCCTCGGCTTGTCTGCGGGTCCATTACCGATGTCACTCGTCCGCCTCTCATCACGGTCCGTCAATGTGGCTCTCTCCATCAAACATGTCGGATATGACACATTTGATGTCTTGACGCCAGCGCGGCGAGTGTACGTCCGGAACGACCATCTCGAGGCTGGTATGGACTTGATGTTTTTCGCACTTACGGTTGTTCTTCGCGGTCTGCCTCTCTGCATCGCTCATTCGGACGCCACCTGCTCCGGCGACGGGTCAGTACGCGACGAAAGGGCACCCTTTTGGGATGCCCCTTCGTCTATATGAGTGCAGTCGATTCCCGTCGCCTAAGCGGGGATCACATCCAGCGTGACTGTGACCTCGACCTCGGGGTGCGGACGAAGCGTTACCTCGTGGAGACCGATTTCTTTGATCGGTTCCTCGATGGCGACGATCGACTTGTCGATAGCGACCCCGGTGAACTTCACAATGGCCTCGGTGACATCAGCGGCACCAATGGAACCAAACAGATTGCCGGCATCGCCTGCCCGTGCGGCGACAACAACTCTGGTTCCCGCGAGGGCCTGTCCAAGTTCTCTGCCGGCGTCGAGCGACTTCTTCTCGGCCTCGATGCGGGATAGGCGCATGGCCTCTGCCTGCTTGAGAGCACCATCTGATGCCTTGACGGCCAGCTTCTTCGGGACCAGATAGTTGCGGGCGTAGCCATCTGACACGTCGACAACATCGCCTTTGACGCCGAGATCTTCAACTGGTTTGGTGAGGATGACCTTCATCGTCTACATCCTGGTCGAGACGTAGGGAAGCAGTGCCATCTCGCGAGCGTTCTTAATCGCCATTGAGACTTCCTTCTGACGCTTTGGGGTCAGACCGGTCACACGCCTCGAGCGGATCTTGCCTCGGTCGGACATGAACTTGCGCAGCAAGACAATGTCCTTGTAATCGACGATGTCGTCCTCGCCAAACTTGTGGACAATCCGCTTCTTCTTTGGGTTGAGGTCAGGACGCTTCCGTCTCTTCCTCTGGTTTCTTGGACTTGACATGGGATGTTCTCCTTGGGAAAGCTTTGGCCTAGAAAGGCGCCTCGTCTGGGCCGTAGTCGTTACGTGCAACTGGAGCTACGGGTGCGTCTCCGCCACCGTAATTTCCACCACCGGATCCGGTGCGCGGTGTCTTGGTGACCTGGGCCGTTGCCCACCGAAGGGAAGGTCCGATCTCGTCAATCCTGATCTCGACGACCGAGCGCTTCTCACCCTCGTTCGTTTCCCAGTTGCGCTGTTCGAGGCGGCCGGTGATAAACACCCGGTCCCCCTTCGAGAGTGACTCTGAGATGTTCTCAGCGACCTCTCTCCAGCATGTGCCGCCAAAGAACCCTGTTTCCTCTTGCCACTCTTCGTTGCGGTCGCGGTAGCGACGGCTGACGGCGAGGCGAACACGGGCCATGGCGACTCCGCTTGCTGTGAAGCGAAGTTCTGGGTCTTCTACGAGATTTCCTACCAAGGTCACACTGTTGCTCATTGCATCTCTCTTCTCTGTGGCCAGATCACTGTCTTGTCAACAGTGTGCACGGCCGCTGTGACACGATTCGTCTACTTGACCAAACGAAGCATCTTGTGTCGGACGACGCTGTCGAGCAGTCCGAGCGAATGGTCGAGCGTTGTCTGCAGCTCGACATCCCCGTCGAAGAGGATGACCGTGTAGAAACCCTCTGACATGTGGTCAATTTCATAGGCGAAGCGTCGCTTCCCCCAAAAGTCGGTGCCGTTGATGACACCGTCGCGATCGGTGATGACCTTTTCGATCTCAGCCACCGCTGCTCTGACATCAGGCTCTGCCATGTCATAGCGGTGGATCACCATGAGCTCATACGAGCGCATTCGATATTCCTCCTTCGGACTTCCGCTGTGCGGAAGGCTCCTGCGGTTGGCAGGAGCAGGATTGGCACGCCTATGCCAGCGTGGCGGCACGATGTGGTGCCGACTGGATGCAGGAAGTGTATCGCAGGACCGTGCGCACTTACAGGAGTTGTGGTTCAGTCCGAATACACGACGACGGTGTCCTCTGAGATCCAATCGAGATCACCGGGATTCGCCTCGACCGCGAGGCGGTAGTCAATGTCCAACCCTGGCGAGTACGTCTCGCACGGATCCGCTGAACACGGAAGCATCGACGCCCGCCCGACAAAGTTGCCATCGACATCGAACCAAACGATGTCGAGGGGTATCAACGTGTCCTTCATCCAGAACCCGCCGGATGCCTCGTGACGCCAATAGAACAACATGCCATCGAGCTCACCGAGGTCTGTGACGCCCATCAGACCCTGTGCCCGCAATGTCGGAGAGTCCGCAATTGCAAGCAACAACGCACGGTCACCGACGGCGACCTCCTTCACCTCGAAACCCGAGACTTGCGCTTGACCGTCGGTGCCAGCAGCTTCCGATGATTCCGTCGTCGATGGCGAGCCAGCAGTGTCGCTCGTCGACTCGGTGGTGCAAGCGGCTGCCACCATCGCAACAACGACAAGGAGCGCGGCAATGAATCTTGTTCGCATGTCATCACGCTACCGGTGGCATCTCGATAGCTTGCCCCACAGTCAACCCAGAGCGGATATCCGGTAGGTTTGTTGGCATGAGTTCTGAAATTGTCGCGTACGTCGCCGTCAGCCTCGATGGGTACATCGCTGGGGAAGGTGGAACGGTCGACTTTCTCGAAGACTTCGGGTCAGACGAGTACGACTTCCATGGCTTCTTTGACTCGCTTGGCGCCGTCGTGATGGGGTCAACGACGTACGAACAGGTTCTCGGATGGGGGTGGCCCTACGGCGAGACCCCAGGTCTCGTGCTGACCACGAGAGACCTCGCCGTCGCCGAGGGTGCGACGATCGAGTTCTCGGCCGAGCCAACCGGGGACGCCATCCGCGCATATGCCTCGACAACCGACAAACGGCTGTGGATTGTCGGAGGAGGAAGGGTGATCCTGGATGCCCTCCACGCCGGTACGGTGGAGCTCTTGGAGCTCTACGTCATGCCCGTCGTACTCGGAGCCGGTATTCCACTCTTTCCAGGCGAATTCTCCGGGACCCTGACGTTGATCGAGTCCACCGCATTCAGCAACGGCGTGGTCCGGCTGCGTTATCGCCCAGCGGTGTAGTGGCGACGTGAGACGACTCTCCGGCTTGGCGGTTGCTATGGCCCTCCTCGTTGCCGCATGCGGATCCGCTTCAACCGTCGAAACGCTTCCAGGCGAGAACGTCGGTGGCGCGTCGACCTTCACGGTCGACGTCTGGGCCGACAACTGGTTCGCCCTCTATGTCAATGGTGCTCTGGTCGGGGAAGATTCGATTCCGATCACGACCGAACGCTCCTTCAACAAGGAGACCTTCACCTTCGACGCGGCCTATCCGCTCACGATTGCGATCGAGGCAAGAGATTTCAAAGAGGACGACAGCGGCCTTGAGTACATCGGCACCGACCGTCAACAGATGGGGGACGGTGGCCTCATCGCACAGTTCTTTGATGTCAACGGCGAAATGGTGGCGGCCACTTCGAAAACGTGGGCAGCGTTGGTCATCCACAAGGCACCTACCAACAAGGACTGCGAATTATCCGCGAGCCCTCTCCAGGAGTGCAACGCCCAGACAACCGATCTTCCGACAGACTGGACCTCGGCTTCGTTCGATGACAGCGCATGGGAGGGGGCATCCGAATGGTCCGCGGCTGACGTCAGCCCGAAGGGTGGATACGACGAGGTGTCGTGGCATGAGTCCGCCTACCTGATCTGGGGAACCGATCTCGAATCCGACAACACCGTGTTGTTGCGATACAGCACTTCGGGCTGATCACGACCACATGCCCATTCTGTGGGCTGTCAGTCTCATCAGACCCGCTACAGAACCCTGGGTACGAGGACTGGTTTGCTAGCCGTTGACAGTGACGGTGCCCGTCATGGAGGGGTGGATGGAACAGAAGTAATCGAACGTGCCTGCTGCGTCGAATGTCTGGGTCATGCTCTGTCCGGAAGTGAGTTGTGAATTCCAAGTCCCATCGGTTGCAGTCGACGTGTGAGCTGCGCTCGCGTCGTTCGTCCACGTGACCGAGTCCCCGACCGAAATCGTCACATCACCAGGCTCGAACAGGAAATTGAGGATGCTGACGGCTGTATCGCTGCCTCCCCCTGGATCGGCGGACGTCGTGTCCGATGACCCGTCATCGGACGATGAGCAGCCAGCAATCATCAGGACTGCGATGGCGACAATGGTGACAAATGGGATCTTGATTCGCATGGGACAAGCCTACGCGAATCGCAACCGACCGTCGACGGCTTCTCAATCGGACGTGGAGATCACCTCAATGGCACATAGCCATCGACGGGTACGATGCACGGATGGCACATAGCATTCAGATCGTCGTCGATTGTCACCGCCCGCACCACCTCGCCGAGTGGTGGGCTGAAACCCTCGGCTGGGACGTCGAACCACAAGACGAGACATTCATCCGATCAATGATCGCCCAAGGCCACGCGACCGAGGAAGACACCACCGTGCACAATGGGCACCTCGTATGGGCGACGGGTGCCGCGATCGTGCCTGTCGGCAACGCGAAGGGCCAGCCAAGGTTCTTCTTCCAACTGGTTCCTGAGGACAAGGCTGGGAAGAACCGGATGCATGTTGACATCCGACCTGACGCAGATACCGAGATCAGTGAGCTCCGACAGGACCTTGTGAATCGCGGGGCGACCGTCCTCTATGAGGGATCGCAGGGACCGCACACCTGGCTGACCATGGGCGATCCCGAGGGAAACGAGTTCTGCGTCTAGCTGAGCGGATCGCTACC
>Ga0070726_10002153_pt1 | contig 18228 bp, 15 predicted proteins | sample tdAd471_FD_67275 | JGI IMG/M metagenome (GOLD analysis project Ga0070726, IMG submission 67275) | Marine sediment microbial communities from the Atlantic coast under amendment with organic carbon and nitrate - tdAd47.1 | ecosystem: Environmental > Aquatic > Marine > Coastal > Sediment | place... | reverse complement strand
AGGGTATTGATCAGCGGTCACCTTGATGCCCTCGGCTTGTGCCGCTTTTACCAAGTCGATGGCCGTCTTACTGGCTCCCCATACATCCACGCCCAAACATTTGATATGTGCAATATTGACTGGGATATTGGCCTTCCTTCCAATTTCAATAGTTTCTTCTATGGCAGCCAATAGGCCTATGTTGTAACTGCTTTCATCTCGAATATGGGCATCATAAATCCCTCCATTTGCTGCGGCCACTTTGGCCAATTCGATGACCTCCGCTGTAGTGGCAAAGCTGGCAGGAGCGTAATATAGCCCGGTCGATAAGCCTAAGGCTCCTTCCTGCATTCCTCGTTCCACCATCGTTTTCATATTGCGCAACTCTTCGGCTGTCGGAGGTTCATCACGCATACTCATGATACGCTGTCGAATCGTTCGGTGTCCAACCATAATGGCTGCATTCGTGCCGATTCCATTCTTTTCCCACTCGCTTAATTTCTCACCAATTTGCAGTACGCTACCCCCGTCGCTACCTGTTACTACTGTAGTGACTCCTTGCATGAGATAATTGAGATTAGCATTCCTGACAGAATCAGACAGGTCATCCATCGCATGCGTATGCGGGTCGATAAAACCCGGAGATACGGTATAGGAAGTGGCATTTATTTGCTTATCGGCGGTATAGGCATTGTTTTTTAAATCACCAATGAAGGCTATGGTATCCCCCTTGATACCAATATCGGCGGTGTAGGCCGCCGCTCCCGAACCATCAATAAGGGTTCCACCAAGAATCACTAGATCAAAATCTTGTTTGCCTTGGCAAGCAGCGAAAAGGAAAATCGAAGCCAGTAGAGAAAGGATGGTGTTTTTCAAGGTATTCTTTTTTGCGAAAAAATTGAGTTTCGTTTCACACAAGTAATGGTTGCTGGCGAAGTAATTAGGTATCCTCCTTTTTTTCCGTCTTTTCAGGTGTCGCCTTAATAGCGGGCTCCTCTTTGATCTTTTCCTTAGCGATATCATTCATAAATCGCTCGCGTTCTTTATTCAGGATATTTTCAACGCGCTCGGCAAATCGTTTATACCCTTTTGAATGTTCACCGATATTGCGATACCGACCTGTTTGCTGAATAAAATGCCACCCTTCACTTTTTAGACTTTCCACTGTGCCTCGATAATGACGCCACCTATCCCCAAATCGGAAGAATTCATGCACACCTGCACTAACCGATACAATCATACTCACAAGAAGCGTTGTATAATAAATAATACTTTGAGAGGTCAAGCCTGTAGATACTTCCGGTGGATTATTCATACTTGCCAATACCGGTACGATGGCGCTACCTGCAATGATGATCATCTTGGATAGGTAGTGCCTGATTTTCGACTTCCGGGCATCCTTTTCCATATTTTCCACTCGAACCAACCAACGATAGCACATCAAGTCTTTTTCACGTTCCGAGAGGTCAGTTTTTTCAATGATGGCTTTAATTCGATCAACATCAAAGCCATACAGGGGATCAATATAGCGATCTTTTTTGCTGTTCTTTAATGAAATAGACATAGTTATAGGCATTAGGTGAAGCGTACCAAAAACGGGGTAGCATTGAGTAAGTCAGCCAGATAGAGATAGCGTTCAAAAGGGTAGAACTTTGAAATACTGATTGAGCAATAAAGATAGAATAGTACGGGACTGAAGACAAAAAAAGTGAGAGCGGACAATTGTCCTGCTCTCAGCCAAAGATAATGTATGAAACCTAATTTTTAACAGAGGATGCGTTTAAAAATCAAGTTCTAAAAATAAAGGCTAGTTTGATAGGAAGCAAAATTATTGATCCTTAATTAGTCGCTTTATAAGGATTTTATGAAAAATTTAAGGAAACATAAGTTTTCCTTCAGCTGAGGAAGTATAAATGGCTTCCTGTATTCTAAGCGTTCGTAAATAGTCCTGAATCGGTGTCTCGAAAGCCTTTTTCTGCAATAATTGCTCTATGAAATGCTGTTGTGTGGCATATACACAGTCTCCTGCAAAATTCCGTTTTTGGTGACTATAGGGGTGTTCATAACTAGCTTGTCCGAGCGGATGTATGCGCAAGCGGCCCTCCATGTCCAATTTGATACTACCTCGATTGGCTTCCAAGAGAAGCTCTCCGAAAGTATAGCGAGGGTCTTCGGCATCGGCCTCGTTATAACGGTTGGCATCTAGTAAACCAGTGGCTCCGTTTTCAAAATGGAATTGGACCAATCCACAATCTTCTCCTGCGATTACTGGGTTTAGCTTCCGCAAATGGGCGAAAATGCTCTTGACTTCTCCAAATAGAAACCGAAATACGTCCACATAATGCACCCCCGTTTCGTAAATGAGGAGTCGAGGCATGCTACGAAAGTAGGGTTGACGATTTAAGTAGGCATCTTCGGGCCACCCATCCCCTGTTCGCATTCTGAAATAGATGCTATGCAATTGATCGCCAATCACGCCTTGATCTAGCAGCGATTTAATTTCGCGAAACCAAGGCTGAAACCTAAAATTCTCATGCACCATAAAGGGAACACCTGCTTCATTTACCGCGGATAAGAGCTGTTCGGCTTCTGCTAGAGTAGGAGCCAGCGGCTTTTGACAGATAATCGGAATGCCGCGGTCTAACGCCAGCTGACATAAGGCTAAATGATTGGAGGGAGGGGTGATAATATCGATGAAATCAGGTTGCTCCTTGTTTAGCATTTCCTCCACATCATGATAAAATTTAGGAATGCCGTAATATTTTGCCGTCTGTTCGGCCTTGGTTGCATCGAGCTCGCATAAGGCGGTAAGTGTGACGCTAGGCAGGCGAGTCCAGGCCTCATAATGGAATTGAGAAAAATAGCCGGCTCCAACGGCTACTCCTTTTAGTGGTTTCATACGTGATCTTTTGGTCAACTATCTCAAAGATTTATTATCCTAAACCCTTTGCACAATCGCTTGATCCGCTTTAATTCTAGACCATAAAAACAAGCCCAATAGGTTGAGTCCTGCCCCCAGAAAGAAGAAGGGGGTTACAGAACCCGTCCAGGCTTGTAAATAAGGGAAAGCCAAAGCGGTGATAAAAGAACCAATATTACCGGCCATATTCATGGCTCCGGAGACCGTTCCGGCATGCCGTTTTCCAATATCTACGCACAGGGTCCAAGAGGGCGGCAAAGTCATATCTGCGCCGAGAATGGCTAAGCTTAAAAACGCCACGGCTCCTAAGGCCGACTCCATATACACGCTACCCACCAAGCCGACTGCTGCCAGCCCAAAACCAATCATGGCAGTAATGGACCGAGAAGCATTCCAACGCCCTTGCTTGTAGAGGTAATCGACCATCCATCCTGCTAACCAGTTGCCAATTGCCCCAAAAATAAAGGGCGCAGAGGCGTAAAATCCCGCCTCCATAGCATCTAACTGGTATTTATTCTTGAGGTAAGGAAAAAGCCAGGTTAAGGCAAAAAAGAAAGTGAAATTACTGCAGAAATATTGAACCATAGTCATCCACATATTGCTAGAGGCAAACAGGGTAGACAGTGGAAGTTTGCTCTTCTCTTCTTCGGGTTCCTGGCTTTGCCTGTGGGCCAGGATATAATCTTTCTCCTTGTCGGATAAGGCAGGGTGATCAGCGGGTTCATCTCGAAAAGAAAGCCACCATCCAGCAGCCCAAACCACACCTACCACACCCAAAATACCAAAAGTCATTCGCCAGCCATAATTGCCAATTAACCAAGCGACCAAGGGCAAGGCAAAGGCGGCCCCTAATCTAGAGCCAGAGAAATTGATACCCGTAATGAGTCCTCTTTCCTGCAAAGGAATCCAAGAGAAAATGGCCCGAGACATGCCAGGAAACGCACCCGCCTCTCCGGCACCAAAAAAGAAGCGCATGAGCAAGAGTGATACAAAGTTCCAGGCCGCACCGGTCAAGGCGGTCAGCGCTGACCAAAAAGTGACAATCCCAGCTAGGGCCTTTCTAGGGCCAAAAGTATCGGCCATACGGCCGCCTGGCACCTGGAACAAAGCGTAACCCAAAGCAAAAATAGATAAGACCCAACCCATTGCTTTATCACTCAAAGCTAAATCTCCCGCAATAGGGTCTTTCGCTACAGAAATGCAGACTCTGTCGATATAAAGCAAAAGTGAAAGTAAAAACATTCCTAGGGCTACAAAATGGCGGCCTTTAGGAAAAGCTTGATTGTTGTTGGCTTGTGTCATCTTATTTATGCATTTGCGATGGTTTCTAGTTTAGGAGGATTATTGGGTTTGTATCATCCACCTCAAGCGGTGATGAAACTTCAGAATTCTAGCTATGCATCCTTAGCGCTTTAGCCACAAAAGAGCTGGTCGAACGCATAGCTTATTTATTACAAAGCCCCCTAACGACTCTCATCATCCATTTCAAAGGCCAAGGCTCTAACCGGCGCTCCGTCTCCGCCTGCAACCTTCAAGGGTAAAGCCATGAAGTAGACCTTTGGCCCCTTCAGTAACTCTAAATGCGTTAAACCCTCGACAATGATGACGCCCCCGCTCAATAGGATACGATGTATGTGCGTAACTTCTTTGAGATTATGCACGTCGGCTACTGAGGGAGGTTCAACCCCTAAGATTTTTACGCCTTTATCCACACACCATTTTGCCAAATCTTCGCTGATTCTTGGGAGTGCATCCCTGTATTTATCTTCATTAACGAAGTGGCTCCAGCCTGTTTGCAATAGCAAGCTATCTCCAGGCTGTAGCGTTTCAGCGACTCCTCCTAAATCCGATACGGTAAGGAGTCGACGGGTGCAATCACCGGCTATCCGAACCACCCAGGCTTTACCCATGCAATCGCTGAGCGGAAACTCATCAATGGTCTGTTCGCTAACGCCGAAATGCAAGGGAGAATCCATATGCGTTCCACAATGGGAGTACAAGTGCAATGTCCTGGCATTCCAACCATCCTTTTCTACGGTTCGCGCTGTTTCAAAAGCTACACCGCGTTGGCCGTCGGCCAGGCTTAAGGTCAAGTCTATAGGTGGTGAAGTAAACATATAACTAGGTGTTAAGCAGGTCCAGTTAAATGGCTTATTACAGCATCAGCTACGGCCTGCGTGCTAGCATCTCCCCCCAAATCCTTCGTTTTTACGCCCGCTTCTAGCGTTTTTTCAATGGCGCTTACAATTGCGTCAGCTGCCGCTTGCTCACCTAAATGTTCTAATAATAAAGCACCCGACCAGATTTGGCCTACAGGATTGGCGATACCTTGTCCGGCAATATCGGGCGCAGAACCATGAATGGGCTCAAACATGCTAGGCTGATCTTTTTCAGGCCTTAAATTACCACTAGGTCCAAGTCCTAAACTACCCATAATGGCACCTCCCAAATCACTTAGAATATCACCGATCATATTCGTGGTAATCACTACATCAAACATCTCCGGGCGCAATACGAAATTGGCAGAAGCGGCATCGACATACATTTGTCGATAAGTGACATCTGGATATTCAGCGGCTACTTGTCCCATGACATAATCCCAATAGGCTAGGGTATGGATCATGGTATTGGACTTGGTGACGTTGGTAACGTGATGGCGTCGCTTCCGCGCCAATTGAAACGCATAATGGGCTACTCGTTCTATACCTGCCCTGGTAAATACATTCGTTTCTGTAGCTAAGCCATGCGGTTCATCTGGATAAAATATCTTACCATTCTGCACGAATTCTCCTTCGGTATTTTCTCGTAGAACGACAAAATCAATATCCTTCCCCGTTTTGTTGCGCAATGGTCCTTCTATACCTGGCAATAAACGCACCGGGCGATAGTTCACATACTGCTGAAAATGCGTTCTGACCCGGGCGGTATATAGTTTAAATGGCAGCGTATCATCTACTTCAGGCAAACCTACTGCACCAAATAGTATGGCATCAAATTTCCCAAGGGTTTCCAAGCCATCAGCGGGCATAAACTCGCCATGTTCTTTGTAATAACCTGCTCCCCAAGGGAAGGCCGTAGAGGTCAATTCGAATTGATAAGCCTTCGCTACGGCTTCCAACACTTGTAAACTTGCAGGTACAATTTCGTGCCCGATTCCATCGCCATTTACAACAGCGATATTGTACTTTTTCATATGTTCAGCAATCTTTGGAGCTTGTTTCCATCTCTATTTTAAAACCACCTCATGGTTTAAGTTGAAACAAGCTCTTATTTATCAAAATTAATTTCACTCTTTCGTGACTAGTGCCACCCAGTCTTTTTGTTGTTCATCTATAGGCGGACTAAGTGCTCTGGTTGTTCCCCCTGTTAAGGATTGGGTTTTATCTTCCAACCATTTTCCAGTTTGTGGATTCATCCATTTTACTGTTACTTTCCCTTCTAAATCCACTAAAGACAGCTTATTGGCAGCGGGACTCTTGAAATAAACGACATAAGTCTCTCCTTTTTTGGCAAAGCAGTGCGCCTGTTCTCCCGTCAATAATTCATCCATAGGTTCCATTTCACGCAGTGGAAGATCGCTAAAGAAATCCATGGCTATTTTGGTCTGTTTCCAGAGGTTATCCCGGCTCCGCCAATCTTCACAATTGAGGTCACTTTGGGCATATTTGTAGCCAAAGTACCATTCTACACCACTGGCGCCTGCCAGGAAGGTACTCCATAGGACTTCCTGACGCAAGGTATCATGCGTGGGCATGTCCTGGTCGGGCATCGCTCCCATCCAGTACCAGCCAATTTCATCCATATAGCTAATCCATTCATGCCCACTTTCTTTGGATGCTTTCCACCATTTCACCAAATCGTCATAAACATGGTATCGATTTCCAATTTGCATGGATAGGCCATCCAAGGCCTTATATCCTAGCATGTCCTGCAGAATATGATCTTTCAAGTCTCGTCCGGCATGGGTGTGAAGCAATACGGGATTGTCGTATGGATCATTGCCTTTCAACCAGTCGATCATATCTTTTCGTTGTTGGGTGCTTTGCCCCTCAGGCGAGAATGGCGCTGGACCATTTTCTTCTCCGAGATTCCAGAAAATAGCATAATGATGGGCAAAACGTGCTATTAATTCTCGGTAGTATAAACGTCTCATCGGGCCCGTATCCCCCTCGTCAAGTAGTAGTTCGTTTTCCGTTTCTTGGGTGACAACGTGGAGTGCCAGGCCCTTTTTTTGAGCGTGGGTAAATACAATGTTCCACTGGTCAAGTTTGCTACAATCAAAGCGGCTAAGGTTTTCGTGAGAACGATAGGGGAAGACATCCCCAGCATCTCCTTCGATATTCATCGTCAGGAAGTAAACCGCATTCATACCTACTTCGGAAAGGTAGTTGATCGCGCCAATTAACCCTTTTCCTTTCCCGTCTTGCCAAGTGGGGTCACCGGTAGTCCAATCCTGTAAATGGGGCTTATATTCTTTGATGAATTGTTTTTTTTGGTCACTGCTATAAGTGCCATCAAAGTCCTTAAAGGCCAACATGTTTTCTGGACTATTGGCTCCTCCTTTAATGAATAAGTCTCCTGATTCTGCAAATTCCAAATAACGCCCTCCTTTGTTGACCAGCCGGCCTTTGGCCCGAAAGCCTGCATGCGTTCCGGTGGGAGCTACCACTTCAAATTGGCCGGTGTCACCATCTGGTGCCAAAGTCGTACCAGCTGTAAGTTCATCTGAAACGGCAATCATTTCCCCCGTTCGGAAGGATACTTCATAATCCCATATGCCAGTGGAGTTGGGCGTGAAATGTACTCGCCAAATAGCGCCAGCCTCTGCACTCGTCTCTCCGGCTTGTCCATCAGCAGCATAATAAGCCGGAACCACGAATTGCTGTTCTCCCTGAGAGAAGACAACATTCATTCTATAATGCGTAAATGGATTGACTTCGGCCGTTTCTGATGTAGTTGGGCCAGTGAAGTCCAGGGTAATGGTTTCCCATTTTTGATAACTTTCTAAGGGGGGCGGCGGTGATTGACACTGGGTAAATAGTAATAAGATCATCCCGACCGCTAGGTATAGGTTCAACCAGGAGTTGGTTATTCTTTTTTTCATAGATAGCAGGTTAATTTTTCTCAAATCAAGCCCTTATCTAGCATTATACCCTGCGGCCGGGATTGATTGAAGCATCATAAATACAACATTTACCAATCAAATATTGTAGTATTTTTTCTAAAGAGAATAGAATATAAGGTGTAATCTGCTTTGTTTTGCCAAAAATAATTGCGCAAGCGCTTGCGCAAATTCATTTTTAAACCTAATATCGGCTGATATAAAAAAGAAGGTAATTGAAATAGAAATGTCAGTAGGATTTTATGGACAATAAAAGTATTCGCTTAAAGGATATCGCCCGCATTTTGAATGTAGCAGAAAGCACAGTAAGTAGAGCATTAAGAGACCACCCGAGGATTAGTGCCAAAATGAAAGCACAGGTACAAAGGCTTGCCAAAGAACTGGATTATACACCTAATCAGATTGCGCTAAACTTACAGAACCGACACATGAATGCGATTGGTGTCGTAGTGCCAAAATTGAGTTACTATTTATACGGAAGAGCGATTAGTGGGATGGAGGAAATAGCCGAGAAAGCGGGGTATAACATCATTATCTGCCAATCCAATGAAAATGCTGAACGTGAAAAGGCTATTGTGCAAGAATTGATGGGGACGCGCATAGCTGGATTTATTATCTCTCTCTCTAGTTCAACGGTCGATTTTGAGCATTTTGCAAAAATCAAAAGACGAAATATACCATTGGTGTTCTTCAACCGAGAATGTGAAGATATTCATACCGACCGTGTAATTATCGATAATTTTGGGGTAGCCAAACAAGCGGTTGAGCATTTAATTCAGCAAGGGAGTCAAAGAATAGCCTATTTTGGTGGCCCCGCTAATGTACAGATTAGTAATCGCCGCTTGGAGGGCTATACTGCTGCTTTGCAAAAGCATGGGTTTCCTATCCAGTCTTCTTACATCATGCATTCGGAGTTTAACCCAGAGTGTGCTCAACAATGCGCCAGGCAATTGCTGCAGCAGCCCAATCGTCCAGATGCGATTTTAGTATTTAGTGATCAGTTTGCCTACACACTCTATATTACGGCTAGAGAGTTGGGGCTCCACTTACCTCGTGATTTAAGTTTAATTGGCTTCAATAATGAACCCGCATCGGCACTACTTTCGCCTGCCCTGTCCTCTATCGCTCAGCCTATGTATGAAATGGGACGCACGGCGGCAGAACTGCTTTTTCAACAGATTTTACATCGTGGTTCCTATTACCGCAGTCAAACCAAAATTCTACAGTCTCGCCTAATATTGAGAGGCTCTACAAAATAAATTTGCCCTTCATTTTAACCCCTGACATACCGCTGTCACTCAACACCATTAGCTTTGTGTCATTGTATAACAAAAGAAAGAAGCATGAAAAAATTAGAAGCCTTTAATTTAATAGGTATCAGCGTTCGAACGAGTAATCAAAATAGCCGTGCCGCTCAGGATATTCCAGCTTTATGGCAAAAGTTTATGGCTGAACAAGCGATTGCCCGCATTCCAAACAAAGTAGATAACACCCTGTATTGCGCTTATACAGAATATGAAGGCGACCATATGCAACCCTATACGACTTTGATTGGCTGCAAAGTCAGTAGTTTGGAAGATATTCCAGCTGATATGAAAGGAATCAGTGTTCCGAGCGCCAATTACCAACACTACAACCCCAAAGGGAATTTGTCGGAGGGAGTTGTGTATCATCAGTGGCTCCAAATTTGGGAAGAAGACCTACCCCGCATCTATGAAACGGATTTTGAAGTATATGGAGAGAAAGCACAAGATCCAACATCAGCGGAGGTGGACATTTATGTGGGGATTAAGCCCTCCACTTAAACCTGTGGGCCCTTTGTTATAAAGGCTACTAACAATCCACCCTTTTCTCACTAAAGCTAATCTCGATATGCTGAATGAATTGAATGGTTATTATCTAAGTCAAGAAGAACCCGCTAGGGAGTGCTTGCTCGCTATGCGAAGATATATCCTGTCTTATAATGAATATATGACGGAAACTTGGACCCATCGGATGCCCATGTTCCGCTTTAAAGGGAAGCTTTTTTGCTATCTCTGGGTGGATAAAAAGACTTTTCTGCCCTACCTCGGAATCTACAAAGGACTACAGGTCGATCACCCCCGTTTAGAATTGGGAAATAGGAAGAAAATGAAAACGATGACACTAGACCCAAGCGCAGATTTGCCGATCGCTGAAATCGATGATATCTTCCAGCAGGCCTTGCAGTGGTATGGGTAGGGTGGGAACCTCTTAACCCAACCCTTTTGCTAAAATGGAGAGTCTATGCTATATTGTACCATCAAGAACCCGACATTCAAGTACTAAAAGTAAACTTTCTCCATATGTCCAGAACACCGCTACAGCAGCTTTTTTCTTTCTTTTTTTTCTTTCTCACACTAAACTTATCCAGCCAATCACTCTCTTGGTCCATCTTGGAAACGGATTGTACCGATTATGAAAAAGCCCGGAATCTAGTCACTTCCCTGGACAATGAGGATCGAGTCTTTTCTATTATTTACTCGCCTCAATTTATCGTTTATGGCAGTACGTCAGGGGAGGAACTCTCGCATCCTAGTATTCAGCAGACTTGGACCGCTGCGGAGCTTACTGCAACGGATCACGTACCTAAACCTTTACAGACCTTTTTCCTGCGGTACTTTGATGAAGAGCTAGAAATGCCTCGACCAATCACCGGAATAGCTGAAAGCTGTGCGCAAGCCAAAGCCGTCGAAAAGGGTTTAGATGAATACGAGTATGCCAATAAGTGGAACAGTGAAGTAATGGCTGGTTTTATGACTTGTAATGTCTTATTTGTAGAGAGTGATGGTTCGCTAGATCCCAATTATTTTACTTGGCCTGCCAAAGCTTTGTTTGAGGAAAAGGTGACCATATTGCAAGCCTTACACACTTGGGCTTATACTGCCTTTAGAGAAGAGATCAATGTAACTTTTATCCCGCAATGGTTTGAGCGGGCTCCTAGCTTAGGGCAGGGGATAGCTCCCAACCTACGATTTGGCTCATTTAACACTTATTCTGGAGAAGTTTTACGAATGAATAAAGCAGTCATCAACCAATTGGGGTATGGTGAATCTTTTACCGCAGGGGATGAATTTAATTTTGATCAAAAAGAGAAAACGGCAGCAGATGGAGCCTTTACAATTGGCGTACATTATGATCATGAAGGTCGTGGTTTGATCCGAGCGCATGCTTATTTGGGCGGGCCATATACTTTTATCAGCAGTGGCTCACAATTTTCATTGTATGGCCATGAAATTGGACATATTTTCCATGGAATAGATGAGTATACCAATAATGATTGCGAGGTTTCCAATAGTGTTGCTTTTAATGGTGCGCCCAATGCCAATAATATAAGAGGAGGGTGTATAGGAAAACAGACTTGTGTGATGGACAACAATGCCACCAAAGGGACTGGCGCAGAAACCTACTTTCCCTTATGCACCTTTTCCAAGGTGCACCTAGGCTGGCAGGGCGATATACCCACAAAGCCACAAATATTATCACCGGCGGACAATAGCACTTTTCCTCATTTTCTCCAAACCTTCACTTTCTATTTCCCTCCAGGAGGGGAAGAGCGGAAGTCAGGGATCATTAAGATTTGGCGAGAAGATGAAACGGAGTCAAAGATTGTTTATGAAGAAGTGATTCCCCTAAATTCAGATACCCTGATCTGGCGAAATGAGGTGATTAACAAGGCGGGCCAGTATAAGATTCAGATAGCGCATGGCCAACCCTATCGATATGCCGTAGTGCAGGGAGATTCGAGAAGTTTCACTTTGGAAGAAGAGAATACCATCTCATTTGCCGACACTTGTATCTGGTTTTGCGGAGCACTAGCGCCGATACATTTGGAGTTGCCTACTGCAGAGTGGCATAATTCAGCTGCTCTGACCGATCCTATTCACATCGGCGACGATTTTAGTCCAGAACTCGCGGGAACCTACTATGTAGCCTATAGGGAAGAGGGGATAGTCAAGGATGCTGCTCGGATCATTGTGTCTAATAATTCAAGCGTAAGTGCTCAACTCTTGCAAACCTATACCAGTAGTGGTCCTATACACTTGTACTTGCAATCTTTTACGGGCATTCCACATGTACGTGCCTTTCATTGGTACAAAAATGATACACTCATTGCCTCAACATCCATCCCTGGTTTAGATGTAAATGAGGAAGGGGATTATCAGGTGGTGATTGATAATGGCTGCGAAAGTACTACCAATATACTGGCTGTGCAGCGAGCACCTAAAATAACGCTTACACAAGATTGTGAAAATGGAAGTTATCTCATTCAAGCAGATCAATTGATTGGCATTGCCGACTTACCAGGTCAAGAATTTATAGTGACTGATAGTCTGTGGGTGAGTGTTGAAGAAGCAATTTTAGAGGCTACGATCTATTCGCCGGACCAATCCATCTTTTGGGCGGTTTATGAATTGGAGCCACTGTCCTTAGGAACGATTAATGTAGAAAACCTAGCGGGATTTCTTCGTTTTAAAACGGAAGGACCCTATCAAACCGTGCAATGGTATCGCAATGATACTTTGCTATTGGAAGGCCCACAAAATTGGCTGACGGTGGATCGGCCGGGCCTTTATCAGGCGGTACTTATCCATGGTGGCGACAATTGTCCTTCGACCTCGCAAGTCATCGAATTTACTACGCTTGTTCCTCCTCCTACCATCGAGCAACACAAGTATCCGCTGTGCTTATCAGAAGAATCGGATTTACCTACATTAATGGTGAGTGGTGAAAACATTCGTTGGTACCTGGAGCCGCATAAAGAAGAACTCATTGCGGAAGGAAATAGCTTCCAACCCTCCCTAGATTATTACGGATTTAATAGCCAATTACATATTACGCAAACTATCGATGATGTTGAAAGTCCCCCACTGCGGGTGGATTTGATAGGTATCAAACCGCTACAAGCTAGTCTAGACACCTTTAATAATAATCTCATGGCTATCATCAATGGTATTCAAGCGGATTACCTACCGAGCGATTATCTCTATGATTGGTTTTATGACGAATCCTTTCTAGACCATACAGCAGCTAATACTTATCCCATCGGTGCGCCTGGGACGTACACGGTCTCCCTGAGTAATCAACAGCCCGTCTGCATAGTCAGTGAACCCTTTCTATTGGAAGGAATGGTTTCCAGTACCGAAACACCGGACGCTTTAGCGGAAACGATTAAAGCTTATCCTAATCCCGTACAGGAAGAATTAAGCATAACACTAGCGACTAGTTCGATGGCTATGATTCAGGTATATAATATGGCTGGTCAATTGTTGCAAACAGAGCTAGGAGAAGGACAAACACAGCAGAATATCAATGTGAGAGCCTTACAAGCAGGTTTATACTTGATAGTAGTGCAAACTACCTCAGGCGCCATTCATGCCTTGAAATTCGTCAAAGAGTGAGTGTTGAATCAAAATATAAATTAGAATAAAAATCAAAAGGCTTGGTTGTCGCTGCTTCCGCTGCTGTTGCCCTAGCTCTAGGCCTTTTGATTTTGATTTTCATTTTCATTGTGATTGTGATTTCCATTTCCCATTTTCACCCCTTCCGCTCATCCACCAATCGAGACAGCTTCCCTCCTGCACTTCTTGGAATTGCCCCATCCGCTTCTATCCTTACACCCATCCGCAATCCGATGGTGTTAAATATCTTGGTGGCCAGTTCTTTTTCAAGGAGCGCTTTCTGTTCCTCGTAGGTAGCGGCAGCTCCTTCCCGCAATGCATGAGCATAGCTCTTCTCCATTTCGATTCTCAAACGAACTTCGTCCAGGTTTCCATTACGGTTGACGATCAACTGATAATTGGGAGATAATTTTTCAAATTGAGGTAAAATAGCTTCTATCTGGGTAGGGAATAAATTGACCCCACGAATAATTAACATATCGTCACTCCGGCCTTTAATGGCACTCATCTTGATATGAGTCCGTTTAGCGCCACTGTCGTAGTAAATGCTACAAATGTCATTCGTCCAATAACGGATTAAAGGCATAGCTTGTTTGGTGATTGTGGTAAATACCAAGACGCCTTCTTGTCCCATTGGTAAGGGCTCTCCGGTATCTCGGTCAACAACCTCTGGGAAGAAATGATCCTCCCAAATATAGCTTCCCGTACCCTTCTCTTCTACATCCTCTTGCGAAACCCCCGGCCCTATGATCTCACTCAAACCGTAAATATTCGTAGCCTCAAGTTTTAATCCTTTCTCTACTTGCTGGCGGATGGCCTCGGTCCAAGGTTCAGCTCCAAGTATGGCATATTTGACGGCCAATGCAGCCGGATCAATACCTCGCTTTTCGCATTCCTCGGCTAAGGTCTGGGCATAGGAAGGCGTACAGCACATCACCTCCGGTTTGAAATCTTGCAGGATCATCAATTGGCGATCCGTCATGCCTCCAGAAACCGGGATAACCGCCATGCCCAATCGAGTCGCCCCACCGTGCATTCCCAGTCCGCCTGTAAACAAACCATAGCCATAGGCATTGTGCAGTTTCATGCCAGGGCGAGCCCCCGCACAAACCATGGATCGCGCTACTACTTCATCAAACAAATCAAGATCCTGTTTGGTATAACCAACTACCGTAGGTTTTCCCGTGGTACCACTAGAGGCATGAATCCGCCTAATCTCCGCTTGAGACACGGCAAATAATTGATACGGATAATGATCTCTGAGGTCCGTTTTTTGTGTAAAAGCCAATCGGTGTAAATCCCGAACGCCCTTGATAGCTGAGGGCCGCAACCCCTTTTCATCGAATTGCTGCTTATAAAAGGGTACATGAGTATATACACGTTGAAGCATATCGGCCAATCGCTCATTTTGCAGTTGCCGGAGTTTCGGTAAGGGAAGGGTTTCTATTGTTTTGTTGAAGAACATTGTGGTGTTTTTAGCTATTGACCAAATTAGTGATTTTTTGACTAAGGGCGAGTCTCTTTATTCCCTAATAGAGCGCAGCAGAGTGCGAAGAGGTGAATGGGTGAAGCAGTGAAGCAGTGAAGAGGACAAGACAACCACTTCACCCATTCACATCTTCCCCACTTCCCATTTCCCCATTTCAGAGAATAGCTTTGATGCGTTTGCCTTCTTGTCCTAGTATTTAAATGCAATGGAACAAAAAAAAACGTATTTTCGTTAGAAGATGTACACCAGTGTATACCCGAATACCATGTCACAGCGACGCAAGGCTGGGCATGAAAAAAAACTAAATGTTATATGACCACCATCATACATACCCCTACCACGCAGCTAGCTCATAGCATGGATTTTTACAAGAAATTAAACTTTGAAGTCCTATCTGCAGAAAATCCAAGCTTGGTGACCGATGGAAAGGCTATTGTTGAAATCAACCCAGACCGCTATGCTCGGGCGGGGGTGAAATCATTCAAAGACTCCTGGAAAGAAGAAGTGGCTGCTTTAGAAAAACTGACAGCTGTCACAAAAATTGACCAAGGCTATTTATTGAGTGATCCTAGTGGAACCTGGATCTACTTGATGGAAGAAGAGTTTGAAGCAGCTACGGTAAGTATTGAAATGGAAAATCCCTGCTTTGGCGTACCGGGTAATTTTATGGGTCTGAGTTTGGAAACCACCGATATGGCAGCCTCCGCAGCTATCTGGACGGCATTGGGTTTTACGCAAGGGATGGGAGATGTAGATCAGGGCTGGGTGGTTTATATGGATCCCTCAGGTTTTGGGGTGAGCCTGATGAAGCCATTGACCTGCCCGCATTTATTTTTCAATCCCTCTTTTACTTATTTTAATGGAGAGAAAAATCCGGCGATCATCGCTAAAATTCGAAAATTGGGTATTCCTATCGCAGAAGAAATTACGCATTTTAACAAAGAAGGAAAGGTCGATAATATCATCATCCGGGACCCTGGTGGATATGGCTTCTTTATTTTCAATGATTAGAAATCACTATGAAACGACAAATTATTGCTTTGGGTGGGGGAGGCTTTTCCATGGAGCCGGACAATCCTTTACTCGATGACTATATCTTGGCACAAGCTGATGAGCCGCGACCCAAAATATGTTTCATTGGCACGGCTAGTGGCGATTCCGAGGGGTATATCACAAGATTTTATGATGCCTTTCGGCAAAAGGATTGCCAAACGGCTCACCTTTCTCTCTTTAAGGGACACACGAATAAGATAGCGGAATTTGTCATGGAGCAAGATATCTTCTATGTGGGTGGAGGGAACACACGTAATTTATTGGTGCTGTGGAAAGAATGGGGCTTGGATCGGATGTTACGTAGGGCCTATGAAAAAGGGACGATAATGGCGGGGATAAGTGCCGGTTCAATCTGCTGGTTTGAGCAGGGGTTGACCGATTCCGTGCCGCTTCAATTAAATAAATTAGACTGTCTTGGTTTTTTAAAGGGTAGTAATACGCCTCACTTTGATGGCGAAGCTGAACGACAAGCCAGTTATCGTGGGAAAATACAATCGGGAGAAATGATGGGAGGGATTGCTTGTGATGATAGTGTAGGTCTGCATTTCATTAATGAAGAATTAGTGAAAATCATTTCGTCCGTTCCTGGGAAATCGGCGCGCCAGATTGAATGTGTGGAGGGCGAATTGAAGGAAAAGCTTCTAAGTCCGATTTATTTGTAGGTTCGTCGGTTGGACGTGCTTTTGTTGAAAAGAATTGAGCATATTAGCAATAGAAAAAAGATAAAAATTATACCTATGTTTAGTTTCGCAGCCATTATGATGTTGACCCTTTTCCTTGGCCTTATTATCCTGCCGATTGTAAGCTATTGGAAGCTTTTTGAAAAGGCAGGAAAGCCAGGTTGGGCCGTACTTATCCCCATTTATAGTACGCTAGTCATGCTAGAAATTATCAACAAGCCTTGGTACTGGCTGCTATTAATGATCATTCCGTTTTTTGGCATCATTTGGGCGGTATGGGCGATCAATCTATTTGTCAAATCTTTTGGAAAAGATGAAGGCTATACCGTCGGCGTCCTTTTCTTACCTTTTGTCTTCTTACCATTAATGGCCTTTGATGAAAAAACTGATTACCTCAGCTTGGAAGCCCCTTACCAATATGCAGGTACGCTTGATGATGAGTACGTATAAGACACTAGACTACTTGTCTTTTTATAAAAAAGCAAATAAGTACTAAACTTCCCAAGCCTAAGAAAATAGACAAGGTAAATCGCTCAATCCAGGTGGGTGTGCCATTTATCAGCGCGATGATAGATAATAGAAAGGGCACACTAAAAAGCAAGGCTATGTTCTTGATAAAGCCTTTTGCATGCACCAAAGCAAAAGAAGCCAATAATAGGGCAAGGCCCAAGGACAACCATTTGAGCCAAGTGAATAACTGTAGCTGAAATAAGAAAGCTGCTATATTCAAGTCATGTGGATCATTAGTATAGGTTCGCGTGATATTGAGTAATTGAATATTCTCAAACACATCACCTAAAAGGATAATCACAGCCAGTACTTGTCCTGCGACCAGCCATTTAAGCTGAAACTGCTGCTTGGCAGTTTTGAAAAAGAAAAAAATAAAAGAAGCATAGGTCAGCATAAAAGCAAAGTCGATATAATTCCCCCGATCCATCCCCTTCATTTCTGCCGCTGACAAAGGCGCCAATATCCCCTCGATATCTGCCGTAGAAGTAGCAAACTCAAACGCAATTACTTTATTATTAAAACCTAATACCTCTCCTTTGGGAAACTGCTTATCCATCGCCATCATACAGATGAGTAGAGGAATAGCAAAAAGGCCTAGCTGAGCAAAAGGTCTATGCTTAAAGAAGTTGGCTACCATAATTTAGAAGGCTTTAGTTGTACAGAAAAGGGACTTTCCCAAAGGTAAAAGATTCTCGGCGTAGCAAAAGCGACATAAACAAAAACATTCGATAGTAGGATGCGACATAAGGTAAAACTTGGTGTGCGGAATTCTCTTAGCTTAGGGGTACGCTTAGCCTCATCGTTTTCTCATAACCAAAAACTAAATGAAACATGCGAAAATTAAGCTGTAGTATCCTCCTATTGAGTTTTTTACTTAGTTCTTCTCTGGCCCAAAAAGATATTTATGTGGGGACATTCAACAATGGATCATACACCATTTTTCTGCAAATGAAGTCGGTGCCTGGCGGTTATCACGGTGTAGTACAAAGTGCTGAGGGACGCTTTGCTGTTTCCGCCCAAAAGACGGGCCAACAATTGACAGGAGTGATTTATAC
>Ga0070726_10002151_pt1 | contig 18267 bp, 12 predicted proteins | sample tdAd471_FD_67275 | JGI IMG/M metagenome (GOLD analysis project Ga0070726, IMG submission 67275) | Marine sediment microbial communities from the Atlantic coast under amendment with organic carbon and nitrate - tdAd47.1 | ecosystem: Environmental > Aquatic > Marine > Coastal > Sediment | place... | reverse complement strand
GGCGACTCCACCTGCAGGCTGCGAACGGCGCAGTGCAGATCGAGTCACATCGAAACGGCCCGCCTTGCGCTATGGCCGAATGTGCCAGGCAGTGTGGCTTCCTGTCAAGTTAAAGGGACATCAAACCAGTCTGTCCAGATGGCTGGCGGATCAATTGAGAGATCGATGCGATCCTTCGTCGTCGGATGTTCGAAGGAGAGCGAGGCGGCGTGGAGGGCGAGTGCCTGTGGGTTGTTGCAGGTCGGGCCGCCGTACTTGACGTCGCCAAGAATGGGCCAGCCGCGCGACGACAACTGCACGCGAATCTGGTGATGCCGACCGGTGTGCAGTTCGATCTCCAGCAGCGTTTGGTCGCCGGCGCGGCGCCGCACCGAGTATGTCAGCTGGGCGAGCTTGGCGCCCTCGACGCCTTCCCGGCTGATGCGGGTGACGTTGCGGTTGGAGCTGCGGAGCAGCCAGTCCTCAAGCAACTCGGAGTCCTGATCGGGAGTGCCGTGGACCCAGGCGAGGTAGGACTTGCGAACCGTCTTCTCGCGAAACTGTTTCGCCAGTCGGGCGGCTGCCTTACTGGTGCGCGTAAACAGGACGATGCCCGACACCGGGCGGTCGAGGCGATGAACAACGCCCAGGTACACGTTACCGGGCTTGTTGTACTTTCTGGCGAGATACGACTTCGCCATGTCGCTGAGTGTCAGGTCGCCGGTCGCGTCTTCCGCAATCAATTGACCGGCCTGTTTGGCCACGGCCAGGCAGTGATTGTCCTCGAAGAGAACTTGAAACTCGGAAACTGGAACTCGGGGGCTCATATTCTGTGATAACGCGTGCTGGAGTGCTGTTCTGCCCTTGGAGTGACTCCAGAGCTAATCCGGATTATTTATTCAGTATGTAGGGGGCGTACAGAAATCCTTTTCAGTCCGGTGCGTTACGTCGGCGAACACGACAATTCGTCAGAGACACTCTGGATCGAGAGCGGTCTGGCTTGCGCAACGCACCACGCCAGAAACGCCGACTCCACGCACCCTACGTGAATAATCCGGGCTAACGGCCCGTTTTACAGTGGACCGTCTGTTCATTGGTTGGGCTGGCCTTGCGGAGCGCGGCGCCAGATTGGGAATCCGTGTCAGACACGTTCCTGCGTCATCGTGCTGTCCAGCCGCCGTCGACGGTGACCAGGCTGCCGTTCATATAGCTGGCCGCGTCGCTCGACAGGAAAATCGCGGCCCCCTGAATCTCCTTCAACTCGCCCCAGCGTTCCTGAGCGACCGCGCCAATGATGAACTTCTTCGCCTCCTCGGTATCGGCGATCGGGACGTTCATGGGCGTAAGAAACGGGCCGGGACAGATGCCGTTGACGTTGATGTTGTCATTGGCCAGTTCGAGCCCCAGTGCTCGGACCATCTGGACGACGGCGCCCTTGCTGGTCGCGTACGGAGTTCGGTTCGCGAGTCCGACGAGCCCCAGCGTGCTGCACAGGATGACGATCTTACCGCTGCCGGCGGCCTTCATGTGAGGCGTGACAGACTTTGCACACAGCCAGACGCCGTTGACATTGACGTCCTGCACTTTGAGGAACTCTTCGTAGGTCAGCTCCTCGATGGGGCCGCGAATATTGATGCCGGCGTTGGCGATCAACACGTCGATGCGCCCGAACTCGCTCATTGCCCGGTCCGTCATGGCAGCGACCTGGTCGGGCTGAGTCACGTCGGCCTCGAAACCGACCGCTTTGACGCCGTAGTTTTCGCGGATCTCTGCAGCCGTGGCTTCAGCTTCGTCGAGGTGCCGGCTGACCAGCAGCAGGTTCGCTCCCGCTGACGCCAGACCTTCGGCCATCGCCGCGCCGAGCCCCTTTGAACCACCGGTGACGATGGCCGTCCGGTCGGTCAGATCGAACTGTTTGATTCCGGGAAGCATGGCGAATCCTTGAGGCTGAGGTCGGAAATGCAGAGACTGAGCGGGTCGGCGGCAACATAGCAGCCGGTCGAACTCAGACAAGGAACCGCCTCAGGCGAGGAACAGCGAATTGGCCACTTCTGACGCAGCGAGTCCGGCAGCCAGTGAGGATGTCGTTCTGTCCGTCGACGCCGAGGCTCGCGAACGTGAAGCTCAGGCGATCCGGGGGCTGCAGACCGCCTATCGTCGGATGCGCGAGGAAATCGGCAAGGTCATCATCGGGCAACAGGACGTTGTCGATCAGATTCTGATTTCGATGTTCAGCCGCGGGCACTGCCTGCTGGTCGGCGTCCCCGGTCTCGCGAAAACGCTGCTGGTCAGCACGGTGGCCCGCATCCTGCAGCTGTCGTTTCGCCGGATTCAGTTTACGCCGGACCTGATGCCGTCGGACATTACCGGCACGGACGTGCTGCAGGACGATCCGGAAACCGGGCGGCGCACGTTTCAGTTCATGCAGGGGCCGCTGTTCACGAACGTGCTGCTCGCCGACGAAATCAACCGGACTCCGCCGAAGACGCAGGCCGCGCTTCTGGAAGCCATGCAGGAGCGACATGTCACTGTCGGGTCGAACACGTATCGCCTGCCGGAACCATTCTTCGTTCTCGCGACGCAGAATCCGATCGAGCAGGAAGGCACGTATCCGCTGCCCGAAGCGCAGCTCGACCGCTTCATGTTCAATACGGTGGTCGGTTACCCGACAGCCGCCGATGAACTGCGAATCCTCAAATCGACAACCGGCATCGACGAACCGGAACTCACTCCGGCGCTCAATGCGCGTCAGATTCTGGCGCTGCAGGAAGTCGTGCGACGAGTTCCCGTGGCTGAGCACGTTTTCGTTTACGCTCGCGATCTGGTTCGAGCAACCCGGCCCAACGAAGACGGCGCCCGGAAATTTGTCCGTGAGTATCTGAGCTGGGGTGCCGGTCCGCGAGCCGGTCAGTTTCTGATTGTCGGTGCAAGAGCGCGAGCAATTCTGGAGGGTCGTTTTCATGTCACGACGGACGACATCAAGGCCGTCGCGGCGCCGGTTCTGCGGCACCGGATCGTGACGACATTTCACGCGGACAGTGAAGGCGTCACGCCCGACGACGTGATCGATCTGCTGCTTCGGAAAGTCCCGATCGAACTCGCCGAACGCGCACGAAAACTCGCTGGCGAGTGATGCGCTCTCAATTGGGGCGACGAGCAAGTGGCGGGTGGCCAGCAGCTCTCTTCGGCGGCGGGGCACGGAGGCGGCGCGACCGGGCAGAGCCACGGTTCGGGAATCAGAAGCGGCAAAGCGGGAGAGGTCGCGTGGCAGAGGCTGACATGAATTCGGACGAAGGAACGTACGGCTCAGAAGCAGAATGCGAAGTGAAGCCGCCAGCTGTCGCTTCTGCTGACCGTCCGGAGCCGGCTTCTGATGGTCCGCGGCGTTTATCCCGGTCGTTCCGTGCCCGTTGTCTGGGCGTTGCGTTTTTCCTTTCCGGAGCGAGCGCGCTGACCTACGAAATCGTCTGGCAGCGTCAGATGTTTCTGATCTTCGGGGCGAGTGCTCCGGCGACGACGGCGATTCTGACGGCCATCTTTCTGGGCATCGCGTTCGGCAGCCAGCTGGCGGTGCCGCTGATGCGCCGGCAGCCGGATGCGTTGCTGCTGTATGCCGTGCTGGAAGCTGTCATGGGGCTCTGGGGGCTGTTTGTTCCGACTCTGCTGCGGCAGGCGGATGGCCTGTACGTCGCCGCAGTTGCCGGGCTTGGCGAGGGACACGCACTCCAGGCACCGCTGCGATTCTGTCTCGCGGTGATTCCACTGCTGCCCGCGACGCTGGCGATGGGGGCCACGATTCCGGTGATGGTCCGCAGTGTGGCGGGGCTGCGACGTTCCGCCGTCGCGTGGGCTTACGGGATCAATATTCTGGGCGCCGTGGCCGGCAGCCTGTCGACCGGTTTGTTGTGGCTGCAGACGCTGGGGATCTCAAGCACGCGACTGGTCGCCGTTGTTCTGAACGGAGTCGCGTGTGCCGTGATCGTGCTGCTGCACCGGCGATCGGGAGCGCCAGTTCCTGTCGAGATCGGCACCACTGGCGTAACAGAAACTCCCGCGGCGAACGGGCTGCCGATCCGACTGGGACCGTTGTACCTCGTGGCTGGTTTCGTGGCTCTTGGCCTGGAGGTCGTCTGGCTGAGGTTCCTGGGGATTGTCAATTCCAACTCGACGGCCACCTTCACGCTGACACTGACGATCTATCTGCTGGGGATGGGCCTGGGCAGTCTGGTGGTGTATCCGCTGCTGAAACGCAGGCTGTCTGCCCGCTCGATCTTCAGCCTGGCGAACGCGGGAACGGCTGTCTGTTCGCTGATGACGTTCGGAGTCGTGTATCTCGCAGCGGGGATCAACGTTGAACTCATTACCCGGCCTTCGCAGGCGGGCTCGCTGCAGCTGTTCGACATCTACCTGGCTGAAGGGATCATCATCGCCGGGCTGATGCTGCTCCCGACGTTGTGCATGGGGCTGGTCTATCCCGCCGTGTGTGACTGTTTTGAGGATTCCGGACCGGCTCGCGACCGATGGGTCGGCCAGATGTATTTTCTGGGGACGAGTGGTTCGGTGATCGGCATTCTGCTGGTCGGGCTGCTGCTGGTCCCAACGCTCGGCCTGCACGGCACGTTTGCCGTTCTCGTTGGGCTCTCGATCGGTGTCTGTGTTCTGGCCGAGCGAGGGGTTGCCCGAACCAGCGTGCGACGATGGCTGCCGTCTGTCGTTGCCGGCTGCAGCCTGATCTGGGCTGGCTGGATCGTGTTCGAGTCGCGGCCCGTCCTGCGTGAGATGCTGGCCGAGAAAGGCGACGGGCGCTGGTTCGAGGTGCCGCCCGATGGCAGTGCCGCAGCAGTCCCGACTTCGCAGCTGGCCGAGCTGGTGCATGTCAAAGCGGGAGCGTCGGGGACCGTGATGGTGAAGCTCGAACGGAACGGCGTCGACCGGCTGGTTTACGTTGATGATCAGCTGGTGGCGTCGACGAATCTTGAAGCGCGGGTTGACGCACTGATGCTCGCCCACCTGCCGCTGCTGCTGCACCCTGATCCGCACAATGCGCTGACGGTTGGTTTCGGGACGGGCGGCACGAGCCACGCCATGACGACGCATGGTGTCGAGACGTGGTGCGTCGAGATTGAGCCCGAGGTTCCGCGCGCCGCTGAGCACTCTACCCGACAGAACTTCGACGTGCTCAACAACCCGCTGTTCTCGCTGATCCTCAATGACGCCCGCGATCATCTCCACGCGGGAACGCGGACCTATGACGTGATCGCGACCGACGTGACGAATCTGCAATATAAGCAGAACGGCAATCTCTACACGGTCGAGTACTTTGACCTGATGCGGCAGCGATTGAATCCCGACGGAGTCGCCTGTGCCTGGATTCCGATGGCCGCAATCAGCACCGAGGAACTGCGCATTCTGATGCGCGGATTCATCGAGGTCTTTCCGCATGCGACGCTGTGGTACATGAACCACACGCACACGAATTTCGGCATTCTCATCGGCACACCGCAGCCGCTGCAGATCGACTTTCGCCGTCTGCAGCAGGGGTTCTCCGACGAGCAGATTGCCGAAAGCCTCGGCCTGATCGGCATGAGCACGCCGCTGCAGCTCATCCATTGTCTGCATCTGGACGAAGCCGGCTATCGCACGTTCTGTGACGACGTTCCGTTGCACACGGATGATCTACCCATTCTTGAGTTCTCCTCACCCATGACGTTCTATCAATACTATGAAACGTTCGAGCAGAACCTCGCCGCCACACTGCCACTGCGTCCGGTCGATCTGAGGCCATTTGTTACTGATGTTCCAGTCGGTCTGGATGTGGAATTCGCGCGGCATCAAACGGCTTCTCAGAGTTTCTGCAACGTCATGCTGCAGATGTACCGCTATTTGATTGCTCGCCGGCGCGGTGATCGAACGCAGGCTCTGGTGGCACTCAGACTGGCGATCCGTGAGGCGGAAGCCGGGATGGCCGCATGGCCGGACGATCGAGTGCGCGAGAAGTTTTATGTGGACTTCTTCGCCGACGCGCAACGCTGGGCACAGACGCCCGCTGAGTAATCGTCCGCCATTTTGATAATGGAACCCAGAGGTTGGCAGTCAATTCTGTCAACGGTCATCTCTGTGTCGACGAGCTGTCCGCCGAAGAAGGCTCCTGACGGCAAAACGAGTCGCTCCTGGAAACCAGTAAGGGTCGTGTTCGGAATCACTTCCCGATTTCGTTTTGTCGCGGCGGGATGCAAGCCGTCCGGCGATTCAGGCCCGCAGGGCCGGCTCTATGAAAGGGCGCAGCCCTGGGAAACGAATTCCATTCCGGAATTTCAGCCTCAACGAGGCGGCCCCAATGATCGCGTACGCACGTACGCGGGCCGCCCGGCTGGGGCTGGATGATAATACGGCTGCCGGTCCCAGGTTGCAGGGCGCGTGCAGCAAGCCTTTTCAGGGCGGTGCGTTACGTCGGCGAACTCAACAATTCGTCTGCGACACTCTGTATTGAGAGCAATCTGGCTTGCGCAACGCACCAGGGCAAAAACGCCGACTCCACGCACCCTACGGGAATAATCCGGGCTATCTGTGGCGGAACGTGGTTTTCGCCAGTAGTCCCCCACCGTTGGCGGAACGTGGAATTCTGGCGGATCCCACTACGGGAGAGAATTCCAGGCCGTCCCTGAACTGCTTTCGACACAACCCTTCGATGGCAGACCTGCCGCCAGGCATTAGCATGGCCGGCGTTCGTGAAGTTTCAGACCGACCTGAACGTTCTCCAGACAGGAATCCGCAGCGATGAAGAAACCGAAAGTTGCACACGCGATGACGAACTTCCGTGACCTGACGTTGGGAGGCCGCCGGAAACTCGGCCTGCTGGTCGCCGGGCTGCTCGCCGGGTTGGCCGGTGTGGCGTCGGCCGACGTCAAACTGCCGACGGTCATTGACAGTCACATGGTTGTTCAGCGCGATGCTCCGATTGTCATCTGGGGCTGGGCGGACTCCGGCGAGAAGGTGACTGTCTCGATGGGTGATGCCTCGGCGGAAGCGACGGCTGGTGACGACGGCACATGGAGTGTTTCGCTGCCGGCCCGGAAGGCCGACGGCAAAGGGCATTCGATCAGGATTGCAGGCCAGAACACGATCACGCTCGACGATGTGCTGATCGGCGAAGTCTGGGTCGGCTCCGGCCAGTCGAATATGGAGTGGCAGCTCAGGAACACGCATGGAGCCCAGGAAGCGATCGCGGCGGCGGCGCATCCGAACATCCGGCTGTTTCATGTTCCAAAGGTTCAGAAGCCGGAACCGGCGAGCGACGTTGTTGCGGACTGGAAGTCCTGCACACCGGAAAACATTCCCGCGTTCTCGGCGGTGCTGTATTACTTCGGGAAGAAGCTGCACGAGGAACTGGACGTCCCGGTCGGCCTGATCAACAGCTCGTGGGGCGGTTCGCCGATTGAGCCCTGGACGATCAAAGACGGGAAGTCCGGCGGCATGTACAACGGAATGATTGCCCCGCTCACGCCGTTCTCGATCCGTGGAGCGATCTGGTACCAGGGCGAAACGAACGTGCTGCAGAAGAACGGACTCGCGTACTTCGACCGGATGCAGGCGCTGATCGAAGGCTGGCGAAAAGAGTGGCAGCCGACACTGCCGTTCTACTTCGTGCAGATCGCTCCCTGGAGCGGACGTTACGAAGCAGGCCAGCTGCCGGCTCTGTGGGAAGCTCAGGTGAAAAGCCTCAAAATCCCGGACACTGGCATGGCCGTTGTCACAGACCTCGTTGACAACATCGCGGACATTCATCCGCGTAACAAACTCGACGTCGGCAACCGCCTGGCCCGCTGGGCACTCGCCAGGACGTACGGAAAGAAAGACCTCGTCTACTCAGGACCGCTGTTCAAGTCGCTGGCCATCGACGGCAACAAGGCCCGAGTCACGTTCGCCCATGCTGCCGGCCTGAAGTCGAGCGACGACAAGGCGCTGACCGAATTCCAGATCGCCGGAGACGATGGCAATTTCGTCGACGCCACGGCCGAGATCGATGGCGACACGGTCGTCGTCAGTGCTGAATCTGTCGCGGCGCCGAAGCAGGTTCGTTTTGGATGGCACAAGGTAGCCAACCCGAATCTGGTCAACGGAGCGGGGCTGCCAGCCTCGCCGTTCCAGAGCCACAACTGGCAGGGCGGCACCGGCGAGTAGCCTGTGACGCGTCGTTGTACCGAACGGGCTGGGAATAACGTCCCGGTTTTCGCGGTCGCCCCCTCCGTTCACCCGACGAGCACGGAATTCTGGCTACGGTCTCGTCCGTGCTCGTCGTCGTCCTGCGCAAGCGTGTTCTGTTTCGTGAGTGCGTGGCCGGAAAGTCGATGGCTGACCGGCGCGTGCGTGCGGACAGCGGTCACGCTGGCGATCACTCAGGCCGCGCCGGCGCGAACGAGAAGTTGCGGAAGTGGCTGCGCCAGCCCCAAAGACCGATGGCTCCGGCGGGGCGTTCGCCGAGCAGTTTGTCGACAACGAGGACCGATTGTTCGCCGTCGTCGACGAAGACCGAGACGCTGCGACCGCGGAGCACGAGTCGGACACGAAACCACTCGTTCATTCGGATCCGGGCTCCGGATTCGTACTTGCCGGGGAACTGGCTGCGGAGCGTTCGCCAGTCCGCTCCATCCCGGCCTTTGCAGACGTACTGCACGGTGTTCTTATGCCTTGCCGTGCCGGAGTTCTGTGGCCGGAAATAGACGAGATCGTAGTTGTCGACATCTGCCGCGCGGAACGCGATGCCGCTGAAGATGTCCGAGGCGATCTCGACGTCAATCTCGCCGTCGCCCAGAGAACTGCCGGGCAGTAGTGCGACGGTGTCATCCTCGCCGGTCAGTCGGACAACCTGCTCGCCCTGGAACGGCACGACCTCAAGTGTGCCACGGCGGTCTTTCCAGACGACATTCGTCAGACCGATCCGGCCACCGTTCTGCGGGACGGTTTTCATTGTTGCAGTGACGATCGGCGATGCAGAAGTCACGGGCGGATTTCGCAGATCGAGAGTGACCGGCTGCCCCGCGTTCTCAGCGTGGGCGGCGGTCAACGTGTGAAAGTCCACGGTCGAGCGTGAGGCTGCCAGCGCCAGCCGCTGCCGGCTCGGAATGTTGAACGCCAGATTCGGCGAGAGTTCTTTGAACGGCCCGGACCAGTCGATCAGCGACTTGTCGTCGAGTGCGACGCGGATCGTCACATTCTTGCCGTCTGGCCTGACGGTCGCCGCAGCGCGATAGCGGCGTCCGTTGACCAGCGTGCCGGGCATGACGGAGGTCGGGTTGGCCTGGTCACGACTGCTCGAACTCCTGACGCGCGACAGGCCGTGCGCTTCGCCGGACCACGCGCTGAACTCAAGAAAGACCTGAGTCTGCTGCAGCGGGAGCACCATGCCGACGAGATCGGTTCCTGACCGACGAGTGAACTCGAATTTCAGTTCGTAGGCGCCGTCGAGGTTGTACGGCACGACGCACAGCGACGGTGACTGGCCACCGCTGGCTCGTAACCCGTTGTCGGTCTTTGTCCAGTCGCCGCGCAGGGAGTGCTGCTGTGGTTTGACCCGTGCCAGCAGATCAACAGCGACTCGATCCTGCGCGGTGACAGAGGCCGCGCAGCATCCTGAGATGACGGCGGCGGCAACGATTCTGGAGAGCACATGCTGCATTGCGGAACCTTCCTGGCCGAGCGCGAGTGGCGCTGAGATTGGTGGCGGCGACTCTTTCCGCATGACAGAACGAATTAATCGACCAGTTGATTGCAACGAATCTCAGGAATGGCCAGATTCGGGCAGCCAGCGATTGTGCTGCGTCAGGATTTGGTTTCGGGTGAGCGAGGTTGCCGCCCGATTGGGAGCCCGTCACAAATGTCGCGAACGAACGATGCTGAAGACGTTCGCGACGTGATCCAGTCGGGCTATCGCTACGCGCTGTCGCTGACTCACTGCGAGCACGACGCAGAGGATCTGGTTCAGCAGGCTTGCCTGCGGGTGTACCGGTCGCGAGGCCGTCTGGTGAGTCGCTCGTACCTGTTTGCCGCGGTCCGCAACCTGTTTATCGATCAGTGCCGGCGTCGCGATGTACTGAGGATCGAGTCGTTGAATCAAACCGAAGTGGTTGACGCTGGCGCGGACCATGCCGCGGCACTTGCCAACTCCGACGATATCGAATCGCTGCTGGCCATGCTGCGGCCGGAAGAACGCGAAGTTCTGTACCTCAACTGCGTGGAAGAGTTCTCCGCCGCGGAGATCGGTCGGCTGATGGGTAAGCCGCGCGGGACCGTGCTGAGCCTGCTTTCGCGTTCCAAGGCTCGACTGGCCGAGCACCGGGAACGCCTTGAAACCGAGGAGCATCGACGGTGAAGCATCCAGACCGCGAATCGCAACTCGTCGAGTTTTATCGTCAGGCACGACTGCCCGAGGACCGTGTCGAGGCGATTCTCTCGGCAGCCTCACTCGCACGCAGCGAACGCCGCTGGCGAACTCGGGCGATTGCGGTGTCGATCGCCCTCGTGATTGTCGTTGGAGTCTGCCTCTGGCTGTTCTCGCAGACGACGGATCTCAGGCAGCAACTGGCGTCGCAGCCGCAGGACGGGTCGAACGAAGAAGCGGCTCGACCTGAGCAGCAGAACAACAGTCAGGACGAGGTGGTTGAAACTGGCCGGAGCGGCGTGCAGGTCGCGGAGGATCGCGCTGAGGCGCCGGCAGCCGGATTCCGTCTGGTGGCCTTCCGCAGCCACGACGACCGGTGCCCGCATTGTCGAGCGACGGGGGAAATGGTCGCGCGGCTGCAGACGGAGATGGCGGATCGTCCCCTGGAGATTGAACAGTTCGCGCTGCAGAGGCAGGATGGCCGACCGGCAATGCTCGCCAGAATCGATGCTTTGAATCTGACATCACTCGTCGCTGACCAGCCGGAAACCGCATTCGGCCTGCTGCTCTCCCCGAGCGGCGCACCACTCCGCCGTCTCGATCCCGACCAGCCTGCCGCAGCAATCAACGCCCAAATCCTGGACATCATCGAGCAATAACGCGACCGCTCGGCGATCGCATTGCGTAAATCAGCGATGGGCACCGCGTGGAGCACGATCTGCGCGGCGCCTCTCGTTCGGTCAGGGCTGCACCGGCAGGAAGTTTCTCAGGCGTCATGGAGAGGCTCACATGCTGAGACCCTTTGTATCTTCATTCTTCTGAGCAGCCTGATGAACGTTCTGTTTCCAGTCTGCGACGCATTACTCGAGAAGCATCACCGGGGTGTCGTCGCGCGAATCGAGAAGCTTCTTGAACTCCTCCTGCAAGAGCCGTCCGTCACCGTCGAGCAGCACACGCCGTCCTCGTGCGAGCCCCGATGAATGCGGTGTTTCGCGCCACTCTTCCAGCAACTGCCGGTGAATCCGAGACACATCTTCGTCTGCATCGAGAAAGTCATAGTCAGTGAGTTCAGTTTCTCGAATGTGTCGCAGAGTCCGCTCTGCAATGATGCGAATCGCGTCATACGGATCTTCAAGCAACTGAGCGAGAGACGGTGTCATCCAGTCGGTTCCTGAGACCTCTGCAGCATCGTCCCATCCACATGCCCAGGCAGCCAGTGCTCGTTGACCGGCGTCCCCACTTAACATCCAGACGATCGATGCTGCTGTTTGCTGGTGTGCAACCGGCAGGTCTGTCTCTTCACTGGCATACCAAGTCGCCATCCAATCGGAAGACCACTCAAGAGTCTGATCGAGGTGGCATAAGTTACACGCCATGGGGCGTCCCGTCTGCAGTGTCGCGCTCACTGAGGGGCTGCTGATTTCGTGGCTGCGAATCGCCTTAAGGAGTCCATAAGTGGTGTACGGCATATGGCAGTTGTAACAATTACTGCCTGAAGAGGAGGGCGAATGTTGAGTGTGAGCGGCCAACGACTGGTCGTCCTGCAGATCGCTGTGGCATGTCACGCAGGCTGCGTTGCGGCGGAACCCATCGTGAAGCTGATCGTTGGCCCACTCCGTGACATCACGACTGTCGGTGGTGTCCTGGTGCATTTGGTGGCACGACAGGCATGACATTGTGCCTTTCTCGAAACAGGCACTCCGTACGAGTGCGTTGTATTCCCGTCCTGATGTTCGAGGCATTCCATCTGACCAGAACAGCTTTGGATCACTGCCGTGCCATCCGGAGATGCCCTCCATGTCCTCTGTGCCGGAACAGTTGACATAAAACCGTATTCTGGATGAGGTCAAGTCGTCCCCCGGACGATAGGAGTATCCGTTCCTGTTCCACCGTGACCAGGATTCGTGGGTGTAGAAGTCAAAGATTCCGTGGCACTGACCACATACCTGCGATGCCAGGCGATGAGGCATACGCTCTGGATTGCTGATGCTGTCATCTGGCAGATCTCCAAGGTGGTGCCTGTATCGGCGGAGTGGGTCGCGATTGATTCTGCAGTGACGTTCTCCGGGGCCATGGCACGATTCACAGGCGATGCCGAACTCCGCGACCTGAGTGTCCATGCGATCTGAATAGACGCTGTTCCCGTCAATAAAATGATTCGCCCGAGGCAGTCCCCCCGTCGAATGGCACTTGATGCAGTTCTGGTTCCAGAGACCGGCTTCATATTGCGTAACGCGAGAGCGTGGTCGCAGAAAGATGGATTGCCGTGGGACCCAGCGCTGGTGGTCGATCAGGAATGCGAAAGGCAGGATCGCCACGCCGCGCGTCGTATCGTCCAGCGAAAACCAGTACGACTGCTGATGGTGAGAACCGGTTGTCATCACGATCGGGCGGACGCTGTGGACGATGCGTTCGGTGTCACCATATGGCACAGGCATTTGAATCTCGGCAAGAAACTCGTCCTCATCGTGTGTGAGATGGAGCGATGTCTTTCCGAACGTCAGTGTGACGTCGTCGAAATTGCCAACCACTGAAGCCGCGGAGGCGGGCTGAGTCATCGAGCGATGATAGGAGTGGTACCAGGAATCGTGTTCCTGCGGGTGACAATTGATGCAGGCTTCCGATCCTACGTAGCCACCGTGGGCCGCTTTCAGCGGGCGGTCGGTAGCAATCGGCGGTTCTGTGATCATCTCGCGGTGAGTGAGTGACACGTAGGCAAAGCCACAAGGCACGGCAAGAGCAAAAACTCCCAGCATAGCGGTAAGCCCGTGTCGTTGGGGCCGGCTCTGTGCGCGGCGAGTCGCTACTGCGGTGAGCACGCAGAGAAATATGACAAGCAGAGTTTCAGTCATGCTCTTAGCGACTTCCTGCTGGGCGTGTATGCAACCCGATGGTCTGCCTCTTCTTACTTCAGATGACGAAGAGAAGTGACGAGGCACCCCGCCATAAGGCAAATGGCCCCGAGTGGGACGAGAGCGATTCCGAGGCCCGGATCTCCAGAGTAAAGGAAGATTCCACCAAGCAGGAAACCTCCGGGAAGGAAAATGCTGGCTGCAATCAGACAGACAGATGCGAGACGAAGGCTGCGCGTTTCTGAGACCTCGGTTATGTGAACTGACAATGCGAATGCAATGTGGACAAGCGCGAGCAGAGTGCCATGCGCATGTCCGAGCGTCCACACGAGGCGTCGCGTCTTGAAGGCGGGATCCAGGTACCAGGGAACCTTGAAGCCGTGCAGGGCTTCGAGAAGCAGACCAATGGTCACAAAGCAGAAGAGTGACCACCAGCCGAAACGCAGGTGCTTTCGACAGGTGCTGTTCAGTGGGCGCGTTTGCCGATGACGTTCGGGCGTGTTCTTTGAATCGGTGTCAGCCAAGTTTGACGCTCGTTTGTCGGAAGTGAGGTTGCCGATCGTTCGTGTGGACAGATTATCTCAGCCGCCGGGCGGATCAAGGCCGGTCGTACACGCCGATTTCATCGTCGATCTCAGTGGTCCAGGCGGCTGGTGGTCGTCCGGGCTATCAGTTCTCGTGATGTGAGAGCGGAAGTTCGACCGTTGTGGCTGGTGAGAAGCAAGTGATTTCGGCCCTGGCAGTTGGAGACCGCCGGTCACCGGGAGGCCTCAGTTGACAGCTGTTGTTCGACGCGATGGTGCTGCAGAACTTCCGGGAACTCTGCAGCATTCAATAACGTTTGACGGATGCAGGTTCGAAGTGTGTCCGCCGCGTGTAGCTCAAACTCGACGTCTTGCCTCGCGGGATGGGGTTGAGGTGGGCACACTTTCTGCTTCTGGTTCGCCTGGCTCTTCTGGAGACTGATGATGACGCTGCGTCTTTTCGTTGTGGTGGCTGTGCTCGGGTTTGTTTGTGTGACGCCGGGTGAGGATGCTCGGGCTGACGGCTGGAAGGCGGGGGTGGCCAGCGTGAGGATTACTCCGGACGGGCCGGCGTGGATGGCGGGGTATGCGGCTCGGGATAAGCCGTCGGAAGGCATCGAGCAGGACCTCTTCGCGAAGTCGCTGGTCCTGCAGGATGCGGCGGGCGAAACGCTGGTCGTCGTGACGCTCGACCTGATCAGCGTGCCGGGGCCGTTGCGGAAGTTTGTCGAGCAGCAGCTGGCCGAATCGCGCGGGCTCAAACCGCGAAACCTCGTCATGAACTGCTCGCACACCCACTGCGGGCCGGAGATTCGGACGACCGGGACGGCACTGGACGGGCTGGATCCTGAGCGGCGGGAGAAGGCCATCGCGTATGTGCAGACCCTGCAGCAGCGGATCGTCGCGGGGATTGACGCCGCGTTTGAGGATCTCGCGCCGGCCCGACTGGCTTATCAGAAAGCGCGGGCCGCGTTTGCGATGAACCGTCGGCTGCCAACGGATTCCGGCTACCGCAACAGTCCGAATCCGGACGGCCGCGTCGATCACGACGTGCCGGTGCTGCGAGTTGAAGCGGGGGACCGGGAGCTGAAGGCGATCGTCTTCGGCTACGCCTGCCACAACACGACGCTCGGCTTCTACCAGATGTGCGGCGACTACGCCGGCTACGCGCAGGAGTATCTGGAAGAGGCTCATCCTGGAACCGTCGCGCTGTTCATGATGGGCTGCGGCGGCGATCAGAACCCGTACCCGCGGCGGACTCTGAAGCTGGCGAAGCAGCATGGGCGAACTCTGGCAACCGCCGTCGACGCGGCGCTCGATACGCCGCAGCGTGCGATTACGGGTTCGCTGAAGCTGGCGTTCGGAACGGCGGACCTCGAATACGCCGATGCTCCGACGAAGGCCGAACTGGTCGAGCTGGCGAAGTCATCAAACCGGTACGACCAGCGTTATGCCGAGCGGCTGCTGAAGGAACTGGAACGCGGCGGCCTGCTCACCAGTTACCCGGCTCCCGTGCAGGCCGCGCGGATCGGCGATCAGATTCTGTTTGTCGCGCTGCCGGGTGAGACCGTCGTTGACTACTCGCTGCGGATCAAGAACGAGAACCGCAAGTCGAACGGCCCGGATGTCTGGGTCGCGGGGTACTCGAACGACGTCTTCGCCTACATCCCGAGTCTGCGCGTGCTGCTGGAAGGCGGGTACGAAGCCGGCGGGGCGATGCGCTACATGACGACGGTCGTCCAGCCGGGGCCGTTTGCTCCGAACGTCGAGGACATTCTGATGCAGCGCGTCAGTGAGCTGATCGCAGAAACGTCCGCGGACTGATGGTTCGGACGTGCTCAGGAAGGGGGCGGAAACACCTTCCCGATTCGGCATGGTGATTCGATCGCCCCGTGCTTCAGCACGGCGTTCTGACGGTTTGCCCGGATTATTCATGAAGGCTGCTGGGGGGCGTGCAGCAAGCCGTTCTTTGGGCAGTGGCTACACTGAGTCAGAAACTCAAAGTACATGGTGGCTGGCCAATGAACATCGAACTTGTCACAGACGCGCCGCTGAAATATTTCGTGGTTGACGACTTCCTGTCGCCGGAACTCGCCGGGCAGATGATCGACGAAATCTGTCGACTGCGTGAGCAACTGCAGCCTGGAAGAATGCGTGACCAGCGGCGAGGTCAGCAGCCCAGGGCCATTGAAGATCAGACCAAGAGAAACCTGGAGTGTTTTCTGGATGCGGTCTTTGCGAAAGATCGCAGCGCGTCCGTGATCCTGAACAACCTGGGGCAGCATGTCTTCAGTCCGAAGTTGCAGCAGGCGTATCGAGACAGCGGTGACATGCTGTTTTCGTATCTGCTGGTGCGAGCGAACTTCGATCAGACGCACCTGGCCGCGTGGGGGCCGGGGCACTATTACCGGAAGCACGTTGACCTGCCGCCCTGCTTTCTGACGGCCAACGTCATGCTCTCGACCGAACCGCAGAAGTTTCGCGGCGGAGACTTCGAGATCTTCTGGTCGCAGACCGAATCGACCGTCGTGCCGTTTCGCCCGCGGCGGATGGTGTTGTTTCCCAGTGCGATTCCGCACTGTGTGACAGATATCGAGATGGCCGACGATGTCGAGTTCCGCGACTGGCGGTTCACGCTGCAGTACTGGCCGCACTATCGGGCGTAAAGGAGCCATCTCGCTCCGTCGCGATGATCCAGCGTGAGCGGACGTCCCGGAATCTCCCGAAACATCTCATTGCGGAAGCGTGATGTAAACGGCCGAGCGAAACTGGCTCGAGGAATTCTTCCTGCGTTCGGCTCATCTCGGCGGAGCGAGATGGCTACTTTGGTCAGGCGTCGCGGCACATCACTCACGCGTGACAGAGTTGTAGAGAAACCAATGGCCGCACAATCGGGCGTAACCTGTTTTTTGTCCTTGGACGTTAAATCGTGGCTGATCAGGTGCCTGCGATCGGTCGTGCTGGTAGTCTGGCCGCTTGAATCTGACTGGGGCTGACCAGCCCAGGGCAGAATGCCGCCAGATATTTCCTGGCGGGCTTGCGAGTCAGGCGGGCGGTCATTTCGAAGAGGCCTTAGCCGCAATCGTTAGCGTGCGTGGCCGGCAGTGTTCTGGTGTGCTGTATGTTGCGGCGACGGTCTGTGTTCAGTGTCCGCTCGCCATTGCGCTGTTCCCGTATTTGCGCAGTCCCTGTGTTTTCGCAGGTATCCTTTGAGGTAATTGCATGCTGATTTCGACGAAGTTCCGTAGCTGGGTGGCTGCTTCCGTTCATCGAGCCCGGCAGCGCCGTCGGCTCGCACGACGTGCTCCGGAAACGCAGTTGCGGAATCGGCGCCGGCAGAGTCACATCGAGGCTCTGGAAGACCGGACGCTGCTGGCGGCCGCGCTGGTGGGGATCGATTTCGGCGATGATGCACTGAACGAGGCGCCGGCCAACTGGACGGTCATTGGCGGTTTTGACATGGCCGGGATTGGGTCGCCGGACCTGGACAATCTGCTCCGCGAGGACAACACCAACACCACGATTGACTTTGCGATTTCGACTGCCGACGAGCTGGGGACGTTCAACTTCGGGCGGGAGACAGCGACCGTCAACGCCTCGACAGTGCCGCAGCACACGAACCCGCTTGGTCTGGTCGACGGCATCATTCTGACGGATTCCGACCCGGACAACGACATCTTCGCGACGTGGTCGGATCTGACGCCGGGCGGGCTGTACGAGGTGTTCGTCTTCGCCCACCAGTCCGGAGCGACCAGCCAGCAGTCGGTCAGCATCGTGGGGGCCAACACCGTCAACTTCAATCAGAACCTGACGAGTGGAAATCTTGAGGTGAACGGCCAGCGCGGGAGCAGTTCGCAGCCGCTCTCCGACTTTGCGGCGCTGGTGGCCGCGGACGGCAGTGGCGAGATCGACATTACGATTTCGCTGAACGGCGGGTTCGAACTGGCCCTGTCAGCTCTCGCCATTCGGGAAACCGGCGTCAGCGTGTTTCTGGACGGGAACGACCTGATTGTCCAGGACAGCGGTGATGACAACGCGCTGAGCATCACGACGACGGCCACGGACGTTGTGATCAGCGATCCGCAGCAGCCGCTCTCGACGATCATCGCTGGATCGACGGGAACGGGGACGAATTCGTTGACGGTCCCGCTGAGTGCGTTCAGCGGCGACATCATTGTGCGGACCGACGACGGCGACGATTCCATCGAAACGACCACACCGTCGCGGCTGGTCGAGATCGACGCGCGCGGGACGGGAGCGAAATCGCTGACCGTCAACGGCACAAACAGCGGTGAGGAATACTTCGTCGAGGCGAACGAGTTCAACACGCTGGGCGACACACTGACGATTCGCGATCTCGCCGCTTCGTTTCGTGTCGAGGCGCTGAACGTCACGACCTTCACGCTCAACATGCTGGACGGGAGTGACACCGTCAACGTCGGCAACCTCAGCGTTCTGGGGGTCGGCAACGGAGCCGCGCTGCAGAACTTCAACATCGACCTGGGAGACGGTGCCGACATTCTGGCAGGCGAGA
>Ga0070726_10002148_pt1 | contig 18282 bp, 13 predicted proteins | sample tdAd471_FD_67275 | JGI IMG/M metagenome (GOLD analysis project Ga0070726, IMG submission 67275) | Marine sediment microbial communities from the Atlantic coast under amendment with organic carbon and nitrate - tdAd47.1 | ecosystem: Environmental > Aquatic > Marine > Coastal > Sediment | place... | reverse complement strand
GTCCCCTGGCGATCCGCCGAGGCGGAGGAACGACTGACCGGTCAGCGCCTGACTGCCGAACCGGCCCGTCAGGCCGGCGACGAGGCGGTGGTCGATGCCCGACCTCTGGCCGGGAACGGATACAAGGTGCCCATGACCCGCGCGGTACTCGAGCGCGTGGTGCTGACCCTGGGCGGTATCCAGGCACCGGCATGAAGCGTCGCGACTCTCTCCACACGCCTGGGTCAGTGGCGATCTCTCAGGCCATTGGCACTACAGCCGCAGAATGGTCTGCAGATAGACGTAGTGGCTATCACCCTTGTTGACCCGATCCATGTAAGAACCGGCATTAATCCACGTATAACCTCCATCGATGGTCAGCCTGTTGGAAAACAGGTGCCAGCGCACGCGGGTTTCCAGCTGATCGCCCAGGAAATCCTCGCCCAGGTTGCCGGGATGGCGATAGCGGGTGGTGCGCCACCCTTGCGCTTCTTCCGCCAGCGACGGGCGCTGCCACCTGACGTAGGCATCGATATTGGTCGCGGGCTGCAGGTTCAACATGAGTCCGGGCGAGCTGGTATTGACACGCTGAAAGGCGCGGAACAGGCCCGTGGGGCCGAAATCCGGCCGTGGTACCCCGAACAGATGATCCAGCTCATTGGATTCATCGTCCAGGGGATCCTTGTCGCCACTGCCATAGTGGTAGATGAAGCTCAGGCGTGGCTGCCAGCTCGCTTCGAAACTGTAGCCCAGGCTCAGGTGGAGATAGTGGGCCTTGTGATCCAGCTGTTGTGACTCGGCGTCCAGGGCGGGTGCATCGCCGAACTGGTACAGGGCCTCGGTATCGTAATGCCAGCGTCCGGGCGCGGGATTGCGAAACAGGCGAACTCCGGTGCTGAGCACATCGAAGCGCTGATTGGCGGGGCGATCGCGTCGTTCATCAGCCCCAAGCAAATAGACTTGCAGGGTGTCGGCCTGAGCAGTCAACTCAGTGGTAACGAAGCCGCCCCAGAAGCGGTCGCTGGATTGCTTGTCGAGGCGGGGATCGTTGTCAATCCAGTCGCCGGAGACGCGCCTGGTAGTGGGCCGGGTGTAAAACAGCTCAATGGAAGAGTTACCGTTCTCCAGCCTGGCCTGTATACCACCGAAGGAATTGATGGTATTGCGAAAGCGGTTGCGCGCCACGAAGCGGCGACTGCCCTGATCCATGGTGAAGCGGCCGATCCTGATAAAGCCCTGGTCTTCCTCATTGAGCAGACCGGAAAACGGTATGGTCACATTGGCCTGCAGGATATCGATAGGATTGTTGGTAAAACTGTCGAGAGGAGTGTCCCGGTCGACGAGATAGGTGCGCATGTCCGCTACTTCGGCGGTAATGGAAAAGCCCTCGAATCCGGCTTCCGCCTTGAGCGCATTGCGCCATTCCAGGCCCTGGTCGCTGCCATTGAGGCCCGCGCGAAACTGGCCGTCAAGGTGCTGATACCTGGTTTGCTGCTCAAAGTCCAGGGAAAGCCAATCCGGCAGCGCTGAACCTGATTGGGCTTTCGCAGGTGGTGAAATCCCGATGAGTGAGCTGCAGACAAGAAAGGCAAAGGAAAGTGCTGAGCAGGGACCTGCCCGGAAAACGGTTCGAGTTGGTGACATAAAAACTATTTCTTTTGGAATTAACAGGGAGTTGGGATTGTATCCACTCTGGCACCCGCACTTCAATTTTCAGGTCATGACATCTGATCAATCAAAGCCCAGGCTCGTCATTGGTGATGCAGGATGGAGATTAATGCTAAGAGTGGCACCAGGTAACCGATCAGGGGTTCCTTGGTTCTGAGGCTGCACAGGAGCCCGGCCCCAGGAGTTCTTCGCAAAAAAAACGGGAGAAGTTGCAACAACTTCTCCCGTTTCGGCTACTGCGTGGCAGGTGCAATTGATTCTGCCTGCACCTGGTTGCTAACCGGTGTGACTAGTGTCCGCCACCGGAGCCGCCCTCTGATGCGGCGGGCAGGGCCATGGCTGTCAGCATGGGACCGTTTTGCAGAATGATGTACTGGTGTCCGTCGTGCATCCAGGAACTCATTCCGTAACGGGTCTGGGCCGGCACCTCGATGCGTCCCAGCTCTTCGCCGGTCCGCTTGTCGATGGCATACAGCAGGGCGGTCTGGCCGTCATGATCCGTATCCGAGTAAATCAGCAGGTTAGCCGTGGTCACCATGGACGGGGCTCTGCCACTGCCGGTGTCACCCACATCCACGCCTTCCAGGGCAGGATTGTTACGGATACGGTCCGGCGTTTCACCTGAAGGAATGCGAAACGCTATCTCACCGGTATTCATGTCATACGCGGTTATGCTGCTGTACAGCGGTTTCACATAGGGCAGGCCCGATGCCAGTCGCGGTGGACGCCCGCCAGGACCATTGGCGTACTGGGCAAACGTTGTTCCGGTAGGCTCGGCGATTCGCGCGTCGGCTTCTTCACCCGGGATTACCCGCTGCCAGCTGCAGTTGTTTGCAGAAGCAACATAAAGGAAACCCGAGGTGGGATCGGCCGTGGGCGGCGCGTAGATATTGGCACCGCCACCGTCACCTGGACACATGGCCGAACTGATCTTGCCCTCGGCATTGGTGTCATGGATCGGCGGGTTGAACAGCGGGCCCATCTTGTAGCTGGCCATCACTTCCAGTGCCTCGCGCCGCAGCTCCGGGGTGAAGTCGATCAGGTCCTCTTCGGAGATTCCCTGCATTTCGAAGGGTGGTGGTTTGGTGGGAAACGGCTGGGTAGTGGCCAGTTTTTCACCTGGCACCTGGGAAGCCGGTACTTCACGTTCCACCATGGGCCAGACCGGTTCACCGGTCATGCGGTTAAAGGTGTACACGAATCCCTGCTTGGTGACCTCGGCCACGGCAGGAATAACACCCCGGCCTGGAACATTGAGATCCAGCTGGATGGGTGGCGACGGATTGTCGTAATTCCAGACATCGTGCTTCACCGTCTGGTAGTGCCAGATCCGTTCTCCGGTTTCGGAGTTCAGCGCCAGTACGCTGGTCCCGAACAGATTGTCACCCGGCCTGAAGCCGCCATAATAATCGATTGTCGGGGGGTTGGTGGGAATGTAGACGATATTGTTTTCCGGATCGGCGGTCAGCGGTGCCCATGAAGACACGTCGCCGGTCCATTGCCAGGCATCGTTTTCCCAGGTTTCATGGCCGTATTCACCGGGTCGGGGAATAACGTTGAATTTCCACTTGAACTCACCGGTAACCCGGTCATAGGCCAGGATATCACCCGGAACGTTTTCCACCCTTGCCTGCAGGTAACCCTGCTCCGCGGAGTTGCCGACGACAATGGTGTCGTTGATCACGATAGGCGGCGATGACGTGGTGATGTAACCCGTCTCTAGTGGAATGCCTTCATAGGGATCGTAGGGGTGACCCAGATCGGCAAGCATGTCCACGACGCCGGTTTCGGGAAAGCCTTCAACGGGCACCTGGCCGCCGAATCCTTCCAGCGGCGCGCCGGTTTCGGCATCCAGGGCCAGCAGGAAAAAGCCGGGAGTTGAAATGTAAACCACGCCCCTGCCGTTGATGCGCGAGTAGGCAATACCCTTGCCGTAGGAGGCACGCATCGAATACTCCCAGCGACCGGTATTGGGCAGCCGGTAGGACCACAGGGTTTCACCGGACTTGGGATCGATGGCCACCACCGTTCGCCGGGGACCGGATACGGTAAACAGCTTGCCATCCACGTAGGTCGGCGTTGCGCGACCAGAATAGCCACCAAAGCTGGAGCCGTCCCACTGCCAGGCGACTTCAAGTTCACTGAAATTTTCTGCGGTGATTTCATCCGCCGGGGTGTAGCGCGTGTGCGCGTAGTCACCGCCCAGGGTGTACCACTCGACGGTATCGTCGGTGACAAGGTTCTGCCCCAGTCCTGCCTGGGCAATGGAACCGAGAAACGCCGCGACACAACCCAGGATGGCAAACTTCCTGGTTTTCTCCCGTGGCGTTATCGAAGATCGGGAATTCATTATGGTTTCCTTCTATTAGCAAGCTATCAGCAAGTTTTGCGTAACTCTGCCTACTGTAGACGGCGCTTTGTCAGCTCCCGGTACGGTTTCGGCAAGTTACCCCTATCACCTGTTTCGCCACTACACTGGGTCAAGATACCACTGGGTTGGGATACCACATTGGCCTATTTCCTCGGACCTCGGACCTCGGACCTCAGACCTCACTGGCAAGGCAGTGTCGACACGACACATTACCTGGCAATGTCTTGTCAAGACTGCCGTGAAAGGCGGGCCTGGCTGTGTTCAGCGGGATTGGCGATGACCGGAAACTGTATCATAGCATCGGCAAATTGGAAGCGAATTGAGGTGATTTCACGGCTACCACGGGTATATCCCCGCCTTTCTGATGGCAGCGGCATGGCAATCGGTGGGTAGATTCACGTCGATCCGGGGAAAAGTGTCTGGAACAGGGCCCGGTTAGTCAGTTATCGGGCGATTTCCGGGCCGGTTTTCAGCAGGATCCCACCATGTCGAAGTCCATCATCCCGCCTGTGACAGTAACGAAATGACACACCTGTCAAACACACTTGTTAAAGACACCTGGCTCCCGGTGCCTGGCGTGCAGGTTGCCAATGGTCCTGCCAGGCAATCAATAAGCCAGCGAATAGGCTTCCCGCCGGGGATCGGCGGCAGCGGTCAGTACGCCGGTATCCGGGTCGTGGTGGATCATCTGTGCACCGCCGAAAGTGGCAGTCCAGCCTGGAATTATCTGCAGGTCGTGGCCCAGTCGGTAAAGTTCGGCCAGCACTGCCGGACGGGCGCGATCCTCGATGGCTACCCGCAGTCCACGGTACGAACGGAAGCGGGGCGCTTCTATCGCCTGCTGGGGGGTCATGTCGAACACCAGCATGTTGTGCACGATCTGCAGCAGTGACTGGGTCTGGCTGTCTCCGCCCGGAGTGCCCATGGTCAGGGCGAACTCACCGTCGGGGTAAAGCGCCAGCAAGGGGGACAGCGTGTGATAGGGGCGTTTGCCCGGTTCGATGCGATTGGGATGACCTGGCTCCAGGGTGAACAGGGCACCGCGGTTGTGCAGCAGTATCCCGGTTTCCGGTTCCAGCAGACCGGAGCCAAAGCCGGCAAAATTGCTTTGAATCCAGCTCACCGCGTTACCCCACTGGTCCACTGCGGTGAGATACACGGTATCACCGGCATCGTCGCGGTCGGTGCTGTCGGCGGGAGTAGTGTTGCCGAATCCCGGGGCCACGTTGTCCGCGGCACGGGCGGTATCAAACTGCCCTGAACGGCGACGCAGGTAGTCGGGGTCCAATAACCGGTCCACCGGGACGTCAGCTTTTTCCGGGTCGGCGATCCAGCGGTCCCGGTCGGCAAAAGCCAGCTTCTTCAGTTCGATCAGCAGGTGCAGGTAAGCGGCACTGTTGTGGCGGAAGGTTTCCATGTCATGGTGGCCGGCCATGCCAAACAGGGCCAGCTGCGTCGGTCCCTGGGTGTTGGGCGGCATGACGAAAAAGTCGAGGCCCAGGTATTCACCCCGCAGTGGCTCCACCCAGGTGGATGTGTGGCGATTGAAATCCCCCGGACGCAGATGCCCGCCCCGGTCCGCGATGAAATCCGCCAGTTGCCGGGCGATGTTGCCGTTGTAAAAGCCGTCCTTGCCCTTGTTGGCCACGGTTTCCAGGGAGTTTGCCAGCGCCTTGTTGACCAGCAGTGTGCCCACCGGTGGTGGCGCGCCATCAGGCAGGTACAGGTTTCTGGCGGGCTGGTTGAGCGTACCACCCTGTTCCTGGAAATCCATGGCCAGGCGCGTGGAAACCGGGAAGCCATTGCGGGCATAGTCAATGGCCGGGGCCAGCAGGGAGGGGAATGCCATGGTGCCGAAGCGTTCGTGGGCATCCACCCAGCCGGCCACGGCCCCGGGTACCGAGACGGACAGCGCCCCGGTTCCCGGTAGGCGCTCCAGTTCAGCGGCCTGGAAAAACGCCGGCGTCGCCATTTCGCCGGCCCGACCACTGGCATTCAATGCGGTTACCGAACCGCTGGCAGCATCGTAGAACAGGCCGAACGCATCGCCACCGATGCCGTTCATGTGGGGTCTGACCACCGCCAGTACGCCGGCCATGGCGATTATGGCGTCAGTGGCGTTACCACCTTCCTGCAGAACCCGCAGACCCACCTGGCTGGCCAGGGGGTGATCGGAGGACACCGCGCCAGTCATGCCACGGACGTCGGGACGATTCTGTGGCGAGTAGGTCGTCGTGTCGAAGGCCGGCGCGTCTGCCGCCGGCTGATCATCACCGGTACAGGCCGTGACCTGGATGGCGAGCAGCACTGCCGGGGCAAGCCGCAACAGCCTGGTAGTCCATGGATAAACCCGGCTAATGCCCGTTAACGCGGATTGTGGGGAAAAATGGTCCATACAGTCTCCCTGGTTCCTTAATGAGAAGTGGCATAAAGCTTCACTATCGGCATCAAACCTGTCGACATCAAACTGGCTGCCTGACTGTTCCCCGGGGTTCCGGCCTGAGCCGCGGTCACCTGCCAGATCGTCGTTACCCTGCCGAATACAGCAGGCTGTAGCCGTATTCCTGGGCTCGTGTGGCTGCCACAACCCCCGCCGGAACGAAGCGGCCGTTGGGGATACTGTTGCTGATCAGTTCCTGGTAGACAGCATCACGGGATTCACCCGTTGACCTGGCCAGCATGCCCGCCATGCCCATCGTGGAGAGATTGCAAATGGCGAAATGGACGCCGCGGGCACTCATCGCCGCCACGGTGTTGCCGCGATTGCCATAGGTGCCTGCCACGCTGAGAGGATTGATTTTCAGGGGAGCGCCGGTGTCGGCATCGCGGTGACCGGTCCGACCGGAAAACAGTTCGCCGTATTTCTCCCACATGGCGTCATTGAACCCGAACGGGGAGGAATCATGGCGGAAACAGACAATCATGGCATAGTCTGCTTCGCTGGCGCCCTGGTAGGCGGCGGCGTGGGCGGACATGATGTTGCTGGCGAAGTTCATCGCGGCAACACCACCGGCACCGGTGGACGAATCCACGAAGGCACGATGGTTTCCTGCTATCTGGTCCATCCAGTTATCCTCGGGATGACGAGCCGGTGTAAATCCGGACCGATTACGCTGGGCGTGACTGGTGGTGCCCGTGGCTGAAACCACGGCCGCGCCAGTGGCCGCCAGGCCCATGCCGGTTAGGAATCGTCGTCGGGCGGGCAGCCCGGAATCGCTGTTTTTCATAGTCGTTGGTTCTCCTGCCGGTGAAAGCCTGATCCTATTGCGGCTGACGAGGCTTGTCCAGTTTCCTGGAGTCCCGTCATCGATGCCGGGCCCAGAGCCGCAACGTGAACGAAAACCGGCGCTGGTTCGTACCTGTACAGAAATGATTAAGGAACTTTTGATTAATTATGACAACAACTTATCTCGACCGATTTTTTGCCAACCTGGAAAAGCGCAACCCCGGGCAGGATGAATTCCTTCAGGCCGTGCGGGAAGTGATCAACGATGTCTGCGACGAAATACTCGATAACCCGATTTACGAGAAGGAAAATCTTCTGGAGCGCCTGGCGGAACCGGACCGGATAATCTCGTTCCGCGTGGCCTGGGAAGACGATGAAGGAGGCATTCAGGTCAATCGCGGCTGGCGGGTTCAGCACAGTAACCTGATCGGCCCCTACAAGGGCGGGCTGCGCTTTCATCCCTCGGTCAACGAGTCGGTGCTGAAATTTCTTGCTTTTGAACAGGTGTTTAAGAACGGACTCACCGGCATGAGTATTGGCGGGGCCAAGGGCGGCTCGGATTTCGACCCCCGGGAGTGTTCCAATCGTGAGATCATGCGATTCTGTAATGCCTTCATGGACGAGCTGTACCGCCACATTGGCGATGACATTGATGTCCCGGCGGGTGACATCAATGTCGGGAGTCGTGAAATCGGCTACCTGTTCGGACACTATCGACGTCTTGCCAATAACTTCTCGGGAGTGCTCACCGGCAAGGATATCGAATTCGGTGGCAGTCACGTCCGCCTGGAAGCCACCGGTTTCGGCTTGATCTATTTCGTGGAAAAGATGCTGGCCACCCGGGACGAGAACTTCGACGGCAAAGTGGTCACAATTTCCGGCGCCGGCAACGTTGCCGCTCACGCAGCATTGAAAGCGGTACAGCTGGGCGCCCGGGTGGTGACACTGTCATCCAGCAAAGGTTTCCTGAAAGTGGAGGAGGGCCTGACGGAAGAGGAGTTACAGAAGCTGCTGCAAGCCGAGGGCAGTTCCACCGACAAGCTGAAAAACCTGGGCACCGGCAAGTGGGTTGACGGCAACAAGCCCTGGGATGTGCAGTGCGATATCGCCCTGCCATGCGCCACGCAGAACGAGCTGAATGACAAAGATGTTGAAAAGCTGGTGCGAAACTCCTGTGTGCTGGTGGCCGAAGGGGCCAACATGCCCTGCACGGAAGCCGCTATTCGCAGCCTTGAAGAGCACCAGGTGCTCCATGCACCGGGCAAGGCGTCCAATGCCGGAGGCGTGGCCCTGTCGGCACTGGAAATGGAGCAGAACCGGGGCTTTGCCCGGCGGGACTTTGATGACCTGAATGATGAACTGAAACAGATCATGGGGGAGATCCACCGGAAATGCCTCGATTTCGCCGACGATCATGACAATGGCTATACCAACTATCGTCAGGGTGCCAATCGCGCGGCATTCAGACAGATCAGCAGTGCGCTGTTGAGCCAGGGCATCGGCTAGCGAACCAGGTTCCTTTATCCGGTTTTAAGTGGTACGAGACAGGCTCGTGTTATCAGGCCATACACCGGCGAGCCGGTGCAGCCCGCTCACGGATTGTCGATGACAAGATTTATCGCTGCGAACAGGTCTATGCACCCATGTGATTCCAGCGAAGTAAATTTATCAACGAACCTCTGCTCGATTATGATGAGCGACTGATTATTCGATCAGTGGAATCGTCGAACGATCTATACCCGTATGTCCGGTTTTGTCTTTCGCCTGATGATTTCAGCCAGCTGGTCAATTTCCGTTCCAGGGTTGCCGCCATCCATGGCAAGATTGAAAATATTCATGGACTTGATTTGCGCGGCAACGTCGTTACCTCCGCTTGTCCATTTCTCAACCAGGCCCATATCGCAAAGCCTGGCCGGAACAATCACCGGGGATCCGTTCAATTTTGCGTAATGCAGGGCGAGAAAAATCTCGTCCCTTACCCAGGGGCTTTGCAGGCTGGCTTCGGACAGCAGGGGGATGAACACATCGGAATTCGCGATAGCCTCCCCCAGTGTCTGGGATAATTCGTCGCCGGCGCGCACCCCTTCAATATCCTGAAAACAGCCAAACCCCCGTGCCTGCAGACCGCTGCGCAGGACCTCGGCCAGTTCTCCATCACTGCGTGCATAGCTCAGAAAGCAATTGTCACCCATGGTGTAGGAGGATCTGATTGCTATCCAGAATATCGGTCCCACCAGGCAGTAGATGACAACCGAGAACGCACTCAGGATCACGAAATTCAGCAAATCCGCTTCCCTGTTCAGGTCAAAAGGGATCGGGCTGACCACCGCCCCCAGGTATAGAATTGCAAAAATCGCGTACAGAATCGTGTATTGGTTGGCAGTCCGGAGCTTCGGCAGGCCCAGCTTCCATGTGCGGACGGCATGGCCCAGCAACAGCAGGTCCCTTCGTGGGAGTACAAACCAGAATAACGCATAGACTGAAAGAAATCCCGAGAAAGACAGGAAAATCCAGAAGTGCCAATCCAGTAGCGTTGCCGGGGCGGGCTTGATATAGGCGACATAATTAGTCAGCAGAACACTGGCAGCCATGAACACCACGCGGATGGTTTGAATCGTATTGAGAACGGGGTCATCTGATTGGTATTGCCTGGTCAAAAACCAGACGAAGGCGTCCAGCGAGAAAAAGACGCCGGTCAGCATGCAGGCAAAGGTAAGGTATTGGTGGATGCTTTCTACCCTGGCGATGACTATAGGCAGCACCAGGGAAAGGGTACAAAGCGCTATATAGAAAGACAGAAGTCGTAACCTCATGGTGCGCTTATCCCGACTCCGAAGCAATGATCTGGTCGAAGCCTGGCTGTCACGGCGGTAACCGTTGTAGTCGATGGGCCTGCACTGGATGAAGATAGCTTGATGCGATTAGCCGATCGTTGATTCATCCGAAGTGAGTCCGGCACCAGGGCATAGCCCGCGGCAGCCTGGGAGACCCTGTGCCTTTCCTGTGCCTTTTCAGTTCCTGAAAGCGGTTGCACACCGGGAGGACCTTATTGCGGGTCAGCTTCTGCTGCCGTGGGATCTGGGTTTTAAGGAAAACCATACCATATTGGAACGGAAATTAAACGAATTTCGTGGGATATCTGACTTGCCCGGGGAAATCACTATTGGGGTTTAGGGAATTATCGCAAATTCTTACATCAGCCCGGAATACTTGCGGGTTGAAGTCAACCACCAGGTCAGCATCTGCAGTCAAGCAGGTATGAAGTTCAGTCATTAAGCAGGGGTCTCGCAGCTTGTTTTTTCTTTCTCTATCTACCTGAGCAGTAACCGTGGATTTCCAGAATCCGCGGATGGTTTTGGCTGTTCTTGGGAGAAAACGGGACATAGTGAACGTGTCATAATGCATACTCGCCACAGTGGTTCCGTTGAGTCTTGTAGTTGGACATTTACGTGTCCGGCGTTATCTCTCGTATGTCCCCCATGCAGTCTCCATGCGGCGGCAAACCGATAATCCGAAGCCATCTCCGCTAAGGTTATACAGAGTTTGGCCGGTAAACTAAGGAACCTCTGATTAATTTTGAAATACCCTGGCTTGCAGGCGAGTTTACTGGCGAGGCGCCTTGCCGACAGCATGCGTCGGCCAGTCAAGGCGAGGCAACCCTTTTAAGCCAACAAGGGCAGTGTGCCCGCCTGCAAGCCCCGACCGGCGGGGCCTGTCGGGTACCACTGCGGTGTTGTCTCGCCTGGCAAGGGCGACGGCCATTCCCGGCGCACGATGACTTGCAGTGGCGCCCGACAGACGCCCGCAGAGCACTTCCTCAATTAATCAGAGGTTTCTCAGGCACCATGCTCGCAATCAATTCGATTACGACAATCCGGTCAGAACGATTCGTGTGATCAATGGGTCACCGATAGCGACAGTACGAACGCCATGGACATTTCCGGGATCAAGAGAAGATTGGACGTGTTGAAGCGCACCCCGCTTCACCCCCAGTGGCTGGTGTTCAGGCGGGATAACTCGCAATTGGAAGCAATCTGCAGGCAGATTGATACGGGGGTTACCATAGACCTTGGTTCCGCGGACTGTCTGCCAAAAAAGTATATTGCAGATAAATGCAGTTATTATGGATTGGACTATCCACTGACTGCAGACAACTGGTACTTCAGCAAACCTGATGTCTATGGTGATGCCCAAGAGCTCCCGTTTGCGACCGGATCAGTTGACAATATACTCCTGCTGGATGTCCTGGAGCACCTGCCGAACCCGGAGCAATGTATTAGTGAAATATACCGGGCATTAAAAACTGAAGGAAAACTCGTACTCAAAGTTCCATTCATGTACCCGATTCATGATGCGCCTCTGGATTTTCATCGCTGGACGATTCACGGATTGTCGGAGTTGGCGCAAAAATCCGGATTCAGGGTGATTCACACCAGGGAGGAGGGCACTCCTGTGGAAAGCGCGGCGTTGCTGACCAATATCGCCCTGGTAAAAGCAACACTGAACTGGCTGAATGAAAAAAGCCCGTTACTTCTGCTGGCGCCCGGACTTGCTGTTCTGATTCCTGTTATCAACCTTTGCGGCGCAGCTTTCTCATATCTGGGATCCAGAGAGCCCTTTATGGCTTTCAGCTACACGATGACATGGCAAAAGAATTAGGCACGGCGTATTCTCGCTGTGCCCTTTAAGTGTTGACAATCACCTGGTCCTGACCCGATAACAGATGTCCGCCTCCCAAGGAACCAGCACGAGAGTTACAGTCGAATAGTGCCGCTCCTGACCGCAAGCTGAAGTAACCCGGAAATTAACGGGCCAGCTCGATTTCGCTTTTTGCAGCGCCAGGCGACTGTCGACAATCAATCAGAACAGCGCACGCAGCGAATGGCGGCAGGATTAATCGTCAGTCTCCCCACGGCGATTTCATCCCCACAGGATAGACAGTAGCCGAACTCACCGTTTTCTATTCGATCCAGGGCCGCCCTGATTCGCTGCAGTTCCTGTTTTCGCCGACGCCCGGTTTCCAGGGCCATCTGTTGTCCCTGCAGGGCATCCATGCGGGATAACCTGCCTACGCTGCTTTGATCAAGCTCGACCGTGGCAGTCGAATCTTTGGACAGGGATTCCATATCGGCCAGCTCGGCCTGCTGTGCCAGCAGTTGTGATTTGAATTTATCGACATCGTGTTGATTCATTTCACTCTCTTCCAGTCCATCCCTGCCCTGTAGTCAGTCGAGACAGAAAAGCGGCGTCAGTGAACTCGCCCGACTGCCAGAGTATTTCCATAATTGGTCAGCGGTTCCTTGGTGTAGCGGTATTGTCGCAACAATTTAGCTGCTGGGGACAGGTCTGCAATTCGAACACGAGCCATGAGGTTTACGGACAGATAGTTCCAGAACCGTGGTTATTGTGTCGGCTCGATGCGCAGCAAGGCGCCATCGTCCTCGTCATCGGTGAGCAGGTAGAGCAATCCGTCCGGTCCTTGCCGTACCTCGCGTATCCGGCGTCTAAGTTCCGTCAGCATCAGTTCCCGACGAATCTCTTCGGTTCGTTCATTGAAGACGATTCGCTGCAAGTGTCCCGTACCGGGTATGCCGCCCATACGCAATGAGCCGACAAACAGGTTGCCCTGCCAGGCCGGAAACCGGTCACCGGTGTAGACTGCCATGCCCGACGCGGCTATGGCGGGCAGCCACACCAGCAGCGGAGTTTCGAATCCTTCCCGCGTGGGATGCTCATTGACTCTTTCGCCTGAATAAAAGCGACCGAAGCTGACCACGGGCCAGCCGTAGTTGCGACCCGGCAGGAGGATATTGATCTCATCGCCGCCGTTGGGACCGTTCTCGTGCTGCCACATGGCCCCGGTTTCCGGGTGCATCATCAGACCCAGGGTGTTGCGATGTCCCAGGGTGAATATCTCTGGCCGGTAGGCCAGGCTGTTCACAAAGGGATTGTCCGGGGGCACGTAGCCGTCGTCTTCCAGTCTCAGGACTTTACCCCGCAGGCTGGCGGGATTCTGCGCGGCATCACCCACGCGTCCGCCGGTGGACATATACAGCTTGCCGTCGGCACCGAAAGCGACCCGCCCGTTCAAGCCGGAGTTGCCTTCATAGGCCTCGGTGACCACCAGGTCACGTACATCGGTAAGCCGGTCACCGCTAAGCCGGCCAACAGCCAGGGACGGGGCGCCCCAGCCGTTCTCCACCGGCTTGGTGTAGGTCAGGTAAAGCAGCCGGTTCTGGGAAAATCCGGGATGAATCGCGACATCCATCAGGCCGCCATTGCCTGCAGTTCTGACTTCCGGTACACCGGCGATAGGGACCGGGTCCAGTTCCTCGTCGTGGATGCGGCGCAGTCTTCCGTCCCTTTCGGTTACCAGCATGTCGCCATCCGGCAGAAAAGCGATAGCCCAGGGATGGGCAAGACCCCTGGCGACGACACTGACACGAATCTTGTGCTGCTCGGCGGTATCAAAGACCCAGGGTCCTTCTCCCAGCGGCTGAACCGGGACGCCGATGGTCTGCGCGTATGGCTGGCCTGCTGCGAGCAGGAACAACAGGGATAGTACGGCCTGGTACGAAATGCGTGAGCCTGTCATGGCAGCCTCCATTTCTTTTTGATTGTCATTTAGTTGCCTTAGACTGAACCGGCAAAAGCCTGTTCAAAGTTATCGCCGAAATTCGTAACTGCCTCATAGAGGCTTTTGATTGAATTATTCAAAGCCGAATCAATTCTGCTGCTTTGCCAGGGCTGCTATCTTCAGCGAATGAACGACATAAGGGAGGATGATGTTGGTCTGGGTGGCCTGTACATCGTCACCGAATACTGCATGGTGCTTCATGAGCCGACGAAGTGCATTATCCCGCAGTACGTTGTTCGTGATCATATCTGTCAGCCCGAGAATATACGTTACCCTTACGTCATCCGGAAGTCACATGAATTTAGAATATCCCTCGTAGAAACCCTGGTTGAAGGATTTAGCATAGCTGACCTCGAAACTTCCGGGAAACATATCCCGGCTAACTCGATGGTAAACATGCTGCGAAGCATCAGCACGGCGGGCACGTAAAGCGCCGGCGGCAAGCCCGACCAGTGCCCCGGAGCGCTTGCCGTTGGCGCTGGCAATCTGGTGCCCGGCAGCGTATCCCTTGCCCATCATGGTCAGAATTTCGTAGGCCGTCGCGGCAAATCCGATTACGCCGGAAAATGCGCCGAGCCATTTTGCCATGGTCGCCGCTCCGACCTTTTGAGCCACGTAGGCGTATTTGCTTGCAAAGGCTGCCGCAGCTTCAGAGCCACCCATGATCCTGTCAGCAATATTAGAGTTCGGATCAACTGCCGAGACAATCCCGGTGACTACGCCCGTCGTCCCATGGGCAATGGGCAGTTCTTTCAAGCCCCTGACGTCCGAGAGCGAGGAGTGGCCGAGGCCGTTCCAGAGCGACATGGCCGTTTTGCCGATAAATGCCCAGTGATTGACGATATCCTTGTCTGAACTGACGCTTCTTAAAATGAATCCAGTCCTGGGCATAATTTCGACCAGGTTGCCGTTGGTAGTGACGTATTCCGGTCTGGCGGAGGTGCCCACAGGACCGCGTGACTGACCAGCCTTGTTTTGTACTGCACCTTGCACAGGATTGCGCCCGCTACCCATTTCAGACTCCATAGATGGTCATTACCTTTACGGTATCTCTGCCGCAGGAAGCTGTCCAGAGTCCCGAATAACGTTCTATATCAACGTGAATTCGATAGAGAAATTGTAAATTCAACTCCATTCATCCACAAGTGCGTAAATCCGTTAACCGGGCCACTTTACCAGATAAATTCACGACCCGATATAAATTGGCAGTGAGGCCGCGCCTGGTTGTGGATTCAGGCAGTCTGATCAATTTTCGTATTACCCTGGCGATTCAGGCTGTATTTTTAAAATATTTTTATATAACACACGTTCAATAAATTGACATGTCTGTTAAGGAATTTACATCTATGGCGTCAACGCCTACTCGTACTTCAGGTCCATCACCTGGTTGGGATCGCCGCGGAAAATAATATAGCCGATGTTGTCGGTGACGATTTCGTGCCAGCCATGGGGCATGCCCTTGGGAATGATGGCAATGTCACCGGGTTTCACCTTCTGCAACACGCCGTTTTTTATTACGCCACGCTGCATTTCGCCCAGCAGATTGCTGTGGGTGATCTGCACGTCGACAAATTCACCACCGGTGACCATGGTGCCTTCCCCGGAGACGATGTAGTAGATTTCATCAAGATCGGTGTGGGCGATACCGGTTTCCTCCTCGGTAACCTCCTTGCTGCTGCGCTGTACCACCGATACGCCCATAAATTCCTCGCCCACATCCACGTGGCGTACCACGATGTCGCTGACATTGCGGCCAGTGGCCAGGTTTACCAGGCCCTGGTCGAACACCGCCTCGACTTCCTTCTCATTGATAATTATGGAGCCACCGCCCTGTGCCAGTGCCGAAGTCGCGAACAGGCCGGCAACCAGCACCGACAGAGTCGCGTTAAAAGAAGTATTCATGGGTCAATCTCCTGTTATTGGTTGATTGTACTGGCGTATCGTTGTCGACTTTTCCGGTGTCAGCAGGTCGGCAAGGTTATCCGTGGGAAAGCGGCACTGCGCCTTCGCCTAACCCTGGTCAAGGTGACTCGCCAGGCGCTGCGGCGCAGCCCGCGGGTTCGTTGACACAGCTGATATCCCTTACCGGTCGGCCATTGACCAGGTCGTCTACCCAGTCCACGAACCGGGCTCCCTCCACTTCGTACTCGTAAAAAACCGGACTGACCAGAATGGTATGCACCGTACCACCGGCGGTGTAACTGTGAAAGTCGTCCACTCCGCTTTCTATTTCCACGTAATGATTCAGAATGCGCTGCGCCAGGCTGAAACTGCCGATTCTGTCCCCGAGAAGATAGGAGAAATTGTACTGTACCCGGTCCTCGGCCGCGTTGTACTGGGCGATGGTCAGGTTGGGGCTGTGACTGGCGCTGGCGATATAAAAGTCTTCAAAGGTGAGACTGTCATTGGTTTCACCCTTGTATTCCGGCCAGTCCGGCAAAATGGCTGCCGTGTCCCAGGCATTGAAAGTGTCCGCGAGGTTGGGTGGATTGTATCCGCCGGCGGCATCGGCCAGAAGTACGACGGGTACGTCGGCATAGTGCTCAGCAACCAGCCCGGCGTAAAAGGACGAGCCGATGGCGCCGGCACTGCTGCCACCGATGACCACCTGCGATGGTGAACTAAAATTGCGATATACCCATTCCAGGACTGTTGTGCTGTTGGCGAAACCATTATGGAACGTATTGATGGTAACCTCGCCACCCTCGGCATCACGGTAGGAATAAAATCGCTCGCCGGCACCGATGTGGACGTCACCCGTGCAATAGGGCAGTACCACCATGTGGTAATCCCGAAACGGGTTGTCCGCCCTGTTTTCGGCGAAAATGCCGTGTGCCAGGGACGGGTTATTGCCGTCCATGTCCGCAAACGGGCTGTGTACATTGGGCTGACTGTTCAGGTCGCAGGCCTGGCCGAACCAGCAGGCACCACCGCCATTGAAGTAGATCAGCAGATCGTCACTGGCGGCGGAAGTCCTGGCATAGAACTGGTAGGGTGTGCCGGCGGAACAGAGACCGCCGGTGGGTATGGCATGCCAGCCTTCGTCCAGATCCGCTGCCGCCGGCAGGGCATTCTGGGCGAGTAGTGTGCTGGAAAAAAACAGGTTTGCTGTGAATACTACTGGCTTGTACATCTGTTTCCTCTACTGCTGTTACTTCTACTGCGCTGTTTCGACAATTTTCGCTTCGTCCTGGCTGCCCTCATGATGTTTTTCAACAGCCTGTTCGACAACTATCAGGCACCGGCTGTCAGCTTTTCGCGTTCCCGCTCTACCAGTACGCGCCGCAATATTTTACCGGAGCTGGACTTGGGTATCTCGTCGACAATCTCCAGGCGCCGGATTTTCTTGTGGAATGCCACCTGGTCTGCCACCCAGTCCATGATTTCCTGGGGATCCAGTGGTTCCTTCAACACCACAAAGGCCTTGGGTACTTCACCGGCCTCCTCGTCGGGACTGGGAATTACTGCTGCATCGGCAATGGCTGGATGACTGACCAGCAACGCTTCCAGTTCCGCCGGTGCCACCTGGTACGCCTTGTACTTGATCAATTCTTTCAGCCGGTCAACCACGTAGAAATAGCCGTCGTCATCGACATAGCCGATATCGCCGGAGTGAAACCAGCCATCGGTGTCAATGGTATTGGCGGTGGCCTCGGGATTGTTCAGGTAACCCTGCATAACAAATGGCCCCTTGATCCAGATCTCTCCTTTCTCCCCGGGGTTCAGGTCTCTGCCGGATTCCACGTCCACCACCCGGGTCAGGCAGTTTGGCACCGCCGGTCCCACCGATCCGGATTTTATCGCTTCGGGGTTCGGTGGATTGACGTGGCTGGCACCACTGACCTCGGTAAGGCCATAGCCCTGGTAAACAATACAGTCCAGACGTTTGCTGACGGCTTTTTCCAGTTCACCGCCCAGCGGGGCGGCGCCGCTGCCGATCATACGCAGTGACGACAGGTCGTAGTTATCCACCAGGGGACTTTTCGCCAGCGCCAGCACCAGCGGTGGTACCAGGCTCATGTAACTGAGCCGGTAGCGCTGGGCGATTTCGAGAAACTGTTCCAGTTCGAAGCGGGGAATGGTGACCATGGTCCCCCCTTTATACAATCCCATATTCAGGATCAGCACCATGCCGTAGATATGAAAGAACGGTAACAGACCGAGAAACATGTCCTCTTCACTGGCGTGTCCCTGTGACGAGGCGCAGACCATGTTGGCCACCAGGTTGTAGTGAGTCAACATCACGCCCTTGGACAGGCCAGTAGTCCCGCTGGAATAGGGCAGTGCCACCAGGTCTTTTCGTGGGTCGAGAGCCACCTGCGGTGGTTGTCCATCGTTGTTCAGCAGTGCGGCTATTGGCGTGGCACCGGCAGCTTCGCCGAGGACGAATATTTCCTGTAC